>Ga0307511_10007508_pt1 | contig 10960 bp, 12 predicted proteins | sample 13_EM_MG_FD_200266 | JGI IMG/M metagenome (GOLD analysis project Ga0307511, IMG submission 200266) | Populus trichocarpa ectomycorrhiza microbial communities from riparian zone in the Pacific Northwest, United States - 13_EM | ecosystem: Host-associated > Plants > Roots > Unclassified | place... | reverse complement strand
ATATATTATGACAGCTACAGTCTGGTTGAGTCTCGGGGCCTGTCTAAAACACCGCAGCGCCAAAGATTACACCACAAACAACGGCCGCCCCAACTTTCATTATTGACTTCATCGAGCTCTCATGGCTTTCTGTTTTCAAGTTTTGCTTCTGTGCCTCTAGAAACTCTCCTCTTTTATGCAGCTTCCTCAGTTCCTCTTGGTTAGGATCCTTCTCTAATTCTGGTACGTCTTTTATGTCCTCCTCCAAAGCGGCAATCTCCTCCCTGTCTTCCTGCAGCTTTTGTTCTAGGCCACATATGACAGCCTTCCCTGCAGGTGTATCCCCTAACGCCATTTCCTTATCCACAATCTCCGTCTGAATCTGAACATAGGCTGGCGGGTTTTGGAGTATTCTCTGAATGATGGCTACTGCACTGCCATAAGTATTATCATGGCGAGAATAACCAGCTCCGTATTCACCAAACCAATTGTTCCAGCAGCCTCCTTTGCCAAGTAGCTTGTGTTCACGCTCAGACGCCTTTGCTTGGTCCTCACTAGCTTTTACCTATATCACACGGCATCAGTCACTTGTAATGTTTATCACCACATTGATAGACCCACTAGTTCCCACCGGTTGGTAACCATATGAACAAGGGCCACCTGATCCTCACCAGTGATGTGCCGAAGAACCTTCAGACTACGTCTGAGTGATGTTGTTTGCCTCTCGTCCGTTATGCGTCGTAAATAGATCACCCCAGCCACCTGAGTTTTCTCCTGATAAGCTCGTGCCAGCCATAGCCCAACACCCCTCAATATAGAAGCGTCATCATGACCTTCACGATCGTCATCAAACCCGGGGGTGTCAACAAAGGTTATCATATGAGTTTTGCCATCAAGAACAACTGGAGCCTTGTAGGCCTCGACCTCCGCAGTACCTTGAGTGTATTATTATTAGCATCATGAACTGAGGTCGGAAGAAGGTATCGTGGGTTTTTAGTGGCAAATACTGTGGTGAAAATACAGAGTTGCTAACTTACAGCATTCACTGTGACTGATGCGGATCGCGTCGTTCCCCGTCAAAAGCTTTAGGAAACTGCTTTTCCCCGTTCCTGTAACGCCCATAACAATTATCATGAGCTCAGCCGGTGTTGACACCATCATGCTGAAGAGAAAAAGATTGGATTGCTGAATGGTGCAGGATTTTGTTGTCTTATTGTTCGTAGTGTCTTTTCTATGAAGCTTAGGTACACGTTCTGCCTTATGAACCTCTGTCTCCTTGTTCATCTATTCCTCTTTTCCAAGACATTCTGGAATGGCCCAGGAATGGCCCAGGCTATACCGGAATTCGGCTAAGAATGAAGTTGGTATACTTTTTTTCTCCTTTTACCTTTTGCCTTGCTAGCCGTCAAAACAACCCACGACATCATGGTACATAATACTTTGCGACATCACAGTACCTACTCAATCAGCGCTTTGCTAGACCAATGCCAGTTCCAGAAGATGGTAGCGGGATCGATCTGGACCAGTTTCATTCCCTAAATTTTGCTCCATCCGCAAGCACACTTGAAGCATTCTCCGCCACTGCACATACTGAATTTGAAGAGTATTTGCATACCATAAGCAATAAATCTCGGTTGACCTTTGAAAGGTAATCCCCTAAATTTGAATTCAAATAGGCTGTGGCTAATAGGGACTAGATACCGAATATTAAAGCAATCATAGGAAACGAGTAGTTGTAGAGTGTGGTGTATTTGATATTGCAGATATTCATGATACCTTACACGTAGGAAGATACTACGGTCAGTGGGAAATATCATGGAATTAATTGCAATGAGGTATGGACTTTAATCAATTTATTCTATATTTATAATGGCCGAGGATTGAATAGGTAGGTACTTACAGTATGTAATTACATATGTATGAAGCATAAGCAGCCTCATACTCCATAGAGTTGGCCAGATATAACATGTGATCATAAAAGATTGCAGACCCCTTGCATTTCCTGCCGTAGGTGTGGCTGCAGAGTGAAATTCAAGCAGTCTGAGGAGTCTGGTTGGACAGTTTGTGCAGTCATAGGCAGAATAGCCTCATTTAGCCTGGCCTTCTTTTATGATACTTTCTGAATGGCACTGTACATATCTACATACGCGCCAAAATGACTGCAGATACTTAAATGAAACCCTACCAACATAGTAAACTCACATTACAGGCAGGCTCTCGGAGCTATGCAGTTATAGGTATAGGTGGTGGTTACCGGGAGAACTTATGATAGGGGGCGAACTGCCAGGCTCGACTGATATATGTGCATGTGTATATTAATATATAGGGTATGCTTAGAACTACCAATGGCTATAGAACATTCGAGGGTTCACTACCAGCTGATATAATTTGATTAGATTGAGATGGCCTCTCACTGTACCGGTATGCTCAGGGGAGCGATCACCTGAAGGGAATATGATTTGCTTAGAGAGAGAACCAGTTCGGCCCATTCCTCCGTTCCGCCCACCCGGGATAACAGTTATTCCGCCCACATAATTCAGTTCCGTGATTAATTCATTCCAACAAAATTAACACCCTCTGCAACCAACAAGTTAACTTAGCCGCTCAATACTAGCTTTCCTTGCAACTGCCACCATGACAATTCCCGCCTTCATGGCCACCCTTGCTGGCACCGCAACCACACCCACGGCTCCAATGACTATACCACAAACCATGGCCAAACCTATACTCTTCGTTGACTCCATGAAGCTCTTATTGCTTTCTGTTTCCAACTTTCGCTTCTTTTCCTTTAAAAACTTCACTTTTTGGCGTAGCTTCCTCAGTTCCTCTTGGTGCTCAGAGTTCTCTGGTTCGGCTATAATTTCCTCCTCCACATCGGCAATCTCCTCACTCTCCCTCTGCAACTCTTGTTCCAGGTCACATATCACAACCTGCCCTGCAGGTGTAACTCCTAACGCCATTTCCTTATCCACAATCTCCATCTGAATCTGAACATAGGCTGGCGGGTTTTGAAGTATTCTCTGAATTATGGCTATTGCACTAGCATATGTATTATCGTGACGGGAATAACCAGCCCCGTATGCACCGAACCATTTGTACCAGTAGCTTGCTTCGCTAAGCAGCTTGTGTTCACGCCGATATGCCTTTTCTTGGTCCCCGCTAGCTTCGGCCTATTCCACACGAAGTCAGCCATTTGTAATATTTATCAACACAATGGTTTATCTCTATGACCAGCCGACCCACCTGTTCCCACCGGTTGGTGACCATGTGAGCAATGGCCAACTTATCCCCACCAATCATGTTCTGAAGAATCTTCAAACTCCGCTTCATAGCCCCCGTTGGCCTCTCGTCCGTGATCCGTCGTAAATAGATGACTCCAGCCACCTTGATCTGCTTCAGATAGGCTCGCGCCAGCCATCTACAAATATCCTCCAATATGGTAGCATCATCGTGACCTGTACGATCATCATCAAACCCGGGAGTATCAACAAAGGTTACTGTATAGGTTGTGCCATCAAGACTGACTTCAGCCTGGTAGCCCTCGACCTCCGTAGTGCCTTTATTGTGTGATTGTTAGTGATCAATTATCATGAACCGAGCTCGGAAGAAGGCACCGTGAATTTATCGTGCCCCATATGCAGTGGGAATATAGAATTGCCAACTTACAGCATTCATAATCACTGATGCGGATCGCTTCGTTCCCCGTCAAAAGCTTTAGGAAGCTGCTTTTCCCCGTCCCTGTTACCCCCATTACAATTATCATTACCTCAGCTGTTGACATCGCGCTGGAGAAAAATAAAGCCGCTGAACTTTTCAGGTTTAGGTGAGTGGGTACGGTAGCTTATGTCGGGGACTAGATGTCGCCACATGCGGGCGGTAACCCCGCACTATGCAAGGCAATCGCACCTCCCCCTGTCATACACATAGACCACCCCAGCAAGGCCTCAACAACCTAGTGAAATAGACTGAGCCTCCGAGGACAGGTAGAATATTTCCCCAGGCTGGGACATACCTGTCCGGTGCTAGCCGGCTCAGGTAGATCTCGATCTTTAAAGGTAAGTTAACTAGGTATAAATTTATATTGGAGCACTAGGAGGAATTACCACCATGATGTACTGATGACCGACCTCATCCCGCTGTTTTTTTCGGTAATTGCATTCCTTTCAGCCAACTCTATACCAGTCAAAGCACGTGCTTTAGCTTTCCGCTTGATATTTTTTGGGCCGGAATTTATTAAGAGCAGGGAGCAAACACTTCAATAATAAGTTTCTCAATAGGTACACAGAAACATTGTCTGAATTGGCTTCCGGCCAAGAAGTATTTTCCACCCGGGGTTCTTTTTGTATGTGGATGTGGTTCAGTGGACTTAGCCTATTTTCCTCAACCATTGGGAGGTGTGTGAGATGCATCCACTTCTCTTGGATCACAAAATTGAAATGCCTTAGGACCAACAGATCAAGCAATCGGAGGTACCTATTATAACTAGCATCTGCATACCGGAAAGTTTGCATGCATAATTGATTGGTGTTCTGGGTAGATCAGCTGCATTATCAACCCCCAGTGCATGAACACATGTTAGATTTTCACTGTCAAATTGTAAAACCCATCCCCTTTTATCTCCGCAGGCCCTATTATTGACCACCTGAAAAGAGAGAAAGCACCTCCACTTGCAGTCCTTTGCCCGAGATTTTGTCCTACGATTTCACTCAAGTTGTCTAGTATTCCTTAGCTTGCCATACAAACGCCCTATATGTTCCGATCCACTTCCAACAACAAAAGCAAATCCTGCGTGCATTGCAAAGTCCTGTAAGTAAGCAAGTATTGTTCTCCTGTGACCGGTGCATGTTGATGTAACTGAGATTTCATCGTGTAATGTTATGCGGGGCGGAGGGTTTTCTATATTGTTTGTTGCTGTTGTGGATCTGTAGCCCCGATGACGAGTCTTATCTAATCACTGACTCCCGGAGAAACTACCTCATATTCCGGATTTACTCAAACACTAAGGTGAATATATTAATTGACACCCCTGTCGACAGCATTAGCGTTGCTATAGAGCATAAATGATAGTTACCATTAAGTAGTGATATTATATGATGGATACTTACACCGTAAGCTATGGGCAGTTCTAAAGGCTCATACTAAGCTTGAGCACTACATAGTATACATATATATTGTACACTTCCTTAATGGGACTGTATGTAGTTACACAAGCCAAAGAGGTAAATGCCATCGTAGTAATTGGCGAATAAGATAGCTATCTTACTTAAAAGTCTGTCTGCAGGGTGGGACCTGCTATCCAATATCTAGATTTAACTAAATGGTACTGTGTCTCTGGTCTACTCCCAAGTTTGCGATTTGATTTGCTTGCTTCCTGTTCCTCGTCCTTGTCCTCAACGTCCTCGCCCTCCCCGCCCTCCTCCTGGTCCTATTCCGGATTAACATCTGAGCTAAGGTAGTTGTGCGTGCCTCCTGTATAACAATTGGATTCGGCATCTGCCGAAGCTTCAGAAATGTCCGCCAGAGGTTCTGTAGCAATGTCAAAGTTAGTGCAGTAGGTATGTAAACCTACTTCTGGTTTGAAGTTCACGGCTATATAGTACACGAGTTATGTACCATGGATGTGCACTTGTACTCTACTTCCCTATAATTGAAGTCCTAGCAGTATAGAAATCTCAACATTACAAGCAGACGCTCGGAGCTAGTTATAGAGTATCAGGAGAGCTTAAAGGATGACAATAATTCAAATACAAGTTGTAATTTAGGGGCTGAGGGCAGCTTCGGCTGATAATTGTAATGTGTATATTAGTATAACGGGTATAATGGAAATACTTAGGACATAGCTTATCCCGTGGAGTTTGGGCTATTCCTACACCTCTTTCGGTAGTTATTGTGCCAACTCCATCCAAATTTATGGTTTATGGATATGTAGTCTAGTTGATGGATCCATTCAACTCGTGGGTTGCAATATATACTCGTCTTATCGTAAATGGAGTCATCTTATCACAGCTTGCTGTAATTACAATTCTACCTACCATCTACAAGGTAACTCGTCATTGATACATAATGCAAGTTATCCTTTTGGGCGCACACTTCACGAACCTGTAGTACAGGGTTACGGCACTGAGTGAGATCCAGTACTACTCGTAGGATCAAACAAACACTTATGTATGGGAACAGTAGGATATTGCCATGACGTCTCGCTTATCATTGGAAGAGTTTTTGTTATGACATGTGCATATATACAGTATAAGACGAGGGCTCCAACCACAAAAGTGGCGAAAGACAAGAAGTATAAAATTGCATGATAATAGCCTCAACGCCTGCCAAAAGCCGCTAGTCTCGGCAAAACAGCTGACGCCACCACCCCGCCCGCTGACGCCACCACCCCACCCGCTGACACCACCGCCCCACCCGCTGACACCGCAGTAGTGTAAGCTAACAACACCGGGCCAAGGCACCAAATGACTGCACTACAAACAACGGCTAAAGCTAACTTCATAATTGAATCCTTCAAGTTCTGATTGCTTTCCTTTTCGAGCTTATCCTTTTGTGCCTCTAAATGCTTCACTCTTTCGCGCAGCTCCCTCAGTTGCTCTTGGTGCTCAGAGTTCTCCGGTTCGGCTTCAATTTCCTCCTCCACATCGGCAATCTCCTCCTTCTCCCCCTGCAACTTTTCTTCCAGACTACATATGGCAACCTTCCCTGCGGGTGTATCCCTTAACGGCATCTCATCTTCCATAATCTCCGTCTGAATCTGAACATAGGCTGGCGGCCTTTGAAGTATTTCTCGAATTATGGCTATTGCACTAACATCAGTATTATCGTGACGAGAATAACCAGCCCCGTGTTCACTAATCCATTTGTGCCAGTAGCCTCCTTTGCCAATTAGCTTCTGTTCACGCTCATTTGCTTTTTCTTGGTCCCCACTGGCTTCGGCCTATCCCTCACGGAGTCAGCCACATGTAACACTTATCACCACAATAGTTCATTTCTGTGACCAGGCGACCCACCTGTTCCCACCGGTTGGTAACCATGTGAGCAATGGCCAACCTATCTTCACCAATCATGTTCTGAAGAATCTTCAAACTTCGCTTCAAAGCCCCCGTTGGCCTCTCGTCCGTGATCCGTCGTAAATAGATGACCCCAGCCACCTTGGTTTTCTTCTGATATGCTCGCCCCAGCCATAGGGCAATGTCCCTCAATATGGTAGCGTCATCAAGACCTTCACGGCCGTCATCAAACCCGGGGGTGTCAACAAAGGTTACTGTTTGGGTTGTGCCATCATCAAGTCTGACGCCAGCCTGGTAACCCTTGACCTCCCTGGTGCCTGTATTGTGCTATTGTTAATGATCCATTATCGTCTGGGGGAAGCCACCGTGAATCTTTAGTGGCAAAAACTGAAGTAGAAATATAAGAATCGCTAACTTACAGCATTCTGAGTGACTGGTGGGGATCTCTTCGTTCCCCATCAAAAGCTTTAGGAAGCTGCTTTTCCCCGTCCCTGTTACCCCCATTACAATTATCATGACCTCAGCTTTTGACATCGCGCTGGAGAAAATTAAAGCCCAGTAGATTGCTGAACTTTAGAGGTTTAGGTTTCCGCGGGTACGGTAGTGTATATCCCACATACTAGTGGTGCCCCGTACTAACGTAAGCGATAGGGATCGGCCGATCGGCTGCACCATGCCGAGACATCTACCCGATTGTAGGCTACAGTCTACCCTTGCTGTTGCGGGCCTCGCTATGATACGGATCCTTGCTATACCAGACGGCCATACAATACTGGACTGGACAGAGTGTAGAGGTCTTCTCACCCCTGTCACCATATATTTCTCCCTTGATATACCGGACCATGTCTGAGTGCTGAATAATCCACTATTTTAGGCCTAACGTGACTCGAAATAATACCATTTAAGGGCAAAATTGAGGTTCTCAGGACCCACGTGACTGGTCAGTCCCCTGCCCGAGGCTAGCGCCATTTTCAATACCGGAGCCTTTGCTATACTGGACAGAAGACGCTGAATTTTGGCCGTCCGTTAGAGTGTGTATAAGAAGCTTGTATTCTCTAAGCTCATCCTAACATATGTGAACGCATACTACCAAGCCCGACACTATGTAGCCAAACTAGTCCCATGCAGCCATATGCAGTATCCATGGGGTATAACATACTACCACACCGATGATGCACCAAAATGGATGTTAAATATTCTAGTATTCTCCAATTGACCTGAAATTTGAAATAGGTCACGTAGGCACATAAATCAGTCAATACCACATGTATCTGGTGGTAGGCATAAGATTCAGGGTGGAATATAAAGGGAGTCAACTAAGAGGTCAGAAATCTAAAAATAATATTCTTAAATACTTCGATGCCTAGGCAGCACGAACATAGGTTGCAGGTGATGAGGACGGTCCAGGATGATTGGAAAAGCAATGTGGAAATACCTGACGCTTCATACTCTGCTTGATGCTTCATACATGGCTGAAGAGTTGCTCTATTATCACATTCTCACACGAAAGACTCCTACAATCATATGGTGAGTTAGATATTGCCATGCGGACCATCTTTGGCTGAATTACAATAGCGGGGTTATGGAAGCTGGTTCCTTTCCCTTGTTCTTCGAGGAGCCTTCAGTTAGCAGCGCTTGTCAGGTTCTCTTCGTTCCGGCCCCCCAAGCGGCTGCCTCCGTCCCTCTAAACATGCATCTGTGACCACCCTGCGCGACTACTATTTGCTCGTCTTGCCTGCAGGCTTCTTTATGTGCAGCTACATATTGACGCTGATTCTACAGGCCTTTATTCTCCAGATTTGACAGTGGAGTATCAATGTCGACATTGATATGCCATCTATAAAGAGTGATGAAGCGTCAGCTATATCAACGATGCTCTTGCACTCCTCGTAGACCATCCTCATCAGCTTATGTTCGTGCTGCCTAGGCATCGAAGGTTTAAGAATATTATTTTTTCATATCGATTTCTGACCTCTTAGTTGACTCCCATTTATATTCCACCCTATATCCTTAACCTGTAGGAAATACTCTGGGCCGGGGTTCTGGAAAGGACAATATCGATATCGTGGGTAGAAAATGGACAGTTTGAATTATGCGGGTAGGAACCCAGGGTATCCGATTTGGCAAGTTTGAATTTGGGCAAGATAGATAAGAGGGACGGAATTCGCTGGCGATATAGGTCTATAGAGGGCTAGAACCATAGCACACAAGCCCATAGCGATCTCTAGATTGCTCCGTTGAATTTACTCTTGTTTTCTTTCTCTCTCCCTCAAGATTCCCCCGAGCCCTAGGAAGGGAGATGGGCAGGTGGAATATCAAAATCCACTTTATCTGATGAGGAGGTTTTAGGGGGGCAAATATGTGTGTTTGAGATCTGTGCAAACTCTATGTGGAATATGTTTATCCAAAGGGGGGTCTTACCAAGGGTGGGTCAGGGGGGACCCGGGGAGATTGGGAATTGCTGAAATAAGTGATACACACTGGCACAGCAGCCAGCTCAAGCGCGTTCAATGCCCCAAAGTGATTTGTACAGCGTGGGGCATGTTTTAAGGTACTAGTATAAAATACTTGACTAAAGCTTTTATTGATAGACATAGGTATCCTAAGGTTTTCCATTCGTTACTAATTGGGCTATCTACCCTACTGTGGGATGGAGTGTGGGGGTTTTATTTCTATTTTTGCAGCCTTTAATTTGTGGTCTGGTCCTGGGGTTGATTGATGGATATAGATATAGATATAGATAGATAGCCTTCAGATTGGTATTGGTATTTTTTCATTACCCTGAAATCGTACGTACATATTGTAATATACCACTGAGTAGTTACTCCGTACCTAATGAATATATCAAGGATATATGTTCCGCACCGTTCGTTCCGAGTCCAGATTGCCAGGCATTTCAGGAAATTCGAGTGAAAAAAAATCGAATCTGTTTTCTATACAGGAACATCTAGCTCGCTGAATCCTCCGCCAACAATTGCGCTGCAATGAATGAGTATATGGGCAATGAATGCCTGGAGACAGTATGACATTGGAACAAATGTTCCTTTCTCTTTTGTATCGGCAGCGACGGTCTGCACGTCGACCTCTATATTTATTGCCTTGCCGCTGGAGCCTGATACTACGTATATGATGAGAGAACGCATCCCCGAGTGGTTCGGCTGCATTATCCAACCTTTGGGTAGTTCCCTGCCCCATGTTTGAATGTGGCGAGCGGTGAGTCGTGGATCCAGTGAAGGACATGCTATATGAGAGAAGAGATAGAAGCTCTTCAATAATGGTTCTCAGAAGTAATATGCTTTAATATTCTGGTATCTAGGTAGTTCCTATCAGCTGAATGAATTTTAGAAAGTTACCTTTCAAAGGTCAACAGAGATTTGTTGTAAATTTGGTGTAGCCATTATCTTCTGTCTGACATTTGTCAAGCAAAGCGCTAATTGAGTTATGTGATGTCACAGAGGCCAGCAGACTGGCAACGCAAAAGGCAACGAGTGCGAAAGATTTTATCAAAACTCTTAGCCAAATTACTTGGCTGCCTGGGCGATTAAGGAATCCAGGCTTTTCTGGTATAGCTATGGCCCAGGGCAGATATATGTATGACAGAAATCAATCTGCAATGAAAACCCCCACTCACTTTCTCCAACTATAGCCTATTATCCCTCCACCGTGCACTATTCGCTTACTTCTCACTCAATCCCACCACCACCCCGGCAACCCGGTCACATGATATTTTCATTACCCTGATATCTCATATATAGAGGATATTTATGTACGACAGAAAGCACCATGCCTATACATAATGAAGTCCGCCGACTCCACTTCCCCACCTATTTTCCTCTCACCTTCTCCAACCGTAGACCATCGACCCATCCATCCCTCCATCCCGCAGCACCTCCCCAACTAAACTACCTACTCGCTGTCCCATCCCTCCCCCATCCCACCGCCTACTTATCCTCTCCCCCAGCACCTCCACC
>Ga0307511_10007506_pt1 | contig 10960 bp, 5 predicted proteins | sample 13_EM_MG_FD_200266 | JGI IMG/M metagenome (GOLD analysis project Ga0307511, IMG submission 200266) | Populus trichocarpa ectomycorrhiza microbial communities from riparian zone in the Pacific Northwest, United States - 13_EM | ecosystem: Host-associated > Plants > Roots > Unclassified | place... | reverse complement strand
CGAATTCTACTGGAGCCACTGAACATGCGTTTGCTAAACTAGGCTCCTGTTCCATTTTATTTTCCCTTTACTGGTCAAATAAAAGTTTTAATGGTTCCAAAAGAGAGAGTGAGGGCAATTATCAGGGGTTTGATGTGATAATTAAGATGTATATACTCTTGATGGTGGGCACAAATTCGAGCTTGTGAAGGAGAAGAAAGGCTCAAGATCGAGTCCAATTCAAAACCGAGGCCGTAGAGAAGAAGAAGAAGAAGGGAACTAAAACCGAGCCCAAGAGGAGAGGAAATTGGTTTAGACCAGAGCCCATCAATCCTCTCATTTTGCGTGTTGAGTTATCTTGCGTGTATTTCAAATTTTAAAATTAACAATTTATAATTTTTGAATGATTGAGTAAACTCAAACTCATAATCAGAGAACTAATCAATATAACTATTAATACTTCAGCCATTTATGACAGTGTAGCCGTCCACGATAACAATGGAACTGTCTATAATAACAGTGCTACAATCCACAATGAAGGTGGTCATTCTGCATGATCACGTAGCATGAAAATTTATCTTTGAAACCGTCAAATTCTGTGTGTGTCTATGTATATATTAAAGACTTGAGCTTGGTGTCCCATTCAAATTTTGTCGAAAGAAAGAAAAAAACAGCAGTCGACAATGGAGATAGAGGAAGGGCAAGCCCAAGTAATCCAAAAGTTCGTGAACAAAGCCTCAACTCTTGAAACCACCTCCTCTCTCGCCAACCTTATCGTTGAAGTCACTTCTCACCCTTCTCTTTTCGCTTTTTCCGAGATATTATCTCTCCCTAATATCCTCCAGGTTTTTTTTTCTTCTTTATTTTATTTTAGCTAATAAATTAATTGGTGCGTTCAACAATGTTCATCTTTGTGTTTTTAATTGTTTTGCTTCTTGTAGAGAAATCGATTTATTTTAAACCTGAATTCTCAATGGCAGCTTCAAGGAACTGAGGATTCTGCTTATATTGATTTGCTTCGCTTATTTGGCTATGGAACCTGGCGTGATTACAAAGGTAAAAGAAACAAACTTTACCCTTTTTTTTGGCTGTCGATTTTGTTTTGTGGGTTGGCTTTATCTATCTCCTACAAGCAATGCACTTGATTGTTTTCTTTTCTCTTCTTTCTTCTTTAGATTGTGCGTGTAGGTTTGTTTTTTCATGTTTGAATATTTATATATTTGTAATCCTCAAGGTAATTCTGCTATGCTGCCAAAGTTGTCACAGGATCAAATCCTCAAGCTCAAACAACTCACTGTGCTTACTCTTTCTGAGACCAATAAGGTACTGGATTTTAACTAATGTTAGTTTTTTTTCTCATTTGAAATTCTTGAAATTTATGCACTGGATCGAATTTATAGCTGCAATTGGAGTGAACTCCTTTTATTTTGTTTGTTTCGTTTCATGGGATTTTAGTTTGTCTTGCAAAATTAGAATTTTATGCTCGAGTTTTTCCCTTTGCTTCATGTTCTACAGGATAAACTCTTGCATGTTTTCATATTCTCCATTAAGAAAAAAAAATGCTATTTTGCTGTTATAATTTTAGTTACTCCTTATAGGTTCTCTCTTACAATAAACTTCAAGAGGTCTAATGTGCGTGAACTCGAAGACTTCCTTATAAATGACTGCGTGATACGGTAGGTCTCCCCATTTCTGCATCAGGTACTGGAAACATGTATCTGCCTTCCCTGTTAATTAATTCTGAATGATCCTTTTGTAATGCTTTTTTTATAGGGCATAGTCAAAGGGAAGTTGAATCAGTTGGGAAGATGTTTTGAGATTTAATTATTTACCCTGTGAAGAATAAGTCATTTGTTTGGCTTCATCAAGTCTCTAATAAATGTTTTCGATTTAATGCTTGATTCTCCGGGGTTATTTCATTTGTAGGTGCAATTTGCAGCAGAGAGGGATCTCATGCATGGGCAGCTTGGGAGTATGATAGATACTTTGGGAAACTGGTAGGCTTATAGTCCCTATTTTTTCAAATACATGCTTTAGTTAAAGTATATTTCAACACAGATTCCACACAAAGTCCTATTTAAGGTCATTGACTGTCTTAGTTTCTGCATTTCTAAGAATGATTCCTGGTTGGAGCATCTCTTTCTTGTCAAGGTGCAGTAATTGTGCCTCGGTTCAAATTGTTTGCGATCCCTGGACTTGGTAATTAAACACAGGCAGACTTGTTCTGTCATGTTAAAGGGGGCTTCACCATATGGTTCTTTTATCAATGACTTCGAATAATGAAGTACAATTTATGAAAACATGTTTTTTATTGATATGCATCTAAATAGTGGAGTTATTAAACTATTTACTGCTTTATGTTCTGTTTAAGAAGTTGTTGGAGAGATGATGTCTCGATGAGTCATTTCAATTGATGTTGTATTCATGAACGTCACCTTCTACATTGCACTTTATGATCTTTTACCTTTAGCTAACCCTAGGGGCAACCTCACGTGGTTTCGAGACAAATCACAATTTGTAGCCAAGAATAGGGATGCTGAAGGAGGATAAGCAGTTGAGGATTCATGTTGTATGCACTATTGGAGAACTTGGCATCATGATGCAGCCAAATACTGAAGAAAGTATGTTTTAATAAACTCCCAGTGGACAAAACTAAAGAATTTGAGTTTTGTCTTGCGTTTTGCAATCAAGAGGATCTTCTTAAAAAAATCAATTGAGATGTGCTGGGGACTTGTATGAAAAGGGGGCTTCACTTTCCATCAAAGTATTTGTTCCATCATTCATCCAGTTATGTCATTCAATATCCCACAAGATGTTGAGACAAGGATTAATGCAGGATGAAATGTTGCTGAAATCTCATCCATGATAAGTTGCCCATTTTAGTTTTGTTGTGGGTGAGTATGGACAAAGTTAGTCCAGTGTTATTGCCACCTTTTGGTGGTCACACTGAACATTGGGTGGTTTGAATAAGATCGTGAAAATCAAATTATCATTTGTTCGCTGTGTGACTTCTACAATTACATATTCTGTTGGCAATGATGTGTTGGGATCTATTGGTCAACTCGAGTGGCGAGTGTTCTCTGCTGTGTACATCATGTGATCTCGTTCTCTGCTTCGGATTTTCTGAAATTGTTGTGTTCACATTAATTTCACCAAAGCATGAATTTTTTTTTCTAAATCCCATTTTAATTTGGTCCAATCCCCCTGTAAACTCCTTATGTTTATTGTCCTTGTGAAGCTGGTGTGGAAGGATGTCACAGCTATTGTTTGCAACTTTCAGGTTAGCCACTTCAGACAACGTGCTTTCCTTGATTGAAGAAAAGATTGACTGCGCTAGTAAAATGTGTCAGTTGAACATGGATCACCAGCAGGAACTCCAAGGTAGAATTGATGAAGGAAAGAAAAATATCCATTTTAAGGTGTAAGCTGAATATGCATTCTACTTTGTGAGTTTTTCCTCGCTCTCCTGTTGTAATTTGACTTCTAAATTTCTGGCTATCAGTGATCCCTGTGGCATTGGAGAACCAACCATGAAAAGTAAAAGAAACTTTGGTTATGTTAAATGTTTTAAGTTCATCTCTTCGTAAGTTTTAAGCAGACACATTTCATTTTATATAAAATACAACGAAGCAGTTCTTACCATAAAATTTCCAGAATATGTGATGAGGAGGAATTCGAGTGCTGTGATTTGAGTAACCCTGAATCTTGAGCTGTATGTTCCTGCAAATTATTTCCATTGAGATAATTTCTTATTAACTGTTATATGGTCCCTTTTTTTCTTTTTGGTTGGCAGAAATCACAGCACAAGCAGGATCTTTGTTTCTTGGAATATGGTGATGGTTTTGACTTTCTTGGTGGACCAATGGAACATGAAGAGGATCTCATGCGATCCAAGAGGTACTCCATCTTAAAGTTGTGTTCTATATTGTATGCGATTACTCATTCATTTCAAGCAAACAGTAATTTCCATTGATATTGTTGAATATATGGATGGGGAATTAAGTTGATTAACCAGGCAACTAAGCAAGTTATTTTTGTATGAACTATAACACCTATAGTCATGCATCTGAGCCTCAGAAAACCCGGTTTTCTCGTCCTCTTGTGGCTGAAACATGACAAAGTAAGCTGGCTGTCTTTCTTCATCAGCTTGATCCTTGACATTGGTGGATGTGAAATATGTGCAATTAATGAAACAAAAGTGGCACCATGGCCTTGTTTCTCAATTAAACCTTTCTGATTTCATCTGATACGAATTCACCATCTTAGTGAAGTTCATTGATATGTCTTATCAAAAAGAAGAAATGCAGCGGCTTAATCACCATCTTCTACATGTTCTTCACCATTCATCAGGTTTAATTCACATAGATTGCATGTTTTCCATTCTCTGTCTTATGATTCAATCTTGTTAATTTCCAAATCGCAGGAGCTGGTCACCGCACAGTTACAGGCGAAGAAGGTCGCTGTACCCTTGATGTGTCTCCTGGTGGTAAACCAAGTTGCTCATGGCATATTAGAATCACGAATTATCCAGCTAGAATCAGGAATTTGTCACCATTCTCTCTCTTTTTAAAAAAAAAATGAAGTCTCAGGAGGGAAATTATTCAAATTTAGTGCAGATTCGTATCCTTATCTCAAAGCAAGGATGTTGGTTTTTATTGTCTTTCTGCATGCATGTCAATATATTTCTAAAACCAGCAGCTGATATTTCAAAACCAAAGCAATTGATTATGTTTACACAGATTTCTCGCATCTCCATGATGCCTCCGTTGGTCGGGCATTGGGATTCTGCTGGTACAACAGTATAATAGTCTCTTCAGTCTTGTGCTCGTGGTTGTGATCTATCTTACCCTTGGATCTTGGTTATCTTCCATGGATAGTCTTAGATTTGAGAAGCCAGACATGTCTGCTTTAAAATGTTCCCATTTTGTTTGTGGTAATTTGACCGCAAATCAACAATGACAGAAGTAGAAAATTATGAGTTGAATAATAATGATGAAGATGATGATGATGTTCGTTACCATGATTGAAATGACTATCAACAAATAAAATTAATAACCAAAAGAGTTAAGACTAGAAATATCCAAAAATAGAATGAAATGTTTCCATTTTCCGTTGGAAGAGATTTTACATCAAAATCACAAAATTCCAAAACTCTATTCACAAACCTTTTACAGTTTTACCCCAGTTAGCAGTAATTGTTTTTCCCACCCCTAACAGTTTCAAAATTATGGAAATCACCACAATGTTAGAGACTTTTTCACTTTCAAACATTATCTAGATAACCAACATTTGCTCGCCATGGGTACCCACTTGACATCCAACCCCATTCCCAATTTCCAACCCAGCTTTAGCCACCACTGTAGCAGCACCCGCCGTGCCACCAACCTTCTTCCTCCTCTTCGGTGACCCGCTGTCCACCGACGATGATGGCTCCGGAGAAGACCTCTTCGAAGTCACTCTAACCGGATCAGGCTCACCGGAATTCACCCTCAACGGGAAATTCAACAACGCCCTCGACCCACGCATTCTATAGGCAGCACGGTCGTAAGCCAACGCCGCATCCTCCGCCGTCTCGAACGTCCCCAGCCAAACCCGGGCCCCGTTCTTCGCTGGGTCCCTAATCTCCGCTGCGAACTTCCCCCAAGGCCGCTGCCTCACACCCCGGTAATGCTTCCCCTTGGAAGGAAGCACCGCAGGCTCAGCCACTGGAACCGCCGTGGAGGGCGGCGAGACAGCCAGATTCTCTGTGGGTTCCAATTTCACTAGTGGGAAATTGGGCTGCACCAGTTGATCGGTTTTGAGTGATGGGACCCACCCAACGGTGACGGCGTCGCGGAGGACAGCATAAAGGAACATATCCTCGGAATCGTCGACCTTGAGTGGCAAGTCTCCCCAGTTTTCTGTTAAGCAAGGATACAAGCTGCTGAAGCTTGTGCTCCTGCAATAAACAAGGGGTGGAGTATAATTAGCAGCTGGAGCAGCCGTCGTCGTTGTAATTGCTGGAGTGTAGCTGCAAGTAGTGGTGGGAGCAGTAGAAACAGTTTCGCCTTGCAAATGCAAGCGAACGGGATCAAGAAAGGCATAATCGGGCTGATCAAGTAAGCTCTGCCCGTACATTATCAATTACTCCTTAATTCTTTTTCAAGCTTTGATGAGAGGTTTAGAGGGTGCTGACGGATGAGTAAAGCTGTGGGTTTTGAGATTTTGTATTTCTTTCCTGATGGGGATTTTCTGGGGATATATAGGGAGGAAGGTGCATGTACCAAGGGGAGGGCTAGACTTTTCAAAAATACTAATAAAATTGCAGGTGGGGTTGCCGTTTATCCTTTGTGGGCGTGATGGTGGCTTCGGAGGAACCTGCCTTTTTTTCTTCGAAGTTTCTCTAAAAATATCGGGTGCAGTTTTAGTCACGTGTTTCAATTTGCGATATTTGTTTCGGTCTGGACCTCTTTGATGAGGGAAGGGATGATGATGTCATCTGTAGTCTTAGAGCAGCAAGTTGTCTTGTCTCTTTCTCTATCTCCTGTTGTCCGCCTTGTGATCGCCGGCTACTTTATTTTTTTTATTAAATATTAAATAATTGTTGAGTAATGGATTCTCGAAATCCATAGTTGAGTAATATATATATATATATATAGTATGATCCATGGATATCCATTAACATCCATAGTCATGTGGTGTGATCTCTAGTCATGTGGTGTGGTGTACGGCTCCTCATTACTTTAGCTTCTTTTTTTAAAATTTAAACAATTTATATTTATCCCAAAATAAGTCTTTTAAGTGTTTGTTTAACACTTAAATAATGGGTGGAAAAAACTCAAATAATACATAGAAGTAAAAGCGGGGTGGTTGGTTCGGAGGAGTGCTATCGAATGATAATTCTAAAAAAAAATTAAAATTTTTTTTATTTCAAATTATTTCTATGTTATTGGTTTGTTTTAATGCGATATTGTTAAAAATAAAAATATATATATATATAATTTTAATATATTTTTTATTAAAAAAATATTTTAAAAAACAATTTTTACCGTAAAAAATACTCGGCAAGTTAATGAAATCACATTTGATCAGGTTTTTTCTGTACACATACAACTTGAAATATCTACAATCATCATCCATCCTTAACTCATGTAAGATCATGGAACGATCAAATTTATTAGCTATCTCACATCTGACATGAACCCAATAAAAATTAACTTGGATATCATTCAATCAAATTAGAAAAAAAAAAATCTAACTCGATCGACTAGAATGACACTAAGTGTTTGGCAATGTGGTTGCGGGTGCTTTTCAAATAACTTTTCGTGCCAAAATGCACGTAAATGATGTTTTTTCATTTTTAAAAAATTATTTTTGACATCAGCACATCAAAACGATCTAAAATGTATAAACCATATTAAATTTTAATTAAAAAAAATCAAATTTTTTGAGAACGCAGGTTGAACCGCGTTCCTAAACACTGCTTAAGTACTCAATGAATTAAGTGAAATTATCACCCTTGATTTTACTAAAGCTTCAAGGGTTAAGGAAAAATAGGAAAAAAAAATCATCAACTCATTAAATGTATACATAGTTATAAAATCCATCCAAACCGGCTTAATAAATTAACTTGAAAATAAATTTTAGATTTGGACTAATCTAGATTGATTTCAGCTTAAGTTGATTTTATTTTTTTAATTTTAATTTTATTAAAATAATATCATCTAAAAAAACAGGATCAATCCTTTTAATATGTCATCAGGAACTTGTCTTGGACCGGAGCTTATAAATAATCACATATACAAATTTTTTGATATACAATGTAATGTGAATTTAATATGAATTTAACATCATTTCAAGTAAATTATTAAGATATTATTTCAATAAATTATTTGATTTGGAATGTTGCTTAAAACAATTACTAGAACACCACCTAAACAATTACGAGTCATATGAAATAGATATAACCAAAAGGATAGTAAGGATATTTTGAATATAAAAAAGTTCATATATACAATATCTTTGATTTGGATACATATGTTCGCTGATCGACTAGTTTTCCTTGCTCCTCGTGATTTTTCTTCTTAAACTTGTCAAATGATTTTTTTCTCTCATTGACTACCAAACAGACCAAAAATCAGTTGATTATTATTTTTAAATGCAAAACAACCCTTAAAATACGAAAAATATAAGAATAAATTTGGAAAACTTCAAGGAGTAAAAATCTTGACCTAGAAAAATAAACTAGAAATGCAGAAAATAAGGAGATGAAAAACTCGAAGAACATAGTGTGCCGACAGTTAATAAAGATCTACAAAACAATACGAGTTTTTCCGCTAATTATTTTTCAAGTTTTTTATTTTTATTTTTTATATTCTTCAATTATTTTTATTTTTTTTAATTATAAGTATTTAGATCAGCTTACGTACATTTTAATTAATTCTTTGAAATCTTAAAATTAACAACCATGTAAATCTTTAATAATTCTAAAATTTATAACACTCAAATTAATAATTTTTAAAATATAAATTTAAAATCTAACTAATAAAGCTATAACTCTCAAATTTTTTTTAACTATTTTTTATTTCTTCATTTGATGGGGTTTTTTAATTTTAATTTTTGTACATGTTTTCCACGAGGCCTTTTTTTTTCCTGAAATTAAAAGAGGAAAAATCAACCCAAGAAATTGAAAGGACGGGGAAAAAGCAGGAGGCAGCGTGGACTAATGGGCGACCAGGGAGGAGAAAAAAGCATGAAAGAAGCCATTGTTGTTGCAACAGGGATCCATCCGTCCTGGACAAATTATAAAATTTTCCATGGATGCTGATAAGTCTCTCGAAAAGTCGATTTTCCATCAAGATCATCAATCCCTGAGCATGGTGACCCACCACTTCGTCGTCAGATTGCACTCCCTCTCCCTTCAAGTTACCTTCAAGGAAGGTGTGTATCTCATATGGATGATGACCCTCTTTTCCACCTTTTCCCCTTCCTCTCAAGGACGGCTAGCTTAAATTCTTGGCCTTGACATGGAAGTGGGACTGGAACCACCGGAGTCCCTTGACATGGAAGTGGGAGTGGAGCCACCGGAGTCGTTCTTTTCGATATTATTGGTGCTTTTTGTGGGCCGGGGCCTGATACTGGTTGGTGTTATTGGCAACTTGTGGCCGCTCATTTTCCTCGTTAAAAATAATAATATTATTTTTCTTAATAATTCTTTTCACTTCATTTGTTTTCCCTGGACCCATTTTGAGAATGCCTTGATTCTCAATGATCCTATACCGTCCGTGGCCAGTCTTGATTGATCAGACACAGTGAAAATGTAGTTATATTTTTCCTTTTTCCGATAAAAAATGGTTTCTATCCTGAACAATAATTTGGCAAGTTGCCACGTAATTCCACATAAATAACTCTCACACCTTCACGTGTTTTAATTAGGAGGCTGCTCGGATCCTTCTTGCCTTCTATTTGACGCGAGTCGCATCTCGATTTGTAATTTAATATTTATAACCAGCGATTTCGCCGCCCATTGATACCCAGAAGGTTTTTTAAATCTATTTTTTTTATTTTTTATAATAAAAATAGATATTTAAGGGGAAAAGTGAATAAAATAATAGAAAGATAATAGAAAGAAACTGTATTTTTTTAAGTTAAAATTACCTTTTCTTATTCATGTAATTATTTTTGTCAAAAAATAACTTTTTATTAACAACATAGGTTATTGAATAAAAAGTATCAATGATTAAAAAAAATCAACTTTTTATTCATGCATTTCTCTTTTATATTGATGAAAAATTATTTTTTTATGAAAGAAAGTTTCGATAAAAATTAAAAATCATGAATTAATTATTTTTATGCACATGTATGAAAAAAATGTAAAAAATCAATAAGTTTGAGAAAATTATATAAAATATTTATAATAAAAAATAAATATTCTATTCTCATTCAATATTAATCAACAAATTATTTTAAAAGTTTTAGAAATTAGGTTAAAACATAATTATTCATACAAAATTATTCTAACCATCTTTTAGTTTATTTTATTTTACACTTTATTTTTATTATTTTGAAAATTATAAAAAACATCCTCAGGCAACAAAAAATCTCAAATCAATGAAAATAACCAAAATGACACCATATATATTAATTATATCATAAAACCCACCAAACAACACCCTAATCCTTCTTTTTCTTCAACTTATGACATTTTCTCTCTATATATAATAAAATAAACTCTCACCAAAACCTAAATTGATAAAACTTTACAAAATCAGTCTTCAATTAATCATTAGAATATTCCTCTCGCATGGACTTGTAATTTCCTTTGTTTTTAACTATAACTAAATTTATTAAACAATGGATATAAGAGTTCCTCGCCATATAATCTATCTTGTTTTAATGATGATTAGTCATTTAGTCTGGTACATGAACAATGGACTGTAGAAACTATGTGCTCAACGAGAGGTCATGGCTGTGATCTTACCGTGCTAATTAATGACGTAATAGCATGCTTAGCAATCGATAAGAAGGAGGCCAACGTGCGTGATTAGGTCCCTTAATCATAAAATATAGGGTCAAGTTGAGACTTGGCAGACGGCGTTAATCTTAAAATGGTATTTAAAAATTAAAATCCCAGAGACTAGAAAAGCGTCAGCAAAGGGAGAGGGAGAGAAAAAGTTTTCAAATTCTTCAAACGGTGCCGCTCCGAGTGGAAACTAGGGCATCGTGTTTGACATGTAATTGGTTGCTGGGTTGGGCTTGATTGCTGGTTTGGCAGGCCGGGCTTTCTTTTACCAACGAATCGATGAAATTAAAACAGATGCAGATCATGAATTATATAAAATATAAAAAGACCTAAATGGCATTAAATCAATTATATAAAAAAAAAACTTATAATATTCCATAACTTTTTCATTAACTTAAATTTAATGACATTGAATATCGACTAAATCGGGTGAAAGTACCAACCCTAATTGTATCTTAAAAGAATTGCTGGCTATGTTTG
>Ga0307511_10007505_pt1 | contig 10961 bp, 11 predicted proteins | sample 13_EM_MG_FD_200266 | JGI IMG/M metagenome (GOLD analysis project Ga0307511, IMG submission 200266) | Populus trichocarpa ectomycorrhiza microbial communities from riparian zone in the Pacific Northwest, United States - 13_EM | ecosystem: Host-associated > Plants > Roots > Unclassified | place... | reverse complement strand
TTCTTGAAATCGGCGATCATCGGGTGATCGACCGGGGCCCGCAGGCGCCCGACGTTGATCTCGGCGAGGTGGTAGCCGGTCATTTCTTTGCCCCTCCGCTTCGTGTCCAGGTCTTCAGGCTCTCGAGATAGGCCAGCAGTTCGTCGTAGGCCTTCTGGTTTCCGTAGGCGCAGCCCGAGGTATGCACCCCGTTGTGCGCCCGCTGGATCATGATCGCCGGATGCGCCGGCGAGCCCTTGCGCGTGACCAGGTAGGAGACGCTGCCGTCGGCGCTGGAATAGTAGCTGTAGGGCTCGGAACCCACCGTACCGGCCGGGACCAGCTTCGGCTGGGCGGTGATGGCGGCCACCTGCGCGTCGAACGGCTTGGCGCAGTCGAGGTCGAGGTAGGTGACCGGGACGTCGGTGGGCTTCTGGGAACAGCCGGCCAGCGCGAGGAGGACCGCGCAGGCCGCCCAGGCCCTCACGCCAGCTCCACCCGGTAGCTTTCGATCACCGTGTTGGCGAGCAGCTTCTCGCACATAGCCTTGACCTCGGCCTCGGCGGCCGCGGCGTCGGCGGACTTCAGGTCGAACTCGATGGTGCGGCCGACGCGGACGTGTTCGACGCCGCCCCAGCCCAGGCCGTGGAGGGCCTGTTCGACCGCCTTGCCCTGGACGTCGAGGACGCCGGGCTTGAGGAACACGTGGACCTTGGCGCGCATGCTTAGTGGAGGCCTCCCTGAATCACGGTGGGCATCTCCTTCATGATGCCGAGGCGGCGCGCAACCTCGGTGTAGCTTTCGATGACGTTGCCCAGGTCGCGGCGGAAGCGGTCCTTGTCCAGCTTCTCGTTGGTGATCGTGTCCCACAGGCGGCAGCTGTCGGGGCTGATCTCGTCGGCCAGGATCACCCGGGCGAAATCGTTCTCCCAGACGCGGCCGTATTCGACCTTGAAGTCCACCAGGGTGATGCCGACGCCCCCAAAGAGCCCGGTGAGGAAGTCGTTGATGCGCAGGGTGATGGCCATCATGTCGTCGATCTCCTGGGTCGAGGCCCAGTTGAACGCGGTGATGTGCTCCTCGGAGACCATCGGGTCGTGGAGCTTGTCGTCCTTCAGGTAGAATTCGATGATCGAGCGGGGCAGGGGCTGCCCCTCGGGAATGCCGTAGCGGGTGCTGAGCGACCCGGCCGCCACGTTGCGGCAGACCACTTCCAGCGGGATGATCTCGACTTCCTTGATCAGCTGCTCACGCAGGTTCAGGCGCTTGATGAAATGGTTCTGAACGCCAATCGCGTTCAGCTTCGTCATGACGTACTCGGAGATCCGGTTGTTGATCACGCCCTTGCCTTCAAGAACTGCCTTCTTGGTGGCGTCGAAGGCGGTGGTGTCATCCTTGAAGTACTGGATCAGCGTGCCTGGCTCGGGACCTTCGTAGAGGATCTTGGCCTTGCCCTCGTAGATCTTCTTACGGCGGGTCATGTCGTTGCCTTCTCCATGGTGCGGTCCTAACCGGTCGGGGAATGAAAAACGCGCGCGGTGGTGATCTCGCGCGCGGTCCGACTCGGCCTCCCGCCCTATTCAAGGCGTTGCAAAAATAGCGAATGCGACGCCTTGGCGCAAACTGGCGGGCGAGCTTCCGCTTTCCATTGCGGCCCCGATCAGCGCACGATATGGGAACGCCCGCTCCGTGCAGTTACCCCTAGGACCCGATGACCACCTTCGACGACCGCGAACAGGGCTTTGAGAAGAAGTTCGCCCTCGACCAGGAGCAGGAGTTCAAGGCCCACGCGCGTCGCAACCGGGCCTTGGGCGAATGGGCGGCGGGCCTGATGGGCCTGCAGGCCCCCCACATCGAGGAATACGCCAAGGCCGTGGTGAAGTCCGACCTGGAGCTGCCGGGCGACGACGACGTGCTGCGCAAGGTGTTCGAAGACCTGAAGGGCTCGGGCGTCGACGTGTCGGAGGGCGCGGTGCGCATGAAGATGGCCGAACTGCTGGCCCAGGCGCGCGAGAGCGTGAAGGCCGGGAAATAACTCCGCCCATCCGGCCCGGCCATGGCGGCGTGGTTTTCGTGATCTAATCAGGGACAGCGGATGCCGCGGGACCGGTCAAGCTCGCCAGATAGGGCCGGCTGACCTTCTTGGGCACGATCATGGCCCAGGCTTCGCGGATGAGGTCGGTCAGTTCCGCCTCGTCGAGGTGGTCGAGTTCGACATAGCTCCAGACGTTCGGGCCGAAGGTGAACTTCCGGAAGGTCTCCGGCCGCACCTCGAACAGGAATTCCTGGTGGGGCTTCTCGAGCTTCAGGATCGTGCGGCCGCCCTGGCCCAGCGCGAAGGTCTTGGAGCCGACGTTGAACCAGGGATTGTCCCGGTAGGTGATCTCCTCGGCCCCGGGCATGGCCAGGGCCAGGCGGCGCAGGTCGTCGAAGGTCGCGATTGGTCTGGCCTCCCCACAGCGGTCGGCCGGAGCGTCCGGGCGGGCGAACCCGCCCGGACTCCTAGGCCGTCTTAGTGACGATAGCTCAGACGCAGGTACATGAAACGCCCAGGCGCGTCGTAGGCGTTCGGGTCGTAGTTGTTCAGGCCGCAGGTGACGCAGCCCGGCGGGTCCTTGTCGAACAGGTTGTTGACCCCGACCGCGATGCCCAGGTCCTCGGAGATGAAGCTCGGCGTCCAGCGGATCTGAGCGTCGGCGTAGAGCCGCGCGCTCAGCTTGTTGGGGTCGCCCGCTTCCTGCAGGTGGGAGATGTAGCGGCCGGTCAGGGTGGCGCCGAAGTCGGCCTTGTCCCAGTCCAGCATCAGGTTGGACTTCCACTTCGGATAGGCCTGGTCGGGGCTGCCCCGCTCGAAGCCTTCGCGCTGGATCTTGGCGAGGCCCGACGAGGTGGGCACGAACTCGCTGAACTCGAGCAGGCGCGTGGTGTACCAGTGCGCGCCCAGCCGCCCGAACGCGAACTCGGGCGAACTCCAGTCGAGGTTGATGTCCAGGGCCCGGGTCTTGATCTTCCCGATGTTGATCAGCGGGTTGGCGATCCCGACCACCTGGCCGGAGGCCGTGCGCGTGATGGTGGCGCAGGAGAGCGCATCACCGGTCTGGGCGCAGCGGTCCAGCAGGCTCTGGCCGTTCTGGGCCTGGATGGCCTTGTCCAGCTTGATGTCGGTGTAGGCGACCTCGAGGGAGACGCCCTTGGAATATTCCGTATCCTTCAGGAACGACGGCTCCCAGACGCCGGAGAAGTTCCAGCTCTTGCTGGTCTCGGGCTTCAGGTTGCGGTTGCCGCTGGTGATGACGGCGACCTGCGGGTTCAGCTGGGTGTAGCTGCCGTTGGCCGGGACGCCGCGGGCGATACAGTTGGCCCGCACGTTGGCCGGGGTGGCGGCGCTGAAGCCGGAGCAGGGGTCGACGACCTCCTGGTCGAAGCGCGAGGCGCTGCCGAACAGCTCGCCGATCGAGGGGCTGCGGAAGCCCTCGCCGTACGAGCCGCGGAACAGCAGCTCATGCACCGGCCGCCAGGAGAGGCCGGCCTTGTACGTGTCGCCGTTGCCGGAGGTGGAATAGTCGAACCAGCGGCCGGCCACCGAGGCGTCCAGGCGGTCGAAGAACGGCATGTCGGCCAACAGCGGGATGCGCAGTTCGCCGTAGGCTTCCTTGACCGTGATCTTGCCGCTCGCCGGCTGGGCCGGGATGTCGGACGACAGGCCGGCGGCGACGATGGCGTCGGGCTGGAAGTAGCCCTCGGTGCGGCGGCGCTCCAGGCCGACGGCGAAGGCCAGCGGCCCGGCCGGCAGGTCGAACAGGTCACCGGTCAGGTTGGCCGAGAAGTCGGTCAGTTCCTGCTGCGAGCTGTCCTGCTGGGTGAACCCGATGAAGGCCAGCATGGCCGGCGTGATGGTGCCCTGGCCGCCGAAGATGTTCAGCGGGGTGCAGGCGCCGGTGCACTGCGAGACCGGCCCGAGGGCCTGCTGCACGCGCTGGGCGTTGACGTTGCCGGTGAAGGTCTGGTCGGCGTGGTTGCGCGAGTAGAGCGCGTTGACGTCCCAGTGCCAGGTCTTGGCGGCCACCGAGAGGTCGCCCGACAGCATGCCGGTGACGTTCCAGGTGTCGACCTCCTGCTCGTAGTGGCGCGGCCCGTTCTCGATCAGGCGGCGGCCGACGAACGAATAGGTGCCCGGCTGCAGGGTGAAGCCGAAGGGGTTGAAGGGGTTGCTGACATCGACGTTGACGGTGTCCAGCAGGTTGCCGTTGCCGGAGTCGGGGCCGACGAACAGCGGCAGCGGGGCCGCCTGGTTGGCCGACTTGCGCTGCACGTAGGTGCCGCGGGCGCGGAACTGGATGCTCTCGGTGATGTCCTGCACGACCGAGCCGAACAGGCTGATCCGCTCCAGCGGCGTCATGATGTAGTTGTAGGGCTGGAAGTCGAAGCGGTCGGCGGTGCTGAACGCCTTATAGCTGCCCGCGGCTCCCGTCGGATCGGCGGCGTTGTAGATCGGCCGCTGGCCGGCCTGCAGGGCCTGCTTCAGGGTGATGTCCAGGTCGCGGTTGGTGTTCGGGTCGTGGATGATGACCCGCGCGTTCGGCGTGCCGGAGCTGCAGCCGCCGGCCAGGCAGGACGTGGCGAAGGGGGCCGGATAGCGGCTGATGGCGCGGTCGGCGGCCAGGATCGGGTCCTGCTTGAAGTAGCCGCCGCCCACCACGATGTGCGTGCCGCCGGTCGAGGCGCCCCACGAGACGTTGTAGTCCTGCATGAAGCCGTCGGAGTGGTCGGACGTGCCGATCTGGGCGTTGCCGACGAAGCCTTCCTGGCGGTCCTTGGTGATGATGTTGACCACGCCGGCGATGGCGTCGGAGCCGTAGATCGGCGAGGCGCCTTCCTGCAGCACCTCGGTGCGGCTGATCATGGCGACCGGGATGGTGTTCAGGTCGACCGAGCCCGGGACGCCGGACGCCGCGGCGCCGGGCACCCAGCGCAGGCCGTCCACCAGCACCAGCACGCGGCGGCTGGACAGGTAGCGCAGGTCGATTTCAGCCGAGCCCGCGCCCACGCCGCCACCGTCCGGCGGATTGCCGAAGTTGCCGGAGTTGTTGAACTTGCCGTTCAAACCGCCGGAAGCAGAAGGAATCCGCTGCAGCACGTCGACGGTGGAGACCAGGCCCTGTTTGGCGGCGATCTCCGGGGTGATCTGCACGACCGGCTGGTTGGCGTCGAGCGGGCTGGTGCGGATGCGCGAGCCGGTGACGACGATCTCATCGACGGCGGTCGAGCCCGACGCGGCCCCCGATGCAGCTTGGGCCTGCGCCTGGGACACGCCCGCGCCAAGGGTCAGCAGGACCGCCCACGAGGCGGCCGCTGTAAGGCTGGATTTCATAGTCAGTTCCTCCCAGCGCCCAACCCCACGCGGGGCGCTCTGGCGGGGAGGTTCGCGGAGATGCAACAGCCCGTGTCAAGACTGCAACACGCCTGTGGCGCGAGGGTTTATCGTCAAGGTTGCAGGGATGCCACAGAACTGTCGTGTTGGCCGGGCCGCGGGGCATAGGCGTGCTGTACCAGTGATACGGCTGCCGTATCCCGCCGCCGCCCGGATCGTCGGCGACGAGCGGCCGATTCGCCGCGTCAGGCGGTGGCGCGGCGGGGCGCGGCCTTGGCCTCTTCGTGCTCGCCGAAGACGCGGGCGAAGATGCGGTCGACGTTCTTGAAGTGGTAGCCGAGGTCGAACAGCGACTCGAGTTCGGCGTCGGAGAGGGTGATCTCCGGATCGGCCTTCAGGAAGTCGAGGAAGTTCCCTTCGCCGCGCCAGACCTTCATGGCGTTGCGCTGGACCGCCGCATAGCTGGCCTCGCGGCTGAGGCCCTTCTGGGTGAGGCCCAGCAGCACGCGCTGCGAATGCACGAGGCCGCCCAGGCGGTCGAGGTTCTTGGCCATGGTCTCGGGGTAGATCACCAGCCGCTCGACCACCCCGGCCAGGCGGCGCAGCGCGAAGTCCAGGTGGATGCAGGTGTCCGGCGCGATGGCGCGCTCGACGGAGGAGTGGCTGATGTCGCGCTCATGCCAGAGGGCGACGTTCTCCAGCGCCGGCGTCACGGCGCTGCGGACCAGCCGGGCCAGGCCGGTGAGGTTCTCGGTCAGGATCGGGTTGCGCTTATGCGGCATGGCGCTCGAGCCCTTCTGGCCCGGATCGAACGCCTCCTCGGCCTCCAGCACTTCGGTCCGCTGCAGGTGGCGGATCTCGATGGCCAGGCGCTCGATGGAGCTGGCGACCACGCCCAGGGCGGCGAAGTAGGCGGCGTGGCGGTCGCGCGGGATCACCTGGGTGGAGACCGGCTCCACGGCCAGGCCCAGCTGGTCGGCGACGTAGGCTTCGACCTCGGGGGCGACGTTGGCGAAGGTGCCGACCGCGCCGGAGATGGCGCAGGTGGCGATCTCGAAGCGCGCCATCGCCAGCCGCTCCTTGGCGCGCTGGAACTCCGCGTAGTGGCCGGCCAGCTTCAGGCCGAAGGTGGTGGGCTCGGCGTGGATGGCGTGGCTGCGGCCGACGGTCGGCGTCAGGCGATGCTCATAGGCCCGGCGCTTCAGGGCCTCCAGCACCATGTCGACGTCCTCGAGCAGGAGGTCGGTGGCGCGGCAGAGCTGGACGGCCAGCGCGGTGTCGTTGACGTCCGAGGAGGTCATGCCCTGGTGCAGGAAGCGGGCCTCGGGGCCGACGATCTCGGTGACGTGGGTCAGGAAGGCGATGACGTCGTGCTTCACCTCGCGCTCGATCTCGTCGATGCGCTCGGGGTTCCAGACCGCGTCGCGGCCGCGCTCCCAGATGACCCGGGCCGCTTCCTTCGGGATCACGCCCAGGTCCGCCATGGCGTCGGCGGCGTGGGCCTCGATCTCGAACATGATCTTGAAGCGCGTTTGCGGCGCCCAGATCTCGGCGGCTTCCTTGCGGGTGTAGCGGGGGATCATGCGGCGGGGTGTGCCGCCGCAAGCCAGCCCAAGTCAATTCCGAAGTGGGCTCAGGCCTTGTGGGCCAAGCGGCGGCGCTGGCGCAGGCTCGCGCCGGCCAAGCCGAAGCCGGCGATCATCATCGCCCAGGTGGCCGGTTCCGGCACGACCGTAATCGCGTCGACGATCACGCCGCTCCCCGGACCACCGCCATGCGGGCCGTCGTCGCCGTTCTGCGGTTGGAAGGGACCGTCGCCGCCCGCGCCGGCGCCGGGCGCCGGCGGGCCGTCCTCGTTGGCCGCGAGGCTGAAGAAGCCGCCGCCACCGCCGGCCTTCGGCGGCGGAACGATCTCGAGGGTCAGGACCAGGTCGCCGTCCTCGGGGTTCCAGACGAAGTCCAGGCCGTCGAAGTTCAGCTCGTCGCCGCCGATGCCGGCCATGTTGTAGGCGCCCCAGGAGCCGAGGTCCTTGCCGCCCACCGAGAAGCTGATCTTGAAGGTCTTGTCGTCCAGGGCGCCCAGGATGCCGCGGTCCATCAGGAACTGGCCGATGGTCGTCGAACCGTGCGCGCCGGCCGACGACCAGGTCTGGGTGAAGACGCCGTTGTCGTTGAAGCAGGTCGACTTACCGCAGTCGCTGTTCCAGTTGACGTTCAGCACCATGGCCGCCGACGCCGGCGTCGCCGCCAGCATCGCGGCCCCGGCCGCCGCCGTCATCGCAATCCAAAACCCGCGCATTGGTTACCCGCCTGTGCAATCAAGCGGGACCATGGCGCATCCCTGAGTAGAGTCGCAAGGGCTCACGCCCGGCGGGCGACCGCTATTCTCCCGTTAAGCGAGAATTAACCATACCTTAGCGTGCGCCGCCGCGTGCGGAGCATCGCGCCGGCCGCGCCGAAGCCCAGCAGCATCAGGGCCCAGGACGAAGGCTCCGGCGCGCTGACCGCGGGGTCGAATCCGATGCCGCCGCGGCCGCCGTGCGGGGCGCCCATCAGCACATCGTTCATCGGCATGATCTCGCTGGGCGAGAAGGCCGGCGTCTCGGCCGCCACGGTCATGCTCGAGCCGAAGCCGCCACCGACGCTGGCGAGCGAACCGCCGCCACCGCCACCCCCGCCGCCGCCGGCGAAGAAGCCGCCACCGCCGCCCTTGTCCGGCACCACCAGGTCAAGCTGCAGGATCAGGTCGCCCTGGGAGGCGTCCCAGGTGAAGGCCTGGCCTGCCAACCGCACGACCTGGCCGCCGAGCCCGGCGATCATGAACGAGCCCCAGTCACCGACCTTGGTGCCGTCGGCCAGCCGGAAGCTGACCTTGAAGAGCATGTCCTGATTTTCCCCGAGGATGCTGCGGTCCAGCATGAACGAGCCGATGCTCATCTGGCCCGCCCGGTCTGCGGCGGACCAAGTCTGGCGGAAGCTGTTACCCGTTCCGAAGCAGCCGCCTTCTGCGCAAAGCGCGTTCGGTCCGGCTTGAAGGAAGCTCGCCGCCTGTGCGGACGGCGCGGCCGAGGCCATTACGGCAGCTGCGGCAAGCGCGTAAGCGCGTAGTCTCAACATGTCAGCCCCACTCCAAGTGCGGCCCCCCGACATGCCTCAAACTCGCCACAATCCAGGAAGGTTGCAAGCATTTAGTGTAGAGCTTGGATTTTTTTCGCCTACTGCGTGTATTGCAGGCAGGCTAAAGCGCGCGGCGCCCCGCCATCAGGCGCCCGGACCCAGCAAGAAACTCAGAAAGCGGCCGCGGGTTCCGCCGCGGCGTTGCGATTTGTCAGGCCTCGCCGCGGGCGGCGCGGGCCTTGGCCATGGCTTCCTTCAGGCCGAAGGCGGCCAGGACGTAGTGGAACGCGCCCCACAGGTAGAAGCCGTAGGTCAGGATGATCCCCTGGCGCGTGGCCAGCACCAGCGCGCCATGGCAGGACGCCCCGGCCGCCGCCCCCGCGCCGGCCGGGGCGGCGCCGCCGGGACAGGCGGCCTGGAACGCGGCGGGATCGGCGCCGAAGAGGCCGCCCAAGGCGGCGGCGAAGCCGCCCTGGTCGGGGTTCGCTAGGTGGAAGGCCGCGAAGTGGTCGATCAGCCAGCCGGTGAAGGGCGGTCCGCCGCCCAGCGCGATCAGGTTGACGAAGAACAGCATGACCGCCGCGGCGGTCGCCCGCTGGTGCGTCGGGGCCATGTTCTGCACCACGCCGAACGTCGGGCCGAGGTAGGTGTAGGCCGCCAGGCCCGGCACAAGGATGAAGGCCGTCGCCACCTGCCAGCTGTCGGCGGTGTAGACGCCCACGACCAGCGGGTAGGCGATGGCGACGCCGATGGCGGGCACCAGCGCGTACCAGCGCGGCCCCACGTGGGCGAGCCGGTCGGTCAGCGGCCCGCCGATCAGGGTGCCGATCCCGTTGCCCATCCCGGCCACCAGGCCGATGATCAGCCCGACCTGGCCGTAGCTCAGGCCGAACGCGCGGATGAAATAGGGCGGCGCGAACTGGCCGCCGCCATAGCCGGCGAACGAGACGATCGTCATGCCGATGATCATGTTGGCCACCGGCCAGTTGCCGAACAGGGCCTTGATGACCGCCCACATCTCGGAGAACTCGGCGCTGAGCGGAAGCGGCGGGGACGCGACGAAGCCGGCGGCCTCGGAGTGGCCGCGCGGCGGCTCCTTGACCAGCAGCTTGAGCGCCAGCGCGACCAGCAGGCCCGGCACGCCGACCAGCATGAAGGCGGCGCGCCAGGTGAAGTGGTCCAGCATCTGGCCGCCGATGATCGCGCCCAGCATCGAGCCCAGTGGGATGCCGAACGAATAGACCGCCAGCGCCGAGGCGCGCTTCTTCGGCTCGTAGTAGTCCGAGATCAGGGAGTGCGCAGGCGGCGACAGGCCGGCCTCGCCGACGCCGACGCCGAAGCGATAGAGCGCCAGCATCGCGAAGTTGCCCGCCGTGCCGCAGAGCGCGGTAAACCCCGACCAGATCACGATCGCCGCGGTGATGATGTTGACTCGGGAAAACCGCTCCGCCAGCCGCGCGATGGGGATGCCCAGCAGGGTGTACAGGAGCGCGAAATAGAGGCCGCCCAGCAGGCCCAGTTGGGTGTCGGTGATCTTCAGGTCGACTTTGATCGCCTGGCCGATGGTGGCGATGATCGTGCGGTCGATGAAATTCAGCGTGTAGGCGACCACCAGGAGGATGAGGACCAGCCGCTTGTAGTTCTCGGAGAAGACGGGGCGGGCGGCGGTGGCCTCGGCGGCCGTGGTCGTGGTCATGAACGCAATTCCCCCGCAGACCGGCGCCGCTCCGCGACAGGCGGGGGCGCTTCGTTGGCGGGGACGTTAGCGGTGAGTCCGGGCGGGGGCTAGGTTGCCCCTACGGCCGGGGCGTCTGGGCTACGCGCAGGGCGGCGTCGGGCTCGGGGACGCCACAGAGGCGGGCGGTGTTGGCGGCGACCATGGGGTCGGTGGCCTTGAGCGCCAGTTCCAGGGCCTCGGCGCAATGGCCGTCGCGGACGGCCTCGGCGACCTTCTTCACCAGCCGCCGCTGGCGCGCGGCGATGTCGGCGTTGCGGTCGGCGACGTCGGCGCCGAGCCGGTCGAGGAGCGCGCTCGTGCCAAGCGTGCACGACGCCCGGCCGCCGGCCATGGCATAGCAGTTCATGCCGGAGCCCTGCGCGTCAGCTGGGGCGGCCAGGGCCAGCCCGATCAGGCCCGCGGTCACGGCGGCCGCGGCGGTGAGGACGAAGGGGACGCAACGGCGGGTCAGGCGCATGGGCCGCCTCCGGCAAGTCAGAGCGTGACATTACAAGGTTATACGAGGGCGGCGAAGGAAAGCTTCACCTGGCGGCGGCGCGGGTCACGGCCAGGACGGCGTCGCGCAGGCGGGCCCGGTCGACTTTGCCCATGGCGTTCCTGGGGATATCGTCGATCCAGGCGAAGCGGTGGGCGGGCAGGTCGGCATAGGCCGCCATGTGCGGCGTGAGCGTGTCGCGCTCGAAGCCGGGGTCGGCGGCGACCGCGATCCAGGCGTGCTCCAGGCCCTGCTCGTCGGGCACGGCGAAGGCGGCGGCG
>Ga0307511_10007504_pt1 | contig 10961 bp, 12 predicted proteins | sample 13_EM_MG_FD_200266 | JGI IMG/M metagenome (GOLD analysis project Ga0307511, IMG submission 200266) | Populus trichocarpa ectomycorrhiza microbial communities from riparian zone in the Pacific Northwest, United States - 13_EM | ecosystem: Host-associated > Plants > Roots > Unclassified | place... | reverse complement strand
GTAGAGGAATTTAGGGGGGGTCGTCGGCTTAGCTTAGGCGACTCGACTGAGGTAGCGTCCCTAGCATCAGGAGATATACTAGGAGAAAGAGCAATCAAGTCCTCTGTGAAGGGCGTTGGTCCATACACCCCGCCACATGACACAGAGAGGCCTCCTGGAATGACTTCCAGCACTTATGCCTTTCAGATGGTAGCTGAATGGTGCGGGAAGGCCTAATTTAATAATCGATCTACCATAATAGTAATTATTCTATGCCCCCCCTTGCACAGTATCAGTGCCCCACAAGCGCAATATCTCACAAAGCTTTCCACTATTACATACCAGAAACCGCTATTACCATGAACCGCATTCTGTGAACTTCGCTGGAATTTGGGTGTTGTGCTACTTATGTAGTGAACTTCCGGGCCGACACAATTGGTTGTTCCACTGTCAAGGATGCGCTGGAGGGCGTTTGATCTTGCCAGATTAGCAATATGGCCGTAGGGCATTCCAACTATGGAATACTTGTCTGCCGCTTTCGAATACCACGATCTCGCAACATTGGTCCAAACTTCTCTCACTCTTGCACCAATTGTTTTATCGCCATGCGGTATCTTTCTAGACCCCCCAAACACTAGGTGCCATCGAGTGCAGGAAGTGTCTCGTACAACAGGGCCATAATATAGTATGTGGGGCAAATGAAGGCCAGCATGTATTCTAAAGCGTTAGAGGATGGCAGTCTATATCAAGGCAGTTCGACGAGGAATGAATGAATACCACGATTCCACATCCTAGCTGGCATCTCGTACTCCTCTGCAACCCTGCGAAGAGCTAGAGAAGTTGACTTCGAAGGATGTTGCGGCGCATGGAAAAAGTAATGATGCTCTTGTACATAGCAGGGTTTCATGGAGACTTCCATTACCCATTTGTCAAACGTGGTGATTTCAGTCCTTCCATATCCATGCCTTAAGCCTCACATGCAATTGATCAGCTTACTTTGCCATATATTTCTACACACTTAGCTTCAACCAACACGAGGCCTGGAGATATACCCTTCACTCCTAATATAGAATTGTCCCCAGCGATTGGTTGCGTCTCCAGCTGCCTCACAATCTTCCGGCTTGGGTCGCCTTTAGAGATGGATACATCCTCAGTCCCAGCCAACTTTAAACACTCGTAACGGCGCGCTTGACTTTCAGCATTTTATATATATGAAGCTCATGAATATGTATAGTGTCTGCCGGAAAGTTATAACGCACTCATATTTTTTTTTCTTTTTTTGTCTCAGGCCAAGCTGCTAGCGTGAATAATGCACAAGGCATAAGATTGCATAAACCTACTAAAATAAAGCTTTTGAGGTCTACTAAATTGCGGAGAAGGGCTTCACATTACGGGGACTATATCATAACCTTTTGAGGGCTATTGTACCTGAAATATAGTTGCTATGCAGAGGTATACGGAGGGCCCTTGTTGCATATATGGGCTTGGGCATGCATGTCTCATGCATGTCTGAGGTACGCTATAACTTTCCCGCAGGCACTGTATATATGTAGTTAGCAGAAGACATCTTGCTAGCCACGTGACTCAAGTTACCCCAATCACAATTGGCATACTTAGATACAGTACATATCCTGACACACCTGATATTCTCAGGTGCATTGCAGGGATATATCTAATTCTTACTCGGACAACGATAAGATTTTCAGTCGTCGTGGCTTCGCTGATGCGGACGGTTAAAAAACAAAATAAACCTAACCAGACTAGTCTAAACTCAGCAAGCCCCGACGTGAGTTGATGTCGCACAGGTTGTTATTAAGAGTAATGTTACATTAGTGTCATGCGGGGCTCTATGTTAATTGTATGAATTATCTCCCAATCGAATGCCCTGTCCGTTGCACGCAGTACATAAATCTACCAACAGATTCACATTTCTCAAACACACCTATCAAAGCACATTCCAAACTCGGATTTCACCTAAGAAGGCTATATCTACATCGACCCAAACCCAGCTCCGACAGAAGTATTTCAGATTATCCTAAAGGATATGTTGTTATCCTAACATTCAAATGTCTGCCAGAAATGATACTGATTCAGCAGTGTTCAGACAACCAGATGGGGCTCAATACTTGGGCTCAGTCCCGACGAACGATTTCCTTTGTACGAAGTCAGACAGAGAGTCGCCGCCACATATACCTTGGTCTGAATTCCGACATGACCCACATTCATGGGGGCTATGAAGCCTTGATTGGCGAGTCCCGAGATGCCAGCAATCCCTCGGTCCTGCACACTCCAGGAAATGTCCACCCCAACCCCCCGAATATTATCCGAGCCCTCGATGAGGTCCTTTCCGAGCTGAGGAGGTTAGAGACCAAATATATGTTCGAACAACATCCCTCCAATATCGGTGGGGCCACATTAAATATCCCCTTCCTAGTTCGATTAAAATTCCGAATCAAAGGCAAGCGGGATTTAAAAGGCCTCCTTGCAGAGCTGGAGAGGCGCAATGAGGACATGAAGGCAATGACAAAGGAGATGCGGGAAATAGCTCGATGGAACTTGGAAACCTCAGCCTAGCCCTACCCCAGGCTACATAATCCCACCAGAGGTCCAGCCAAGTTTTTCGATTCCCTACATAGAGGGTTCGAACCCAGATGCCCCTCCCGTGGGTACGACACCCCTCCCTCCGGGTGCCACACCTCCCCCTTCGGGTACCACACCTCCCCCTTCGGGTACCACACCTCCTCCTTCGGGTGCGACACCTCCTCCTGCGGATGCTAGTGTGCCACCCAGAGCGGGAGACACTACTGCAATTGACAATCCACCTCGGCCGCCATCATCCCATGCAAAGGCCTCCTTTGCAAGTTCTGGATGCGGAATCAATGTGTATGGACGAGAATTCCGCTCTGCAGACTCGTTCACATCATATGAGCGCGAGGATAATTATTCCACCCACACAGGCGACAAAATCTGTACACAATGCCACCAAGTGTGGCGTAGGGATTAAAGCCCCTACTGATTTGGCGCCACAGGTCTGAGGCACATCAGAGGTCCAAAATTCGGTAGGACCAGTCATCGGTAATATAGCCATGCTCGGACTCGTATCAAGAGTGGAGCGGAAACTGGGTATAGTGGTAGTTTGTGGTGGTTTGGGATCAAACTTTGGGCATACTGATAGGTATAAGTCGGAGAAGTACTAAGTAGGCGGGGGCTCAGTGGGCTCGAATCTCCAGGTACTGAGGAAGAAAGTGCATGGTGCCAATATATCGAGTAGGATTGATAGCGGGTGCTGGCGGGACTCTGTGGCTGTATCGGGTGTTGGGTTTTTTTTAATTTTAATTCTTTATATAATACCCTAATTGTAATCAGCATTCTCCATATTTTCCGTTGGTGCCTAGAGGTATGTAATTGGGTCCTAAGGTTGGATATCGACGTGGTTGATTCCTGTGCTGTGGGTGGGAACGATTGCGGGGGGCACAGGTTGGGGTGGGGTGTTGTTGAATCCTTTCCTTATTTTCTTGATACCCTTTTCATTCTCAGTCTAGGGTTGGGTCTATATCATATTTTCCTCCGGGATAGTTTGGCGCCTCAGGGAGTGGGAACAGTCTCATCCTATATCAATGCAGTGTCGTTAACGTTGACGCCGCAAGAACCTACAAAGCATACCTTCCTAAGTAGCTCTGGTGGCACTGTGGCTTACATAAGTATTTGTGCCACGTGGGACTCGGGTTGCACAACCCGGCACCAGCCCACCGTCCAAGAACCCACAACATCAACCTCACACCCTCCCACACATTATCACAAACACTCGGACACACTATCCCTGTAATGTGCGTCACCCTGGTAGGGATGTGGTGCAGGGCTCCGATCAAACCCCAGACCTCATAAAAATCATATTGCCGTAAAACTATTGTACAGAGCCCAAGCCATTGCATGTAGGATCTCCAAACGGTATGATGTTTGAAAGCCACCAATATCATATAGATTGGTGATTTATAAATTCATTCGATGGATCCCACAAACGTTCATATTTTTTTTCCGCTATGTTGCGAAGACAAAAATCCCGGATTGGATATACGTGAGACCCAGAAACTCAATTTCGCCGGCTGTGCTAAGTGGATCCAGCCTGTCTCATTGGCTGTCACAGTGCAGGTGTACCAGATTTGCTGTCACAGTGCAGGTGTAGGTACCAGATTTGGGACACCATTGGGGGGACATGCCGCAGCAAATGGCACTCGCATCATTTTGGTTCACAGCCTTATACTGTCTTGATACCGAACTTGAGTATAAATTACCAACCCAGTCGCGCACTATGCCAACCTATGTTTGCCTTAACACCTATATATTTCTTCACACAAGGCACGTTCAAGTAGGTCTTTCACTTGGTTTATAGCCCTAGTTTCTCGGAGGATCATTTTGCTACGTTGCAACGTTGGTATACGCTTGATTACTTAGGTACTGACACTGCGCTGAAAGCACATCAACGATTCCAAATGTCTAACATGAATGCTAGCTATTCCGACGTTTTCACGAATTCAGATGGGGTGCAGTTGGGCTCAATCCCGTTGAGCAATTTCCTCGCAGGCAGAGGAGGTTCGCCAAACATGAATTCCGGCATGTACCAGATTCCTACAAGTTATGGAACGACAATCCACGAGGTCCCACCCCAACATGCACATCCGCCAGCCCCCTTGTTGTCTCCACTCCCGGAACAAGCGATTCAAATTCCAGCTTAACGGAAGTGATTCATGCACTTGATGAGGTCTTCTCTGAACTAAGGGCCTTGGAGATCAAATACATGCTCAAACCAGATTCCTCTAATGGGCCTGCAATGAAGGTTCCACTCCTAGTTACTTCGCCTGAAATTCAGATGCAAAGGAAACGGGGATCTGAAGGCAAGCCTTGGAGAGCTGCGAGGGCACAATGAGGATTTAAAGGCAATGACAAGAGACCTGAGGAAAACAATTCGATGTAACCTCGCAATTTCAGCACATCAGATGAATTCAATGAAGGTCGAGCCCGCAGGTTATATAACCCCGCCACAAGCTGATGAGGGGTTTTCGGTGCTCTCCACAGAAGACTTGATTGATATTTCTCCTAGCATATCCCCCGATGCCAGGGAGGCTACCACAGTTGACGGCCCACTCCCACCTATAACACCAGCCTCAGCGCCGTCAGCTGCTAGTTCCCGAGTGAATATGTCTGCAGGCGGAGTTTTCGAATCATCCACCTCATTCATATCCTATGAGCATGAGGATAATTATTCCATCAATAAGCTTAGGGGCGACAAGATCTGCACTCACTACCACCAAATGTGTCGTGGGGCAGGATACTCCTAACTCCCTGTTAGCTCGGTCGGCATGAGGCAGTTATCTCTCAAAGCCCTGGTAGGAGCTCTCTAAGAGCACCTGGGGAGGATGTGATACTGGTAAGATGGAAGGAAGGGGGCGGTTGGGTACTGCTGCGTGCGAGGGGTGGTGGGCGAGATCGACTTTGGGAGTTGTCATTCTACATTCTTACTCATTATTGCCACCATTGCAATAACCACCAAATTGCCATTTCATCCGGTTGCCTTTGCAGTATGGTATGGTTGTAGGGCCTTCCAACTGTGGGCTTCTTGTCTGCAGCTTTCGAGTACCACGATCTCGTGACATCGATCCAAACTTCTCTAGCTCTTCCACCGATTCTTCTATCGCCATGCGGTATCTCCCTAGATCCCCAAACATTCGATCTAGGAGTCTTCGAATGCAGGAATTCGGAGTGTCTCGTACACACTGTGGTACAAATTCAGGTAGTACCTAATTACCCCACCGAATGGTAGTACAGGATATGCGTATTCGGTGGATATCGGGGAATACTAATGGGGGTACTTACACCTAGACTGAGGCGACTACCGAAGGGGAACAACGCCAATCATGTAGCAATGGTTGCCATAGCAAACCAAACATATCATGTGACCTATTTGTTTCAAATAAAAATTATAAAGTGTTCGGCTACAATTCAAACACATGCACACCAAAGATGACGAACCCCCTGACAACACCGATATTACTTGGGAAAAATTGCACATGCAACTAGCTGGACCACTGTTGTTGGCCGTTGCCCTGTGAAACCATTGCGAAACCATAGACCTAGGCAACATCTCATGTTTAATTCAATGGTATATTGCACAACAATTTTGTTCTAACACAACGCACCCTAAGTGGTCTGCGGTTTTTCTTGGCACTGCCCGAGGCACAGAACAAAATAGTCTGAGCGGTTGGGATTCAACTTAGAATCTGGTGGGGATCAGCAGAGCTGGCGGTGGCCATAGCGCTCCAAACAAAGTATGTCCTTTCTGCCCTCATTGATTCCCATTATCATCAATTGATCCACACTGATTTATCTCATTCTTACCAGTCAGGCAATGGAAATACCCACACTGCCGAAAGGCATTGCACACGCAGCAGTCTTGTAGAGTAGAAATCTTATTGAGGGATTACGACTAACCCCTCATGATCAGTGTGCATCCTTCAGTCATCTCAAGGTTTGATATCTCTGCAGGTGCAAAAGCACTCACCCCCACCTCTTTTAAAGCACCCAGTAAGATGGGCCCTGTTGATATGGACTTGTCAGAGTGTGGTGTGGAAGCCAATCAGACGCTTGGGAAGCCCCCTTTCCGGAAGATGGCGAGGCAACTGGGGACGTGGCTAATCTCTAGGGGTCAACTCTTATCAGAAGTGAATGGTATCTACCCAGGTCTCATGTGGGTTGAAGCTAAAGGTGTAGAAATAGATGGCAAGCAAGCTGGTCATGAAGTTTAAGGCATGGATATGGAAGACGAAGCGGAGCTGCGGGGCATCGTACTAAAGAACCTATTGATCCAGATTTCGACCGCAGTCTCCCAAAAGCTGACGGGCCTAAACAAACTCGCTGCCTCTCTGATCCATCACAGCCGCTTAGTTTGTTCAAAATGAAGATAGTACCAAAAGGCTTGACAACGCTCCCACTGCAATCGCTAGTAATTCTGCCCAGGGCTCTGCCAGAGTCCGACCTCCGGCGGGCAGAGAAAGAAAATGAAACATCTAGAGGGCGTGGTGAAAAACAAGCAGCTCCAGCAATTTCAACGCCCGAGGTACAGAGCCGTGAGGCCGGTAAACACTTTATGCTACGTAACCTTGGGCATGACGCGCAAGCTCAGCAAGCTCGGCAATCCCAACAGGCTGTTCAACTTGTACATCATACCAGACCGACGATGGATCGATCTCTGAAGATGACCCACTGAAGATGGTGAGGCAGTCAAAGACTAGACCATCAGAAGTGAAAGGCATCTACGCAGGCCTCGTGATGGTTGAAGCCAAATGTGTAGAGGTAGACGGCAATCAAGCAGCTCAAGCGAAGGCCATAGAAGTTGAAGCGCTGAAACCACCATGTTTGACCAATGATCAATGGCAGGCATTAATTGCGTTACATAGGACCCTGCTACACAAATACCATGACTTCTTCCTTGCGTCGCAGCACCCTTCATCTTCTCCAGCTCTTCGCAGGCTCGCTGCGAAGTATGCGATGCCAGCTAGAATGTGGAGGCATGGTATCCATTCGTTCCTCGAATTGCTTCGGCATAGACTACCAAACTCTCTGGAGCACATGTTGACCTTCATTTACCTTGCATACCCTATTATGGCTCTGTTGTACGAGACGGTTCCTGCATTCCAGGACACCTGGATCGAGCGTTTGGGTGGCCTAGGAAGATACCGCATGGCAATAGAAGATGACGATATAAGAGACAGAGAAGTTTGGACCAATGTTGCGAGATCGTGGTGTTCGAAAGCTGCAGACAAGAAGCCTATAGTTGGACGGCTCTACCACCATATCGCCATTTTGGCAAGACCAAACGTCCTCCAACAACTGTTCTTCTATTGCAAGTCCTTGACAGTGGGACAACCATTCGCATCGGCCCGAGAGTCGATACTTTCTTTATTCGAGCCTGTTCTCTCCAACAAATCTACAGCAAGTCGCAGCCAGCCTGTCGACGTGAGCTTTATTACTCTACATGGAATTTGGTTTACGCATATCGACTTGGATCGCTTCGATGGTGTTTTGGATGAGTGTATGAGTTTGTTAGACAAGCATGCACATCGGCAAAGTCGGCGAGAAGTGGACGTTTTTTATTTATTTTTATTTTTACATAGTCTGTGAGAAGTGGACGGTGCAAGGATGCCTAGTAGCGGTTTGCAATATTGCAGCTTTATACCAATACAATTATCGCACCGGTAAGCATAGGCAGGCTTGGAAAGAAGGTACCGTCGCTATCAAAGAGGAAGAAATGGAAGATCCACCTACGTTGAATATTGATGAGACCATGGGTAATGAATATGATAGCCTCCCCCCACCCCCGCTGCTGCGCGAGGCCTCCTCAGAGCACGCTACCCCGCTTCTAGCCATTACTCCTGCGGCCCGTTACTCCTGGCAAAGTGCAAAATGTGTTCAATGAGACAAAAAGGTCAGTGGCTGCTGCAATCAAGCAAGAGGCAGGAGGTGAAGGCTCTTGGATCCCTTTGGAATATGCTATAAAAATAAGCTTTTCAATACTTGGGCTTATTCTTGAGCGCGTCAATGACAACTATGTTCTTCCTCATATTCATACCTGGATGGTTTTTCTTCATCATATCACAAACTCGGCCCCTGCAATGCGCCTCATCGAACAAGGTTTTCCTTGTGAGAGTTTGACTAGTTAGTTTTCTTAATTCACTGATTAAGGCATCGTTTAGCCAAGTGGAATCAACAATCCATTTCGAGCCTGATGAGTTCCCCAAGAGGCAAGGACGCCCGCTACCTGAAGATTGGACCTTATGAGGGCTTGGATTCACAAGAATTATTTTCCATCAGGCTGGATAGAGGATGCTAAGGTCGATTATAAGGAAAGGCTGCTTGAGCTCCCTTCCTGTCTGGCAGCAAGAAAACAGAGGATCCTTTGGTTGGGTTATATGATTGCGAAGGTGAGCAGTGTAAGACATAGGGGTGCACAATCAGTGTTGACAGGTGTGATAGGCAAGTGATTGGTTGAGCTACAACCCAAAGACTGACCGAAACCTTCTCTGTACATACCTGCACTGAGTTGTAGACTTCTGATCTTGCTATTTTATATAGCAATTTTTCAGTATCATATATAGATATTAGGCAAAGGCCTTCTATTCCATAGATCTCAATTCAGGCAAAATGGCCTCTGAACACTGTGCTTGAATAACCCAACAGGTTTGCCTAAAACAACTAGTATGTCTCAGGTGAGTCGAAACCTAGTGGTGACCCGAAACCCGGTGATGTACTCTAATGAGTATATATAAAAATAAAAACAAAAATAGATATGGAAGAACTGAAACAGCCACGTTGACAGATGGACAGGAAGGCTTTAATTACACTACGTAAGATCCTGCTACACGAGCATAATGATGTCATCATGATTCCTTCCTTCATCCTTCGTCTGCTCTTACTCTTCGCAGGCTCGCAGCGAGGTACGAGATATCGAGATGCCGGTTACTGCAGGATGTGGAGACATGGTATTTATTCATTCCCTGAACCGCTTTGGCATAGACTGCCATCCTCTCTGAACCGCATGCTGGCCTCGCACACTCTAGCATGGCCCTGTTGTACGAGACAGTTCCTGGATTCAAGGGCACCTGGATCGAGTGTTTGGGGGTTCTAGGGAGATACCGCATGGCAATAGGAGATGACAAACGAGAAAGAAAAAACCTGGACCAATGTCATGATTGATACATACTCAAAAGCTGCAGACAAGAAGCCTCCTCTACTACCATATCACCATTCTGGCAAGACCAAACGTCCCCCAGTAACTATTTTTCTTATTTGACACAGCACACATAAGTTGGTATTCAGATAGCTCAATCATTCGTGTTGCAGAACTATATCAAATCCTTGCTCAAACTAAGTGTTGATTCATGGCAACATCGTACTTTATGAAAACCCCCCAGGCCCGGTAACCACTGGTACGATGGAGGGGCCGGCCCAGGAGAAGAGCCTACGGCACAAGCGGAGGATGCGGTCCCCCATATACAGCTTGAATACGGGTAGTGGTTCACCCCAAAAAAGTGCTGATTCAAAGAATGGTTGTCCTCTACGAGGAGTTGTGCCAACCAGACTAGGTTGCTGTATGTACACCATAGGGATCCGTTAGGCGCGGTTTATCTTGGCGCTGCCCCTGTTTGTCTTCCCAGTTTCGAAGGGCCTGAGCACCCTATCAGGAATTCCACTACCTAGGGCCGTGTCAGAATTCGAACCCTGGACCTCGACTGCTGGCCTCACCGTGGCCTCCCCTGTAAAACAGACTGAGCCAAAGGGAATAGAGCCCTACCGCCCAATTCTACGATACCTGCTTCTTTGCGATTGGTCGACGTCACTGTACAGCGTAGGCCCAGCCCCATTGCTCGCAGCGTAACAATTTGGCGGCGAATTCATACCCCTTCAACACAGCTCTCAAAGCACGTTCTAAAATCGAATTTCATCTCAAATATAATTAACTTCCTTAACTGGTAAGTTAATATACTTTCTTACGGGGATTTTACTACATTGATCCAAACCAAGCTCCAGACCACGCCAAGTTGTGAAGATACGGCAGAAGTATTTTGGATGACATATCCTGAAGGATATCTTCTGACCCATTCACCAATCTGCATAATATTCTAGTATTATTACTTCATATGAAAGTCTTTCTTCTATTTCGCATTCAGCTTCTGCCGAGGCCTCTGATTTAGATAGTACGTTGCATTCTATAGTGCTGCGGAAAAGGATTTGATTTCTAGCATTTTATTTGTTATATTTTATTTGTTATATTTTCATACCTCTGGGCGGTTCTATTTCTCGCATTTTATTTATGTTATATTTTTTTATACCTCTGGGCGATTTAATTCCTAGTATTTTATTTATGTTATATTTTTCATACTTCTACTTGTTTGGTGATGTCTGGCTTAATTATTCTATAGTTTCGTATG
>Ga0307511_10007503_pt1 | contig 10961 bp, 8 predicted proteins | sample 13_EM_MG_FD_200266 | JGI IMG/M metagenome (GOLD analysis project Ga0307511, IMG submission 200266) | Populus trichocarpa ectomycorrhiza microbial communities from riparian zone in the Pacific Northwest, United States - 13_EM | ecosystem: Host-associated > Plants > Roots > Unclassified | place... | reverse complement strand
ATTTTAATTAAAAAAATATTAAGTTAATGTGTTTAATGTTTTTTAAGATCTTAATGTATTGATCTTGAAAAAAAAATATTTTCAAGTAAAAAATATTTTTAAAAAACATCTTACTTAACAATACCAAATATATATAAAGCCTCAAATAAAGTAAAAACCAGTCCAAAAATACTCCATTAAACATAAAAAAAGGGGGATATTTCTACACTCGTAGAACTGAGTGCATGCAGAAGTTTAAATTAAACACCGCCGGAAAGAAAAGAAAAGAAATTTCATGAACTATTCATTTCCATTGCAATGAAAGGAGGACCAACTGATGATGTCGAGCATGAATGTTAGAAATTGGATTCTGAAATCTATGAAAATAATACATGTGAATAGCTAGCCAGCGGCAGCGTATCTCCGTTACATTTGCATATTTTTCTCGAGTGTCTTGTCGTATCTAATTTTATATAAATTGGACATCAGTCATATAGGCAGCCCTCTTTCACGGGCTTTTTCTAGCACTATCAACCACATAATTCAAAGAGAGCTGGCCTAGCTAAATACGGACACAGAGTGGAATTTGATGGCTTTGGCAGGTTCAATTCACTGATGGAGGAGCCTCTGGTACTGTAAGGGAATTTATTTCATTCACACACCTTCCTTCTAACTCAACCCCCACCATATCTTTATCTCTTTCTTTATCAGACAAGATTATATAACAAAAAAAAGAACTGCCACTTGTAGTCCCGAGCAACAAATTAGGCAAAGAAAACACGCCATGGATTGTTTTGTCGGCAAGAAAAAGAGCGACCAGTGTGAGAAAGGCCTAAGAGGGCTGACAGAGAAGGTAAGGCTTTTCCAAGAGGAAATGAAAGCTATGATGTACGAGAGAGAGAAAGAGACGAGAGCTTATGAGATAGACATGATGGTTTTCGCATTTAAAGAGGCAGAGTGGAAGCAAGAGAGGAAGAAGCTCAAAGAGGAACTAAAGAGAATGAGAAAGGCAGTGGAAGAGAAAGATGAGAGGATCAGGGTAATGGAGGATAGGTCAGTAGGAGAGAAAAGTGAGAAAAATGGAGAATTCTTGGGGACTCCTAGCTTCCTGGTGGAGCAAATGAGGGAGGAGAGAGTGTGGCGCGACGAGGCCGTGGATAAGTGGAAGAAGCTTTACCTTGCCATCAAGGACGAGCTTGATGATCTCATTCAGAGGACTCACCGTGGTGCATCTCTCTCCTCTTCCGGACTCGCACGCACGCACACTCACACACACGCACGCTTGCTCATGCACATATATTATTGCATCGGTGTCGGTGTTTTTCGATGTCTATTAACACTGCTAGATTTTGATTTAACGATCAATTTTACAGTTTCATTTGAATCCAGTGATTTAAGAATTTATGTCAATTACCGTCATTAGACTATTAGATTTAAATTCAACGATGGGTTTTTCTACTTTATTTAAATTAAATTTATGTCGATGCCGGCATTTTAGACAGCCTTTGCACGATTGCATGCACTGTGCAAATCTCGGAGATTCAGACATTGACAAACCCTCTAGATTCCCTTTATTTCATGCCATGTTGTCTTAAGAGTGATTCTTGAGGGGGTGAACTATATCCTCTTCCTAAGCTCACTCTACATCTAGTGCATGTCCACACACTAATTATTTGTGCTTTTATGCAATTTCTTTCAAATATTCTAGTTTTATCGTTCAATGTAGCAGAAACCTGAGAGTTAGCGCACAGCATACGCTGCTAGAACTGGCATGCTCCACCAGTTCCTTTTGTCAAACATCCTAAAAAGTTGATTGGAGTTTTCCAGCAATGGGCCCAAATTTATGTTTTTGATTCTCTTGATGATAAAGTATTACTGTGTATATGTGGTGACAAGTGGCTGGCATCTTTTCACTTATAAAGTCGTTACTGTTTTAGCACGTCACTGTGATAAAACTTATGGGACTTCCTTTTTCGAAAAAAGGAGATGAACATTTTCTTTTGCTATCCATAAACATGTGGAAACGAAATCCAAGATTACAGACCACCACGACAGGGAGTTGTACCTCTTCTTTGGTCAATTGATCATGCTAGTATATACTAATTAAGAAGCTACGACAGTACAGAGAATATAATCAATGAATGACACACTGATTTATGGCTGCAACTCTGTTTTGCAGAAGATGGATTGTACCGGAGAGCAGAGGAAGAGATGATTGAGGAGCTAAAGATGGAAGTGAAGGCCAAGGAGGGGTGCATTAAGGAGCTGAAAGCACGATTAGTTTTTGTGGAGAACGAAGAATACAGCAGGGCAAGAGAGGTCGATATTCTGCGGCAAAGCTTGAAGATCATGAGCAGTAGGAAGGCATCCAGCTTCTCTCTTAGCAAACCCAATTCAGCACTTTTGAAACAGGCTAGAAAAGCATAACTAGCTTTGCTAGTAAAAACATATAGTCGAATATTGAAAGATTGTGTAATTTTATTAAGTCAACCCAAGCAAAGACCGGCCAAACTTTGCATTAGTAAGGAAGTGTTTAGAAATATAGTAAATGATTGCAAAAATATTTTTTTTATTTTTTTAAAATTATTTTTCACATTAGCACATTAAAATAATTTAAAAAACATCAAAAATATATTAATTTAAAGTAAAAAAAAATAAAAAATTTTCAAATTTTTTCAAAAAATATTTTTAAAACAGGCTCTAAAACACTACCAACCATCCTCTTCAATTGGACAATGGACTTCATTTTGTTTAGGACCTCCAGCTGAGGATTAGCCTTGATGAAAAGACGATCAAAGAATTTGAAGGTAAACCAGGAAAAAAGAAGTTGCTGCTGAATAGTATTTTGATATTTTGATGCACAACATCCAATCAGATATGTTGTCATGAAAACGTGATTTGAATTTGAAATAAATCTTTGCTGTACAGGTACATTATTCCCTACCCCACCCCGGATTAAGTCTGTCCATGTATTCTTTTGATGGGTTTCCTATAAGACTAGCAGACTGCTAAATGATGCATACAGACACAATGACGGATATCTGCCGAAGAATTATTTCGGCACTGATTAAAGGAAGGAACGTACATGAATATACTTTGGCTGCTAGCGTTCAGATGTTACTGCCATCTTCGCTGGTTGGGATGCTATCTCTTCCACTGCTTTCTACCCTTTCAAGAGGCTGGTAGTTTGATCTCACGTTCTGGAAAAGCAAAACATAAACAGATGAATATCTGAGCAAGCATGGAGACTGGTGATTATGTAAAGCCCGTGGGAATACTTAACACTAGCAGTTTAATAAATGGACAAAAGACTAGAGAGTGAATCACTCCAACAATGTTATACTGAATATTTGGAGGAGGATTACAGCTACTGATTGTGTAAAAGCTTTTAGGGGCACAGATACGTGCAACTTTTAATAAGGAGAGAGAATTAATTGGCCACATTTACCACATGGAACCATCAAGGAAAAAATCAAATATATTATTTACTCTAATCAACTGGATGAAAATAATCATTTGACAAAATGATATGTACCTCAAGCAGTGTGATGTAATAGAAATCCTCCATATGCTGCATAAGCCCACTTCCATCTCGAATTGAACGGAATATATTTATTTCAGTCTGCAGTATTTTCTCAATGAGCTCCTTCTCACCTTTCATCTGCTCAAAATAGTCACAGCCAATGCTCACTAACCATATTGGTATTTCAGACGACTATAAAAATGAGAAACCAAATGCTGCCTCCATGGAAGTTGTTTGAGAAACAACTCTTATTATTATTATCACTGTTCTAACAAGATCCTAAAACTCTTTCATCAATATTCAAAACGTATATTCTTCCTCTCAACATGCCCTGGGAACCTTTTTGCTAATGAATAGTCAGTTTAGGAACCACTAGATCAATTTGGGATCCACTATCTTGCATTCAAACAATATAGAAGGGACCATTAATTTGGATTACACTGCATGTACAAACTAATTAGAGAGGTAGAATTAATTGACAAAATACTATATAACTAATATATAATTTTTTGTAGGTTCTCACAGCTACCAGTTTCTCTTTGTTAATATGAGTTAGATAGATTTCGGTTTCCTACACCTTCGCATCTGGGTCAACCATACAAATGATTAAGCTGTGGAGCAAAAAAATGGAGCAAGATTAAGAACAAGAAACATACAAATTCACTGACAACAACATCTGGTGTGGACTCCCCAATGAAATCACCTTGGTAGCCATCTTTCAAAAGCTCCAAATTTACCTGAACAACAAATGTTAAACTTGTATATAGCGGTACTCATAAGCTAATTCTTAAAAGAAAATAATCAATAATGGAAACTGTCATGTGTTCGTAACATCCCATCCATATGTAATATCAACCACAGTCGAAGAGTTAGTATTGTCAACTACATGGACATCTTTCATATATATTTGCTTCTTTCTTTTTTTAAAAAAAAATTAAGAACTCTACCTGTGAGTCAGTTAGAGAGTTTTGAGTCTTGGCCTTTTTTATCAGTTGTGAAGAATAACTTACAAAGGAGTATACAATAAGAGTTGATGGACAAACTACAATTTTAATCAAATACATCAAACATGCAAATTCACTAATTCCACTTGAGCTAAATTATGAAAGTCTGATCAGATAATACAGATGGATAAGGTCATTTCAAAAACAATAACAAGAAGCTAAAGAAAAAGAAATATGAATGTAAGATTTTCTTGTGGTGCATAAATTCTCCAAAGAAAATAAATGTCCGCCTGAAGCAATCAAAGTGTAGGTTTCAAAGGAATGCAGTAATTCAGCTTCCCTTGCATGCCTGAAGCAATCAATGTGCAGTTTTCTAAGGAATGCCTGTTGGGCAACAGCAATGGTAAAGCTGCAGAAAGTTCTGAAGCACGCAAGGGAAATTGGGTCACTGAAAAACTCAAATTAGCATTATCTGAGACAAATTTGGTGTTCTGAGATGAATTAGGTCCAATGACAGGAATTGGAATTCAACTGACAAATCTTGAATTTAAAGAGGATGCCATCTATTCCATTATGGAAGATAACACACTATAGCATATATAAAATGCATATCCAGAGACCAGAGGTTAATTTCACAGCATGCAGCAACTGCCATATGATTTCAGGGAAAGTGTTAAAAAAAAAAAAATTACCCACCAAAGCATCTTCTAGTTCTCCAGTTGCTAGATACACAGGTTGAGCTACATGGCAATAACCCATCAAGCGAGGAACAGTAGGTACAATGTCTCTGTGGTTCACAACCCTCCAGCTATCTTTAACTTTCTGCAAATGTAAGCATGACCAATTCAAACACTAACCACGGTTTTTTAGTGTCCAAGACAAAAACAGGAGTAAAAAGACATATCTTTACAAGTACACTCTTCTTACACGCACATCATGTATCAATGTCGCATATGTATATGTTTCACACTTTCCCAAGCAGCATGAACAAACAAGTATTATGTCCCAGGCCATAAGACCCAAAGGATATGAATGACACAGCCAGCAATGCATCATTTTTGCCCAGCTTAAATTCAGAAAATATAAAAGCAAGGGGAGGGATTTCTATCAGATAAGCAATTGGGTGAAAAAATTAAACACGTATGTGCATTGAGTTTAAACTGAAGCAGACTAATAACATTAAGAGAGTAAGAAACCAAGAAGAAGCAGGGCCAGTTCTCATCAATGTAACCTACCAGATGAATGAGAAGCAATTGGGTGAAAAAATTAAACATGTATGTGCATTGAGTTTAAACTGAAGCAGACTTATAATATTGAGAGAGTAAGAAACCGAAAAGTAGGGCCAGTTCTCATCAATGAGATGAGAAGGTTTTTCTTTTAAGAGCGTCCCAGAAAAACAAATAAGGGAGACATATAAATTGATGAGCCTCATCAATTAAGGCTATAGATATCAAGTCGAGAAAAACTCAGTAAGAATAGTGACTGCAAAAAAAAAAGAAGAATGAGAGAAATACTAGAAGTAAACATAAGGTACATTTCACAGAGCTCTCTTGTAGTTGAGAAAATTGAAAGACCACCCTTGAATGTCAGACATGACACGATAACCTTATGGACAAGTATCTCGACAATTAAACCAAGTCATGAGATGCATCAAAGGGGACGTTGAAGCCACTTGCACATTTTTCTATTTGTGATTTTTTTGGAGCTGGAGAGGAGATCCATGCAATTTCTTTGAACTGAAGGGAGATTCATAAAACTTACCCCAGACCATTTGTAAGTTAAAACCTACAGTACTTGTCATGAGATCTATGCACTTTATCATGGGAGCTCACAGTCACAGGATAGTAAAGATATCTTATAGAAACCAGCTATACTTGGAAGTCCAACATTCTTCTCGGGTTTTCCTATAATTTTGCTGTAGTTTTAAACAAAAACAAAAACATCTTCATGTAATAGTTGCCAGAAGATCAATATTAACTCAACTAAGTCTCAATTCCAATCTATTAGGGTCACTGCATGGATCTGTCTCCTCCATTCATCTCTGTTATGGAGTCAGTAATCATGGACTAACTTTTTACAAGTTATTGAGACTCCAGAACATCTTATATCAATTCAGCCCATTCCCCACATGCACAGTGGCAAAAAATTGATGTGAAATAAGAAAAAACAGTTTCCTTTTCAATATGTCATGAAATTACAGGAATATGAAAAGATTATAAAAAAAAACATATCCTTTCATAAAAGCAGAAAACAAAAGGAAAGACGTGCACCAAAGACCAATTTGTAGTAAATATGTCTAATTGAACAAAGAAATCCAGAAAAACAAAATTTGAAAGAAGGAACCAGTTGCAGCTTTTAAGAAATGTGACCTAGTGTCGAGAACAAGCAAGCAAGCGATATACCCACATGTAAATTATATGAGAAAAAGTGCACCCCCATCATGATTTGACTTTAAGTTGTGCCAACAGGAAAAGGGAGAATTGCAACCCACCCATAAAAGAAATTTCTTGTGATTGAAAACAATTTTAGCTACAATTAAAAATTTACAGTTACCTGATTATAAACTTCTGCAAACTTTTTGTTACCAACTCTAGGAGATCCAAAGTTATACATAGCCACAGAAATCGCACCACGCCTAAAACACAAACAAAAATAGAATTCAATGTGTAATTGCATAATCTGTCAAAAGTGCCACTTGCAAATGCAATGGACTTACCAGGCACTAGTAAGTAAAAGAAGGATGAACTTACTTTACTAGTTGACTCGATGAAAGTTCAAGAGCAAGCAGGGTAGCCAATGCACCACCCAAACTATGACCAGTTACATAGACATGCCATTTAAATGGTGGCTCGGCTCCATTATCTCTGTCAACAACGATTTAACATTTCAAAGAACAAATCTATAGAAATTTGCAAAGTTATTTTAAACATTACTCTGCTTTGAATGTAATGGGAAAAAAAGAACAGCTAGTGACTACCAGATGATAGACCTGCAAACGTTATCTCACAGATGCAAGACAAAATATTGCAAAAATTTGAACCAAATTTCAAGACAAGAAGAATGAAAATCGATTCATTTAAGAGGTACAAGGTACAAAATGTCAAGAATGTATTTGAGATTACATGTTTAAGTTTTTAATCATACAAGCATATTAAAAAGCATCACCTATTCATGTATAATTTAATTGTGCACAAGCCAAAAACTATATGACTTGAAAATACAGTTAAATGCACCTATAAAGATGCATGAACTTGTGCGCTAATGCATCCCCATTGGCAAGAATCCCAGAAAGTTCACTTTAGAAAAAAATCCACACCGGTCACATATGGACTATATTAATTAGCAAAAGGACCTAGTGAAACCAACACTAAATGACTAAAACAAAGGAATAAGTTTAGTCAGCCTATATTTGTAATTAAAAATGTGTATGCACTCATATCTTAAGCATGATATAACACTGGTTGTTGCCCTAGAAGATTCTTTAGGATTTTAAAAGAGAAGCATGAGATAGTTAAACAGGATTAAAAGCACAACTTACACGTAGCTAATTAATAGTTTAATGATAGAGATGATTCGTATCCTGACTGAATCATAAGCACTTAAAAAACCACTATGAACCTGAAAAATTTGTAGCACAATCAAGTACATCATAATCATTGACAGTAGTAAGAGAGAAATTGCACATATTACTGGATGTATTCCGAATAATTATCAAATATACATATCATTTGCGTACCTGAACTTCTTGTTTAAAATCTCCACCAATCCTTTCAGGATTTAGCCTACAGAAGTAGAATGATGGTTAGCATAGAACTTATGTATAATAATGATAAATAAATTGAGAAATGATAAAGAAACATAGTTCATGCAAATCAATTCTAGAGGTTTACGGATGATATAGTCACATTACAAGATTTTAAAAATAAAAAAAATGTTTCAATAAAATGTGACTAGCAAATTGAATTTTATTATGCATTGAGGAAATACAATAGAAGTATGCACCATTTAGTCATGGAATTACTATGCAATCACTTCGTCATTTATCACTCACTCTCCCATTCCCAATGTCTCTTTCTTTTAAAAGTAAAAGAAATTTTGCTGCAAGCAACAGGATTCATCACATGCACAGATCCATGTCCACCAAATCAATGCAGTGCACTATTCTCACAAAATGCAACTGCAACATAAGTTACACATACAAACAAACTGACCATAAAGGATTACCAAAGTGAACCAAACAAATCCATGCATTTCTCTGGGTATGTGTATGAACAAGGCATGATATGCGTAGGTATTTGACATTACCCTGTAGGAACTACCATTAAATCAGTTCGCAAATCCTTCCAGCTTACCTGAAGAAAATAACAAAAATAAGCAATTTAAATAGAAAGCTAGATGACCCAACAGCACTTAGAGAAGTATAAAATTTAACATACTTGTTCTGTGCCCCTGAAAGCAACAACTAATCTTTTCCTTGCATTGTCACGCCAAATTGCCACCTGCACTTTCCAACAACTTGGTGATAAATGAAATGCAACCATGTGGTGTTTCATCACAAATAATGAATCACAAGATTATCACAAGGAAGATGGCTTGTGTCAACGATATAAAAATATCACCTGTGTATCTGTGGATGAATTGTCTAGAAAGCATATCTTCTCAAATTCAGACTTGATAAAACTTGAATGGCCCAGTGAAGTAGCAAGCATTGCCCAAGCCTCCATAGCACTTTCAGCAGTAGAAAAGAGCACTCTCATTTCCTCAGATTTCTTGTCTTCCAATGCGGTTCCATTCGAAGAGCTAATTAGCTTCTCACTATCAGAAGAACTCTTTCCTGAAACATTTTCTTCCTTATTTAATTTAGAAACAGCAGTAGTCAAAACCATCCATGCTCCCAGAACAGAATCAGTTTGCCTTAACAAATCCTGTGTCACCTTCTTTATTTCTGGAAGTGAAGATTGAATCTTGCTTATGGTAAGTGGGGCACTTGCTTTATCACTGTCCACCTTCTGACCCTCTGGAGTTGCAAGCCCTGACTCAACATAACCCGCTTCGGCAATCTTTTGTGACTGCAATCCAATTCTGTTCAATAAGTCAAATTCATCCCACTTTAATTCCAGAGAAACAGAGAAACCAAGTTTCTGAGCAACAGTTTGGCTGATAACATCAGCAAAGTTCTTCCAAAATTGTTTATCTGATTGCGTAGCTTCCCCAGCTTCTGTGGCACCCAAATTACGTAAGCAGTCATTATCAGCTTGGGATAATACCAAGTTACTGTCTCCATCACGGTTCGTGTCACACACAGGGACTTCTGTGGTACTCTTTGTTTCTGAAGGCAAAGGCATGTCCGACACAACAGAGTGGTTGGAATTTGCTGCACCCAAGTCCTTACTGTTTGAAACTTGATCCGTCCAAACATATGGAACATTAAATGACTTCAACTGCCCAAAAGCATATTCTACAAACTGACGTGCTGGCATGGTTTCTGAGCCAACAACCATTTTTAGAGCTGATTCAAAACCATTTTTGCGAAGAAAATCTGACACAAAGGGGAGCCTCCACGGCCTTTTTTCTTCATCAATTTCATCAAAAGTTTTGTATTTAACCTGAAACCTTACAAGTAGCAAGCGTAAGTGGTACAAATTCAACAACAAAAAAAAAGTCCATCTTGGCAATAGATGGAATACACATTAACAAGTGCAACTATAAAGCTCAAGAAAAAACAAGAAGAAAAAGAATTTTATTGACTTAAACCACTGAGAAATTTTGGTACAGGAGAGAAGTCTTGACACGACTTAAAAGCATTAATCTACGTCAACAATGTTTCATTTGTTTTGTTTATTAACCAACCTTAATAACCAACGATAGGCTGCCAAGTCTCTGAATAAGGAGAAACAGTACAGAAAAGCTACCTGACTCTTTCATTTGTTTTGTTTATTTATTTATTGCAGAACTGTCAACAATGTTTCTGTGACTCTAGGAATTCTTTCAAGCTTTGGGTTTTAAAATGGAAAACTAAAAAAAGAAGAGAAACAAAAGAAGAACAAGCAAGATTGGGAAAAAAAATGCGAGCTGCTAACCCAACTCCAAATATATCAGAAATTGTCTCACAGCAAAACCCAAGAAAATATACAAAGAAGAAATCAACATATTGCAATAGGTAACAACTATCTTGAGTACTACATTACAACATTGAATACTATGGAGTATTTCACTATTAACCTAGTTGACTAAAAGTTTCTTTCTAGTAACAGTTGAACTGCATTGTCATTATACAAGCGACTGGCAGTCTGCATCAGCAATAACCACCAATTACTAGAATTACATGCAGAAAGCAGGCCTTGCAGTAAAGAATATCCCCAAATATACCAATGCATTAAATCCATAAAAAAAAAAAACCTTGGTAGAAAAGTGGCATGCCAAGAACCTCCAGTGATTAAAAAAAAAAGAAAGAGAAGTTCAACAAAAATCTTGCATTTGCAAATTATGCAGAGACTTTATTTGAGTTGTCCTAG
>Ga0307511_10007502_pt1 | contig 10962 bp, 14 predicted proteins | sample 13_EM_MG_FD_200266 | JGI IMG/M metagenome (GOLD analysis project Ga0307511, IMG submission 200266) | Populus trichocarpa ectomycorrhiza microbial communities from riparian zone in the Pacific Northwest, United States - 13_EM | ecosystem: Host-associated > Plants > Roots > Unclassified | place... | reverse complement strand
ATGCGGGATTGCTAGGCTAATTCAACCGAAATGAATCAATACTTTAAGAAAACATTAAAGATATCTTCTGCAAGGTTGGTAGCAGCGGAGTTAAGGTCTTGATCATCAGGACTAAGAGCGAGAACTATATCTCGTCCAGTTTGAATAATTGACTTGCGGGTTTCTCGAGTGTGACGCTTCTTGTGTTTGTTGGAGGATCTTCGTTGCTTACAGGTGTTGGAGTAGTTTCCACTTGTCCAAAAGTCTTGAACGATTTCAAGGCTGATGTTTTAGAAGTTGATCCACTCATCATAATCACTTCCGTAACCTTTCCATCGTACCAGGTATTGGCTTTTGCCGGTACGAGGAGCAGTACAAAATTGGAGTACTTCTTGCACTTTCCATCTGCCTTCCGTTACTTAACCAGGTTGTTCAACGTGATGACCTAGGAAGTTCATCGAATCATTTTCGACATAAGGTTTAATCTAGCTAATGTGGAAGGTGTTATGGATAAGAGAAAGTCGACTGTTCATTGACAGGTCGACTGTATAGTTGTTCCGCTTCTTGTTAATGTGTTTAATGTGGAACGGTCCGTACCATCCAGGCTTGAGTTTCCCAGATGGGTGCAAGAGGTTAATGTTCTTCATGGAGAGAAGAACCTTTTGGCCAGCTGAAAGAAGTGGTGGAGTGGACCACTTCTTGTTGGCTTGTTTTCCCTCCTTGACTTTGGAGGAGTATAGGTGGCGTGAGGTGTGAAGATGACGTTCCTCTGCAGGAGTATAATGAGTGATCATGTAGGGGAAGGAAGAAGGATCTAGCTTTGCCTCAAAGCCTAGGAGTGAAAAGAATGGACTGTGTTATCTTACGGTGTTGTCTCGAGAGTTCAGTTTCAGCTAAATCTCGGAGAGTTTGTGCAGCCATTCGTTTCCTTCGACCTTGCATCTTCGTACGGCTTGGAAGATTGCCTTGTTGCCAATTTCTGACAGACCATCCGTCTGAGGGTGGTACGCGGTAGATGGTTTCACCTTGATTCCCTTCCTTCCTGCCCAATCCTTGCAATGGTCCAACATAAAGAGAGTGTCTCAATCAAACACAATATAATAGAGATAACCAATAACAGAAGTAATGTGTGTATCAATGGTATCAGTGCACTTCTCCGCTGTAAGGTTTTCTGAAACGGGAATGAGAAACATAAATCCTGATTGTCTACAGACAATCGTCCCAAGTCTCGTAAAGCAAATCATACAATCATCTTCCAGAGGAATCTTTGGGCATAGGATGGAGCAATAAGTTAAAACAGGAGATATCTTAAGAAAATCCATTGTGAAATCCCTTCAGGCTCTTGCAGGAACATGTAACATAGTTACTTGTCCTAGTGGTGGCTTGTTGCTATACTTCGTCCGTTCATAGGTATCGCAAATAGCCACGTATTCTTTAACGAGCCTTGGAAATGGCTGGCAAATAACTTTATCAGTCAACCATTTCAAGGTTTTCTCAACTCCGCTATATGCCGTAGCATTATGAACTTCCTTGATTCCAGCTTCGAGGTAGTTCTTACCATTCATGTCGAACGTGCTTAGTAGAACCAGTGTCTATTCTCCTTTCTCATTCTTTTTGTATAAGAACCCGTTGTCCTTGCTTACTCCTTTCTTCCCTTGTGGAGCGTTGTAGAGCTGGCTCCACATGGGGCATATCCTGATGCATGCGATATAGGCGTCTCTCATTCAATCATCCTTGTTTACGTGAGCAACAAGATGGAAGTAAGGATCATCTTTTGGGTCATCTTCGAGATCAAGATCTATCTTTCCTGTATTGGTTGCTGGTACGATTCTATTCCTGAGGTCTGCCTCTGTCTTGCATTTCGCCTCGCATATTGATGCATAGTGTCCTTCGCCTTTGCAGAAGTTGCAACGACGAGCGGCAGTAGGTGCAGAAGGAATTGACGTCTTCTCCTGTATTTGAGAATCGTGAACAAGGTTGTTCTCCTCACTGGTTGTATGGTGTTGTTGGTGCATAAATCCCACTCCTGGCACATATCTTATAGGATTAGTGGGGGATAGGAGGGTGTTATGACCTTGATTAGATCCGCTAGCTTCTTAGAAAGCTGCATTGTATTGTGATCTGGTGGTGACTGCGGTAGAGAGGAAGCAGGGTCTTTCCTCATCTAGTACGATCTTGATGTTATAGTTCCATGGGTTGTTTTGTTCGGTTTGCTGCCCCCATGGGTCATGGCGAGCAATAGGAGCGTTCCTAATTGCCCATTCTTCTGCAGTCCATATATGAGTGCGGTTTGGAGCTTCTTTGATGTTAAGCTCAGGAATGTCAATATCGGGAGTCTCAGAGGAAGGAGTGTTGTTAGAAGGGATAGGGGTAGATTTCAATTTCCATGAGTCTTGCTGACTTGACTGGAATTCCTTCTTCTTCTGATAAACTGCCTCCACTAGAGTGCAGTCTAAACATCCCTGTCCTTAGGTTCCGTATACTGAGCATCTGGTGGTGGGATTATATCAGTTCCTATTCTGATGTGAGCTATCATGCGAGCCGCAGTAGTAGTCGTGACAGTCCACATTATGTTGCTTTCAATACTGCTTGTAGTATTCCCAGGCATCATTGACAATGTCTGTAATGATGGCAGGAATATTATCGTCGACAGGGACGGAGGAGGTATCATCTGTGGGATCGCTGATGTGATGATAACCATTTAATTGATCTTGTTTAACAATGTGGGAGTGAGGATCGAACTCATGCCCATCAATGATTTCTTCATGGATGGTGGAGAGTGTATCCTCATCAAATTGCATTTCTTCCTCCTTGATGTCATCGTAGTCTTTGTAGTCTCCTTCATTCTCATTGTTGAGATAGGGACAAGAGGGGTGGTGCCCGAAGCTTTCGTCATGACCTGCGCACTTGTTGCAGTTGCAGTCCGTGTACTTGAAGTTGATGCAGCCGTGGGAAACCATTCTGATTTCTTCTGGAACGGGAGAGATAGATAGGTTGTTGGTGGTAATAGATGTGTCCTGAGGTTCGGTATTGTCTTCTGTGGAATCGATGGTTTGAAAAATAAAGTATTGTTCCTCGGTAGGATCAAGGGAGTATTTATACTTTCTTGATAGAGCATCTGCCAACAGGTTTTCTTTTCCAGCCGTATGTTCAATAACCAAGTCGAATTCTCGCATGTAAGCTTGCCAACGGGCTAACTTCTGAGATGTTTATCACGGCCAAAGGAATGACAATAGTGGTTGGTGATCTGTGAGAACCATAAACTTGTGGTGATGGAGCTGAGCCTCAAAAAACTTCTACAAGTCAACAATTGCGAGTAACTACTTTTAGTAGGTGGGGTACTTCAGCTGTGCCGGGCTGAATTTCCGACAGTGAAATCGACAGGGTCGAATTGATCCTAGTTTTCTTTGTCCTATCCACGATTCTACTCCAATGTCACTAGTGTCACACACTAGGTATTTAGGTTCTTTCGAAAAGTGGTCCCAAGGTTTGAGAATTTGAGGAGAATTCACAAGTTCCTTGATTTTCTCGAGTGCCATGGTGTGGGTGTCCATCCATCTCCAGAGTTCATTTTCGCCTTGCAATTCTGGCAGGGTGCTTGACCAGGAAGCTAATTCTAGACAGGCTTTATTTAGAAATATGACAATGCCAAGTATACCTTGTAATTCTCGGTGGTTGCTGGGAACCTTGAAGTCCACTACTTTCTTGCGCTTCTTAGGGTCCATATGTAACCCATTGGGAGTTAATATGTATGCTAAGATATTGGGACCTTTGGTGAAGAACTGGCATTTGCTAGCTTTTAACCAAAACTTCTCGTCTAAAAGTTGTTGTAGAACCTTGCGTAAGGTAGCTACATGTTCATCCTAGGTATCTGAAAAGAATATAAAATCGTCGATGTAGACGACAAGGTGCCTGAAGACCATATCCCTAAAGATGTCGTACATGCCTCGTACCATTGTGGCAGGAGCGTTGCTGTCGCCTTATTGCATGATGCGACTGCGGTAATTTCCCATATGTATAAGGAAGGTGGAGTGTTATTCCGAGTCTTCTTCGATTCTGATGTTGTAGTACCTATCTGCTAGGTCAATCTTGCTCCAATATTTCCGAGCAGCAACTAGCTCCATGAGTTCCTCGATACTTGGTAGGGGTGTAAGGTTGGGGTCAAACACATCGTTCCGATCCCTGGCGTCTAAAATACGCTGGTGTTTGGTGGAAATATCTTGTTTGGCTTGTACGAACAGGACTACCGCAGAGGTGTCTTGTTGTGCGCGATAAATCTGGCCTGAGGCTTCTTCCTCAGTGAGTTGTCTAGTGAGCTCTGCATAGAATTTGGAGAGTAAGGGTCAACATTTTGGTACCCATGTGGAGGTGAGTTTCGGGCAGATTTAGTGGTTGATAGTTCTTAGGGGTGGCAGCTCGTTTGGTGTGGTTGGTGGAAATAACAGGGCGAATTCAACAAATGGGTTAAATTGCCGACTTTCTCCGAGACTCGTAGCTGAGACCATGAATTCGAAGAGTAGTAGAAGATAGTGTGGTACTTCGTCTTCTGTGGAGAGTGCAGTAGATGTGACTTGCCCCATAGCAAGCCCTGCCTTTCTCCAGTCCTTGTATGCAAAGAGTGCCATCCCTTCAGGTTGGATGGTGACATGCTTTGGTCCTGTTAGGATTAAGGCATTCAGAGCTGTAAACGCTGGCTTGCCTAGGATCATGTCCCAGCCTGTGGGATGGGCTATATAGAGCGATCTTATTTCCGTATATCCTCCATAGTCCATTTGAACATCACATGCTTTTTCTATCACACCCTTTGATCCCTTGATTATGGTGTTGAGTGACTTCTTGGCAATATCATAGGTCGGTAGCCTATAGAGTTGCACGAATTGTGCGTTGATAAAAACTCTGCCGGTGGTCCGTAAATCCATAAGGACTAATGCAGGGGGGCCGTTAACCTTGACCTGAACCCTGCTATAGTCTAATTCTTAGGTAGACTGGAGTTTTGCCTTGGTTTTACCCTTGTTGTTATTCTTGGTGATAACTGGTTTGTTTGTGTATTGAAATGATAGGATTTGTGCGGAGGTGCATATGGGTTGTTTCGATATTCGCTTCCTGCATTTTTGAAAGTATAACCAGTTGCACAGCACCATAGGCACTTCCGCTCCCTGATCAACTTCATCCTATCTTGTGATGTTAATGCCTTGTTGACCACTTCCCAGTGAGGATCCTTGGTGCTGGTTGTTTTCGTAGCAGGGGTCCTTTCAGGATTAGAACTTGTTTTCTTGGTTTCTGGCTTCCGATCCCTGCGGTGATTTCGACCAGGGTTCGGTACTAGTTGAATAGTTAATTGTCAAGTAGGTTTGGGTGTAGTAGAGAGACGCCCATGTTTTCATGCAGCCTCGTATGATTCAGCCTTCTTGACCAGGTCATTGAAAGTCCAAGAATTAAGTATTTGGGGAACCAGGGTAGTTTCTATTTAATCTGGTAGGTGGTGGAGGAATTTCCTGCATTTAACTTCTTCCGAGATACATTAGTTTCCATCCTTGTCGATGAGTTTAATCTGAAACTCTTCCAACCAGTTGGCAAAGGTTTTGATACCCATATGTCGTCCATCATTGTGGGGTGTGGCGCCCTCCCATTCCTTCGACAAGAGGTCCTTGCTAGTGGAGGGAATAAGGAATTCCCATAGCACCAGCATGAAGCTGAAAAAGGACACCTTGTCTTTTTCCTTGAGGAGGTGGTGATTATAAGTAGTGAGTGCGCTGCCTAGTAGTTTGAATCCAATAAAGTCCAATGCTTCTTTCGATTCTAATCTTATACCTCTCATACTTAACCATCTCTAAATTACATTGACCCAAGTGTCAAGATACTGTGAGTCTTGGCATTTCTTATCTCCACTGTTGAGATTAGCTGGAGCATCAATCTTGATACCAGTCATCTGTTTGGACATTTTTGATGACGTTTCAGGTGTCACAATTCCTGTCTTCGTTTCCCATTGTTGTTGTTCTGGTGTCTTACCATGATCTGTTCTTTTCTTTATCTTCTAGACCTTCTTTAGTTTGCGAATGCTTCTTTGACTGTGGACTAACGATCCGCTGCTAGAGCTATCACTACTGGAGCTACTATCGTATCTCTCATCATCTCCTCTACCTGCTGTTGTGCCCAGTCCTAATGGAGGGCTTAGGTCCTCCTCGTCTTCTCCGTTATTTGCGTTGCCAGTATTAGAGGTGTGTTCTATAATATCATCTTCTGGCACAATGCCAGAGTTAGATTCTGTGCTGACTTCTGGTGCGGAAGGTTGTCTGGTTGGCGTCTCAGTAGGGTCCATTCTATCTTGTCCTTTTGGTTATTTGGCTATAGGTAGGTCCTCAAATCGTCCTGGTACAATAGGTAGAAGTAGGTGTTGACCGCATAGCATGAAGGACATAATATCATTCCATTCCTTCAGGACCTAGTGAGGTTCTGTGAGTTGCGGAATCTTGGCGCATTTTAGGCGTTCCATAAGCACTGTGGTAAGCTCCAAGTCCTTACTTTCAAATAGAATAGTTGTGTTCTAAAGATAGTGTTTAGTCGTTGCTTTGAGAAGCAGTTGGATATCTTTTGGATGAAAGCAATGAATGTATTCAAGCGTTTGTATAATGGCGAGGATATCATGGATTTGTGGTTGTACTTTCTTCCAATTTGCTTCTGTCATAGGAGGTGACTCAAATACCGATGATGTGAGGGGAGAGTCTTCTTCTGGTTTCAGAATGTCGATGGGGTAGATAGTAAGTGGCGGTGGTTTGACTGATTCCTCAAACGTTTCTGGTTCAAGAGTGTCTCTTTTCTTTCATGGTGTGTTGGAGATTAACTTCTTGATATCGTCGGCAATCCTGACTAATCTTCGGGACTTGTTTTAGGTGTACGGCGTATTTTTCTTGAAGGCCATAATGTCGTTTACTCATTCGGATATTACAAGTTATTTTTCCCTCTTGTCTGTATACTATAGGGACAAGTACGTCGCTCCGGATGTGATTGTTTTCCGATTGACTTCGGATGACTGTGGCTCGGCTCCCTGTTTGATATGTAGGCAGGATAGTGGGAACAAGGAGAGTATGAATCCTGGTTCGTCGTTTTCTTCCCCTCCTACGATAGTAAGTACTCGTCCGGCATGGGTTATATTAACGACCCATAAGATGTCCTTCCCAATGGAAGGATTTGGAGATAGTGAGGGTGGCGGCAAGAAGACTGTAAGGTGGTCTCCTTATATGGAAGAATTAGATAGCTCAAACTCAGTTTTGAACTGTATCTGCAAAGAATCTAGCTTGCCCCTGCCACCGCAGGCGCCACTGGCGCTACCCAGAGGCAACCTGACAATCTGGAAAGCCACGGTCTGGACCGAGGGCGCCCGGACGCCGCTGTCCCTGAACGCTGGCATTAGGGGGCAATGGGCGCCATAATTCCGCAAAAAATCACCCCAATTTTGCCCGGAATTGCTGCTATTTGGACGCGCAGGAGCCAATGATCTCGGATGGTGGTGTCTGGGCGCTCTAGAGGCACCAGAGGCACTAGAGGCAATGGTATAAAGGCCTTGCGCCCGGGCGCCACAGCACGGTGTCAGGGCGCCAAAAATTCTTAGCTGATGTGATGCTTACAGAAAGTGGTTCAGTTGGGAATGAGGACAGATGTGCCTCGCCTATGAGGAATCTAGTGTTAGATGGAACAGGAAGTAGCTATGTAGTTCCTGCTGTACGTTCATAAGTTTCTTCTAATAGTGAGAAGAATGAGGGTGAGCCTTGAGATGGTGATGCGTATTAGTATGCTGCGAGTATTCCTGGGACGTATGGTACCGCGATCTCTTATGCTCTGTGGCTGAAGAAGATGAATGGGAATTGTACTTGCCAGGAATGCAAGAGGTGGTGTCGATATTGGTGGGGTAAGGTGATGGAACGAGAGTGGAATTGTATAATGGTGTATAGCACTGCCCGTTAGAGCTCTGCCTTGTCTTGCACAAACTTTTCTGTTGACTGCAGGTTGAGAATATCCCTGTCTTGTTGCGGCATACATTCTGTGCCCTCTAATGACGTTACCTGTTGTTATTTCGTCATATATTTCCTATATACAATATCGTATTACTTCTGTTATTTCTATTACGATATCTTATATTTATTATCTCTATCTATTTCTATTTCGAGTATCCCACAGCATGTCTTACATGCAGCTTACGCTGCACCTCTACACTCACACGTCTTGTTATACCATGCTTGTTATTTCCCACACTGTCTTACATGTAGGCTGACATGCATACTTCCTTTCCTGTTATGGACTTCACTTAGTTATATACTCTTACAGTTAGTTAGTTAGTATCGTCATTCACAGGCCTCTCTCATGTATTTAGACCAGGCTATTCCGCCGTCCTCTAGATAGAATAATCATAGCATTCACATTGCGCTCGCACTCCTAGCTACTTCCTGCTCGCTCCATAATCTCCGCTGGTTCACCGCTACTTCTACGCTGTTCTACACTTATTTATTCCTACTCTGTTCACCTATAATCTATCCACTTTAATAGGTTATGAGCCCGGAGCTCTGACCTCTTTATCCCAATAATCGAGTTCATATTTATCTCCTTTATTCATCATGGATTTATTATCACAACTCCCCTTCTTCACTGAGATGGCTTCCGCATCTGGCTCTGGTTCTACCACTACCTCCGCTCCAGCTTCTACTCCTTCACTCCCGTTCACAGTCAAATTAGACAACATCAAATGCCTTCCTGATTCTGGCGAAGGGTACTATGAGTGGTCCAATACCGTTACACTGCTTGCCTCAGTTCATATGCTTGGTGAACTACTAGATGGCACATCATCTACCACTCCACCCTCTGATACTACTGAACTTAGGACCTGGAAACTTCGGATTAACCAAGCCAAAGCACTACTGGTAAGTGTAGTGGAACAGCCTCTTGTCGCTATTATTACAGCACAACCTACAGCACGCGAAGCCTGGACAAGCTTACAGGAACGATTTGACCGATGCAATGGTACGACCCTCTTCTTCTCTGTTCAGTCATTCTTTGCCAATCAACAAATGGGTACCGATACACCCATGATCGATCACCTCAACAACTACGATACCATACATCGTAGCTTAGTTGATAGGCTTAAAGAAACTGAAACCACCTCTCCATATCGACATCTAGTCTCCTACCTTTTAAATGATACCATCAAGTCATACCATCTTCTTATGACTTCACCCCGTCCTCAGTTCCATAATGTTGTTGATAATATCCTAACCAAAGGTGATCAAACATCGAATGACGTCCGCGTCAGACTCCTCAAACTGGTCTCCTCCTCCATCGAACCTCCTAACAAAGGCAAGGCTCTATTCAGCAAAAATAAATGAACTGACAAAGTCACCAAACCCGCTCAATCTCCAAATCCAACTCGAGCTAGCAAGAGAGCCCCTCCTACTGGAAACAACTGCTCTTGGTGTACCAAGTATCGTCTTAAAGCTGAAGGACATACTTTCAAGAACTGCACTCCCCTCAAGGAATACAAACGCACTGGTGTCATCCCTACTCCCTCCTCTGGTAAGGAAGTCGTTCTACATCGAGCAACCCTTGCTCAACAAGTTATCGAAGAAGACAATGGCATTGCCTTGATTGTCTCCTCTTCCTCATATCAACATGCTCCTCCTCTTCCTTCTCCAGCCTTAATGGCACACACTGATAATACATACGAGGTATGGATCTTTGACACAGGAGCTTCATATCAAATCACAGCTGACTTCTCTCATCTTCACGATCCAGTCCATTGCCATGTAGGCCTCACGGTTGGTGGTGGAACAATAATGCATGCTACGCATCGAGGGAATGTTTGGTTGGATATTGAGGTTTCAGGTTATGTTATTTCCATTACTCTCACTGATGTTTTATATGTACCGGATTGGAATGAAGCTTGTTTGATCTCTTGGAGGAAGATCGATGATTTACGGATGTTTAGGATGATTGGAGAGAATGGTATTATTGAAGTTAGGGAGAAGTCCGATAATTCAGTTGTTATTTCTGCCGCACTTGAACATGGCTCCTATCAAGTATACCCCATTGTGAAACATGGCAAGATCTATTCTGCATCAATCGAATACTGGCACAAAGCTCTAGGACACACCTCTACTCGTTTCTGGAATACTGCCACCGATATTTACGTTGATGGATCTCTACTTCCCAAACGCCCTACCTAACACTTCTGTCCCACTTGTGCAAAATACAACTCTAAGCAATCAATCCCCACAACATCCGAGAACGGGAAGACTTTAGTCCCCTTTGATCTAGTTCACGCTGAGCTTATGGGACCCTTCAAAGTCGAATCAGTGGGAAAACGCAAGTATATGCTAACCTTTGTTGAAAATACAACTCGCTATGCTGAAGTTAACTTCCTCTATAAAAAGAGTGATGCCACACGCTTCATTAAAGCATTCTGTGAAAAGGTTAAGACATCTACTGAACGATATCCTCACTCGTTCAGAACTGACCAAGGTGGTGAGTATGTCAATAAGGAACTGGAACCTTATTTCGAATCCAACAGAATCAAGCACCAGACTACCGCCTTCTATTCCCATGAATCCAATGGCACTGCAGAACGCTATAACCAAACTCTTACAAGTATGGTTTGACCCTCTCTCGAAGATGTACCACCTTTTCTCTGGGCTGAAGCCTTTAACTGGGCTACCTATCTCAAGAACCGCCTACCTCACTCTGCACTGAACGGAAAAACCCCGTTCTAAGCTCTCTTTAATACAAAGCCAACTATCTCTCCCCTTGTCCCTTCTACACTAAGTTTTTTATCCATATACCTAAAGAAAAACGTACTGCTGGATCCAAGTTGGGTGCTAGTGCACTTGAAGGACATCTTTGTAACTGGAGACCGATTTTTATAATTGTCTTAGTACGCATTTCCTACAACCTATCATGTATACCAGATAGCTCGGGCATAGTACCTTACGTACTATTACC
>Ga0307511_10007501_pt1 | contig 10962 bp, 13 predicted proteins | sample 13_EM_MG_FD_200266 | JGI IMG/M metagenome (GOLD analysis project Ga0307511, IMG submission 200266) | Populus trichocarpa ectomycorrhiza microbial communities from riparian zone in the Pacific Northwest, United States - 13_EM | ecosystem: Host-associated > Plants > Roots > Unclassified | place... | reverse complement strand
AGTATGAAAAATACAACATAAATAAAATACTAGGAATTAAATCGCCCAGAGGTATAAAAAAATATAACATAAATAAAATACGAGAAATAGAACGGCCCAGAGGTATGAAAAATATAACAAATAAAATGCTAGCAAACAAATAAAATGCTAGCAACCAAGTCCTTTTCCGCAACACTATAGAATGCAATGTACTATCTAAATCAGAGGCCCCGGCAGAAGTTGAATGCGAAATAGAAGAAAGAGTTTCGTATGAATTAATAATACTAGAATATTATGCAGATTGGTGAATGGGCTGGGCCCATTGCTGACTGGGCCGTATTGCTGAATGGGTCAGAACAGCACTGCCTACACTTGGATTGCTAAACCGGACAAGCCTACCTTGGAGCTCATCACCGTCTCGAACTGAGTACGAGGGCGATCTCCTTTGTTCTAACAATCAAACAACACGATGAATGACCTTTGGAACACAATATCCACACTCACGGGTGTAGTTGCAGCACTGTGACGGTTGCTACGCTTCTCACGGTGTATGCTGCTGCAACAGAAATATCCTCCAGACGCCAAATATACCAGCTAGGCCTCTCAGAGAGCTCTCTTGGTCCATGGAAGGGCAAGATTGTGTCGAGCTCCTGGTTTAGAATGAGAAGTCAAATATCAAGTCCTATAATCTCCGTTCAATCCTTAGTGAGAAGCGGTTGGCAACCAAACCTAGCTTTTCCGAACGGCTTCGTACCTGAGGATCCTAAAGCCTGGCACATGGGCTTTTGGAATCCTTCAACGGCACGAACCAAAACACATCCAGGGACTTCAATACCTTTTGGAGCACAGATTACCCAACCACATGAGATGGAGGCTATCCTTCCAGTTCAATCAGGAAAAGACCCGGAACTGGATTTGGAAGCTTCTGTACAAGCAGCAGTGAGCTGGGTGAACCTGTTGCAAGCTCTTGGGCTGGGTCCGAAGGACTCGCAGTATTATCAGCTGCAGACAGAGCCAGAACTGGTGAACGGAATGGTCCCCATGCGCTGGAAGGGACGAGATCTTGCCGCTCTATGTTCCATCTTAGGTTTTCAGTCTTTCGAAAATAAGCCATGTTGTAAAAGCCCAATGCCACTACCTATGCAATAGCGGATAGGACTCTGTGTAGCATACCACAAAGTTATCGTAGCGTAATAAATCCACAATCAAATAGTCAGGCCCCCTTGGGTAGTTGCAGTTTAGGCACAGTTCCGATGACACAGGTTGTATTGCCGAATCCCGTGTCCGCACAACGGCCAATAATCACCCTCCAACTAAATCCCTTGATTATTACGCCAGTATTGATGATATTCATCAGCCACCTTATGCCCTCGTGAGAAGACTTTGGCAATCGGTTGGCGGATACTATCTTCCTGGCGGCAAGGCACTCTTCCTAGGCGCCACTGACCATAATAAGGAACCTCGTACACTAAACCTTGATCCACTGAAGCCTCGTTCACTAACTACCACGCACGACATTTGCCAGGAGGCCATGGCTCAACCTGAGATCCCTCGCACGGATGATTATATGAGGCAACTGCTATGGGGAAGTCGCTCGCAGTGGCCCAAACATAAAACCTCCTAGTAGCAAAGAACGCGACATCTTAAAGATGGGCTTAACAGAATTTCTACCTTCGGAGTACCTCGAGGGCACCAGCGAGGACCAATTGGAGCTCATGGATCCATGTCCTAGGGTGCTTTCCACAGTGGCAGACGGGACCTGGGCAGATAGCAGAGCGTTGCCCTGGCGGGATAGCGTACATGAATTCCATCGAAAATATGTTCCACGTGAGGAGCGCAACAAATCAGAGTACCCATATCAGCTAGGGGGGCTATGTATGGACGATAAGCTTCTACGGCTGATGAAGGATGCTCTGGCAATGTTGAAACCAGATGGTTTCTAATTTTCACCCTCCGCAGCACTAGCACACGATCTTTATCACCATATCTATCGCAATATTGGAGGAGAACTGGCACTTGGCCCAGAGTATATTATCCACCCTGATGTCCTAAAAAAGCTTGGGACAGGCAATCCATGTTCATTGCCTGGGGGCGAGGCTAGTTCATTGTATCATGCAATCTGCATTTGCAACAGCCTCCAACAGCGCTCGAAGTTCGGCAACACCCATCTGTCAGTTTGTGACATGAAGGCATTAAGCAATGCATCTGCGAGACTAGCTGGAATTATCGAAGAGAAGGCTGGTGACCTATACTGGGCATATATATACTCTCCGCTAGTCTTTGCAGACATATTCAAGCGGCTTAGCCGGGACTACGTGCATTCCTTGCTAACAACGATGCCAGAGTGTCCTCTGACGCCGGTACAATCGAATGGCACAATATTATCATGATTATGTAGATAGAAGCCAGTACCCATAAATAACAAAAAAAACAGTGGTATCAATTCCCCTCCCACAAGCCTCCTCCACCCGAATTGATGCTACCTGCTTAATCCGCCCCCCTTATCCCTATCCTAGATATAGCTGCGCATATCGGCCCAAAGAAAAAATAATAAATAAGAGTGGAAAGGCGGAGGAAATGAGCTTGTCAAGTAATGGATACGGTCACCTATAACCCTCTTTCTATTGCCTCTCCAGCGAATATTATAGCCTTAAAAAAATCTAGCAAGCACAGTAGGATATATATGAAAATGACCCGCCAAATGGCAAAGGATAAGAAAGTTAACGAAGGTAAAAACTGTAGAAAATGATGAACAAACCTAAAAGAAAATCAGCTGAATGGTATTCCCTTGCCTGTAGAACATGCTGTAGCCTCTATGCCCCGATTGAATAATCCCGCCCCCTTTCCCGTCCCAATGCCCAATACTATCCTCCAAGAGAACAATCTAGAATAGCCCAAATTTCTTCTTCTTTTCCTCTGCTTTAGGACCTCGGGTATACCCCTCCTCAGCAACGTTCGCCTCACCCACAATCTTCAAGAAAATATCCTCCAGGCTGGTCTGGGCAACACTGTAATACTCCAGGCCCAACTTCTCCTTGCTCTCCTCCAGTGATGCAAACGCAGAACTAACTCCTCCCATTGCCTTGGTAACTGCCACACCGTCTTCGATGGTATCAACTCCGTTCAAGCTACCGCTACCAGGTGAATGCAAGCGTACAGGGACGCTGAACCTTATCTGACCGTGGAAACTCTTTTCCTCCAATTCTGCTCCAGCAAATGTCCTCAGGATCCAGTGCTTCACGTTGTCCATTTCTTCCTGAGAACTGTTTGGTGCAGATTTCAACACTAGGTGAATATGATATTTGTCGCCATGGGTGCGGCGAAGGTAATCGCCAGTCCCAAGTGCCAACATTCGTTTAGCCAGTATTCCAACGCGAGAAGCGAGAGCGTCAGCTTCCTCCATAGAGTGTGTGGTGAGAATGAGGCTTCGGCCTGGCACAATAGCTGCAAGTGTCTTCCACATCACACGCTTTGAAGCAGCATCCATACCTGAGGAGGGCTCGTCAAGCAGTACCACTGTCGGATTACCCATAAGCGCAATACCAAGAGACAATTTTCGCTTGTTACCACCCGAGAGTGCGGCGGCCATGCGGTCCCCATAAGGCTCCAGCCCGACGGCTCTCATGACTTCTTGAACGTTGTGCTCGACATCTTCCACTCCTCTTGCCCTTGCATAAAACCTTAAGTGCTCAAGGACCGTCATTTGATCTATTGCGTCGAATTGAGGGCACACCCCCAAGTGGGCTCTTGCTCCTGCACGATTCGAGATCACGCTAAGATTCTGCACAAAGATATCGCCATCATCCGGTTTCATATCACCTCTGATCATATTGATTGTCGTTGTTTTTCCGGCACCGTTTGGACCAAGTAGCGCAAAAACTTCACTACGAGGGACCCCAAAGGTGACATTGTCGACAGCAAGGTTCTTGCCAAACTGCTTTGTGAGATGCATAATTCGGAGTCCATCGTTGCTAGAAGTTACACGAGTAAGCTCATCTGTGATTTCAGCCTTCTCATCCATAGCCTCTTCGCTCTTTCTTGAAGGCTTTCGGCGGAGTTTGTGTCCAAGCCCCCACAAACCGCTGTCGGACCAGAGGAGAACACCGAAAAGCAATAAAGATTGAACAATGAGATAGACAATAGGTCCGCCGTACAAGAGCATCGCTCCGAGGTCGGTTTTCAACTCTTTGTCATTGCACAGAATCTGGAAGCTGTTCAAGCCCACAAACAAGGCTCTCACGAGGCTACCGACGGGACTGACGGACGAAAGACCCCAGTGGACCTTATTGATGAGGGAATTAAGCTTGGGTACAGGTGCGTATGTCAAGGTAACTATATATCCAATAAGGTATACCAAGAACATAACAGCCTGTCCACCTGCTGTAAATGCAAATGCTGATAGCTGCGTGCGTGAGAAGAGCGAGATGACATATGATAGAAGGATTGATGCAAGCCCATAAAGAAGCATAACCAGGTAAAGATAGCCCAGACCATACCAAACATCATGAGAGGCAGCAAAGATGATGATGGCGACCGTAGAGATGAGCAGAACAATGGTAAAATCAAACAGCAGATAGGCGAGCCACAATGGCAAGGGCCGTACACCATTGGAGTAGTGTAAAGCGCGGACTTGACGGACTCTTTCGATGGTAGGATAGAGTGCGAAAAATGCGGGGAACACGGACATAGCCAGTCCAAAGTAGGTGATGAATTGGAGTGTATTTCCTTGAGAAGGCTTTATACTAGGTTAGTGGCTTTGTTTTCCAGTAAAGAAAGGGGAACGTACAGCCCATGGGAAAGGCAACTCCTGATAAGCTACCGATATTGGGGTATTCCCCAGGATACTATCGGCGAGATTCTGCACAATCAACCCACTCCGCATCCTCAGTTTTCCGTTGCCCTGGTATGCAAAGACTGGGGTACCCTCTTCTGGTAAAAAGAAACCACCAGGCTTGATTTGCCCAAAACCGGCATCAATCTTCGAATTGAAATCGTCGAGCGTATTTACAACTTCAACTATGTCGGACAGTGATGACGATGAACCGCCAGTGCTGTTGGGGAGTAATCCTCCGGCTAAACTTAAAAGTTTGGGGAGAATACTCTGAGGACCAACAACGACCTTGAGCTTGAGATCTTTAGCCATAATCTGAGCTAAGTCAACCTGTTCAACATCCGCTATGTTGAGGACCTGGTCTGGCTTGCAGCCAGCTTTGTTGTAACCCTTAAAGAGTACCATTGTTACACCAGCTGCAATTATTGGGATGGCAGCAGCTGCTAAAGTAGGAAGTAGATTTCGTCTGAGAATGGTAAACCTTTTTCTGTACATTACCCACGTTTGTTGGAAAACTCCAAGCTTCCTGCCCGGGTATAGGTCGACTCCCTCTGTCCCTGCCGATGGTGGGCCTCCAGGTCCGTAAGCATCGAGCATGGAATCTTCAGCCACCTTCAAGAATACATCCTCTATGGTGGGTCCGTTGACATGGTATTCCTCGATGTCATTTCTCTCTAGCTCTCTAATCAGTCTTCCGGCGCTTCCAGAGTCAGGGATATTGTAGACCGTTTGATCGTAGGACCTATTTGTCGGTAGTCCAAAATCGGGTGCATCCTTGATAGTACTAACGCGATATCCACCGCCCAGTTTTGCCTTCAGCTCGACCGAGGAGCCCTCGGCCTTGAGGTTCCCCTTTGACAGGATAGCGATGTGGTCCGACAAGAGGTCCGCTTCGTCCAAGAAATGGGTGGTGTGAATAATCGTGCATCTCCCTCTGGCCTCCAAAATAATGTCCCAAATTTTCCGCCTTGACAAAGGATCCAAACCTGAAGAGACCTCGTCGACTGCGCAAATGTTGCTACCACCAGTAAACATAATTGCCAATTGCAGCTTCCTCTTTTGTCCACCACTAAGTGTTCTGGCCTGAGCCTTGAGTTTCTGCTCCAGGTCACAAGCACGAATGAGGTCATGCAACACGGAAGTACTGTCACCACTGCATTTTATCTTATTCCAGATTTTGACGTGCTCTTCAACGGTAAGATGTTCCCATAGCACGTTCTTTTGTGGACAGACTCCGATACTTCCCTTTCCATCAACTGCGATGGTACCACTGGTAATCTTTCCAAGACCAACAATACTCTCCAAGGTAGTTGTCTTTCCAGAACCATTGGCTCCTAGAAGCCCTACCACACTACCCTTTCGAACGCTGAGGGTAAGCTCATTAACTGCAACGACAGTCTCCTTCTTCTTGCTCTTCCTCATGAATATTCCACCATGTTTGTCAAGAAAACCTGGGAAATAGAGTTTTGAAAAACCTCTGATCTCAACTGCATTGCCTGGTGTGCTAGTCTCGTAGGTTCTTCCGGTTCCGTTCACTCCGTACAAGTACTTCTCGACCAATAATGCCACGAAAGGATATCCCACAATCTGAATGATGAAAAAGATCCAAAATACTATCCCTGGGAGACTCCATGGATTATCGGGCGCTGCTTTCAGTAGATCTGCTGGGTGGTCGATTCGCTCAAAGCGTGCAACGGTCACATTGAAAAACAAATAGTTCAGAGGCGGGAACAGGAGGGCTAGAATGGCGATTCCTCCGGAGCTCAGCTTCGAATGGAAGACCTGTCCAATAATACCCAATATAAGAGATACAATTGTAACTGTGATACCCGAGAGTTGTGCTTTCTTAAAGAATGCTGCCCCGACCAGTGAGAAAGAGGACAATGACAAGCCCATCAGAATGTGATGGATTACGAGGATACCTCTACTCGTATTCGCAAAGACCGCACCAAGGATGGTGCCGATGATAACCCAGCCAGGAGCGTAGATAATGTCGAAAGCAATATGATACGAGAGCAGACGTGCGATATTCGAGCCACCCATAGCCTCAATCAGCTGTGAGAGTCCTAACTCCCGCTCCATCGCCATGAAGCCGACCAATTGGTATACAACCCCGATGACTCCAATCAAGAATGCAACGCCTAGGACATTGATAATTGCTCCCTGGTATCCTCTCCGGATGGCTGCCTCACGCTCTTTCTTCGTCTGGTCGGTATACATATACTCTTCTGGGACACTCAGAGTGCTGTCATTGGAGACCTTTGCGATTGCGAAGTCGACTGCGTGCTGTAATGGGAATAGCCGCGTCTGGATGTCGTTGTCATGGTTGAGTACTGATATGACCCGTCCTAGAGAAGAATCCGCGCGGAGTGTATAGTTCCAAATCGCATTGTTCCCGCTGGGATTCCCTGGCGAAGAGTGGAAGACCGCAACCGAGTAGCATTCGCTAGCCCCCGCCAAAGATTGCTTGCAGATTGTCCCAAGCTCCGATTCGTCATTCATGATCCTGACATCCTTTCCCGCAGCAAAAAGTGGTTTTGACAAAGTGTCAATGACCTGTTGAACATCACCAGCTAGTCCATTGTTGATCAAAACCAAACGCATTCCCCCCACTTCATTGATGAGTTGCTTGACCTGGGCGGGGGAACCTATACCATAATCCGCCGGTGGCACAAATAGATTCCTTGCAAATGACATGAAGGACATGAAGACCACCGGTAGTAAGAATGCCCGAACCAATGTTGAGAACAAAAACCGAACTGTGGCGATAAGGAGCGTCTTCTTCGTGAGGGCCCATGTCTGACGGAAAAACTTGACCATGACTGAAAGAGAGGCCGGGGAGGATACCCCTTGGGTCGATACGTTTTGTCGTTCTTGTGTTGCAATCTGTCCGTACTGTTTATTTTGGCTTTAATAGTTTCGAATCCAAAGTTATACTCAGCTTAACCTTTTCCAACAGAGGAAGCCCTTTCTAACAAACCAGTCAGCAGGTTGCACCGACTTATATATTGCCCATTGGTGGAACGTGAGTACATCTTTAATAGAGGCACCCCCCAATCAATGGGCAAGGGTGGGGCAGTGTGCTGCACCCACTGCGGATTGTACTTAGGCTGTACCGTCTAAGTCCCACGCACTTCACCCTAAGCGAATGAATTTAAATTTCACCGCCTAATAATCTTCGAAATGAGACGGTTTGCAAGGCTGCCCGGGATCGCTAGAACCTTAGCACGAAATGCGCAATAGCCAGTGAAAACACCTCGGCCTCGAAGCAGTGAGTCTGTATGAGCTACAGTCAGTGGATGAAGGTAAAAATAGAGCCCAACGGCTGCGGGCCCAGGAATGCTCACGACGCCCCTCCTCACACAGGGACCGAATAGAGTACGTGTAGGCCAGACGATGTGGTCGGTAAGGCGTATCCCAGCCTACCGGTGTAATTCCGCAACAGCCGCTGCGGCTTGAAGTGGTGGCAGTCGGCGGCTTCGTACCGCAAAATTCGCCTCAATATAGGGCGCTTCGAAGAATTGAGTAATTCAACAACCGGTCCATACTCCAAGTGATACTCAAATGTCTTGATCAAGGCTCCAAATTGATTCAATCTCTCATTGAAAGATTCATAGATTCATCCAACCTCCGGCTATCCAACATCCCACCCTCGACAATTGGCAAATTGACAGGCACGAGACTAACAAAAACCTGCAACTCTTGGTTACCAGGTTCACGTTCAAGGGTACATACATACATACATACATACATACATACTTAGATATAGAGAGTTTGCCCAGCACTCGGACACCCAGATTGCTGGGGCTACCTAATAATGGTAGAGTGCTGGTACGCACCCGCTCATGGAAACAATATGTAACAAGCTAGGGATTATGCTAAAACCCCTGGGCTGCCGGTGGGTTGCCGTATGCATGGAGGGTACAGAAAACGGACGGGAGGGGAGGGGAGGGAATTGTACTGCTATACGGAACGTCGTTGCGCCGAAGCCAAGCTATTCAGCCCCAAACCCTACTCAGCAAAACATCGACCGGTTCGCTTAATAGTTACTAGCTTCCCCTGCACTATGTACCTAGAGTATTGCAATTTATATCTCCGAGTACATACATTTGTCTGGTCCGAGGCATTCTCGAATATGTAGTCTGGCGAATCCCCCGGTCCCATCTGCCTTCTTAGCTAGTACCTGCCAAGCCGGGGTCCAACGCGTATAATGGTGGTTCTGGAACAATGTCTAATCGGACCAAACAACCACGTTTTTGGATGGGCCTGCAGCGCAATTCGCAACGAAAGGCCCGTGGACTCGGATGGCTGCCGAGCGAGCCAGGCCCTTAAAGGAAGGTATCAACGGTGCTAATGTACCGGTAGGGATTGCCGGCAGTCATCGAAGCATGACAGCGCTAGGAGCGGCCGTACATCCGCTCCAGATCGAGAAATCCTGCAGCGAAGCCACAGCCAGAAGCCAAGGAATGGAGTTGTTACACGTCAACCTTGGGTACCGGTAGGTACTTTCAAGTTTCTTTTTTGCATGACAGCGGCGACGGATCTCTTGCCGATCAAACTCCCCACATACGACGAATCGAACAGCGACTAAGCGTTAATAGGCATCCTACCGTTTTTCAAGCGCTGGTGAACCTTTAGATATGCCTGGTACATGTTATCCGAGGCAAAAGAAACGAGCAGTGCTTGCAGGCAGGAGGGTAAAGGATTCGAAATTGAAATTAGACCACGATATGAACCCTGATGGATGGAAATTAAGGCTGCTTTTGCCGTGGTATCATATCCCAGTGAAACTGTTGGGCTGATCCGCGTGATAACAGTGCCTTACAAAGGAAATACTGACCATGATTCATATAGTTTCTACTAATTATAGCATCCCTAGAAAAAGACATGAAGTGAATAACAGTATCCTGGGTATGTGAGATTTAACATGGAATACGTATATCACCCAAAACATCAAACTAAATGGCATGTATTCGCGACTTTGTTTCCGCAGCCTTATGAACCAGGAACAGAAGCTTAAAGTACCGGTAAGCCTTTCAAACCTAGTCCACGCAGTTTACCATGTCAAAAAGCTTGTAGCCACCGGGGTCCGGAATCCAGAGCGAAGAAGCTTGATACGTATCCCAATTGCAATTGGTTCACGGACCCCGGCCGCGGGGGCGCGGTATGTTTACCCATGACTCAAAGCTGACGTATACCCTACCATAGGCATTAATATATCGCCTTGTGGCAGTGGATTCATATTCTGCATCCACTCACCGTGAATACATTTGAATTTGATAATTTTACTTGTGTAACAAATAGTCAGATCACAAACGTCGTCAGCTGCTTTGCAATCTTTTGCAACCTCACAGTAGATGGGGAAAACGGCCAGCATCTGTATCAGTATATAGAGGCACACTAGGTGCAGATGAGGGTAAGTACTGTTGGCGGCCTTCATGCCAATCAAGATACTAGCAGGCATGCAGGTTTGAAGACCTAAGTATCATGCAGACGGCCTCGTCAAGGAAGAAGAATCCTCATGATTGCCTACGACGCCCGGAGCCCGGAGAGCGAGCCGAATACTAGCGCTCGTTTGGTACATCCTGGAAATCTAGAGCTATACATTCTGGGATATATTCGATGTCGTGGAAAAATTCCGCTTCTCAGGCAATGGATCGACGACACGCTCGTGAACGAGGAACGAACTCTTTAACGCCAGCGAAATATAGGTACTCTAGAGTAAGCCGTGCCGCCAAGGTTCATCTTGCTCAGGGTACATGGTGATATATCTCCTTCTCCTTGTTTCCATTTTTAACGCTATGACAATTGTCGAAGGTCCGGATTGGTTGGGAATATTGAGTTGGACTTACCCTGAGCGCTTTGAAAAGTCTGGGCACACTATCGGTACGTTTACAGTTTCCCTGATATACCCAGATACTGTACGGTATATTGTTTCGTTCCGTCTCTACGGCCATTATCTCTACAGTTGGGTCGGATCGATAGTCTTCCGAAACATACTGGTTTCTTGCTACTACATGAGAACTATCAACAGCTGGAATAAATTGAGATTGCTAGCCCTGTTCCTGGTATTGCATCTCGAGGTGCAGTTGATCCAGATATGGGCCTGCGGGAATGATTTATCAAGGCAATTTTAGGACAAGGCAAAAGAA
>Ga0307511_10007497_pt1 | contig 10963 bp, 10 predicted proteins | sample 13_EM_MG_FD_200266 | JGI IMG/M metagenome (GOLD analysis project Ga0307511, IMG submission 200266) | Populus trichocarpa ectomycorrhiza microbial communities from riparian zone in the Pacific Northwest, United States - 13_EM | ecosystem: Host-associated > Plants > Roots > Unclassified | place... | reverse complement strand
ATAACCAAATCCCGCCGCCACGGCCCCCTCCTCACGCTCAGTCCCGTTTTTTTTTTCAACAGCCACTCCGCCTCCCTATTAACCTTTAGCCACCCCTCCTTGCCTTTTCCCGCAGCTGCATCCCCCAAACAAACCCCATGAACTCCCATCTCCAACCGCTTCTCCAACCGCTTCCCCCTTCCATGACCTCTCCATTCCTAAGCACCGCATTCCCCAGCCCTCCGGGAAGCACAATCGGAATACTGTTTAGGAAGGCTGGGACTTTGGATTTGTGGATATTGTTATCGCCGGCCCCGCGTTGGGGTTTGAGGACATACCTATCGATAGTACGGGGTCTAGGGCAATCTTCCTCTTCTTCGCCTCCAGTCCAAGCGGCGACTTATCCAGGGGTTGATACTCGCAAAGATACGTGGGAGCTTCGCGATAGTCGCTGGGGATGCGTGGAGGACGAAGTTTGGTAGGGTGAGTGATGGGGAGAGGATGTGGTTGAGACGCTTGGCGTGGGGGCGGCGAAGACTTGCTGGATCCTTAGTTGCGTGAGGATTGTAGGGCATTGTGTGGCACGGGAACCCTCGATGTGGGCTCGGGAATGCCACCATTGAACAGTGAGGTAGTCTGAGGGGCCGTAGCCGGCACGGAATTAGGCGGTTGAGATTATGGTGGGTGGGGAGCTGCGTGCGTACTGAGGGGGGCGGTAGGGGAGGGAGCGGGTGGGGTGGGGGGTGGTGGGGAGGGGAATTTCGGAAAAGATGATGCGGTAGGATTTACTATTGTGTCTGCCTTTTAATCCATCACCATCCTCTTCCTCTCCAGGCGTCGCTTTCCCATATCAGGCCCCTTAACACAGGGTATCCCTCCTTTCCAACCTCCCTCTTCTGACTTCAACACTTCCCCTCTTACTCGAACATCCGTCTCTCCTCCTTCCTCAAGTGACCTCCATCTCCGCCCATCAACCCTTACCTCAAGCGTCTTCCGGTCCCGCACCCGCAATGGAATATCCTCATCATGCGACACTAACAACGGTCTAAGACTCAAACTTCTCGAAAGATTGGCGGTAGCAACAGCCCCTTATTGAGCCCATTGGGGTCGATAGAATTAGTCTATCAACAACCACCGTGGTACGTAACCTCCGGCTAATATGAATCAATGTATTGACCCAATGTGCCTATAGACTTCTATGCATAACGGCCTCATTCATTGGATGCCAGCTAGTTCTTGGATCCTCGTTCTCGTCCATGTATCGTGCCGAATCTTTGAAATTGTATAGTCGGACATTTGGTCGACCTTGACGGAGGATCTTGCATCACTTTTTTTCCTCGCCGACGATAATGCAGCTTCGTGATCTCCCGTTTTCCATACCCCAGGGAACCCCCGTCCCCATACAGAATGCTAGAAGTAGCAGGACGAGGCCTGTGGTGATGAAGAGGTAGACAGCGTGTAGCGTTGTCCCGTCCCCGCCGAAAGTAGTTACGAAGTCGACTTTGCGGTGGTAGGGGTGATTGGGTGTACCTACGTAACAAAGTCAATCAACGCCTCCTGATGGACTTCACCCCCGGACAGCACACCCCTCGGTAACTCCAACCTCTGCCATGATAGATGTAATAATCTAGACTCCCCAGACCCTGAAAAACCAAGAATCAGCAATCTTCTCATCAGACCCTCACATCTTGTTCTCATCGAAGCCAAATCTAGGGATGCTGGAAGGAAACCCACGGGTGAGATGCGGGAGAAGGGGGACGGGAAGCTCTTGTATCTGGGTGGAGAGGAGAAGGGTTGGTATAAAGACGATAACTGGGGGGTGAGGTGTAAACAGTAAGTAGAATCCCGTAGGGATAGGGACCTCATCGCAGGTATGCTGGTTGTTTGGACTAGAGTTCAGTAATTTATAGAGTTCGCTTGTTGTCAGGTTATCGATAAGGACGAATGACGTTGGCGTGCCAAGAATAACTAAACTACGTTGCTCTTGACAACCATACTAGGTACAGTATTAGCTGGCGTTTCACGCGACAAGAGAGTCTTGGCTAGTCTGGTTGGCACAGTCTTGGCACGATATCAACTGCCGTACAGCACCATCTAAGCAGACTACCTATTTCAGTACTTATAACTACATTAGAACTTAAGTCTCTACCTATATCCCTACTGTCAACATCCTCCCCAAAACCAGTCACGAACTCCATACCCGAAAGTCAGCGTTCACATATACTTACCTACAGTACTAAGGAGCTGAAGTGTATGCATCGTGAGGGCCCTGTAATTCTGTTCGTTTCAGAGTTGACACATGCATGTATATATTGACTTAGTGAGCATTGTATAGGGTTTACGTTAGTGCCCGACCGGACTACAGGCGGTCTGTCTAATGGGGCAAAAAGCAGTCTCTCCCAGTCCAAGTTACGGAAGGTCTACGCTGGCCTAGAAAGCATATAGCCCACCCGGGCCTCCCTAAGCCGGCTACTACAATCCACCTACGTCGACTGAGACTACTGAATGTCTTGGTACGGGTGTTGGTCAGTAGAAAGATATATATCTTCATTATGGGCTGCTGGCGGGCAGCACATACCTCAGCATTTATCCATGCGTAAGTATATATAACAAATACCAGAATATGGTACAGCCAGTATTCCACTGATCTCCTTGGGCGATTACTAGGCTGAGTTGTGGTCAACCAGCCAGTTACTTTAGCGCTTGCCGGGCAATCCCAAGTGATACCATGAGCACAACTGCCAAGACTCCTAGGGATCAAACGTCATTGTTTGTAGCCTGGCCTGACTTATTAATGTACACTGACATGGCACAGGTTGAGAAGACACACAGCCCTCCAGCACTGTCTAATAACCATGTCGGAAGCTGGGGAAGGACCACCGAACCCCGGTTCAAGTCTCGCCACCCTGAGCCCGGTTTGGAATACCGCATGCTCTAGGGTCTTTAGCCGAGACGGCAATCAATGCTGGCTCTGTGGCCAGGGTCCAGCGGAATTGCTGACGATCGCGCATCAGCTTCCGACGGGTAGTTATGAATCGGTAAGTTTACTGGGGCTCGGTGGTGGCTAGAGCCTCGTAGTCCATTTCCGCATGTGTAGGCTTACAGTGTGTGCCATAGTTCCGGTTATATCAGGATATGCACCTGATACCTGCCTCGATGACCTCCGTCGCCCATCCCGACAACCTCATTGTTTTGTGTCGCAGTTGCCATGCCGGATTTGGCCATGACCCCCCACATTGGGTAACGGTCCCTCCACTCACTACGGTCCAACGCTATATCAACCATGAACGGGCAGGCTATGCCGCTCGGAGAAGAGCTGGGAGGGCGGGGATCACGCAGCAGCGTTCATTGCCACATTTGGAGGTGGCAAGGCTAGTGTATACGCCACATATCCTTAATCCAAGCTTTGCCAAAGAGAGGCATTTATTACCATCCACATGGCCAAAGCGATGGCTTGGTCAACCCATTGCTGCCATAATCAAAGCAACAGGGGGACTGGTACGTCCATGCCAGCGAAGTGTCGTAGTGACGATGGCTGGGGAAGCGCTTGAGACGGGGGTCGCGGAAGAAGTCCGGAACAAAGTTACCCAATTGGTAAATATGTGGAGCCGCCCGGATCCCCCAGTGAATCGCAATGGGGAGCCGCCAGCGAAAAGACCTAGCCGGGGGGATAAGAGTGGTCTAAAGGATGGTTCCGCAGTTGGGGCTGGAGGAGCAGCTGGGAAGGGTAAGGCGGGTGATATCGGGGTGCGAGGCAGATGTGTGGTGTCGTCAAGTGATAGGCAACTCCTGTCGCACAAGGGGACTGTGGGTAGTGAGATCGCTCCTCCAGAAATCAGCGAGAAGGTACTGGGCTGGTTGGAGCAGTTACCCTGAACTTAAGTAAGTTGTTTATCTGTCGTGGCTATGACTAACCCTTCCCTTATAATTAGAGATTGGGGTGTTGTAGTTTGTTTCTGATGGGAGTTTTTTGCTGCCTTCTGCCCTCTCTGCCCTCCTCCAGCTTGAGATGCCCCTCTACCACATGCACTTTGCTTCAATTAAACGTCCTTGTATTTTCACTTCCTTGCCTTCTTCTAGTGTTCTGTTTGCAAATATGTATGTAATCCTAATGTCTACCATTTCATTTAGGATTTCGGGCTTCTTAAGTATATTAGTGTTCTGGGCTGCCCGGCATCTGCTAATGGGGTCGGAAAGGTGTCACCCCCCCTGGCTATCTACGGGAACGAGAAGGCAGACCTTAACCACGGCCTGCGAATGGGAAGCAAGCTCTTCCGCGCCTCAGAATATAACCGGAATAATTGAAGGATTGGAATTTCACACTGGCGGGGCGTGATGGGGGTCATCGGTGGCTGAAGGTTTTTCGCGGCGATTCTATTTTGTTTTCCTACTGCAGCAAGTGCTACTCCTGACCGGAGGGTATTGGTTCTCTCCACTAGCACGGGTTTATTTGTTGCTTCACTGACAAGAAGTTATTTGTTAGGGAGGTATCGGGTCTTGAACATGGATGCGGCGCGGGGAACGGCCCACGAATGGGACAATCTACCCGAGCCTTCAATCGTAGTTGCCCCCCCTCGTCAGGTGCTAGGCATCAATACGAGCACTGATTTACAAAAATAAAATAAAAATACCAAACAATCAACTGCAGATCTATATTTTCCTAAAAATGCTCACTCAACTCGTGATATTCAAACGTAGGAATATCCCAAACCCAGAAACCTATTCCCAGTCTATCCTGCCAGCCGATCTACCCTAGTATGCCTGCTTCTCCCGAGGACCCCAGTCCAGGTAAGTCCGATACCCAAACACCCCAGTGAACTCCCGCCAGATTTCCTGTATCGGAAGAGGGCTCATGTGAAGGAGTATCTTGATTCGACGAGGATGCGTTCGGCATTGATGATAATGACATAAGAATCGTTGATGAGAACCGGACGAAACCTCTCGAACGTTCCCAAAGACCTTCTCATGGTTTATAAAACTTACCTTTGGTGGCCCCCGAGGGGCTAAGGGCCCTGTTTTTTCCCTGCCCAAGCCTCAACAAGTATGTTACAACTTACATATTGTCGATCTCAGGCTGACACCGCCAGACTGCCGTGGCACGGGTATTTAAGAAGCACCCGAACTGGAACAGGCGAAATCTCTTCCATGATATTACTTTAGTCGTGGAGCTAAGTGCAGTGGGGAAGTCTAAATTTGATGGGAGAAAATCCGATGAGGAAAAAAGCAAAACTTTCCATTGGGTGGGTATTCTTATCCAGTTAATATATTTTAATGAGACGATCGCTAATAGAGATTCTAGTTACGGTAGTATCAATTGGGGGAATGTCTCGCACATATGCCACCATAGCTTTCACAAAATTCTCATTAAATTGAAACTACCAAGATGACGTGTTGGACAAATGCAGGTGAATGAAGCGTAGGATAATTGTGAGGGATCAAAACTCCCCGACTGGCTATTTTGTGTTGATATTCTGATGGGGGGTGAAGGTCCTTTCGGATCTTGTAAGTGCATCACTACTGAAATCTTCCTCTCACACGTTAGATTACATAACTGCCTAATGCACCATCACCGAGTACTGCATTGGTGGTAGTTTTTGCGTTTCTCGATGTGTACAAGCAACCACGACAGTACAGGGCTCAAGTTTGATGTTCGCCTTGGCGGGATGTGTAGTACATTGGGTAGAGGGGGGGGTGAGTGGGTGGCTGGGGTATAAAAGCCTGTTTTCTCTGGTAGGGAATGTTCTAGGCCGAGATTGGGAGAAATATTGCTTACACTTGGTATTTGACATATGGCTAAATCATACCTGGACCAAGCCAGTGCATCGGGATTGTTTCCCAGCGTGGATTATGGGGTTGGGGGATTGCGGTATTTGTTAAATAAGTCTGTCATAGTAGATCAGATTCAAGTGTTCAGTAGTGCAAAAGAATGTACATGGTACCTGGCCTAAGGGGTTATTGAGAGACATCAGTAGGTTTTTCGATTTCCTTCCTTTTGTATATCTCCGATAAATAGCACAGCCAGGATTAAATTGCAATGCAAGATATCCTTGGATACATAGACTCCCGAACCGCTTGAGATAGATTTTATGGGATAAAACATCCAAACATTCAAAGTGTCTATGTGTAGTAGTTGGAGGGCATATGATGGCGTAGCTCCCCCGAAAGACCCCCAGATCAAGCCATGAATGCCGCTAGAGAATATATACGTTGTTGAAATACCATACCCATGATATCTAGCTAAAATCAAGTGAGATTCGTGATAGGTTGCAGTTGTGATGGGGGGGACATATTCCGAGTTGCACAAGCCATATCCTGGGTCCATCAATTATCCATCCGCCTAGTTCTACGGCTAGGCAGTTCATTCACCTTGTGCATATGCCTCGTGGGGTGGCAGATTAACTTGCCGACCCTTAAACCTGAGGGTTACTTGTTAAACGTTCCTTTTGATGTGGAAATGTGAGGGCGAGAAATCGAAAAGGGGAGGAAAGGTCCATTAATTTAAATGTACAGGTAATAAAAAAACAACGGTATCAGCGAGTTCAGGGTAATTCCTCACCAGTCACTCTTTCACCACCCTCAGCCACTCCACCTCCTTCGTAAACTACAACAGATTCAACAGGTTTGTCAGCCGGCCACCAGCACCTTGACCGCTGTGCTGCCTCTACTATCAAAAAAAAAACGGTATCAGCTAGTTCAGGGTAACTCCTCACCATAACCTCATCCGCTCTATCAACTCCACTGGCTTCGCCGGCCGAAATTACCCTCACCACGTTCGGCATCTCCGATGCGTTCACTACCGTGCTTCCTCTGTTCTGACCCATTCATCAATACCATCCAATTCACCAACCTACATAGTATTCTATAATTATTACTTCATACGAAACTCTTTCTTCTATTTCGCATTCAGCTTCTGGCGGGGTCTCTGATTTAGAGTATATTGCATGCTATAGCTTTGTGATAAAGGACTTGAGCTCTAGCATTTTATTGGTTATATTTTTTTTTTGTTATATTTCATTATACCTCTGGGGCGATTTGATTTCTAGTATTTTATTTATGTTATATTTTTCATACCTCTACTTGTTTTGGTGATGTTTGGCTTAATTATTCTATAGTTTCGTATGAAGTAATAATACTAGAATATTATGCAGATTGGTGAATAGACCGTCCCAACCAGCAATAGCGTCCCATTGCTCACTGAGCCGCATTTCTGAATGGGCGAGAATAGCGTCTAGAGCCTACAAATGCGGGCCAACCCTGGACCTTACCGTTCGAGAGCACGCCGTCCTCTGTCTTGCCTATTCAGAGCGCGGAATGTAAAGGAGAATTGGGCGTTGGTATGTATGTTCTGAAAACAATGTGATCATGAGCTGAATGATTTGGGACATTGAATAGCCAGTAGAGAGCACGAAATAAGTCGAATACAGCCTAGAAACACCAAATCGGCGAATGAAACGAAGTTATCCATAGCTCGTGCGATTGAAGGACGGCAAAATTGCATCTACACCTCGATTCACGAGGCTACCGAGAATTATAGTATCCTTGCAAAAACGTTTTCATGGAGGCTAAACTTGAGTAGTAGCACATGAAGGACAGCACCTGGTAACAATAGCAGAGGACCGTCACATTTTGCGATGGATATATCGGCTGGAGCTTGCAAGATTTCAACCACGGATTGAGTATATCTCAGAAGCAGTTATGATATTTCGAGATCAAGTTACAAGGATCTCCTCTGCACTAAATAAGAAGCACATCAAAGCCAGTGATCCTAAGATCATAGAAGATCACTTTCGGAAGCTAGGTGGGCTTATCCGGAAATTAGTTATTCCATAAGATATGTGGTTTGCAGTGGATAAAAGGGCTTTGGAATGGGCAAGTCAAATCAATGTAAGGTTACTTGTTAGCGGCGAGGAAGCGGAATAACTGGCAAGCTTGCACAAGATGGCAATCGAAAGCAAATTACGGCTATTGAAACAATTTGCCGTGCTGGGATGGTATTGCCACTATTGGCAATATATAAGGGAGCAAAGAGATATATGTGATGATATCAGCATTTGGAGGAGGAACTCGTAGTTATGGAGCTTGAATTTACACCTTTGACTTCAGTTCTTTAGTACGTTGGCGAGCCTACAGCTGTAAGTAGTGATTTCCGCTTGTTCCTCCGTTGGTGCCGAACCCTCAGAAAACGGGGCCGTTGCATGACTTTTAGGTATAATCTCGACATACAAAACTAAAATAAAATGTTTGAAAACAGATCTTTGAGTTAGTGATTTCAAATCCTGTATGTGTGATACCTATACCACTTAAGCCATGTAGATTCGTTTTGGGGTCGGTGAATTTTCAATCCGGGTAGCGGTATGCACCGGAAACTCTAGCTAGCTCAGATTACCGCATGAGGTAATGGTATTTGGCGTGGGAAATCATAGTTCAGTTCCAAGAAGAAGATAAGTTCAACTTGTCAAGCTCTCCTTCTGCTACTTAACACCTCATCTTAGCCAAAATTGCTACAATCGCCAATACTTTTTTTATTTTATTGTACATATTCAGTACTCAAGTGACAGCCACCAATACAGCGTATCTATTCAGGGTATTACATGAAACGGTTTGCTGAATGCACTCTGGCACTTTGCCTATGTATACACCGTCCTCCTGCTAACAAATTCAGTTTCCTACATCGGGTTGTGTGCCCGTCAACCCCCTCTCTCTTCGACATGAAACCGTTTAATCTAGTTTTTAATGTAACAAACTCTTTAAATCCAACTTTAAACAAATCCCGGGAAAGTCTGGTTGACGGCGTCGTGGCAACCGCAATATTCGTGGCTTCCAACCGCATCTCCAAAGTCCCAAAAACGCAGACCCCTGGAACACAAAGGTATGCGAAGGAATTTGCGATAGGGTAGCCACCCGAAGAACAAGGCGAATTTCAAACGCAAGAGTTACCCCCGATGGCATAGCAAGAATATGTACGGGCATGGGGCTTACCCAAAGCTAGGCGAAAGATGTCTATCGCGGCAGAGTTATATGATACACTTTCCTCGGCGAACGGTGCCCCCTCCGCTACCTTACGTACTAACTACAGCAGTGGCTGAATGGTATCAAAGGTATTCTGGGAAAAAGATGAGAAAGCGACTGAAGAGCCCTCCAGTATACCCCCACAGCATTGGGATGGCTCCTCTCATATGCTAGTCACCAGGCCCTGGTATTTATTGCAGGGTCCATTGTTACGCGGGGTGGACGCGCGTGTTCTCGACATCCACAACGCATGAAGTTTACCCCCTCACCACTAACCATATGGTTATTATCGAGCCGAATGATTGATTACCTAGCAAAGTACTACCCTTGCCGAACAGAGATAGATAACTGGGGCAATATGAACCACATATAGAAACGTTTTGCAACTTGCACAGGAAAGGGGTCAAGATCCCCTGGAGCACTTTTCTGGTGCAATGCGCCGACTCGAGCGAGACCTGGTCACTTATAATGTCGAAGCGGAGGATGGAGTGTTACCAAAACAAGCCATGTTCTGCGGAGACGTGTTAAGCGATAATGCGACACGCGCTTGAGTTGGGGCTGAGCTACATGTGTATATGTACGGAAAATTCAACGCGCCTGCACCGCTGCTACCCCTCGTACCTGATCGAGAGCTGGGTGGGTCGAGATATTATGCGCATTGCCTATTTTGCATTGTTGAGAAACGAGCGTCGAGAGGTCCCCAATGAGGTGATGGACAGGCAAAAGGGTATGGTCTTCATCACCGAGGAAATCTGGAACAGGCGTTGGAACAGGCAAGGTGGCGGGTACCGACATGAAATAGGAGGGTGCCATACGGTACGCAGTATGTACAGTACATGTATTCCATCAGGTTTCTTGTACTGGTTGATATTCTGACAAACTTAAGTGTACCCTTGGCTGATCGTTGTCTGACTACAAATTGATATATCGAGAGCCCTCGAGTTATTAGCTAGCTACGTACCATACTGCACAGGCAACCGGATCAAATGGGGATTTGGTGGTATGAGTGCCATTTCAAACCAAATAGGCCCAGATTTGGGAATATTTGGTATATATGTTCTGGGCCGCTCATGGGCAATTTAAATAATTCCTCGATTTGGTGTATAATGTACTTGAATTGATAAAGGTTTACGAGTACTGATTTACAAAATATAAAAAAGAATTAATAAGGGTATACCTAACTGGAGCTCGGCAATAGATCGACATCTTTCCAAGCCAATTTCTCCTCTAACAGCTAGAACTAAGAGGTTACCACCGGCATGATCCGTTGACACTTTCGCATTCAATAAATTAATCATTCTTACAGCATTGGCAGAAACACGAGTAGTTGTAGATACCTGGCAAGCAGCATTCGCTAATGTAATTGTGTTTTGCTTAGCAGTCGAAGTATCTGGAATATCATTCTCCATGCCCATAAGCCCACGGGCAATTTAAATAATTCCTCGATTTGGTGTATTACGCACTTGAATTGATAAAGGTTTACGAGTGCTGGTTTACCAACAAAAAAAAAGAATTAGTATACCTATCCCAGCGACTGCAATAGGTTCATCTATTTACAAGTCGATCGGATTCTGCTCTAGCAGTCCAATTTGTGTTCGTTCAGCTAGAGCTCAGTTTCATATATAAATAAATTTAGTACCGGCAGCAATGATTAGGGTAGAATCTTTTCAACTGGAAACTCGAGTAGTTGTAGATGCAGCATTGGGGCTAATCTAATTGTAGTTTACCAAGCAGTCAGAACATCTGGAATATTATCCTCCAGGCACATAAGGTTGGCAGCTGATTAGAAGCTGTAAAGGTTAGCAAATACGGTTAACAATTGATGGCGTGATTTGAAATAGCGTTTACTGATTGTCTTTATTCAAGGCTAAGTGACTACTATCAAAATTGGTACCTTTTAAGTCGTACTAGTTTATATATTTGCAGGGCTCTTACTAAGTACGGCATGTCTAATTTCAGATTGCTTATTCTTGAG
>Ga0307511_10007496_pt1 | contig 10964 bp, 11 predicted proteins | sample 13_EM_MG_FD_200266 | JGI IMG/M metagenome (GOLD analysis project Ga0307511, IMG submission 200266) | Populus trichocarpa ectomycorrhiza microbial communities from riparian zone in the Pacific Northwest, United States - 13_EM | ecosystem: Host-associated > Plants > Roots > Unclassified | place... | reverse complement strand
TTAAATTGCCCGTGAGCGGCACAGTGGGTATGCCGCCCGCGGGCGGCCGATGCCCGCGAGCGGCCCAGAACATATACCGGTTTGCTCTAAAGATTTGACTTCAGACATCGTCTGGTTGCCTTGGGACCGGGATCTGGCTGTTCTATGTATTTCGTTGCATTGTATATCTACAGTTGCCACTTGGCGAAGAGTACCGGTAGTACTGTAATGTACCTACTCCTTAGTCTCGTTTGTGTACAATCATGCACTTTAGTGATCGGCAAGACATTACCAAAACTCCTCCGCGTTACCCGAGCACGACTGTACTCGTTTGCGCACTGGTAGTAAAGCGTACATCACCTGGCATGCAAAGTTTTCATGTACTAGTAGCAGACTTTGGGTTCGTGGGAATTGAATGAAGGGTATTTCTCACTAGAATCCCTGCAACGCAATGAAAATCGCCTAAAATATATGGGGCTACGTACCTAATCACTGTCAAACACTACATACAGTCAGGTGGCAAAAAGAATTGAACGCTTCCCTGCAAAAAGAGGCCCAAACGCTGCATATTTGAGACTTTTGTATGGGTTTAAGGGATGACATACGTTGCATTTGTATGCAGCGTCCAGTTCTTTTTGCCACCTAGCTGTACATAGATATGTATATGCTAGTTTGTTTTCCCGAATATATGAATACATAAGATCTATTTAATCGCCCTCGCCCCTGATTTTCAGGTGGATAACATAGTCTTGGCTCAAATCAAGCAGATGGAGGTACAGGATAGGATATTGTACTTCTGTTATATATGGACCACGTTAGTTTGGAGCATAACTTTCTCTAGTTCAAACTAGAGGCAGTTCTGGATTTTCTGGGTTCTTCGGCCTAGAGCCGGGGGAATATTGGACATACAGGGAGAATCCGAAATAAATTGGGGATATCTGCTAAATATGAAGTCATGAAGGCTGTGGAGATAAACGACTCCTCCCGGCCGTGACGAAGTACCTGGGCAGGGTCCTCGGGTACATTGTTCAAGCAACTCTAACACTAATTCAGTCCCCACGTTGAAGGGCCTCAGCATATTGTTTCATGTACTCTGGCAAAGAGCTACAAATCTGCTTCCGTTCCTCCGCCGCCGGCCCTAGCTGCTTCAATGGATCAAATGTGACAGGATCATTATCGCCTTCCTTCCCCCTCCACCTCTCTAAAAACGTCGAGACCCGATGTCGCAGATCCACATAAGCGACAATCTCGGCTTTCATAAGGAATTTCGAATTATCAAACTCCCTTGTCAACAACAATCCTGTCTCGAAAAAATCCGATATTCCATCCTTTGCCACTGGGTTTTCGTCAATCGTCCAAATTACAACATTCCTGTTACCGAAACATCTCTTGCCACCCTATTTTGTTTTCCCTTTGATTGTACACTTGGCTGTCGACTCAATGGCGGTTTTCTTTTGTATTCCAAAACCGAGCCCCATGTGCTTTGCATCGAAACTTTGAATAGTCTCATTTCCAACTACGGTAATGTTGGATGGGAGTGCGACATCCGGTGCGATTCTGATTATTTCAGGCTCCTTACCAGCGCGGTGAAGTTCATCGTCGAAAGTCAAAGTAATAGTGGCATGCCGAAAATTGCGGGTGGGGGCAAATTTCTCCCTTAAGAAGCGAAATTTGAAACAGATGAAAGTGGCACCCTTCTCGATTCCATCGCCTTCTTCATACACGACGGTGTTACCATGAAAAAGATCAATGATCTCCACCGAGGAAACAAATCCATTCTGTGATTCTTCCGCTGCCACTAGTCTGTGGGTTTCACCGCCGGGTTTATCCCTCGCACTCATATGGAACTGGGCGGTGATTTCGTTGCGATCCGCATTGACATCGACTTCATAATTAAGCGGAATGGTCATCACTGGCAGTTGAAACTCGGTTGCCATTATGTGATTTTCGTTGTATATATAGCCGAAGCTAATGGGACAAAGTAGATCGAAGGGCAAGATGTGATTTTCAGATGTAGTATAGGATCTCGAGGGCGGTGCGAAACTAGCCACGATGTATGTACCACTGGTGTATCTTATATACTTGGTAGTACCTGCCAAATTGGAATTCCACCACATGAAAATTCAAAGATCGTATATACAAGCCCTGGTACATATGTGGTGGCCACACCTGCATCTAGTTACTACTAGTTTGTAGAGTAGTCCATCAATTTGCCTACAATACTAGCTCTCCAAGGCGTACTATGCATATGTACTGATCAGCATTCGTTACAAATATGAGGTACTGACATCAAAAGCCAACAAGATTGAACACGTAGCGAGGTATAGGCCTCTCAATTGCCTATCCTGGCTCTGGCATTTACAACACTGCCCCACAAGCGGGTGCACTCGCAGATATTTTCTAGTCTGGGGGGCATAGCCAAAGTTTACTCAGGCTGAGTTCGCTGAATATGCATGAGCAGCCTCAGCCCAACTGATATATCCTATGCATGTTATGTCGACGGGCAGTGCCAGTGCGGCGCGGGTGGGGACGTCAGCCTGCAGCCGCGGCACTGGCCATGTTCTAACTTCGAAGCAAAGCAGTGAAACATTAGGTTACTTTTTTTATAACAATGTCCAACAAAGTCCATATTAATATTGTGCCCTTCTACTGTAGTACAAGCGGAACTTTGGATCTTTAAATATTTCAATGAAATATGAAAAGATGATAGGCTAGGTAGGCAGTATAGGTATACTGCAACCATATTTTCTGAGGTTTTGGTTTTGCTTATGATTTGCACTCAGAACTGAGAGGTTGCGGGATTAGCACGGCTAGTGCCGCTCACCTGCAACTCCGACACGGCACTTCGGATACGCACATACCTGAGCCGAACAGGGTTTCTTGGGCACAGCTGGCTTATCATAGAGATAGTTTTTTTTTGGTGAATCAGTACTCATTGATACTAGGTATATGATGAGGGTACGCATCCCCGGTGGAGACCCGGCCAGATTATCCAACCAACATGGCGGCTGGCTATGAAAGCAATAATACGCATCATGCAGTGATTTTGAGCATAACCTTGTTAAACTGCCGGTAGCTTGACGCTTGAAAGTTTTCACAGTTGGATAGCTGCCGTAGCGTTGTGTACGAGGAGCTATATCCTAGTCAGTAGTCGAATACATATCAAACTAGGCGTTCTGAGGCTCCTAGGGCTTGTAGTTGTGCAAGCCAAGGGCATTGGGCAATGTTTATACGAAGCTCCGGGCCCAATCCCATTAAGTATGAAACTAGAGCTGTCGTGGTGGTTACAGGACAGAAACGGGTTACCTTCCATGAGCTCTCAAGTACTCTAGCATTTATACGATAACTGAGACGTTCGGTTAAAGATCACAGGGGTATTGTAGCCCAATATATCGTCTGCATAGATTGTATGTATATAAGATTTCACATACGAAAAAGGATTCTCACAACGTTCTGTGGGCTAACAAAGAAAGAAGTTATATGTATGAGATGCTTCTCAAGTGATTCATATTGTAATCTAAATTATTTATTGGACTAATTATGGCTGTGCTAGCGCCTAGTTAGCTTGTAATGGGAATAGTTTACCCTCTTGAGCTTAGTATACCGCGTTTTGGGGGTTCTTTGAAACTGGTTTTAATGGGGGTCTTGTTTGAACGTATGTTTGAACGTGGCGAGCGGGGAGTCGTGGATCCAGTGAAGGACGTGCTATAAGAGAGAGAGAATGGTAGAAGCTTGTATTGATCTAGCTACTATAATGAAGTGAGCTGATGTGTTGTGAATATACAGAAGTAGCAGGCAATACAGGAGCTATATATACATGAACGAGACATGCAGGTGAATGTGCACATGAGCGTTCACATGAGTGCACATGGTAGCACATGCAACTCAACGTGAGAGGCTAGGTGAATAGGCTCAAGGCGGGTTTGCAAGGTAATGACTGTATAGCTAGGTATGGGCGGAATGACATGCACTGCATTCTAACAGGTCTCTCGGGGGGGCTTCTGGTCAAATCTAGTATTGGTGGAGAGGCAGTATCTGCACAAGTCAGTTTCGTTACTTGATTCTCTAGATCCATATCCAGCAATCATGAGATAGTAATGTTTACCCATTAATGTCGAGCCCGGGTGTACTTGTATAGCCAAATCTACAGATTACTAATTCGAGTACGTGGCAATGCTTACCATGTTTTCTACATAACTAGATCCGTATCACCAATCTCGGCGGTAGTGTCGGATCAGAATATGTGTTCTAGAGCACCGAACGGCATGAAAGGTTGAATACCTGCAATTGCTTTTGCCTCATGGTACAGGGCACCTGAAAATGATCAAAACTCCCGGGCCCCCGCACTTCGCAAAATCTTAGGACTGTTCGAGTATTTTTGTTTAGGTAATGGTCATTCGAATTCGTTTGGGTGGAATTTGATCGACCGATCGTGTAGGAATTTGCGGTTGCGGCCGCGTCAAAAGCTGTGTGTGATTTTAATGTGCCCGTCGGCTCGTCTAAGGCAATATTGCTACCTACTGTAGCTAGCTAGTCTAGGGTGTGAAGTATGGATCTATTTACAGAGCTCACTCCCTGTTACATGGAGACACGCCTCGGTTATCATATGGAATTCTTAAGGTAGTGGTTGGAGTCTCATCTAAGTTTAAGGGTAGCTCAGGAGTGCAATACCGCTAATGTAATTGATTAGTTGACCTCCGATTCGTGATCATTTTCTCACTGGACGGTTGATATATACAACGTAGGTAAGTATAGTGGTTTCACAACAACCGAAGGGATAAGCATTCAATTACGGGTGATATATATAGCAGGGCAATTGGGTTGCATTTGAGGCGCCGCAGTCATAGCGCTAGTAACAACAAATCAGCACGAGTTTAGTCTCAAGCATCATAAATAGCAGTATTGAGCTGGTTCCTAATTGTCAAAGAATGAAACCCGCTGCGAATAAAAGACCACAACCCGACCGGCCCTCATCCTTCGCTGCATCAGAAGTCACTTTTTTATTATTTTTTATTTATTTTATTTTATATATCAGACATCACTTGCCTGCTCCATTCTCCATCATTCGCATTCCACACCCAACGCGAAGCAGATATAAATCTGTCATATACTAGGCATTAGTTGTTTCTGTGTCATTTGCTTCTATACCTCGTTGGTAAGTTCCTCGTTTTACTCCTATATCCGTGGCCAAATGAGCTGCCAGGATTTTGATAAATCACTGACAACTTAGAGCTCAAGAGACTACAATGACTGCTATACAGTTTGAGGATCACTGTCTGCTGTTTTGATTCCAATCCCCGGGACCTCTGGGAGAGGCAGGGTCTTGACCACTCGTCTCTGGGTATTGACAACGAGGGTACGCTATTGACGGCGAGGATAGACATATATACAGTACTACACGCTGTACGCTTCGATCTCGAATAGCATTTGGGGCCAGTGGGAGAAGCTGCGGTGGTGCATATCTGCTCCTCTGTGCAGATTTTTATTTATTTATTTAAAGTCTGTACGTCGATTCGACCTAATGTCATGCGACGGCCCCGTCGCCTCCCCTTTGAAGGTTCGGCACCCACGGAGCAAAGGGCTACATAAAAGTCCAGCCTCCCGAACCTATGAAATGACAAAAGAAAGGCTGTGGATGTGTCTCAACCCTCCGCCACCACGCCCCTTTCCAGCCCCTCCCCAAGGTGCAAAACAGAGCACCAAACAAAACAGAGCAGTACTAGAGGTTCAACTTTGTAAGAAATACTCCACCAAATCTACGATCATCGCTTTGTCCCCGTCCTTTTCCTTCCGCCTCCACACCTCTCTATCATCTGCCTGCTCCCATGAACTCCATCTCCTGGCTAGCTATTCTCGGAGGTGCATACCAGCGCCACATATTTGCCGGTCCCCAGTTCATGGCAACCTTCCTCGTTGTAGGTTGGATCCTCCCGCGGGTCTAGCGTGTACCTCCACATTTCCAGTCTGCCCTTCCCGGTTTGACATTGGGTGTACCGCATAATCTGAGAATGAAGACCCCCCTGTCTCTCCACTATAACAACGGATTTGTATGGAGAGACAGGGGGGTCTTCATTCTCAGATTATGTGGTAGTTAAGTAGCGCCTTCCGATTCCACTTGAGTATCCTCCCTATTCCCGTGGATTTCACCGCTCTCTCTGCCTACCTCTTCCGGACCGAAGCCTGTTTGAGACCCCCTTCCGTTATCAAGGTTTTATTGGGTATTTTCTCGGCCCCTTCCTTTGCCAGCTCGTCATTCCCATAGATCCCCACATATGCCTTTACCCACCCCAGGCTCACTGCCTCTTTTCTGAGCTCCTTTGGCCTTCGGCTTATCTCGTCGGCCCCCCATCGAAGGTGTTTAGCCCTCGCCCTCCCCTTTCTTCTCACCTGCCTGGTTGCCGAAATAGCTGCTGGTGAATCTGAGAGGATTAGAAGACTCTTATTTTTTGGTGCCATGGTCAGAGCCCCACGGAAACCAGCTACCTCTCCGTCCCACACTGTTGCTACTTTTCCCATTCCAATCCCGTGTCCTTTCCCCTTTTCCTGACTCTACCACCCCGCACCTAACCCCCCTTCTTCTAACATGCTGCCATCCGTAAAGATAATGGTCTACCCTTCCACCTTCTCGGATGTATGGTTCTCTGCCACTTTTCTTTTGGGTCCTCCGATGACAACCCCAATTTAACTTCCGGTATCAAGGAGGTTTCACATTCACCCCCGAAACTGAGTCTCACCTCTCCTTCCTCTACCAAACCTGTTGCAGTTTCTACCAGCCTAGTTACTGCCGTAAATATCCGCCCTTCCTCCTCTCCTATAAGGTCCCCTACCGCCTCGGGGTCTGGTAAGATTTCCCTATCAATCTAGCCTACGCAACGTCTATTACCATCCTTGGTGATTCAGCTCCGGCAATCCGGCTTATCAGCTCCCTTCTTGACCCTCGTCGCTCCGGTGCACTTCCTCAGGGCCTGGTATTGTAGCTGTTCGAACTCCCTTTCCCAGTCCCACTGGCCTCTCCATCGTAACTCGGCCCCCCACAACGCTATTGCCCTTATCATTCCTGTGTTGAGGTTTCCCCAGCTCGTGGGAGTTGCCTATACCGTTGCACCCCCCCCCCCCTCTATGCAGATTGGTTGAGGTGTGCTGGAAGACGACAAGATGTCACAAGCAACGAGTAACATTACGGAGAAATTGGACCACGACAAATTCAATTACAGGCATCCCATTCCTAGGCGCTTGGGATTGCAAAATATTCTACAGTCTAAGAAGCTCGAGTCGCCACAGCGAGGTCCACGTGATGCCCCTGTGGTGCCCACCACTGGGCATAAAAGGTGTAAAGGAGATTTCGATCAAGATGTCCTGGAGCCCGGAGTCATTGGGTCCCAGTCGAAGCTTAAGCCAAGCATGCGGAGGCCCCTACAGTCTTGTAAAAAAACAAAAAAAGGCCAACAGTGGAAGAATGCCCCACTTCTGTCCAGCGGGCGACGTCGATCGCCTCCTAACCTACCAGCTGACTGCGACACAAGACGTCTCCAAAACAACCGAACGGAAGGTGGAACCATCCGCACTCGCAATGATACGCATTGCAATGGCATTAAATGTCAAGTATCGTGTGAGCGTACTGCAAAAAGGCGAGGGGCCATAGACAATTCTTGCCTACCCACCGACTCATATACGAACGCAGAACTTCAGTCCTATTTACGAGCACAAGATCTTTATAAGGACACCCCACTGCTGACTGCAGTTAGATACCACCACTTTGGTGAACTCAACAAGTATTTGCGGAGGTTGAAGGCTAGCGATACAGAAGCAGGAACGAACAGTCTGAAGGAGATATTGACAATCCAAAATGAAGCTTACGACACCTGTTTGACCCTTGCGGCGAAGCTCTTTTACCCCTGCGGAAATCTACAGACATCCAGCCTTGCCAGCTCAGTAGTTCAAGTACTCTTGGATTATTGTTCGTCATTTCCAGAAATTCTTATGATTAGTACCGGAAATAGTCTTACCGCGATCCATCACTTGCTCGATCATGTGCCAACTGCATTGGAAAAAGGAGATAGCTTATTTTTCACCGTGGCTGAGTCAATGGTAAAGATGTGTCCTGATATGTTGACGGTGAGATCAAGGAAAGATGAGCGTTATAATTTCGAAGAGAACCCTTTCGAAAAGTTAAACAGGATAATGGCTGAGGTAGTGCTTATGGACGACTCTGTCGGGGCAGTAGCACTGACAGGATTTTCTGACTACTTAAAGTACCTTTGCATCAAACAAGGCTACGACCTAGGGGTATTATACAAAGTAGGAGAAGGTTAGTCTAAGGGCAAATCTGACACCCTAGAATTTTCGGCTAACAAGATTCGGAGCATATAGAACCAACTATGGCACTGGATCTCACATATTATGCAGGCCGTTCAATCCTTTATAAAGATCTCAATAGCTTCCAAAGACCCAAGTTCGATGCTGTCTTGCAATTTATAAGCATCCCTCGTTCTTTCGAAATTGTGGAAAGACCCCGTCCACCTGATATTGAACCTAGGTGCCATGACGCCGATGGCCGCCATAAACAATATGAATGGCATACCGAAACGATTGGTACAATCCTCCACTGGTTGCGTGACAGGAAGACAATTCGGACCATTCTTCATGTCCAGGTTGAGGATTTGGGGGAGGGCTGTGACTGTATACTGGAATTGATGGAAAATTCTTTGTGGATATACCGGATTGAGACATGGGACTGGAGGAGATATAATGTTCCAATATCCACGATTTGCAACGCCACTAGCCAAAGGAAAGAGATACGAGGTCCAGATGAGCAGCATTCCTCAGTGAGAAATTTAAACCTCTATTGGAGAGGTGAACCTGAGAGCTTTCCCGGAGATGGCTTAAAGCATCTGAAGCCAACGGCATTCCCAAAGGTCTGTAGGCAAGAGAATGCCGGCGATATCCTTAGGTTCTCTAGATCAGAATTTTGACTCACTAACTCCTGGCTAACATCGTGGTGATGATAACTCAGTTGCAATGGGTAAATATCACCATATATTACGATAAATGTCAAGACAAAAGTATAATACAGGTGCTAACCCTTATTGTGCGGATTGTGAACCCGGACTGATCATGAGCTAGCTATAGGCCTACAAGGAACGAGTGGATATGTACCTGAAGACATGTCAAAATAGCCTTTGTCAATCGTTCCAAGGGTATCAAAGGCCGGTCCTTGATTGGAGCTTCATGCAAATGCCAAGTTCTAATGTCAAACCCAAGGATACTGTTGCAACCATATGGGATGACCCTAGGTAATTAGTATAATCAGAAGGACGAGGAAGCTCAAGAACTATACGCTAGACCTGGTTCTATGGGGTCGATTGCTGACAGTGGACATAACTAGTGACCCGAAAGACGGCTTTCTCGGCATCATGTACAAGTGGGGTATATTTCTGGGGTCCACCGGGCTTCGGCCAACTCGGCCCGTTACAGTGGCAATCGTTGATGATGGGTTTGACCTAACAAGGGCATCTATCAAGGAGAATTTCAAGGGTACACCGGGCGCCTCGTTTCAGCCGTCCGGACTGAAGTCTTACATGAGTGGTGCCGCTGTTGGCTACAAATCACATGGAACAATCATGGCATCCTGTGTAAAGCAAATGTGCCCACAGGTTCGAATACTGCCCATCAGGATTAAGACGGGGCATCAGAGAGATAATACCAGTCGGTCCTTTTCTCCGTTTGACGTAATACAGGTGAGGTTCTCTACGAATATAAAAAATGCAAGATTTATCGCGACCAGTACTAAGAGGTCTCGTTTCCAGGCTCTTGAGTTTATCGCAAAACTAGAGCACGTTGTAAGTAACGCATCGCAACACAGTTGGGCTGATGTTCCCTAGGTACCGAGCAGAATCTGACGTCATTTTTCTTCAATTCGCAGGATATCGTGAATATGAGCTGGACAATCGAGTTCCCACCCGACTTCAACCCTCAGTATGCATCTGCACGCGGAGACAGCGATGAAACATATCAACTATATTCCAAATTGCGAAAAACAATGAACGCTTTAATCACGAAGGGAATTATTCTTCTGTGTGCCACATCCGACAAGGGCTGCAATGAAACTTCGAGAGATATCCCAGAGTATCCCGGAGCATTCGGGTTTCACAATCCGGATATATTGACTATAGGATCAGCGAGTAGCAATGGACATAGACTCGGACCCGCTTATACACCTGTGCATTTCATCTTCCCTGGTGAAAATGTCCCACTGGGACCCGATCTAGGAGAAGCTAGTGGAAGCTCAGTTGCGACAGCAATCGCATCTGGCATGGTGGCCAACATCATATTCCTAGTTGACCTGGTAAATCAAGATCGAGACAGATTGGGTGGGCAAGTGGTCCCGCGGGACAAAATCACCACGAGTACGATCGCGGGGGCCTTCAAGAGCCTTTACGGATCCCCGACGCACGCACTAGAAGTTTCCTGCTTTAAGCAAAATGGAACGCAAAGAGAAACGTGCGAGATAGATGATTTCGAAACGAAGGAAGGTAGATTATCGTGTGGGGGGCTGGCTATTGCCAAAAGGTTACTGCGGAGACTTAAGCTAGTAACGGACTGAAAGATGCACAGCTACGTACTGTAGGTAAGCTGATTAAATCAATCCCATGAGCTCGAGGAGAAGGAGCCACGCTCAAGCACGACAGCTGCTAATCCTGACTTGGATTCCGAAGTTGCGTTCGCAGATATATTTGCAGGTTCGAAATAGAACACCATCCTGCGCACAGCACGTAAATGTATGTCATTACATGGCCATCGATTTGACGAGGCTTGGGTCCAGACTAAGGGGAAGGGTGTGGTTTGTCAAAGGGGGGGGTGGGAGGTGGAGTGAAGGAGGGCACTGGCCTTCATTGTTTCTGCGGGTAAGGTCTAGAGAAAGAAGATCTAAAATGCTTGTGTATGTTGCCACTCTCACGGTGAGGGCTCCTTTTTCTGTTCCAGAG
>Ga0307511_10007495_pt1 | contig 10964 bp, 10 predicted proteins | sample 13_EM_MG_FD_200266 | JGI IMG/M metagenome (GOLD analysis project Ga0307511, IMG submission 200266) | Populus trichocarpa ectomycorrhiza microbial communities from riparian zone in the Pacific Northwest, United States - 13_EM | ecosystem: Host-associated > Plants > Roots > Unclassified | place... | reverse complement strand
AACTTGATAAATTTTTCTATACATAAGCTTCAAATTTTAAATCTAGATAGTCAAGAATTAAGGATAACCTCCTCAGGTTGCAACCTTTCAAGTTACCCAAAAAGTAATTATGTAGTTTTTTTTTTTAGTGGGAGTAGCTTTTAAAAAAAAATTGCTAGAAATATTGATGAAGGTGGGAAAGGTCTTTCTCTCAGGACCGCTTGATATATATTCCTAAACATAAATAGGTTTTTTTTATGCAAAAGCAAAACGATATCTTTTCTATATGAGTCTTTTTTTTTTTTACAAATATTATTTTTTGACAACTAATAATAATTAAGCTATTATACAAAAACATTACAAATATTACTTTAATAGGTACGTACTGCGATATCTAACATATTTAAATTCTTTAAATCATGAATATTAATGTATGATTAGTTATTTAAAAATTAAAAATAAATTATCTTGTACTTTTAACATTATTTCATTACTAATATGCTTGTATTTGTATTGGATGAATGACACAAATTATATATCAAGTGAAGTCGATACATGTTACTGGAATTCTTCAATTTATTTATTTTTCATTTGAACCTTTTCTCTTTGTTTCAAATAGAAATTTCAAAGAAATAAATAACAATATCCAATAATTAATTATATTTAAGAAACACATAAACAACAATGTGATGAATGACCAATAATCAAATATAGAAATTTTAAAACACAATCAAACAACACTTATTTAAAAATACATCGAATAAAAATACTAAAAAAAAATTACTTATGAATTCTTAATTAATCTTAAAACTACAAATTGCTGGAAATAAAGGAATATAATCTTGATATGCCTCTAGAAAAAAAACTAAATCAAGTATAGAAATATTCACATAACCATAACTAACAAAACTAAAATACTAGAATTAGATTCCAAATATTTAGGTGAAGATTTTGTGGAATGAGCTTATTAATCTCAGTTTGGTCTAGTAAGTTGACCTCATAAATCTACTATTTAAATCCTAACATATATAATTTTAATTTGAAATAGTTTTGATATTGACCTAGTTAATTCAAATGACCCAGCAAGTTAACCCGTGATCTAATTAGGCTAAATCTAATTCAAACCTAAACAAGTTAAAATTAATTTTTTAATAATAAAATAATATTTTTTAATTAAAAAATTAATAACTTGATGTCTTTATCAAATCAGGTCTTGGGTCAGATTAACAACTGTAATACTCAATGTATGGTCCAAGATAAGATTCATTGGGCTTTTCTCTTGACCTACTACTTTACTAAGAATCTGGATGGAATGGCACCGACCCTATTTGGCGTGTCAAATAACGTGAACGCCCGACAACGTGTAAGCAGCGAGCCTCCTCTCATAAAAACTACACACCCTGTGAGTCTTCACGTAACGAATCCCAAACCCTCGCAGATTTCCTTGACAAAACAGTCACTCCTACTCTCCTCCAAAATCTTAATAAGAAAAATCCAATCAAAACCAAATCTATATACATTAACGAATCCCCGCACTCGTCTCCCGCTTCAAAGAACAAAAGGGTCACCTGCACCATCTTTTGTTTCTCTTCTAAAACCCATCTGTAAGGGTTTTTCTGTATATTTTCCTGTTATCTAGACTGGATCTTTTTCTATCTCTTGTTTCGAATCTGTTGTTATATATATTATCTCATGTATATTTGTGTTTCTGTGTGTGTGTTTCTTTCCAGGTTCTTTTGGTGGGGGGTTTTTGCATGATGGAGGACAAAAGTTTTAAGGGTTTAAAAGTTGAAGGGATGACAAGTCAAAGACAGGATTGGAGAGCGGAATTGACATCTGAAGTCAGAAAGAAAGTTGTCGAAAAGATGTACGCTTTTTTTTCTTTTTAATTTTATTGATTAAAGTTTCTTTGTTTGTTTGTTTGTTTGTTTGTTTGATTACATGAATAGGTAAGTTGATGTCTTCTTGTTTTACATATTGTGGGGGTTTTTAAGTATTTTTGGGAATTGGGATAATAAGAAGTGAGTTGGAATAGTTGTCTGGTTGCTTGGTTACCAGTTGAGAGTTTCAGCATCGCATGTCGTATGCTTGGAAGTTTTTTTCTATCGTGAGTTATTGATATGTCAGACACCGGGTCAAACGTCAGGTTGAGGCCACGATCAGAAGTTGAAGCATCTGGTCATGGTAGACACGGCGTAAACGAAAACATCTGGTCAATGATCGACTAAATGTTTCCACACAGGGTCATCTAGTCAATCTTTCACTGAAAATTAACATTGATATGTCAGCACCTGCTGAGTTATCAAAATTACCAAAGAAATTTGAGGAAAGGTATGTTAAGATCAATCTATCTGGTTTCGTCAAGAAGCTCGCTTCAGGATCGCTTCTCCTTTGCAGTTTTTGTCCCTGGTTTGATATAAAATACCAATGTGTTTCCAATTATTTTAAACTTCAGATTTGCTAACTCTTTGTCTACAAGTTTATGCTGTCTTGATTTTAAATTAAGTATCCTGTCACAGGATGCTTCTTGAGAATTACATATCAACAATTGTTACTCTGATAAACTTGTTATTTACTCATTTCAAATGCTATAATCTTTCATGATATGTTAGTTATGAAAGGAGGAACTTTTTATTGAGTTTGTGCTTTCTTGCTATGACATGATAGACTGGGAAACTTGAAAGACCACTACAAGATGCAGGCTTCTTCTGATCCTGAATTTCTAAATCGGCTAAGGAACATTGCTGTGCAATTTGAAGATAAGACATTCAGAAATTCAGCAACACAGGTAGTCATATTAATCAAATTTCAAACGCCACTTGACCAATCTGCTGTGTGCAAAATGTTGATTACTTATCGGTTCGGGCTGTGCTCTCGGAAGTATGCTGTTAACTTTTTCGGCGATCTTTTTCTCTATCAGCCATGATTTGGTGACAGTTATGTTCTATTTAATTTCCTTTGCTGTCAATTATCCACGGAATTTTTACTTGGCAAACCATTAAAGGAGAAAATATTATATTTATTTCATCATCTTTTATTTCCTTCATGTTTCAGTTTCTATCAGTATAATTGATTGTTTTTTCCTATGTAAATATCTTCACGATATTCATTCCGAATTGTCGATATCTTCCACAGCTTCTTATCCATTTCTTATATCCCTTGAGTTATTTAACCTGACTATTGAAATATGATTCCATAGATACATAAATTAGCTGCTAGTATTATGTTATTTGGTTTTATTTTGTTATTACTTTCCTATTATTAATTATTTAATATGGTTTTTGGCTCATAAAGTTTCCTTTGTGTCAATTGTTCATTCTTCGGTCTCTTCTTTGTTTCTCAGGGAAGTTATGCTTATACAATAGGTAAGAAGATGGGCTCATTTGGTACCATAAAGTCTGAAGCTTCCCAGACAACAGGTAAAAATCCCTCAGGTAAGTTGTTTTATGGAGTCGGACTTAATACCCAATACAGTATTATTATGCCTGTAGAAAGCATGAGAATTACAGTGGTTTAAATGCTCTTGAAATGAACAAGTAGAAACAAGATGACAAGTTACAGTTCCAAAAATTTTGTGTAACAGAACGCAACAATTTTGCGTCTTCCATTCGTTTTGCTTGTTATATTTTCTCTTGCTTTACTTCTTTGTATGCTAAAGCCCTTATTAGTTTTTAACCCAAATTTGCACAAAACTCTTGCAGAAGTACAGACTGCACTGTTCTTTGTATTAGAAGCTACAGCATTTTTAGGCGCTACTTTTCTGTATATAATGAGATTGATTTGAAGGAACTATAACTATTGATTTAACCTATTCTTTTCTGTCACAGGTCTAGGTCAGACCTCAATTGTAAATGATGTTGGTCAAAGCTCGGAGACAAATGCTATAGCACAATTTTCCCAATATTTGGTTGGTAATAATTTGGTTGAACAAAATATGCAACCAAATATGTCTCCTGATTTTCAGAGTGAAGTACCAGGAAGCCAGTCTTCAGATCAGAAGCTGATGTACCAGTTACAACAGCAGGAGTTTCAGGATCAAATTCTGAAGGATAAGGTCCAGAATATTAGTAAGAGGTTCGCCATCCAACCTGACATTCATAACCGCCAACCTCATCAGCGGCAGAAGCATGTTACATCACAGACTTCTCAGAATCTATATTCTCAGCCACCATCAGCATCACCACAATACCAGCAATCATCATTTTCACAGCCATCAAATAGCACAATGTTTCAACAGAATCAACAACTCAGGCAGCAGCATGATGCTTCAGAGCAGCGACAGTGGTCGATGCCCCAACAAAACGTTTTACCATCATTCCAGCAGCCCCTAGGCCAACAACGAGATGTTTCTGAAATTCAGCATCAGCAAAAAATGGCTGGACCACAATCAATTATCTTGAATTCGCAATTGCATCAGAGTTCAAGCCACATGATTCAACAACAAGGGGTTACGGCTTCTGAACAGAAAGTCCAGAAAATCACACAGCCAGTTCAGTCGCATCAGATTCTGGGTTCTCAAAAACAAAGTGGCTTGTCGCAAGAAGGGATCCAACCAAGACCTCAAACTTCAGCTTCCTTTCATCAGCAGAGGAGTATTGCTGATCAGCAGAAGCTTTTTCAGTCACATAGGTCATTTGCCGGGTCCTCATCAGGTATCAGCTTCTTCCAAAGTTTACTCATGTTTGCAGGATTTGTTATATATTTCATCACTTCATGGTGCTCCTCCTCTTGTATTGCTTGTGATTGCAAACAGTCCTGTAAAGCCAAACCCAATTCAATTGAATATCTTGTTTCTTCTGCTTTGCAAGGCCTTTTCTGTCGTCGTGATCTGACTCTTTTGGTGTTGTAGTGTGATGCTCCACAGCGAGGTGAAAGGTTTATTATCAAAAGCATATAGCTTATCCTCCTTTGATGTTACCTTTTGATTGAAAGCACAGGGTATCCTTCTTTGATTCAAAAGCAAAGCGGCCTTCTTTTAAAGAGGCTTGTGCTTGTGCTTTCGCTTCCTGGGTTATTTTAACCCCATCTTTTCGTATTACTGTAGAAATGTGCCCTATCAATTTCATATTCAAAATATTTTTCATGAAGTTCGCAAACATTTTCTTTCTGTCTCTCTATCAATATTTTCTTCTGTTTTGTTTTCCCTCTTTTAGGGGCTAATAATGCATTATCAATCTTTTGTAGCATCAGCAGAGCCAAAATCATCAAACCAACTTGCCAATACAGCGGATGGGCATGATGCGGACTATCAAAAGGTAATTTTTATTGATTAAACTGAGTATTTCTTGAAGTTTCTATTACGTTTTTTGCGAAGGAATATCTGTCATTTGCATTGCCGAAGTATTTATCATTTCATATGGAATCTGGATAGGAAAAACGATAGAATTTTTATGATCATACTATGAATTGGTCATGTGGTGACAGCACCGTCCCCTCCCTGTTTGGGAAACAAAAATAAAGCTATCTCGGACACTCAAATCTGATGTATTCTAATGGTTGATAATGAAGTCAAAGATTCTTGTAACTGATTAGAATATCTTTATTTCCTTTGCAGCTTCAAGACTTTAAACAACAGTATAGGCCACAAATGGAATACATATACAAAAATTTGAAGTCCCTACTTGACAAGGTATATGAGCTATTTCACTTCCTGCACTCTATAACTTGCTCTGGTTTCCTGAAGCACATATGTTCGCAGATGCCATAGATTGACCAGCGTTTGAGCTTTAATCCGTTAGTTTTTTTTCCTGCAGAATTTTCTGCTAATTATCACCTTTGATCTTTCCTGCAGGAAACAGATCCAGATCAAGCTATGAGGTACATGAAGCAAGTGATTTGGATAGAAAAAAACATGCCGATTTTTTCATTACAGCGGAATCAGATGGCAAATGCTTCCAAGGAGAAGTTGCAGATGGCTCAGCAAGCTATTATTAAGTTTGTGAACTACTTTCGGAAGAAGAGCTCTGCCTCTGTTGAGCAACAAGCAGACCTTTGTCTGCAGAACAGTGGTCAATCCCAAATATCTCAGCCTCCTCTAAACTGGAATGAGAAACTCCAGTTTCATCCAGTGAATTTAACTATGACAAATGGTTTGGGCAGTTCATCTCTCACATCTTCGATGCAGTCAGGGTTTCTAAATTCACGACCCAGTTTCTTCAGCTCACTTCAATATAGTTCTGGAATGGATTTGGAACAAAGGAATGGACCTAGTATGGTTCAGCAGCCTGCAAGGAAAACAGGCATAATATCTAGCAATAACATTGTGAATGCTTTCGATTCTCCGTTTGCTCATCAGACAACGCTGACACAGAACCTCGAGCAGCAAATGCAGAAACAAAATATTCAGCACAAAAAGGAACAGATGCTGATCCGTAACAGCCAAAAAAGTGGCTCTCCAGCTATGGAATCTCCAGAAAATCTGCATTTACCACTGATATCAACAACTATACATCAACCACACTCCAGTTCTCCTCGAAAATCTCAGCTCTCTTCTGCTCGTATGGACCAGCAAACTTTTCCTTTAGCTTCTCCCGCTTCTACTCCCTTGACTTCAACATCAGAATATGTCGCCTTTAACCAAGTTGATAGCCAGACACAAAGTCACAATCAATCTACTGCAAGCGGCACACCTGGGATATCAGCCTCCCCTTTACTCGAAGAGTATACTAGCTCCCCCAACACATCTGACACAAACCAACCACTCCAGCGTTTACTTCAAGCTGTGAGTATATTTTCTCTGTTTGCTTCTCAGCACCTAAATGTCTACCAGTGTCCCTCTTGATATGATCAGACTCTGTTCCAATTAATTTGAAGTTCCCAATACATAAATTGATATCATGTCATGGAATGCCAGCTATCCCTTCATAACTACTATTTTTCCTTCCGAAATAAAGTTTACATGTTTATGTGGATGATCAATGTTTTCACAGGTAAAATCACTATCACCAGATGTATTAAGTGCTGCTGTCCATGATATTGACTCAGTTGTCAATGTGGTCGATAAGATTGCTGGCGGATCAGCTGAAAGACACTCCAAGGGTGCTATTGGTGAGGATTTGGTGTCTGAAACAATATTCCATGTACAAGAAAGGAACTTTGCCTTACAACATTTAAGCATGAAAGACAAAGAGATGGAGCACCAGTCTAATGCAATGGCCTCAGACACGATCGGGCAGCCAATGGATTGGATATCTGATTTTGATTCAACTGCAACATCTAGGTTCAATAAGCTGAGAACCGAGGTATTCATCTGGTCCTCCATACTTTCACTCTTGTATTAAGTGCTTTTCATTGAATCCTGTCCAATATGTCCTACATCTGCTGCTAGGTTATGTCCTGTGCTTTATCTATTGTAGTTCATTTAACACTTCTCTTTTAACTGAGATTACTAAAGGTGGAAAGATGGTTAGTAATACTCATAAGCACAAAAAAGACTGTCTCCTAGATAATTAATCTAGTTCCCATTAATCCTTAAATGGAACATTTTGGTTGGATGGAACTCTCGGATTGCTTTCACTTGATGAGGAATTAGAATCTAAAATCAGCAATTCTTCCGGATGTGTCACTTTTTTCAGCAATTACAACATTATGATTCATTCTATTCATTGTAAGGTTTTATTTATGTTAACTTCCACATGTCAGCAAGGCTTGTACTTGCTTCTTCGTCTCATGCTTCTAACTCGCACTGCTTATTGCAGCCGAGGAACGATCTGTTGAACGAAATCAGACATGTAAACAAGCTGTTAGTCGAAACTACTGTAGATGTTGATTCAACAGAAGATGATTCTTTACCTGAAGCTAGTGCAGGAACCATTATCAAATGTTCCTATACGGCTGTGGCCGTCAGTGGAGATTTTAAATCATTATCTTCATCTCCCATGGTCAGATTTTCAAACTAACTGATTGATTGCAAATACAGTTTTTATTGATCATTTACTAATATATTAGTCCCTTTCATCACTGCTTACAGTTTCCAGAACTTACCTTGCGCTTGCTCGTTCCTGCCGAATTTCCAAATTCTTCTCCAATTATCTTAGATAAGTTACCTTCTGGTTTGAGGTGAGAAACTGGAAAATTCTTTGTGTTTGATTTATTGCTTTTCACTTCTGAACTTGGATCAAGTTTTACAAGCTGTATAGAATCTGATCCGAAATGTCTCCTGTTTACCTATCTCGGACAATTTCATGACAGTGACGAGCTAGAAGATTTGTCGGAGAAGACAAAATTGAGATTCAGCGTAGCTCTTCGGAACCTTTCAGAGCCCATGTCTCTTCTGGAGATAGCAAGGACTTGGGATGCTTGTGCTAGAGCTGTGCTTTTAGAGCATGTTAAACCACTCGGAGGAGAATGCTTTAGTTCAAGATATGGCACATGGGAGAATTGTCTAACTGCATAACTTGTTGATTGTTATATGGATTATACTCTTCCGAATTTTTCTTCCCTTTTATTTCGAATTGAGTTATGCTAATGAAATTTTCTTGAATATAATTGTTTCTTATTTGGTATGTATAAAAAATATATGAAAAAAACTAAATGACAAGAATTAATTGATGCGGGTTCATGATTTATTAACAAATCTAGTTTTCGTACGATATTTTTATATCTTAGGAAGTTTTGATTTATTTTCCTTTTTTTCAACTTACTTTTTTTTTAATCAACATTTTTCAATTCAATCAAATATAAAAAATAAAAAAATTAACAAAATCATATTTTATCAAAAACAAACAAATGAAATATCTTAATAAATATAAATGACAATTTAATTTTAATGGAATAGATATTAACCTAATCAACTCGAATTGAAACAGAGCAAAATCTATCATAGAATCTTGCTACTTGCTATCTCTAAACCTCATTATACTTTCAATGACTCTAGGCTGTGAATCCTACCTCACTTGTTCTTCTTCCTCCTTTTCTTGAATTGTTTAAAGAATCTTGCTCCAGAAATAAATCCTATTGGCCTCTTCTTAAATCTTTCAATGAATTCCATCCAGAAAAATAAAAGGCAAAATTTAGAGTGAGTTTCTTTCTTATACATGTACACGTTTAATCCTTCCATGGAAGTTTCTTATTTATGTCCAAACCAAAAGCAAAATTTAAGTACAAAATCAATAAAATTTTGCAAGGAAACAAAGATATGTGAAAGTAATTCTACTAAAAACACTTCCATCAAGCAAATCTTTAACCTCTAAAGAACCGAACTTTAGTAGCCTTCATCAACGTCCTCAAAAGCCCAAGAACGTTCTTCACATAGCTTTGCCTCTTCTTCAGGAGTAAAGTCATTCTCAATCCCAAAAAACTTTCTCATATATTCAACACTCTTGATCTGAATCCTATCAGCAACAGCCTGGCTAAGTAGGTCGAGCAAGTCTTCAGCCTCTAAGTACTTAGCCACAGTGATCATATCCAGCAACTCTTCATTACTCTTTTCTTTAAGAAAAAACTCACTGATTTTTTTCTGCTTTTCTTTATCTGGGTTTTCTTTAAACATGACGTGTTCCTTGCAGAACTCAATAAACTGTGAGAATGGCTTGGCCAATATATTCGAGAGAGGAACAATTTCGGTTGACGGAGACTGATCTTTCAAGAATGATTTAACTATCACCAATATTTCCATCGCCACCGAATCTTCCACTTCAAAGATCGCTTCGTCTGAGATTTTCAATGTGATTATCTTGGTGCTTTTTGTGGTGGTTTCTGCGGTTGTTTCGGTTGAGGGTTTGGAGGTTTCGGTAGTTTCGGCTGAGGAAGCCATTGTCAAATCGGAGAGAAACGAAGAAAAGAAAGGGTTGAAACTTGAAAGCAATGACGGAACGTGGTGATTTCCTCGAAGGGAAGGGTGTCTTTATAGGATTTATAGTGTGCGGATTTACGAAACTATCCCTATAGTGTGCGGATTTTTTTAATCTAATGTTTTTTTCTTTTTATTCTTGAATATTAGATTTATTAGGGATTCAATTTCATAAATTTTTTTCTATTACTTTTTATAAGGGTTATTCTAGTTTTATATTTCGGACCTTGGATTTAATTGGTTAACTCGGTTGATTTGAATTTTTTTTTCTAATTGGTTTTTTTTCTCAATCTCATCCTTCAACATTGAACTAATTGAGAATTGAGTTTCAAGATTTATTTTGGTTTGCTTTTTATAAGGTTATTTCATCTCATGACTCGAGTTATAGGTTTGATAGATTAACTTGAGTTAACTCAAATTGTTTTTTTGTTGTCTCTTCTATAATTAATTTTTTTATTTCAATTACATCCTTCAATATTAAACTTATTGGGGATTGATCTTCATAATTATTTGTTTCAATTTGCTTTCTATTGAGTTATCTCAATCTCATGATTCAGGTCGCGGGTTTGATAAGTTAGCCAAGATTAACTCGGGTTTGTTCTTTTTTTAATTGATATTTTTCTTCTTCATTCTTTAACATTAGGTTTATTGAAAATTGGCTCTCATATATGTTTATCATGATCTTATCACCTAACATGCGGATTAATAGGTTATTCCGGGTTAACCCAAATCAATCTAATAAGTTACTATCTTAAAATTTTAAAAAAAACATATAGATATTTAAATATTTATTTTGATTTAAACTATATTTTTACCGCAATTTAAGTAAGAGCAAAGGCAGAAGAAAATCAACAGAGTTGGGAGCTGTAAGCAATTCAGAGCCGTTATTTATCACTTCCTTTTCTGCTGACAAATCTGAGACCAATGCTGATACAAGTAGAGCAGAAGGTAGTTGTAACAAAATACACAAATCTGTAGAACATTGAAATCATTAACATGAGTAAAACAAGCTATGGACAAAAAGTTGTATGCAAAAACATCCTTATTTTTCACAAAGATTTTCTCAAAACAATGAAGGACTGAAAAATGAGAACTTAACTATACAAATCTCTTATGTTCAGTAACACTTCATTGATTACAATGACCAAAATCAACACAGCAACCTCTTCGAAAGACACATGCTAATTAAGCCCAA
>Ga0307511_10007493_pt1 | contig 10966 bp, 6 predicted proteins | sample 13_EM_MG_FD_200266 | JGI IMG/M metagenome (GOLD analysis project Ga0307511, IMG submission 200266) | Populus trichocarpa ectomycorrhiza microbial communities from riparian zone in the Pacific Northwest, United States - 13_EM | ecosystem: Host-associated > Plants > Roots > Unclassified | place... | reverse complement strand
GTGTTGAGCTCTGAAGGTGGCTGCCAGGATGGAGTCCTGGTTGTTGGGATTGTGCTTGGGTAGTCTGAGAGGTCTAGGCCTGAAGGAGGGGTCATTAGCCACCAGAGAGAACAAAGCTTCTGCTGCACTGTTGTCAGGTGGCATTTGCATGATTGGGGGGGCAGAGTTTTCCTTGTTGACTCTATCCCTGTGGTATTGGTCATGGATGGAGCCAGTGGGGGAGTTATCTCTTTGGGCAGGGGATTGGGACTTCGTTGTCTGGCTTCTGGTCATGGCTGCAGAAGTGATAGAAGTGGGGTGAGATGTTATAGGGGGAATTCGACGGCAGGAATCGTTTGGCGTGGTTTTTGGGAGGCTAGGAATAACTTTTGAGCTGCTAGAGAGGTCGTGAGGAGCTCTGAAGGTAGGTAGAGGCTGTGGGGAGTCTATGGAGTGAGGAATAAAGTCTGATAGAGCTAGGATAAGAGATGGTTTTATAAATACTCTTGATAGAGCATCTGGTATCACGTTTTTGTTTCCTCCTATGTGCTGAATCTTGCACTGGAATTGATGGATAATCTGTTGCCATCTACATTGTTTCCCAGTTAGGTCATACCGAGTGGGAAATGAGACCAGGGGTTTGTGATCTGTAAGGATAATGAAACTACATCCTGTAAGCTCGCTTCTGAAGTGCTCCAATGCGTCCACAATAGCCAATAATTCCTTGTCAAATGTAGAATAATTTTCTTGGGCTGGGTTTAACTTCCTAGAATAGAAATCTGCTGGGATGATAGTCTGTAGAGTGGGTCCTTGACCAATCCATGCACCAGTGCCAATTAAACTCGCGTCTGCAACCAAGTAGATTTGATCTGCAGAGTGATAATTAATAGGTCTGACTGCAGGATCAACAGACAGGGCTGCCTTAGTGTGGTTAAAGGCTTTGGTGTGGGTAGGGGTTCAGTCCCAAGTGGCTGTGGCACCAGCCATCTTGGTTAGGGGTACTGCCATATCTGCTTGATGAGGTATTAGATAACCTAGGTAATTTACCATAACTATGTATTCCTGTAACATCTTCCTATTTTGGGGTTGAGGCCAATTTAGGATTTTTTGAACAGATTTCTGGATGGGGGAAATTCCTCTTTGAGTAATGACATGGCCTAAGCACTGCAGCACGTTGGGCATGAACTGGGACTTCTTTTTGTTGGCATAGAACTTATTTTCTCTGAGCCTTTGAAGTACAGTTCTAACATGGTGCAAGTGCTCCTAGTATGTTTTGCTAAAAATGAATATATTATCAATGTAAATGTATACACTGATTCCCAACTCGTGTTTGCACAGATTGTTCATGATGTTCTGGAAGGTAGCAGGAGCACTACAGTCACCTTGCTGCATGACTCTAGTTCTGTAGGTGGCATATGGTGTAGAAAATGCAGTATACTTCTCATGGGGGGAGTGAACCCTGATGGTGTGGTAGCCATCAGTGATGTCTATTTTAGACCTGAAGGGGTGTGTTGCAACTGCATTTCTGATGAGGGATTGGCTAGGAATGAGTGCCGGTTGCAACTTAGTTTCCTCATTTCTTTTGACAAGGTCATGGATGTATTTTGGCTTGGATAGGTTATCAATTTTGGGAATAACAAACATGGCATAGCATGATGTGTCTTCTGATCTGTATACTCGGCCGGATTTCTCTTCTGCTCTTAGCTTTTCTAACATATCAGCCAGGAATTTCCCTTTAGGCTTAATATTCCTAGGCTTCCAAACTGCATTTGGATTTTTGAGTATGATGTGATGATTCATACCTGGCCTTATGGGAGGTAATTCCAGATTTTTCATGGTTGGAAACACATCAGGAAACTCATTAAAGGGGTTGGTGTGGGGCTGCATGGTTGTGGCAGCTGATTTGATAATTTGGTGTGTGAGTGGGGCTGGGAACTGAACTATGTTGGCTTTAGCAGAGGTAGGGAGATTAGGTGTGGTGCTAGAATTCTTTCTTGGTGTTTTCTGACTTGATGTGGTTTTCCAGGGGGCGAGTGTAATTCTATTCTGACCAGGGGGTTGAATAGTAACACTCATAGTACCCATGTTAATAACTGCCTTGGCACATTTTAGTGCCGAGGATCCTAATATCACATCCCAATCCTTTAGTGCAGCCACATAGAAAATTTGTTCTTCTGACCACCCTACCCAGTCACAGTTGACTTTAGTGCAGTGGCTGATTGATCCTTTAGATCCTTTCATAGTTATCTGCAGTGTGATGGGATTTTTAAGAGGGTACAAAGATAAATTGTGCAAGGTGCAGAATTTGCTGCTGATCAGGTCAGCTCCTGCAGTTTGTTGATCCAGGAGAGTCTTAGCAGGCTGGTCACTAATTTTCGTGGTGACTAGGAGGTTTTCTTTGGCTGTATCAAGTGGGGGTTGGCTGGAGTTGCCTTTTGTGTGAGGTATGGGTGGGTCTTCCAGGATGAATTAAGCTGCAGAAGTAATCTTACTAGGATGTGTTACTTCTGTAGTTTGTGTGTGATAGTGCCTGCAGCACTTCTGATCTTATTTTTTTTGAGGAGGCAAATCATAGTATTGTGACTAGTCTTCCTACAGTAGAAACCTCTACCTTTTTTGGCTAGTTCTTCTTTTTCTGCTGGAGTAAGTTTCTTGAACTTAGAACTCATGTTGGAGGGCCTAGTAAAGGGCTTGGGTTTAGTCCAACACATGTTGGAAGGGGCTGGGTTGCTGCTAGCCTGAGGTGTGTGATTTTGCTGACGCATTCTTTGACCATTTTTGGACTTATGGTCTTTTTTGATAGATGTATGCTTGTGAATGACTGAGTCATGCTTACTGCAGAACTCAATGAGGTTATCCCATTCCATTTCGTCATTTATTATTAGGTCTTACTTCTTGTAGAAGTGCAGGGTCCATAGCTTCCAACAGTTGGTTGTAACACTGTGTAAATGGAGACCTAAAGTATTTAGGGTGGAATATTACCCTGAAGTAATATTCTAGAACTACTAAGTACTTTAAAGGCTAAGTGATTGGTTTCTAGTATTGGATTACTAAGTTCTGAGTAAGAGTCCTCATGGGACTAGAATTAACTAGTGGAACTCTTATATTTGTTGTATCTAACTATTCTGTCTCTGTTCTTCGCAGGTCTGCTCCCCTCGTCTAGCTGCCGGCCTTGAGCCCTTAAGTATTACATGCCAAGACTAGCTGTGACTCACTATTGTGCCTGTGCTAAAGTAGTGAGTCATACATGATTTGAAATCCATCTCTGACTCATTAAGTGAGTCATAACCTTAGAGTCATACATGAGTTATAGGAGATTATTGAGTCATAGGTGACTCATAATTAACATGTGAAAAAATAAAGAAATTACATGTGATTTTCCTAACATAACTAATCAGGCAGGTTAGTATAACTTAGTAAGAAATTACATAGTAGATGTTGGTTCAGGGTAAGTTGTAAGGTGGTGATAGATCAGCATACTGTGAATATTACTTCCTTACACACTGCCAATCACTAATTTTGGGTAAGAGGATCTGCAGTTGTTTAATTTTGTTGCCCACTTGTTGGATGAGCTTGGTTCTGCCATTCTGGGTCTGTCTGATAGCTTGAAACTCGGTCCGTAGCTTGTCATCACTGATGAAGAGTACACAGAATTTTCTGATTACTTTGAGAAATTCTGGAACTGTGACATCCTTGGTTTCAGGATTTTTTCTGTAGGAGGCATGTAGGATTTTGGCTTCTCCTTCTAGGTGCCAACCTAGCCAGATTATGGCCTGTCTGGCTTCTGGATCGAGTTCTCCTACCTCTAGAATATCCATAGCATCATTAACCCAATTGTCAAAAATAGCTGCTTCCTTCTATTTACCACTTCCACTATTTTTCTCAACTGTTGGAGCTTTGAGCTTGCTGCTTCCAAACACAGAGCTAGTAGTAGATCCCACGCTCTGAGATTTTCAACCTCTGCAACTTGCTTTCCCTAAACCATTGTTGGTGTCACCTTCAGAGGAGCTAGAACTGCTACCATCTGAATCACCAGAATCAGATCCTGGAGGGGCTGACATCCTAACTTGTTTTGGGGTTTTCGGTGTGGATGGTGGAGGGGCTGCTTCTGTGGGCAGTGGAGGTTGCTGTGGTGGTGCCTGGGATGGTGGTACCCATGCAGTATCTGGGGGTGAGGGAGGTCTAGGTGCTCGTCTTAGTTCTACCCAATGAAATGCAGGTTTATTAAGGGGCTTAGCTTGGCTAAGGGGAACTGAAGTAGGTCTTTGGTGGGGAACTCTGTGATGTGGTGGCAGGGAAAGGCGTATGGAAGGTTGCTTGGATGGTCCTGGATGAAACATGGTTGGTAGAAATGTGGCTTTTAATTCCTGACCAATTCTGAAGCCTATTTTGGATAATATGCTGGAATCCTGCTTAGCTTTTTGTGGAGCAGTACGAGGGATTACTGGAGTTTCTACACCCTGTGTAGGCTTTTGGGGAGTGACAGGAAACTGTCCTGGAATAGGCTTGTTAGGTAGTTCTTGTGCTAGCTTGGGAATTTCTCTTGCTAGTGCTGATAGGCCTTTGGGTGTTGGTTCAAACCTAGGTCCATCTGGTTTGTAGAAATGATAGATGCTGAACATACTGTCAATGAGGGCGTGTGCTTCTTGCTCTTCTCTGTCTTCTCTATCTTCTCTAGTTTCTGGGATAGCAATTGGTTTCATGGGAGTAGGGTGTTGGATTACCACTTCTGGCCTTTTCCCTTTTGGGTCTTAAAGAGGAGTAGCTTCTGTATCTGCAGGGTCTGGCTCATCCTCTGCTTCTGAGAGAGGATCCTGCTCACATTGAGAGAGCTCTTCTCCTTCTAGTTCTTCTGTATCTGTTCTCATAGATTGTCTAGAGGCAGATCTGGAGGGGTACATGGGTGGGTTTACTCTCAAAGGTCCAAATTCTGGATTTTGGCTTGAGAATCTGCTAGAGGTTCTAGAGTGGGACGCTTCTGGTGCTGACATAGTGGCTTGCTAATTTCGTTTGCAAGCCTTTGGCTGTGTTGGTGCTGAGTGGGGACTAGTGCTGACTTACTAGTGCTGTGGTAAGATTTTTTGAAATTTGTGACAAGGGAGGTACAGGGACTGCTGTTCCACTAGCCTTGGTGAGCTCGGTTCTGGAGTGCTGGATAAGGTACTGGATTGTTTAAACAAGGTTCAAGAGAGACTAGGGTTGATCAGGCCCTAGGAGGTGTGGGTGAAAAATTTAACGTTTAAATTGTAGATAAAAAAATTGTAAGTGAGGGCCAAGTTAGCAGAGGAGTTCTGTAAGGAACTCGGCTCTACCAACGTGGTTATGGGGTCTTTGGCACGCCCACTATGTCCTATATAGGATTATAGTAGGTGGCTCAGGGGTTGTTGAGTGTAGGGTTGGTTGGAGATCAAGATGTACAAGTGGGCAAGAATATTACCAGTGTAGCTTGTATTTGGGAGGCCGCTAGACTAGACTATGGTGAACGAGAACTGTCCTATCTAAGGCCGTGGAAGTCAGATCTTTAATAGATATTGAGTTCCTAAGGCAATGAGTCTACTTGGACTCATTCTAGGCAACAGTAAAGACTCATTATGATACCAGCTCATAATGAATACATGATGGCTCATTTTAGACACATCCAGTGTCATGATAATGCCTAACAAGGTTACAGAAACAAGGCTGGCAACAAGATAAATACTCAACGAGAAAACAGAATAAGCTACTACCCAATTAGGCAGGCATAACAGGAGATGGTGGTCAGCAAGCTAACATACATGAAACTAACCTAGAATGATACAGCAATATGACAGGTAATAATGAAGGAATATGACGAGAAACTACAAGGACAAAATAACAAGACTAATTCCAATATGATCCTTCCTAATCCATACATGTCCTAAACAAGTAGCTGCCAAAACAGGCCAAAAAAATGCCTTGATATAACTCAATAAAATCCACCAAAACTACCATAGATAAAACACATATAGAGAAAACATATACTAGAAAACCAGTTCCTTACACTGCACCAATCCACCAATCAGGTGGTTTCCGAGTTTCATGAGTCCCGTTTGCCTATCGAGCACGTGCACACACACAATGAACTCGGAGCTTGCTACCTTCCTCTCACATCACATGCACAAATACAGTTTTTGACCTAGACCCGATCCATGAGAGTGATATGATTAATGTCAACCACTCCGGCCACAACGAATATATCCGGATACTGCACTGGCTAGGCTTCCTATACAGACCGGATAAATTGTATTCCAACACTATTGAATATGCTCTACAATATGTGCCTATTAGCTAATAGCAGAACTCATGCGAAATCGCCGTATACTCCAATCCACCTTGAAAATTATAGAATACCCCCCTCCCAGCAAGATACCCTTCCCCACCTACAGATATTATGAACTGACAAGCCTATGCAGTGGTAGAACCTTTATTTACTATCTATAATAATACTAGTATACCGCATATAGGCATAGAGCAGTATAGGAAGGTATCATGTACAGGCAATTACATTGCATAATTCAGCTATCATGGGATTTTGAACTATTTTTTAGGTAATTCTTCAGAATACTGATCCTCCACAGGCTCTATACCCTCCACAGGCTCTATACTCGCACTCCACACACCCTTTGAACACTCTGCAACCTCCACACCCTTCACACCTTCTGCACCATTTGCACCCTCTGCACCCTTTCTTTGTATCCTCTGTACCCCTCTTTACCACCCATACCTACCCCCTGGCCTAGGTGGCTGGATTGGCATTTCCTAGGACTTTCGATGTTCTGTATGAGCCTGATATGCTATGCAACCTCCACTGTAGTATTACTAGCATTCGGCTGAGCCTCCCACACAGCCTGTGCCTCTCGATTGGCCTCTATAGCAGCCTCAAGCGACTTTGCTTTTCTCTGTATTAACTATTTTGCGAGCTATCGCTCTTGTGGAATATTCACCAGGTCCATGGCCACGCCAATCTGAATACCCTTATCCTACGATATTGAGCTTCTCCACTAAATAGAGCTATAGGCACCTAGTATTTGGTACTCATAAAAGGTGTAAAAGGTGTCAAAGGGGTTTTGGGGATGTGCCATGGCGTTCTCCCCGTCTTGCAAATTTCTAGCTAGTTCATATCGCCTGCTTAAACAGTCCCGGAGATTACTCAACCTCACTGCTAGATCAGGGTGATCTTTTGGTGTTGCCTGCGCTACTTCTTCTGTTTCAGTGATGGCTTCCTCCAAGTCTTGTAGATTTCCAGGGTATCTATCTCAGCTGCTTAAATGGTTCCCAAGAATAACAAACAATCGTGCCCGCACCGGGTGACCCTCTGGTCTTGTTTCCAATGCTCTCTGTGCTCGCCTGATGGTGTCCTCTAAGACCGGCACCCCCAGATCCTTCATCAAGATACTACGAACATAAGATTCACTCCTGACCAGTTTAATTGGAGGCTAGGAAACATTTCTACCTACCGATAAACGATCCCCCATATCAGAAACCATTTCCTTAGTCTGCGTGGTCAGGGTTTGACGTAAGATCTAGATAGAATTACAAGTTAGCCTAATTCAACTTCAACTGCAATTACTTATGATCTGACCCATTCAGCAATACGGCCTATTGGTCAATGGGACGCTACTGCTGGTTGGGCCGGCCCATGCACCAATGGCACTAATGACTGGCCCATTCACCATTCTGGCGACCACAATAATATTCTAATATTATTATTTCATATGGAAATATTGAATAAACCAAACAAGTAGAGGTATGACATAAATAAAATAGTAGAAACTATTCTTCACGTTTCGCTTCCTCCATTTCTCATTCAGCTGCTGTCGGGGTCCCTGATTTTAATAGTATATTGCATTCTAGGACTTGATTTCTAGTATTTTATATGTTATATATTTCATTCCTCCGGGCGATTTGATTTCTAGTATTTTATTTATATTTTTATACCCCTACTTGTCTGGTGCCTGCCATGATTATTACATAGTTTCATATGAAATAATAATACTAGATACAGATTGGTGAATGGGCTGATTGTAGATTTATTACGCTATGATAACTTTGTGGTATGCTACACAGAGTCCTATGGGACGGTTATTAGCGCCATTGGTGTATGGGCCGGCCCAACCAGCAGTAGCGTCCCATTGCTGACTGGGCCGTATTGCTGAATGGGTCAGAACATAGCCACCCCCAAAATTTTGCACACCTGCAATCTCAATTGTCTCAAGTTCCAGGCTGCTGTCGGATCTAAATTCTCCCTCAAATCCCTGACCAGGACGCCGATTGTGTCCAACTCCCTCCTGACCAAGTCCACGCCTAAGTAGGTCGCTATCCGAACAATCCCCGATCTGTTCATTCCGAGCATAGCTCCCCCCCAACTTTGTGCTGGCAGTGTGCCTGCGATTTGTGTTCAGGATGGTGAGTGCGCAAACCTTCCCCAGGTCTTATTTGGATTTGCCGCTCTTAAATATCCGTGTGCTGCTAAAGTTGTTTGATTGGTTGTGGAAGCCGTTGCTTTGAGCCGCTCTGAGCGGCTCCTTAATATTACAAATCTGACAAATCCGGTGTCGCACGAGCACACAAACCGAAAACGACGGGGAAGGGCTCGCTCGCGAAGGTAGTTCCTCCCGACCTCTATTTACATATTCTTATTGTGGACGGCGAGGGCTATGTGTTTCGTAGTGCCATCCGCTTGCTTATAGCTGCTCTTGTTGTTGAATTCTGGCCAAGCGATTGACGGTTTTTTTCTTCCCAGTCTACGCCTGATCAGCCTTAGGCTAGGTATGCGGCGGCCGGAACCCTTGACGGAACCTTCATTGGGAGCGGTCGACCCCCGTGCATGCGCCTATTGTGCCTGTCCAACTGGGGCAACTGCCCCATCGCTGCCTGTGCATGCGCCAACTGCGCCAATGATGCAGTTGTGGTTCTAATAGCAGCACGACTGCACCAAACTGTGTGCGCCAACTGCGCCAATAGGTGGTAAACAGCAGCACCGCTTATCCTTGTGTGTGCAGATGTAGTGTGGCGGCCAGCTGCACTAATCTCTCTACTTATGTACAAAGCGGATCCAAGGAAAGTCAAACTAGATTACAACCAGAATAGGAGACATACCTGATGCTAGGTACATGTACAGTCTCTTTTTCAAAAGTCTTCGGTATGGGCGCGGCTGAAAGGGTGTGAAACAGGCTGGGCGCGGCTATTGTATATATGGCCTGTCCAGCCGCGCCCAATGGTAGAATGACGGTTGTAAAAGTGGAGTAGTAGGATATTATGGACTCCAGCATAGCTTCCGGCCAGATTCCAAGTATTAGCAATGTAACCAATATCCCTCCCGCTAAGCAGCGGCGTGCAATGTCAGATCTAGAGAAGGGCAAAATTCTTGGGTTTGGGAGGGTCAAATGCCCTTGCTCAAATTGCAGCTGCTATTTGAAGAAATAGGCAGATAGCTAAGAGCTTTCATAGATATGAAAGTCCCATTGAGCATGTCTGGGTTGAGCTCAAGCGTCGCCTATATAAAAAATACCCGAACATTATTCATACACCTGGAGGACCATTAGCAGTAAGGCGTAGACTAGCTGAACGCTTGGAGGAGGTCTGCAAGGAGATTCCCAGATCGTTTTTCAAAATCTCTTCGAATCTAACGTATTTGACGGGGATCCGGCGCACTACTGGGATCCGGCGCACTTCCGGGACGCATGTATTTAATTGTTAAAAAATCGAAATATAATGCAAATAGGCTCAAATTAAAACCAGAGTTTTAGTATATACATAGATGTCATCTGCAAGTGCTGCCCTAGGGTGAGCATTGCTATATGAGGTGGTGAAAAATGGAAGGTAGGAATTGGAGTATGTATGGACTAGCAATTGATGTGACGGAATTGTAGCCTCAAAGGACTTGTGGGGCTCAATATACGTTGTATGTGATGTATAAAACATGTGGACTCAGTATCAGGACAAACCGCCTACCATGTGAAGAGATGTAGTGAACTACATAGCGGATTATGTTAAGAAATACATATCCTACGGGATATCGGGATCAAGGAGCCTTTTTGTGGGGTATACATATAGTCATATGGTCTGGTAAAACTTACTACATGTAAGGAAACTAGTTAGAGACATGGAAGGGCCATGGGGGCACTTGTACAAGGTTACGTAATTGAGGGTAACCAATCCATTTCCCAGTGGGTCAGCTTCCTTAATCCGAGACATAGGGCTACCATGTTGTTAGAACAACACTCATAGTGTGTAATGAAGCCTCCTACAAAGCCTTGGTACCATTGACAAGCTACAACATGCGTTGAGTTAAAATACCCCCCAAAATGTGTAAAAATTGGCACATATTTTGAACTAGCTCAGGCTAGAAGGTAGGCAAGATGCCCAGGCTCTTGAGTAAGGTACTTTACAATGGATAAATGCGTTTTCAATAAGAGCATGGCCTTTTCCTTCATATTACACAAGTTTACTCTGTGTGATATCAGCACAAGCGCACCAATTATCCTCAGCTGCACCATGTCACACAGGGCCTACCAAACCTTCATAACATATAAGACTTACTTAACAAGAGTAAACATATGTGTTTGAACCTAAGCTCACATATAAACCTGATATAAAGATTGCTTGATCCCTATATCCCTCAGAATATGTAGTTTTTAACATAATCCGCTATGTAGTTCACTACATCTCTTTACATGGTAGGCGGTTTGTCCTGATACTGAGTCCACATGTTTTATACATCACGTACAATGTATATTGAGCCCCACAAGTCCTTTGAGGCTACAATTCCGTCACATCAATTGCTAGTCCATACATACTCCAATTCCTACCTTCCATTTTTCACCACCTCATATTGCAAATCTCACCCTAGGGCAGCACTTGCAGATGGATTCTATGTATATACTAAAACTCTGGTTTTAATTTGAGCCTATTTGCATTATAATTCGATTTTTTAACAATTAAATACATGCATCCCGGAAGTGCGCCG
>Ga0307511_10007492_pt1 | contig 10968 bp, 12 predicted proteins | sample 13_EM_MG_FD_200266 | JGI IMG/M metagenome (GOLD analysis project Ga0307511, IMG submission 200266) | Populus trichocarpa ectomycorrhiza microbial communities from riparian zone in the Pacific Northwest, United States - 13_EM | ecosystem: Host-associated > Plants > Roots > Unclassified | place... | reverse complement strand
CGTCCTTGCTGGCCCTTCGGAAATCCGCCACATGCTCGCCCATCCAGAGCGCCACCTCAAGTCTGACTGGAGGATGCTTGGATTGATTGCTGCTGCAATTGAGGTCTGCAAGATTCTACAGTATAAGAAAGGTCATCGCCAGCTATTCCGCCTCTATCAAACCACTGAGGCTCAAATTTGCGCAATGAAAGTGGAGAGGCTCAAGATCGAAGCTGCCTTAGCCGATATCTCCATCTCGAAGGATGAGAAGGGGATGAAGTGATAGCACAGTGCATGGTGAGAAATGGGAGATATGTAAATAGGGAGAGAAGATATAACCCCGAAAATCCGACAACGAAAAATCCACAACACTCGCTGAAACAATGCCGCCAGTCTGTCGGGCACCAAGCAAATTCCAAGTCGATGGACTGGCAAGCGCCGCTAACCTTGCAACGCAGTGCCATCCGCTCTTGCTCGCTCTATCTAACCATTCAGCAACTCGACAACCTTCATCCCTCCCCCCATCTCATCCTCGAGCCCAAATACCCCAGATTTCATGCACGAGGATTCGGATTGCACCAGCAAATAAATACCTTGAGGATAGGACTCAGCGGTAATGAGAACCGCATTAACCAAATATTTGTAGCAGTCTTTCCGTGGGCATGGAACTGCTTCGAGGACCAGGAGGGATGTATATGTGGAGAGAGCAAGTGCCGTTCGGCGTTTCTTGTTTCAAGATTCACACGTACATATTAGGATATACCACAGCGTATAAGTACATAAACCCCTTATATACCAATTGGCGGACACAGAAAATCGAAAAAAAAGGGAGGATTGTAGGGGTCAAGGGCTGAAAAAGAGTGGGATGCAGGTCTGGGTTATAGGAAAACATTGTCTAGTATCAGGAGGTTTGATTTTGTTATTTAACAGGTCTCTCTCGTTCTATAAGTGGGACACGGGACCCAGGGGTTTTGTAAAACATGATGGCTTCTTAGGAGGATTATTTCTGCAATGTCGTCTTTAGATAAGGCACGACTAGGCGTTGGACCCATTGGCTTACGTGGGATATTAGGGGTGGTCATCTGTGCACTTTATGTATTTCCATTTTTTGCGTTATATTACCAGGCATTGTTCCTTTCCTTCTAACAAGGCCAAAGGGAATTCTGCTAACTCATTTACGTATCTGCTATCCTTTTGTGTTTTTTTCCAGGCGGGAAAGGATGAGGAGCCGCTGTTCATATCCCGTGGGGTGCGCGTGGTACATAGCGACCGACACCCATTAACATTGCGCTAACCAGGCTGCCGTTTGGAGAATCCACTTGTGGTTAAAGGTATATGGGCACAATCCAGCCTCGGATCCGTATGTCAACGACGCGGTAGCGAAAAAATACGGCAAGATCAACAGGCACCAGAAGGTATCAACCAATCGTGACGATTAACCTTTCGCTGTGGGCAGGGCATAACCTCGTGAACACCTGCCCCTATAAAAATGAAGGGAAATATCTCGTTTCGAGGCAGGAACAAAAAATTAAAAATATGATGCATCGATCGGGAGTCGAACCCGAGCCAATTGCTTGGAAGGCAATTATCCTACCGTTGGACCATCGAAGCTTGATTTATTGGCTCGATCTAGCCGAAAATATAATCTATTTGATACTTTGTTCGCAACACCATTGGCTCGACTTCTGTATTGGGAAATTTTGGAAGTCAATATCTCAAATGCCCTGTTATCTAGTCGTCTTTTTTTCAAGTGCCGGCCAAAGAGACTCGGATATACTCTTACGGAATCTCCGGACCGTGCAACTCACTTGAAACATGCACAGCTACCTCATAGATAAGTTCACGTACGCAACGATCGGGAAACTCGCCTGAAATCTGGATTGAGGGTATAACGGTATCTTCGATCGCGAAAAAAAAAAAAAGTAAGCAGGCCTATAATCCCTGAAGGAGCATGCAAACCGTTTTTATACCCTTTTTTCCCTTCTTTTTCACGTTTACCCAGGACTCCACTTGATGGGCTATGGTGATTTAATTAACGAGATTGATCCTGTGTCAGCTGCATGTGGATATCTCGGTCAAATCAAAGTAAGAAGCTGCAGAATAATATTTCGCTCCATAGCCGGGGTATACGAAGAGAGTTTGAGAGAATGGAGGATAAAGCGGGGCAGGTGTTGAAGAGGACTCGGAGGAGGGGGTGGCAATGGGAGGTACCACATAGCACGTCACTCACTGCAAGGGGCGATGATGCAGATGGCTTCCCCATGGGAAAATATGGGCAGATGTGAGGTCATAGCTCGAAGAGATTAGAAGGCGGCGGGACAGAATCTGGTCAAAGTGGGGCTGCACAAATTACATCGATAAGATCAGAGGCGTATTCAGCTGAATTTCTTCGCAACCACACGACATGAGCTCACGAGGCAAGCCCCACTCATTCACTCACTCCTGATATCGGTACTCTTTCCGAGCCCCATCTCACTAGAATCATCGTATAACCGTTAGCATTACTACCAACGTAGCCAATAAAAGCTATAAGCTTAAATTTGAGTATTCAAATTTATTCATCTATTTGCATAGCATATCAATTGCAAGAGATCCCTGCATTAATATTAATGGTACAATCCCTAGGTTCGGTATATCTTATCCTATTCACAAAACGTACTTACAATATATAATTCATACTAAAATATAAGTAACTTGGGCTAGGTAGCTGTCATGGGGCTACCTCCGAGAGAACCCACGGTGTTAGATAAAGTCTCCGAGAAGGTTCTACTCCAGCCCTGGTTAGCCTCTATAAATGAACCACTATTGATTTATATCTCTAAAACTCACAGCTAGGTAAAGGACCACTCCCTTCAGTAGTATACCACAACTCCCAAGGCTGCTCTCCATGTAAATTTCCCAGTCTCATTCGAATTTGCCGGAGCCAAACAAACGATACCTTTACGACAGTATACGTAACAAACTTGAATATAGAAGATGAATTGGTTTCCTGCTCTACTAGTGTTTTTTGAGGGATCTATCTAATGGTAAAACAGCCCACATCAGGGCCCGTATTCCGCTAAAGCTGCCTTCCCAACATTTCTATTGCAAATATACCCTTCCATTAGAGGGACTCCTTAAGGTTGATATTCATACATATAAACTATTTTATCCTTCAGATCATGCTGTTCTCTTTAGAGCCGCATTATGACATGCATGCCCAAGGAGCAGGAATCTTTTGATAAGCATAGAGTAATTCATTATATACTTACCTGACTACACTAATAGGCAGATTCTGTACGTATTTGCTTAACATAAATGATGTCTCGGATACAGCCCTCAGGTGCAGCAAAGAGTAATATTACTTATTAGCTGCCTATTAGTTTCTTATATAGTAGGTACTAGGACAAAGGTTTCCGACACTATTGCACTAAAACTGCCTTCTATTCATATGACAAAAAAATAGTTAAATTGTAGCAATCGCTCCACAAATCACAGATTATATAGAACTCAACTCATAGATTTCATCTTATTTTTCTCGAAGCACTCGATCATGGCTTGCAATAAGTATTTTACTCTAAGGCAGCCCATTACCATATCGAGCAACTTTGTATGGAGCTTGGTATTTTTAATTGAGTTTGCCACAATATATATTTCATGCTAACAGCATAAAATGGGCTTGAAATATGTGTGAAGGTTATATCTCTAGATATTATCTTCCACTCTATGGTATGTTGGGGGTAATCTATGTCAGGAGGTATTTTTACCAATTTTTGCAAAAAGACCCAACTTGGTTCTTATCTAGAAACTTTTGCCCACGTTCTTTAAATCTCAAATTAAACCCTTAGATATCTTTTCAAGGTCTGTTTGAAATTGACTAGTCAAGTACATTACCCTTCCAAAAATGATATCTAACATGTATGGGGTCCATGTATTGTTTTTAATTATAATTATGTAGCCCATGGAATACCAATCCATTGTATATTTTCATTTGGAATAAATCACAAGATGGTTGGGAGAGTCAGCGGTGATAAAGTCATTACGTGAAGCACTAATTTTAGCATGTTCACTTCACAGGTACTAGAATATTACCTGACTATTGAAAGCTGCTGAAGTGCCTCTCATGACGCATAATCGCTGGTAAGGTATGTGTGGAAAGCTTTGGGGTAGCCACTGGAAGAGAAAATACCCTAAAGGTTGGAGGTGGAAAGCATTTGCGGGTGAATCCGGGGGACAGCACCAGTAAAATCCTGGAAAAAAAGTATGTTGATACTGCCGACTGCTTTATCTTTGTGCGGGATGTACCGACTGCATATAAAAGCTACTTTATGATACCACCAGCCTCAGTTTTATCTAAATACGTAAAGGAAATGTTTAATAAAATGCCCCTAAGCCTCCAATTATACAAGCACAAAAGTGCGCCTGTATCTCATCCTTTCGATACCCTAGACGAGTGCTCCAAACTGCAAGCCCGAATTGATACACACTCCGAAGGGAAGCAGGCATGAAATACCTAGTCGATAATCAATTGACCCATCTACCGCTACTTAGTAACTTTCAGTAATCAACTCAAGCTCGAGCGCTCTGCCGGACCGAGTTTTTTGGAAGTAACCGTACATGTGGCTCTGGAGTCGGCGGTCATGAGCCTATTGGGCAGTGCTTCAAGGGCACCCGTTGGCCATCGTCTAGTCCGTAGTTTTATATGTACGCCTACTTACGTGTACAGACAACTTAACCCACCACTTATTCTCCGGGGCCCTAGGAAGATCATCCCCGCGGAACAAGCCTGAAATGGCAGGGCGGCAAGGACCGGGGGTGCCAGCCAACCCTTCCTCAGGGACTGCAGTTGTAGTGCGGATACGGTTTTCCCTATATGAATATGCATGAGGTGCACTCTACTCTAGTCAACTATGTTTGGGAGTTGGATCACTGCAGCAGACGTTGCAAACATTCCAGATATATCCACTCACATTCATAGGCGCAGCACGCGCCGAAAATTCCCAGGAGATGTTGCCATAGCGTAGGCGTCATGGCCTCATGCCTTGGTGTTCGAAGTATTGCCTAATTGGTTTGTAGCCCCGATAGTCTTCGAGATGCAATCTTATTTCTAGTTGACCCTAGGGTCGAGAGAATTTACCAGATGAATCCATTATTCCGTCATTGTGTCCAAGGGGGAGATCTCGATCTCGATCGTTACAATGGAGAAATGCTTGCAATTTGTTTTTGTGCACCATTCTGGGACCTGTATCCCGGTCAGCAATTTACGTCGGCAGATACATGCATCTTGGCACAGTCACGGTACTTGCCAGTCTTTTGTACGCACCTCGCACATTAGCCATTCACATGAAAATGTACAGTAAGTATCCGACCTTAGCCGCAGGCTGCTGCCAACCAATGTGGACAATCCTTAGGAGACTTTATGAAACATGTGGTACGTAGACTTACTAGGACAAATCATACTTGCTACTTTGTACATGTGCACGGAGTCCCTGTGTTCGCAAAAACTGACACGACATCGGACGGGACCCTGAAGCACACTGTAGAGGTTGAACAAGCGGTGATCCTCATCAAAGTGCAAGGTTCATCGAGCCGCACATGCATATTGATTTCAATAAGGCCTGATGTAAACCTGAAGCATGGGAGATAAACAAGGTCTTGGGCTAAACACGCCTGTAGATACATTTCCTGATCCAGTAGCCATTGCCAGTTTGAGTTTGGTCTCGCGTCGGTATTTCCAACGCAGTCCATCAATGTTGAGGATTGGCCACTGTGAAAGCAAACGGAAAGTTTTAGGTATTTCGTGAGCATGTATGTGCTGTCTTTTCTCATTAACCTACATGGTATCTCTCTGAGTTGTGTGAACTTCTGCTATACTGTTGGTCTAGGGCATATGTATACGTATATTCGTGCGAGAGTTGTTGTATGTATGTAGGTACGTATACGTAACAGTTGGCGTCGGTTATGAACGCAGCTTGTAGTGTTTGGTGTTGTCGATGCCTCGATGAGATACTTAATCAAGTTTCAGGCGGTACATAGTGCCTAAGGAACTTGACATGACAAGCCGATGATAATATTGTAGTGAGAGGAGATTATGTTACGGCAATTGTGGCAATAACATGGCTCAGTAAAAGATAACGTGTATAAACGTAGGGATGCTTTTACCCTAACCCTAACAAATACTGCAAACTTCATGGTTGTAGGATAGGTTGGTAGCATTGATAATATACGCGCAAACTGCTTGAAGTATTTAAAGATTTATTCTTTCAAATGTTAGAGGAGGTTTTAGGACCCATCGAACCTGGATCTTTGCACCTTCATTCCTATTTTGTTTCCTGCCTTCGATATTCAGAACGCCACCCATATCCTCGGGGCCTTGATTCTAGGTTTTGCATAATACTGTCACGTCAACTGCCGCCATCGATATCTTGAGGGACCCCAAAGCCATCCAAATTAAATTGCAAAAGCCTATGTTAGAATCGGCCAGAAGTGCCATGCTCACGATGCACACCAGCATCCCTGATCATGTCGCCCCGTCTCGGTGGGGGAAATGCGCACTGGCTCGCGTCTGAGCTGTGACGTAGGTAACAGGTCTCACGAGAGCTGTTTCTGGAATACATATATTGCTGCAAAGGTACCACTTTGATGGTACCCAATGGCAGCTGGTCACAAATAACAGATATATAGCAGCCCTTCTTGCACATTATGGTGACCGGGTACACGCGTACATTTATATACAACGACTCGCATATGCACCAGTCCCTGCACCGGGCGATCCCAATTTGATATTGACTTTAATATTCCCTGAGGGAAAGAAAATTCTGTCTGCAACCAATCGAGATATTCAAGCTCTACAAAAGTAAGCATTACGATTCGCACGGGGCGGACAGCTTTGTCTCGTATCGCATGCATGTCAGAGAGGGAGAAGCAGGCATTTGGGGACATCGGTATTTACCTCTGGCAAAGAGTTAATTGCCCACGCGATTACTTTCGGATTGGCAGCTATGTTTTATAGAGCTCACTTGTGATCCACAGGCAGTCCATAGCATCTTAACTTATTAACTACTATTTTTGCATTACACCAATCTGTTTTCTCTGGGCATAGATCCTGAACCCAAGCAAGGGAGTAGTGCAAAACTTATTGTAAGATTGAATTGATACTTTAAGTTGGTCCAATGTTACAGTGTCCTTCATATATCTCTGGATTGTGATACACCCGCCGTGACCTATCTCTGTTAGCCATGGATTAGTTAATACGAGTACCACACTCACCACAGTAAGGTATCGCATTTGAGGGGAGAAATACCCCTTTGCTCACATATTCATAAGAACTATGCCACTATCACTAGCATCTGGAGACTTCGCCACCATCGTCTGACTAGACTTAAGCTAGTGTTGATCGTTGTGCATGCAGAGCGGCCCGGCGGGCATATGCATACTGCAACGGGGGTGCTAACTATCACCATAACCATATTCGGCTACTACGAGACATTTCTGGGTTGGGCCGAGAACTCGAGATACTTGGTTAAGTGGGAGTTTTGTTTTGAAAAGTGGTAATAATACAGTATATAGTGCAGATGGGGGCACTGGTATGTTTTCGTTGGTGTAAGAGGTGGGTTTGGGCTTCCTTGTGATGCGAATTCAGGGTAACCGGATGTATTTATGTTCTGGGCCGCTCGCGGGCGGCATAGTCGCAGGCAATTAATATAATTACTCTATTTGGTAAATGTCAATCGAAAAAAACATTCCGCTACACTCAAAACCCCCTACGAAATTATTTTTGACCGACCCTATCCACATCGCGTACCCTTCCTTTTAGTCACAGGGAGACGGCAGGCAGAGAATAAGAGGAGAATTCCAGGAAAATTGCCTCAGGTCCTTCGAATGAAGAACATGCTAATGTCGGTAACAACGCATCATCTTCATCTCTTACGAGGTATGGAATGGAGAGGAGGATGCCGAGTTCCTTGCTATTGTAGAAACGTACAACTTTTCCTATGCAATAGGCATTTGAAAGCAATTTCTTATCCACGGGGGGGCTTGAATCCACCGAGATTCTTATACATGAGGGCCTTATGGCTCGGCAATCAGGTCTGGCCATCTTGTGCTGAATATTAATGCGCTGTATGGAATTCAGTAAAGTTTTACAATGATAATATCTTTTGTCTACATCCTATAGCATGATTTCTTTTTATATTAGAAAAAACCCCACTGTTCCCTACTTATAGGATCCGGGTGAGGTGCAAGGCACTACATCCTTAATCGCAGGTGCTTTCTTGAGATTTCTACGGTACCTTCAATTCCACAATTCCAAACCAAATCGAAGCAGATTCTAGACTTATGCAACATTTAGATGCTGTTTTACAGTATCGTATGTTGGAATAAGGGTAATACGCCAACGTACAATATTGGAAATACGGCGGCATCGGAATGAATAGGACGGCAATTGATAAGGAGGATATCATGGTTTCTTATTTTTCGCATTATTGAGGGACTGGACGGATAAGTACTTTCTTCTGTTATATAGAATGAGCAAGTGGCACATAAGGGGGGCGGATTTTCTTGCTTCCTGTTGTATCATCAAGCAAACAGCTTCTATAGTATACGAATATACTCTCTATTATCTCGCGAACGAGACAAGCGCTGTAGAACGATTTTTACATCGTAGACAGGTGGATCGGGACTAAATGGCAAAACGCTTTAAGGGATATATTTTTGAAGTTGTGATATTTTTCTTTTTTTATATAAATACTCAGGTACTCATACGCGGCCCCGATGAGGGGCATGATGAGCCAGCCAGAAACCCGACTGGAGGGGGAAGACAGCAAAAACCGCAGTCTGAACTCCATCAATTGTTAACCAAGTCTGGCATATTTAGCCTTTATCTAACTAAAGACCTCTCACCAGCTACCGACCATATGGGCCTGGAGAATGATATTCCAGATACTCCGACTGCTAGGCAAACCAAACCACATACTCCACAAATCACAATTACATTAGCCAATGCTACTTGCCAGGCATCTACAACTACTCGTGTTTCTGCCGATGCTTTAAGAATGATAAATTTATTGAATGCGAAAATGTCAACGGGTCATGATGGTGGTAACCTCTTAGTTCTAGCTGAATGAACACAAATTGGACTGTTAGAGGAGAAATCGGCTTGGAAGTATATGGATCTATTGCAGAGCTCCATCTAGGGTTACCCTTATTAATTCTTTTTTTATTTTGTAAATCAGTACTCGTAAAGCTTTATCAATTTAAGTATGTTATACGTCAAATCGAGGAATTATTTAAACTGCCCGTGAGCAGCCCAGAACATATATGCATAATAGGTGGTTCCTGATACTTTTGGCTTCTCATATCTTTTGTGCCTGCATGAGAGTGCGATAAAAGGTTGTATATAGTACTCAGGTATGAGAAAAAAAGTATTTATTGCCAGTTCGTATTCGTAACTCCGGGAAAGGAGTTTACTAGCGGACTTGTGTATGATTGGAGAAGAAAAGTCATGAAATATGCTTATAGAACGTGAGGATTGGCATGTTGTTACTTTCTGTTGTTAATCTACTTTTGTGTAATTGTCGTACTAGGCTTAGAAATGCAGATAAAAAGCCCCAGAGTAGACATTTGTGTCACTAGGTAGCCATATGCCAACGGCGAGTATATCTACGGTAAGGTACGTACCAGGGAACAAGGCGAGTACAATCTACGACTATATTTCGAATGCTGTCAATAAAACTACGGAAATGTAGAGTGTATACATCTGATCACCCTAAGTTTCCGGAAAAGGGTCTATATATGGAAGGGGAGAAAGAGTCAAAAAGCCTCAACTCTACTGCTCTGTAAAGTTAATCCGTTGAGGATAGGCGACGGTATCACACGCATAGCCTACATAGACTTATACCCTTGGTATGGAAGAATCTCCACCTCCAGAAGGGGTATCACCATTTAGCTGAATGTAACCACACTCGGTATAAATAACAGGATATACAGATACACAAATACTTCTAGAAGGGTAAGTGTGGATGGATGCATGAAGGCCTACCGATTCCTTCTCAGTCCGAACCGTATATATAGCGGATAAATATTGCACACTATATCTGGGCCCGAGTGAGGGGGGCCACAGAGCCATATGCCACTCTTGCTAGGCTCTATGGACTCCGCATAGCTAAGTATGAGGGGGATATCGATCTGCATTCTTCAGGGTAATATCGAGTAACTCACGTGACAAGCACTCGGCTTAGCTCAGCACCCCTCCAACCCCACATGTACCCCACCACATCCTCCGAAGTTCACTATTGGCGTGCCCATCAACTCCATCCCGAACCTCCCCCTACGGCCTCCACCATGACTGCCTTCCCCCCCATCCCCATCACCATCCTCACCGGCTTCCTCGGCGCCGGCAAAACCACCCTCCTCCTCAACCTCCTCCCGCAGCTTCCTCTCCCACCCGAAACCCGCCTCTGCCTCCTCAAAAACGAATTCGGGTCCGTCGCGGTCGACTCTCGCCTCTTTGCCTCTGCCTCCGCAACCCCCAGCGCACAAGCCACCCCTGCCGCCACCACCCCCGGGAGCCCCAGAGCTGCAACACCAGCCCCTCCAGCGGTGTCCCCCGTCGCTGGAGTTCAGGAGTTGTTGAATGGATGTATTTGCTGCAATTTAGTCGGGCAGCTTGGTGATGCATTGGAGCATCTGAGGAATACATACAATCCCACACGCATCGTAATTGAAACATCAGGGTCAGCATTCCCAGCTACGCTCGCAATGGAAGTGAACCGGCTATCGACACTGTCTGCCTCTGGTGTGGCAGGTTCTGCGCCGAAATACTTTCTCGACGGGACGATCTTAGTGGTGGATTGTGAGAATTTCAAGGGCTACGAGGATACGAGCTATACTGCGAAACTACAGGCAGCGTATACAGATCTAGTCGTGTTAAATAAGTGGGAGGATGTGGATGAACGGAGGGTGGAGGATGTAGTGGATAGTATTAGGGGTGTGTGTGAGGATGTTCCTGTT
>Ga0307511_10007490_pt1 | contig 10969 bp, 5 predicted proteins | sample 13_EM_MG_FD_200266 | JGI IMG/M metagenome (GOLD analysis project Ga0307511, IMG submission 200266) | Populus trichocarpa ectomycorrhiza microbial communities from riparian zone in the Pacific Northwest, United States - 13_EM | ecosystem: Host-associated > Plants > Roots > Unclassified | place... | reverse complement strand
GAGGTCGTGAACGGGCTGGGTGTGCGGGCCTGTGAGGTCCACCAGGATGATGTCGGCTCGTCGCCCCGGCGCGAGGCTCCCGATCCGGTCGCCGAGACCGACGGCTCGCGCGCTCTGGAGCGTTGCGTGGTGGAGGGCTTGACGGGATGTCAGCCATCTCGGATCGCCCTCGGCCGACTTCTGGACGAGCGAGGTGAGCGCCATGGCCTCCCACACGTCCAGGGAGTTGTTCGAAGCGGCTCCGTCCGTGGCGAGCCCGACGGGAACGCCGATCCCGCGCAGGGCCCGCACGGGGGTTGGGCCCCAGGCGAACTTCAGGTACCCCCGGGGTGCGGTGGCGACCGCGACACCCGTCGCGCGCTCCAGCACCGGCAGGTCGCGCTCGATGATGCCGGTGCCGTGCGCGATGAGCACGCTGAGGCCGGTGCCGAGGATCCCGGTGCGCTCCAGGATCTCGATCGGTGTACGGCCGTACCGGGCAAGGCTGTTGTCTGTCTGGCTGCGGCTCTCGGAGGCGTGCAGGTGCACGGGCAGGCCATGGGTGCGGGCGAGTTCGGCGGTCGCGGTGAGGTCGGCGTCGTCGACCGTGTACGGGGCGTGCGGGGCGAGTGCTGTGGTGATGCGTCCATCGGCGGAGCCCTGGTGCCGGAGCGCGAACTCCAGTGATGTTTCCCGGCCTTCGGCACCCTGCGAGGAGAAGAACGCCTCCCCCAGATGCGCCCGCAGCCCGCTCTCCGCCACCACGGCGGCGACGGTGTCCATTGAGAAGTAGTGGTCCGCGAAGCAGGTGACCCCGCCGCGGATCATCTCGGCGCAGGCGAGCCGCGCGCCCAACTCCACGTCCCTGTCGGTGAGGTTGGACTCGATCGGCCAGATGAAGTCGTTGAACCACTCCTCCGCGGGCAGGTCCTCGGCGATGCCTCGCAGCGCGACCATCGGCGAGTGCGTATGACAGTTGATGAGGCCCGGCATCGCCACCTGCCCACGGGCGTCGATCCGCTCGACGGCCTCAAGGGCGTCGACAGCGTCCAAGGCGTCCTCGGCACCGGCCCCGCCGCGGGTGATGGTCTCGATGACCCCTCCCCGTACGACGATCGAGGCGTCCTCGACGAAGTCGGCCACCTCGTGATCGTCGTGCACGAGGACGGTGCATCCGGTGATGACGAGATCGGCGGGGCCTTGTGCGTGGGCGGACGGGGTCGCGGAAGACGGCGTCATGGCGCCACCGTACGACGGTGTCGTGCCGCCGGGCGACATGAACCACGCATCCCGCGCGGGGCCGGTCGGCACACTGGTCGCGGAGCCGGTGACCGTGCCGCCCGGCCCCGCGGGACACCGAGCCAGTCACCGTCGGCCGTTACGCGGGACGCCAAGCCTGTCGCCCCTTCGTCCGTTGCACGGTCACCGGGCCGGACCAGTGACCGGGACCACCGAGCCAGTCACCCCACCGACCTCGCAGGGACGCCAAACCCGACGCCCCACCGCCCGTCAGACGGCGACGGGGACCTCAGGCCCCCGCCCGTGCCCTCTCCGCCTCGCCTTACCTCTCCCCCTCCCGCTCCCCCTCCCTCGCTTCGCGCGAAGTCCCGCCCGTGTCCGCCCCTCGGCCAGTTCGTCGAGGAGTTCGGCGATCCGTCGGGTGTGGCGGGGCGTGAGACGTCCGGTGTCGTCGAGTTGTACGGCGCACGCGGTGGTCGTGTCGACGAGTCGTTCGAGGGTGGCCGCCACCTCGTCCGTGCCCTCCGCATGCCGTGCGAGAGCGGGGAGTTCGGCGGCGGCGAGGTCGATCGCGACACGGGCCTCGGCCAGTGTGCGATAGGCCTCGCGACGTAGGGCCCACCGACGGGCGCGGTCGTCCGTCGTGTCGCCGTTCAGGACATGGGCGAGATAGGCGTCGGCCGCGTCAACGGCACGCAGGAGCCGGGCCCGTACCGTCCCGCCGCGCTGTCCGAGCGCCGGAAGATGCCCGACGAGCAGCACGATCGCGCAGGCCAGCAGCGTCTCGCCGATCCGGCTCCAGGCGGCGGGCGGCTCCCCCGCGACCATGACGAGGGCGAGTACGAGGACGGTGACGACGGCGGTCTGCGCGGCGAAGTGCCGTGTGGCGACGGGGATCAGGGCGCCGCAGACGGCCACGACGGCGACCAGCCCTACGGGCCTGGGCAACAACGCGGCGAGCCCCGCGAAGACGACGGCACCCAGCACGGTCCCCGCCGCCCGGCACAGCACGCGCGAGGCGAGCGGCCCGAGATCGGGCTTGACGAGGAAGACGGCGGTCGCGGGGAGCCAGTACCAGTGGGAGTGGTTCCCGTACCACCGCGCGTGGTGCAGGGCCTGCGCCACGGCCGCGCTCGCGCCGAAGCAGAGGGCGACGCGAAGCCCGTACTCACGCCCTCCCGCACCGAAGGCGGTGCGCGCGAGGGAGAGCACGCCACGACGCCGGGTGTGCAGGGCGTTTCCGGCTCCGCCTCCGTCGAAGGTGTCTGCGGAGTGCAGCAGCGCGTCGTCGAGGGCGCGGAGGGCTGGCGTGGAACGGGCGGGCGCGGGCAGTGGCCCCGTGTGCGCACCGGTCCGTACGGCGACGGCGAGCCGCCGGGGTCCTTCCGCGGCGCGCGCGGGCACCGCGTCCCCGGCCCAGGCGAGGGCCGTCGCGGCCTCGGCGAGCGGCAACGCGGCGGCGTACTGCGCGTGCAGCCGTCGCTCGGCCCCGGAACTGGCGTACCGCCGCAGCCGGGGCCCCGCGAGCGCGTCCTGCGCATGATCGAGCGCGGCGGTCAGCGCGACCCTGCGTGCGGTCGCGTCCGTCCCCCCGGCGGCGATCAGCAACTCGGCGATCGCTTCGTACACGGCGCCGACGGCGTCCCTCTCCCCGTCGAACCGGTAGTCACCGGCGGTGACCGCGGTCGTCGGCAGCGCGAGCCGCAGGGCAAGCAGCCATCCGGCGCCCGCGAGATAGAACAGCGCGCTCTGCCAACCGGGTTCGGGGAGCGGCATGCCCGCCCCGATGGCCGCGGCCACGAGCAACTGCGTCCCGGCCCCCGAGGCGACGGGCCCGACAGCAGTCACGCCACCCGCGACGAGCCCGAGCCCGGTGAGGAGCAGCGTGAGCGTCACCGCCCCGACATGCTCTCCGGCGTACGACCCACAGAGCAGCCCACCGGCCCCCGCGAGGGCCGGAACCCCGAGCCTCCTGACGGCGGTCCGCCGACTCCCCGGCCGGTCGTTGATCCCGGCGAGCATCGCCCCGAGCGCAACGACCACCCCGACGGACGGCCGGTCCATGCCCACCGCCACAAGCAGCAGAGGTCCAGCCGCCAGCGCCCCCCGAACGACCGCACTCCAGGGAACGGGTCCCCGCTGGGAACGCAGCGCATGGGCGAGCCAGGGCGGAACGGCAACGCTGGGCGGTGGCACGGGTCTCCTGTCGACGAGGGCGGTTGCCTTCGGACGACGTCGGCCGGGCTGCTGTCGGGTGCTGCGGTCCCCACGCTAGATCGAGTTGCTGGAGGGAATGGAACACAAACGTTTCGACGATGTGACGCTTCATGCGGACACCGCGTTCTTTATGAACGCAATCGGAGTACGAAGCCGGTCCACGCGGCGCGGGCCCTCAACCGGGGTAAAAACACGGCACGAACGGGGCACGAACGGGGCACGAACGGGGCACGAACGGGGTACGAATCCGATGTACGCGACCGTGTACGCGTCCGAAGGCGCGTAGGAACGGGAGCGGGCCCGAGGGCGTAGCCGGCCCCCGGACCCTGTGATGCCACCCAATTCACACGCCGGCACGCTTGAGAACCCAGGTCAGTCATCATGTCGCCGCGTCCTGCCTTTGGACCACCGCACATCGAGCTGTGCGGGCCGGACTTGAACCGGCATTTCGACGTCCGGGGCCTGGGCCCGGTCGATCCGGCGATCGGCGGCGAATGCTGAGTCTGGAGCGAGAGTCTGAGATTGACCGCGGCCGGATTCAGGTCCTGGCCGCTCATCACGACAAGCTTCAGGTTCAGCTTTGCGCTCCTCGCGCACCCCGGCCTTGGTACATGTTGGCCGGGGAGTCGTTGAGGCTACCCGAACAGGTAGCCGAACACGGCGTCGCCGACGCGCTGGTCGGTGACGTCCACGCCGTTCGCCTCCTCACGGGCGAACTTGACGGCCTGCTGCAACTTCTCGACCCGGTCGAGGAGTTCGTTCACGCGCCGCGCGGGCAGAGCTCCTGAGAACTTCACGGTCGTCCAGTACCCGACCGGGATGTCCTCGTAGTACACCTCGACCTGAGCGGGATGCTTCTCGGTGGCCTCGGCCTTGACGTGATTCCGAGGCACTTTCTTCGTACGAAGCGTCCGGACGGGCTCGGTCTTCCACGCATCGGTGGAGGGGTCCTGCACCCACGACTCGGAGGCGTCGAGAACAGGCAGCTTCCGCACAAAGGTGTTGAGATCGGTGAGCTGCTTCTCAAGGAACAGCAGATAGGAAACGGGCACCTCGGCCACGAGCACCCGTCCGTCGACCAACACATCGGCCCGCGCTGTGCAGTTCGCCCAGTCCTTGGTGGCGGTCACATCGAACAGCCGCGTAAGTGTCCCCGCGGTCTCCCGCAGCACATCCTCGGCCTGCACCTGCACCCGAGTCGACTCGGGCGGCAACTGCTCACCCTCCTCGTCCTTCGGCTGGTACGTCCGCGAGATACCGGCCAGCAACGCGGGCTTCTGCAGCCCGTGGTGAGCAGACGTCAGGTCCTGGTGAGACTTGGACTTGATGCCCTTCTCCACTGCGATGATCTGATTGAGTTTCGCCACGTGGGTGACCGTAACAGCGTCGACTGCACTTCTCCGAAGGATTATTTCGGCGTTCCTTCTTTACGGACGTCACCTCACAGCCATGTCACCCCGCACCACTGGTGATCCTTTGGCGCGTCCCGCTCAGTCGCCCCTGCCCGAACAGCGAGTTCAGATCGGATTCCAGAGCAGTCCTGATGTCCTGCCCGAGCCGTTTCCAACCGAAGAAGTCGCACGTCTGCTTGAACAGTTCCTCGTCGGACATGCCCGGGCATTCGGCGGCAAGCTCCACGAGGACCAACTGCCGCTCGACGGTGGGAATATGAGCCACTTTGCGCACGCACCCTGGAGCAGGCCGACGTGCCTTCGCGAAGTTGCGCCCTGCGACCCGGAGGAAGTCATCCTCCCGCGCCACGCCGCCCTCTCGCACCAGCTCGGTCAGCACATGACGAAGGTTGTCCCGGATTCGACTGCCGGCCTTCGCCACTCCCCAGGCCTCACGTGTCCGTTGCACCAGCACGTCCTCATGAAGCGGTCCCTCTACCTCAATGATCTGCATGAGGATGCGCCGAATCGCGCGGCGTGCTTCTGGGGTGTGCAGTTCAGCGGCTGAGGACACGTACACCTCAGCAGTCCTGTAGTCAGTGCTCCACATTCTGAGGGAGGAGTCTGCGACGACGGGCACGCGCTCGGGTTCGACCACGCTCCGGGGAGCGGGGATGCCCCGGACCTCGGCGGTATCCGACAGTTCCGGATCGGAGAGTGCGGAGGGTCCGGAGTCCCCCGCGGTGCGCTCCCGCCGGAAATCGCCGGGCGGCTCCTGCGCGACTGCCTGTTCCACGGCCTGCCGCAGTCGCTCCTCGGCAGCGGGCCGGTCCCGGTACCAGTCCGTGCCCCAGATGCGGTAGATCTTCCAACCAAGCCCTTCGAGCACCTGCTGGCGGAGCCGGTCCCGATCCCGCGCCACGCGTGAGGAGTGGTACATCGCCCCGTCGCACTCAATACCCAAGGCGTACGAACCCGGGGCCGCAGGGTGCCGTAGCCCCAGGTCGATGCGGTATCCGGCAACTCCGACCTGCGGCTGCACGTCATGGCCCCAGCCTTGGAGCACGTTCAGGACCGATTCCTCGAAGGGGCTGTCGGTTGCGGCCTCGGCGTCCTGAACGACATTGTGCGCGAGCACAGCCGGGCCGTTCTCCGCGTACTCCAGGTAGCGCTTCAGATGCTGCACGCTCTCGTTCTGGCTCTCGCTCAGCCTGCCGCCGGGGAAGGAGGAGACGACCTCCATGCGGTAACGGGCCCTGGTCACTGCCACGTTGAGCCTTCGCCATCCCCCTTCTCGATTGATGGGCCCGAAGTTCAGTCCGAGCCTGTCGTGTTCGTCCGGACCGTAGCCGATCGACATGATCATGACGTCGCGTTCGTCGCCCTGCACCGACTCCAGATTCTTGACGAAGAAGCCGTCGAGCCGGTCCTCGGTGAACCAACGGTCCAGATCGGGCCGTGCTGCCCTCGCCTGCTGGACAGCCAGTTCGATGGCCGAGGCCTGCGCCTGGGACAGCGCCACCACGCCGAGGCTGCTGCCGACGCGCGTGTCGAAGTGGTGGATGACCCGGCGGGCCACGAGTTCCGCCTCGACGATGTTGTCCTTGCGACCGCCCCTGTCGTATCTCCCGTCGGCCTTGAAAAAGGCGACCCCGACATCGTTTCCGTTGTCCCGTGCGCCGGGGAAGGTGACCATGGAGTTTTTGTAGAACGAGCGGTTGCTGAAGGTGATCAGGTCCTCATGTCGGCTGCGGTAGTGCCATCGCAACGGCAGTACCCGCATGGCTCCGGCCTTGCAAGCGTCCAGCAGTGACTCGAAGGTATCGGGAAGGTCCTCGTCGTACTCATCCGGTTCATCTCCCACGGACGCGTCAAAGAACGACGTGGGAGGCAGCTGTTTCTCGTCGCCGGCGACGATGAGGGCACGACCTCGGTAGATGGAGTTCACGGCGTCACTCGGCCGAACCTGGGATGCCTCGTCGAAGATGATGACGTCGAACCGGTAGTCGGCGGGAAGGAATTGACTCACCGTCAGTGGGCTCATCATGAAGCACGGCTTGACCGACTGGACGACTTCCCGGGTACGCCCGAGCAGTTCACGCACCGGCATGTGCCGGGTTTTCAGTTCGGCCTGGCGGGTTATCACCGCGGCGGCTCCGGCGCCGAAGCTGCGCGGCCTGCGTCCGTTGCACGCCTCGATCACCGTGCCGTGCGCCGCCGCCACAAGCCGTCTGTCGGCTTCGCGGAAGTCCGCGAGCCTGCTGTCCAGGTCGGCCGAGCGGGTGACGTGCAGCCGTGGATCGGCGACGTAGACGATGTCCGTCCACGCCTGCAGGAGGGCCCGTTCGACGATGGCGGGCAGGGTTTCGGGAGCGATGCCGCGCTCCGCGCAGCGCTGTACGAGTTCTCCCGCCCCGTACCGGTTCAGTACGTCGAGCCCATCGCTGTAGGCCCTCCACTCCTCCGGGCCGAGCGGGTCCGCCTGCAGAACGGCCAGGGCGCTCCGGGCTTGATCGAGCGTTCCCCTGACGGTCGGATACAGCCGAAGACGGTGCACTTCGTCGAACAGGCCGAGCACCCGGTCGGCGTCACGCTCCCACTGCTCGGCGCGCCGTTCCGCGATGTCGCACCAGTCGGCCAGCGCAGTGCGACCCGTACTGGCCTGGAGGGCGATCAGCGGATCGGCGGTCACTCCGTCAGACAGTTTCGCGACAAGGAGGTCACGCCTTGCCGCGCCGTGAGTCAGCGCGCCAATTCGGTGCGCCACGGTCAGGGCCCCGTCGAGGGGCTTGAATCCGTCCCGGCCGCGCGGCGTGTACGGGCCGAGCAGTACGGCATGCTCCGCGATGAGCCGCGCCGTCTCAGCTGCGGCCTGCTGCCATACGAGCGCCTGAGGAAGGCGGGACGCGTACGCCTTGTCCCATTGGCTGTTTCTGGTGAGCGCCGTTGCCCTGTCGCGGTCGGTTCTGAACTGGGTGCCGAAGCGCGCCATGAGGCCCTTGTGGCGCGTCGCGAACCGCTCTACCAGCTCCGGTAGGTCCGTCGCTCCCAGAACCTGCTCGCCAAAGATGTGCTCGGCCGCCTTACGGGCCTCGGTCTCCGCGTCCACGGCCCGGCGCAGCTCGTCAGCCGCGGCCTGCGCACGGCTCAGCACCGCCGTATCGAACCACGCCGCTGGTGGACGGTGATCAGCTTGTGTGAGGTCTGCCAACTCCCAGAGGGAGAAGGCTTCTTCAGGAGTCCCGGGTTTCGGCACCCCAAGGCTGTCCGCCAACTGTGCGAGCTGCGTGGAGGGATCCTCCGGCAGCTCATCCGATGTCGAGGGCACACCTGCGGACAGGCCTGCCCGCAATGCCCGTACGAACTCGCCGACTTCATGAACCGTGCAGGGCTGGGAGCGTGCGGCGGCGAACGGTCGGCGTTCGGCTGCGGTTTGAAGGCCGACGGCGGTGTCGGCCGCCTCGGCCAGCACGGAGAGCGGGGCGACTGCAACCAACCCGCGCCACGCGAAGGCATCGCCCTCCGCGGCGGGCCGCCAGGCCCTGCTGACCGCCCGTGCCGCGGTGACCAGTTCGTGCAGCGCTCCGGCGCTCAATGATCGGATGCGCTCCGAACTGCCGCTACGGAGAGTCAGTTGGGGTGTGTCCGCCTGATCGAGCAGGACGAGCCGACCGAGGACGTCGTGCAGCGTTCGCTCCAGCGGGTCACGGGTTTCGTTCATCGCCGCGGCGTACGCGGACAGTTCCTCGCGCAGCTGCCGCGCGCGATCGAGTTCGTGCGCCGCAGCTCCCGTCGCGTTCACCTGGGTGGTCAGCACTCGGCCAAGCTCCGTGGCGACGGCTTTCTTGGTGGTGTTTCCACTGTGCAGTGCCAGGACGAAGTCTCCGAGCCCGACGCCACGCAGGCGGTTGCGTACGACATCGAGGGCGGCGGCCTTCTCACTGACGAAGAGGACGCTGCGTCCGGCGTGCATCAGCGCGGCGATCACATTGGTGATGGTCTGGCTCTTGCCCGTGCCGGGCGGACCACTCATCACGAACGACCGTCCGTCGAGCGCCGCGGCGATGCACTGTCGCTGCGAGGCGTCCGCGTCGAGGACGAGGGGTGTGCGTTCCGGCAGCTGCACTTCGTCGATCCGGTCGAGCGCGGGCGGCTCGAAGCCGATCAACTCGTCGGACAGTCCGGAGTCGGGGCCTAGGGCGACGGCTCGGATCAGCGAATGTCCGAGGATCATGTCCTCGTTCTGCTGGAGGTCCTGGTACATGGCCTCCTTGTGCGACTGGAACAGCCCGAGCACGATGCGCTCGCTGACGGCCCAGCCGCTCTGCTCGGCGGCGATCCGGCGAGCCGCTGCCAGCACGGACGGCAGGTCGTCGGCGTCCGCCTGCGTCACCGGCGTCCAGTCGACTCCAGTGCGGGAGAGCCTGACCGCGAGCGCGGGGTTGTGCATGGGTTCCTGGTCCTCGGCGGCCCGCAGCCGCGTTCGCCCCTGCCTGTCGCGATCCAGTTCGACGGGTACGAGGAGCAAGGGGGCGGCGCTGGTTCCCTCCTGTGCGTCGCCGTCCTTCCAGTCGAGCATGCCGACACCCAGCCACAGCAGCCACAGGCCGTAGTCGTTGTATGCCTGCCGCGACTGCTGGCGAAGCCTGTTCAGTGCGCTGTCGAGCCCGGCCTGGGTCGCCTTCTGCGTAACCAGCCCGTCAGGCCGCCTCCTTCTCCTGTCGCGCTCTCGTTCGTTCACCTGCCCCGGCTGGATGTCCTCGCTGCCCTCGTCGTCGACCGAAGCGAAGTCCCAGCCCCGTCCGAGCCCGACCAGTACGTCGGAGGCGTGAGGCGACTCGATCTCCAAGGTCGCGGCCCTGCTGTGCTTGAAGTTCAGCAGCTTGTTGCGCCCGCCCATGTCGATCAGCGAGTCGCGCCACCCTTGGAGTGCCCTGCGAAGCAGCTGGAGCCCGGGATCTTCACCACCGGAGCGCGCTGCACTCCACGTCGGATCGGCGTGCATTCGGGAGGTACCTCCACGGACCGGTCGAGTCGGAGAAGGGTTGCCATCCGCACATGACCACCCCCTATCACGCTATGTAGCAGATGTTTTCGCACGGCACGGCGGGAACAGACATTTCAGCCAGACCGAACGTCCTGATTTCCACCACCGGAAGTCGGCCTCGGGCTCCGCAGGATCCGCACGGAATCCGCTCCCGCATGACCGCCTCCGGCGCGGCATGGGTTGGCGCGTCCCGGGGAGAGGGATGCGGCGCGAACGGGCTGATTCGGCCAAACAGCAGGTGGTGCAGGCGTCTTCCGGCCGCCCGACCCCTTCCTGGTCACGTCCTGGTTAGGCTCTTGCCTTTCTGCGCCGAAGGTGCAGGTCACACGGGAGGGGACGACGTGGTTACGGACCAGGGAACTCATCACCGGATCGAGTTCCTCGACGAGGATCCGCTGCGGGCCCGGCGGGAAGCTCGGGAATTGCTCGCCGAGTTCGCACAGGCCGACATCGACGCCGTACTCGATGTGCCAGAGCCTGCCCAGTCCGCCGCACTTGAGCCCGTAAAGGGGTGGGGTTCCGCCGAAACGGTAGGGCTCCTGATCAGCGCCGGTTCACTCATCGCCTCCGTCGTACAGCTCTGGCTGGCCCGCGTCCCGAATCGCACGATCAGCGTCACCAGGCCGGACGGCTGCACCCTGAAGATCTCCGGCAAGCAGGCGCAGGAGGACAGCGCCCTGCTTGAGCGGTTCTTCTCCACCGACGCCTCCGGCCAGGTCGGCATCAGCACCGACTCCGAGAGCTGACCGGCGTACATGAACAACGACCGCTACGCCCTGCTCATCGGCGTATCGACCTATGACAGCGACACCTACCCCGAACTCCCGGCTGTGCGCGCCGACTTGCACTACATGCAAGCCGTTCTGGAGGCCACCGAGATCGGCATGTACAACGACTGCGAGGTCGTTGCCGAGCCCACGCGGGCCGAGATGCTCCGAGCCATCGAGACCTATCTGGGGGCTCGCCAGCAGAGCGAGACAGCTCTGCTGTACTTCAGTGGACATGGGGAGTTCTGCGAGCAGGACAACCAGCTCTACTTCCTGACCCGTGACTCCGACAAGGACGATCTGCCCGGTACGGCGGTGCCGGCAGAGTT
>Ga0307511_10007489_pt1 | contig 10970 bp, 5 predicted proteins | sample 13_EM_MG_FD_200266 | JGI IMG/M metagenome (GOLD analysis project Ga0307511, IMG submission 200266) | Populus trichocarpa ectomycorrhiza microbial communities from riparian zone in the Pacific Northwest, United States - 13_EM | ecosystem: Host-associated > Plants > Roots > Unclassified | place... | reverse complement strand
AAAACCCGGCATTTACCAGAACATTATAAAGAGAATTGCCGGAGCCGTATCTGGAGGTATCCGCCTTCCACTTATCGGGATAGGTATTGCTGGCAGAATCAGGGTTAACATTATTTCTGATTACCACATAGGCGCCATTGGGAATAACATTTGTCAGGAAGTCCATCGCTTTTTTCCGGTTGGCGCTGTCCGTATACAGGAAATCGAAACCATACTCCCTTTGAGTACCGCAATTTGAATTATAACTGCCATAGAGTCCGCTGCCGCTGGTTCCGACAGGCCCCGAAAAGGCATTCGCCCAGGGCTTGAAAGTAATAGGATCGATTACATTGATTACCAGTTCATCATAACTACAGCCAGGCCCGATTAACCCATTGCTGTTAAGAGATACAAGATAGGACGTTTGATTGCTGGAGTAATTGGGATATATCCCATTTCTTACATAAATATTGTCGATAACTGGCATGAACTTCCAGCTCCGGCTGGCCGAATCCAGGTACATGCTGTCCGTGGAAGATGCCAGGTGCTGAAAATAATGGGATTGATTATATCCCCCCCCATTACTGGTAACAGAATCTATATAAATAAAAGAGGAATTATTCCATTTATAAGGGCTGTCAGGTGGCGGTACGGTAGATACCCTCCAGTAATATACGACACTATCCCTATAGGTAATATGCGGATCGAACTCCATTACACCCCCCGAAGAGCTTACCGTACCGGAGACTTTTTGCGACGAATTGAATAAAGTCGTTGTATCGAGCTGTACCGCATACTGCCGGGTAGGAGCGAAAGGATTGGAAGAAGACGCATACAATTTTTGCGTGCTGGCATTGATAATAGCATAATTATACGGATATATGGGATTGGCCTCATCCTCATAAATATATACGCTCGTAGTAACCGAATTATTGGCCAGGGTCTTTTCAACGACATCGTTATCTGAATTCACCGTCACCGTAATATAATTTTGCCCTTTATCCCGGGTGGCGACTACAGGGATATTCAGGGACACCGAATCCTGGTAAATGATTCCCTTTATTCTCTTCTTTAAGACAACCGTGCTGCTTCCGTCCGGATATTTCCGGGTTATTAGAACAGTAATAGAATCCTTCACAGCCTTGCCGAGATTATAAAAATGAGCGCTGAACTTAAAAGTGGTGTTCGCAATAGAAACGAAAGCAGGATTTACCTGGATCTGCGAAGATTCGATATCATAATCCGGCAGGCTTCCCTGATTCAGTTTAAGAAAGGGATCCCCATGAGTGGTCATTTCCTCCGCATGAAGACGGGCAAAATAATCGCCGGGCGCCGCATTCATCAATGCCTGCATGGCATCCTTCTGAATGACGCCAATAGGCTTGCCATAATCAGCCTGGTCGATTACGTTATACAGCCCATAGAGTAGGATATTGAGATATTGCACAATACCGAAATGCGTACTGGCTATAAGTGCAATCGAGCCCCGGTCCTTAGCCAGAACATACTTTTCAGACAAGGTCATACTGCCCCCAAAACGCTGATTGTCGTACACGAAAAAATCACCGGCATCACAGCCATTTATATAGAACACAGGGTACTTCCCTGGATTATCATAATCTTTGGGGTCATCCAGGTTATAGCCCAATGCCACATTGGACGAGTGGCCAAAATAACTCAGCATGCTCAGTCCATTGGTAAACAAATGTGAGATCAGATTGGTCGGCACCTGGCTTATCTGGCTGGCATTCCCATCGCATAAAGTAGATACGCTGGCGCCGAATGACGTATCGGAGATCAATTGCTGATAGGAATACATATACCCGCACAGGATCGCCCCCAGAAAAGGCTCGCTCACCCCCGTAAGATGCAACACATTCTTCATCCACAACCGCCCGTCAATCGTATTGGGAGCATTGAGCTGCACCTGCTCATACTCCTTGACCTTACTCAGGTAGACCTCCACTTCAGCGCCGGATACGACCGACAGCCTGCCAATCGGCGTAATGGCGACAGCATCTACGCCGTTAGCCCCGCTTAATTTGTTATCAGAGCCCGGGTTGCCGAAAGTCGGCACCAGGTTAAGCCGGTCCGCCATGGGATCATGCAGGGTTTCCGCATAATAATTGTAATCCGGATAGACCATTCCATGCCCGATCAACAGCACATACTGAGGCTTGGCCACAAATACTGCCCGGGAATACCGAAGGAAATTCTGGATAGCCAGCGGGTGCTTTTTGATGCCAAAAGCGAACTGGTCTACCAACTCATTGATATCATACACCTGGGTATTAAAGCTTCCTCCCGCCACAGAGCTGCGGTAATTCTTATAGTCAATGACCGGGTTATTCCCGCTGGTGCCGGTATAGACCGCCGGATGGCTGATAATAATATAATTCCCCTGATTAGCCGAATTGGAATAATTCACAAAGGTCTTGCTGGTGAGTCCTGTTACAGGGATCACCGTAGAAGGATCCTCGTTCACTAATACCAGCTTCCGGGCAGATGCAGAGCCCCCCAGCAAAAAGGACAACACATTGCCGGAGCCTACGATGGCAGTATAACGCAATCCATTCGAAAGATCATACAGAACAGGAGGGGTACCTCCCAATACATTAAAATTATTGATCTGTAAAAAATAGCCGGCACTCTTGGCAGGAAGCTCGAAATAAAAATTGGACGCTCCTCCGAAATTGAATTGTCGCGGATAAGTCAATTCATAGAAAGAAGCCACCATCCTGTCCGACCCATTGGTACAGGTATTAGCAAATTGAACACTGGCCGAACCACTGTTGATCAGACTCAAAGGCACTGCTTTGGTGGTCAGCAGGTCAAAAAAACTATTCATAGCGTCATTCGCTACCTGTGTGCCATTCACCGTCACCTGAACAGTGCGGGGATTATCGGCACAGCCCGTAGCTCCAAAACGAAGAGTGGCATCCGGCCCCGCTCCATATACAAACAAATTAGTCTGATTATCCGTCAATGGCCCCCCGGGAGCAATTTGGTCGGAAGACCAGAATTCCCCGATATCATAAGAAGAAGAATAGATATACTCCCCCACTACCTGGGCAAAGCCGGGATTGATCCCAAACTTGAAATAGTTGGCCGCCTTATGCATGAAATAAGGCTCCGCCGGCAGCGTATTGCCGGTGATATCATTCGTAGTATTGGTAAAATGAAAGGTATTCCCGGTTGAATTCACCGTCAGGAAATAAACAGCCGTGTCTGTCTCCAGGCTCCATTTCTGCGTATGTTGATAGGTTGGGCTGTAATAGAGAGGCTGATCCGGCACTCCGTCATTGATCCGGCCCCAGAACTCGATATAATCGCCGCCACCCAGCGGCCCGCTCGCTACAGAAGTATAGATGGGAACTTCCTGGCCATTGCGGAACAATTGAAAATTTTGCGCCAGCTCGCCTCCCAGACCGACGCCCGCCAGGACAGACTGAGGTATACGATACAAACCGGTAGCCCCTATCTTAAACTTAAAATAAGTCTTGCTAAAATCGATCCACTCATTATTGTAGTTCTGCGCGCTAAGGCCCAGCGTCATCAACAAGAGAGCAATAGTAAAAATCTTTTTCATACTATTCGGTTTCAGGTTCGGTTTATCGGCAGCTTCCTTCTTATCCCTCAGTCTCCATTTACGCACAGCTCCCTGGTTATCGATCGGGTAGAGATCGTTGTTTTTAAACGGCAGCCGGTCATTTTTAAACAGACAGCCGGTCATTTCTTATTTCCTTTTTTCTTCAGGTCGACCCGTAATGAGAATACATGCGTATACAGGGGATAGGACTGATTGGCCAGGTTAACGAACGCATAATCGATCTGTACATCTCCCACTTTAAACCCCGCCCCTACACTGGGCTGGTAGATCCATATTTTTCGCTGATTCGTCGTGTCCTTATCATCCAGGGCCTGTTGAAAATTATTAATCCCTCCCCTTACGAAGAATACATCCTTATAGTTCAGCTCCAGGCCCAGCTTCGGGTCGATACTGATCGGGTTCGAGCTGATGACCGTATTTCTCCGGCCGTCAAAGGTCACGTCCAGGTCAGCTTCCGCAAGCAGGCTCAGCTTCCGGCCCAGCCTGAAATTATAAGAGCCCCCCAGTATAAGTTGAGGAGCCGTCAGTTCGGTGGATTTGGTGGGAATTTCATTCTGGGTCATATAAAATACCTCCCGCATCTGCTGATCGATGCTAAAAGACCAGGCATTGAACGTAGTGGTCACGTCTTTGGCAACAACTCCGATCTTCCAGCGATTGCCAATGTACTGGGCAGCCGCATCAAACCCGAATCCCCAGGCGCTGGCAAAATCACCCGCTTTCCGGTAAATCACCTTGGCATTCACCCCCAAATTGAGATGGCGGTCCCTTGAAAGATCGGCCTTCTGCGCCAGGGAGAATATAAAGGCATAATCCGCTGAAGAAAAGGTAGTTATATTATCAAAATTCACCGTCCCATCGGGCTGTACCAACAAGATCGTATTGGGAATATCATCTACGGCAAAACGTAACAGCGTTAGTCCTATCGTTCTTTTATTGTCTTTAAGCGGCAAGACCAGGTTGGCAAAATCGTATTTCCCGATCCCGGCATAATACTCTGCATGCATGAGATTCAGCTGGGGCTTATCCCGGATACCCGCCAGCGCAGCCGGATTCCAGTAGCCGGCCGTCCCGTCCGATACCGAAGCCACCTGAGCCCCGGCCATAGCCATCCCCCGGGCCCCGGCCCCTATATTTAAAAACTCATTCGAATATTTAGTGAATTGCGCAGATGCAGACAGGCTTAAAAGTGATCCAACAATAATTAAAAAGGGGTAGATTTTTGTCATCTGACTGGTATATAGCATTACGGTCCCCGGACTAAACATACCCCGCATTCTTTTCAGCATAAGCCAACAGTTATGGTTTTTTATACGGATGCTTCAAGGGGTTTTTGTGGATCCATTCAGCCTCAACGGAATTTCCCGAAAAGGACTTCCAGCAACTATTTTGTATAACGGGCTTTCACTCAGAATATTGTACCGGTAAACCCCAATAGATGCAAAGTACAAAGAATGCTTTATTTTTGCTGATCTCATTGATTAACAGCTATGAATCTGATCGAAGAACTTACGTGGAGAGGCATGATCCAGAATATTATGCCCGGAACAGAAGAACAACTGGCCAAGGAAATGACTTCCGGATACATCGGGTTTGACCCCACTTCGGACAGCCTGCACGTCGGCAGCCTGGTACCCATCCTTTTATTGGTGCATTTACAAAAAGCTGGCCACAAGCCTTTTGCACTGGTCGGCGGCGCCACCGGCATGGTCGGCGACCCCAGCGGCAAGAGCGAAGAGCGCAATCTCCTCAGCGAAGAGGTCCTCAACCATAACCTCACCTGCGTCAGGCGGCAATTGGAAAAATACCTCGATTTCAACCCCAGCCTGCCGAATAGCGCAGAAGTGGTCAACAACTACGACTGGTTCCGTACTATAAGCTTCCTGGATTTCATCCGGGATGTCGGCAAACATATTACAGTAAATTATATGTTCTCCAAGGATAGCGTAAAGAAGCGTCTGGAAGGGGAAAATGGTATGAGCTTTACCGAATTTACCTACCAGTTGGTTCAGGGATACGATTTTTACTGGCTTTATACCCATAAAAACTGCAAGCTCCAGATGGGAGGCAGCGACCAGTGGGGCAATATCACCACCGGCGCCGAACTGATCCGGCGCAAAGGCGGCGGCGAAGCGTTTGCCTTTACCTGCCCTCTGCTGACAAAAGCAGACGGCACCAAGTTCGGCAAAACAGAAAAAGGTAATGTCTGGCTGGATCCGGCCAAATCATCCCCTTATGACTTCTATCAGTTCTGGCTAAAAGCCTCCGATTCAGATGCAGAAAAATGGATCAAAATATTCACTTTCATCAGCAAGGAAGAAATTGAAGGCTTGGTGGCTACGCATCAGATCAACCCGGGAGATCAACTTCTGCAAAAAAGACTGGCGCAGGAGATCACCATTTTCGTTCACGGCCAGGACCAGCTTAACCAGATCATCAACACTTCCCGGGGATTTTATGGCGGCGACCCCATCGGCTTTATCAACACGACAGAAACTGCTTTGCTGGAGCAAAGCGGAGTCCCAACCTCTGTTTCAGGCAGCACATTGCCTACAGATGTGGTGACTTTTCTGGCGGAAAGCGGCAGCTTTTTTACCAGTAAAGGGGAAGCCCGGAAAATGATCCAGGCAGGTGGCGTCAGTATCAATGAACAAAAGATCACTGACCCCAAAACCACCATCGACGAATCCTATTTGCTTAAGAATAAATATATCTTAATAAAAAAAGGGAAAAACTTTCACCTGGTCAAAATAGAAAAAACCTGAGACAACAACCTGGTCATCATAGAAAAAGGCCTAGCTCAACAAAGCCGGCTGCGTCTTATAGGTCTTCAGGATCAACTCCCCAAACAACGTATTGGCCCACGCAAACCACGCACGGGAATATTTCTTCACGTCATCCTTGTGGAAGGATTCATGCATGAACCCCGTCCCCGCATGACTCTGCTGCAGCATCTTCAGACATAACGCAATCTCCTGCGAGTCATGACTGGTCAGTCCGCGTACAATAATGCTCAGTGGCCAGATCATATCCACTCCCACATGAGGGCCGCCGATGCCTTCTCCGGCCTTGCCTTTAAAGAAAAAGGGATTGGACCCGCTGAGCAGCATCCTGCGCGTATTCTGGTATACGGTATACCCGCGCTTGTCGGCATTCAGCACGGACAAGTCCCCGGCAAAGTGGGTTGACTGCAGATAAGGCAGCGCCAGCAGGCTGGGAACATTGGCGTCGTCCATAAAGGTATGATTGCCGAACCCATCCACCTCATAGGCAAAGACTTCCCCAAAAGTCGGATGCGTGAAAACAGCATGTTCATTCAGCGCGTTCGTCAGGTCATTTTCCAGTGCAAAAGCCGGTCCATCCAGCTCCTTGCCGATAGACAAAGCCTGCAGGATCGTACGCAGGTTGCGGATGCTGCTCAACGCAAACAAATTGGACGGGATCAAAAAAGGATAGATCGTGGCGTCATCGCTGGGACGGAACATGGAATGGATCAATCCCACTTTTTTCGTTGGATAACCATACCCGCCCATCGGGATACTGTCGGTAGCAAATTGGGATTTACGCTGAAAAGTATAGGGTCCCTGGTTGTCCTTCCGTTGTTGATCCTTAAAGGTCTGGAGCACTTTCTGCATAGCCGCCAGCCATTCCGCATCAAAAGGTGATTTATCTCCCGTTATCTCCCAATAGCCGTGAGCCAGCCGGATAGGATAACAGAGGCTGTCGATCTCCCATTTTCGTTCATGGATACCCGGCTTCATATCGGTGAGATCCGTAGCCTTCCATTCGCTGATCTTACTCTCATCCTTATAAAAGGCATTCGCATAGGGGTCCTTGAGGATGTATTTTACCTGCCGGTGGATGACGCCACGGATCAACTGCTGCAGGTCCTTATCGTCTTTGCAAAGGGAGAGATAGGGCCATACCTGGGCGCTGCTGTCCCGCATCCACATGGCGTCGATATCGCCGGTAATGACATAGGTGTCCGGCTTACCCCCTGTCACTTCAAAATCCACCGTTGTATCCAGGGTATTGGGAAAACAATTCTCAAACAACCAGCCAAGCTCTTTATTGCCAATCCCCTGCCGCACTTCCCGGATTACTTTTTCAACGGCCTGGCTTTTAAACTTCCGTTTGGCTTCCACCACCCGGACTACCGGAAATTCGCCGCCCACGACCCCTTCACCTGCACCCACCGCCCCATTGCCCGGACCACCTGCCGCCACACTACCCATTGCATTTGTCGGGCCGTTTGCGCCAATAGCGCCACCTGCTGCCAATACGCCTGCCGAAGCCAATACACTTTGCTGAAGAAATTTTCTGCGTTGCATAGTAAGAAAATTAAGAGGACGTAAACTAGCATTTTTTTAGTTTAGCTCCACCCCCCATCCTGTTTAATTCAATCCCCCGCTTTATTTAGCTCCCCCACCCTCCACATTTTTCGGCTCAGGTAATAGACGACGATCCCGCAGCCAACAAGTGACACCCCCGCGATAGCGGCAACACCCGTGGAATACCATTCGAAAAGCCAGATCACAACAGATAGGATCACGGGCAGCGGATAAAGCCACATTTTGAAAGGAAGGTCTTTGGTGCCTTTCCGGCGCCGCAGCAGGATCACTCCGATCGCCTGGGCAACGAACTGCACCAGAATCCGCATGGCCAGAATGGCGTTGATCGCATCGGCCAGCTTCAGTAGCAGGCTGAAAACAAACCCGAGCCCGCCGACGAACAGCAGGGAAAAATAAGGAAAATCTTTTCGTGGATGCAATTTGGCGAAGAAAGGAAAAAAACTTCCATCTGCCGCAGCAGCATAAGGTACCCGCGAATAACCCAGAATAACAGCGAACAGGGAGGCAAAGGCTATCCAGAGCACCAGCACCGTGGCCAGTTGGGCCGTCCGTGGGCCATAGATCTTTTCCATGAAAAGACTCACGACAAATTTGGACTTCATGGCCTCCTGCCAGGGAATGACGCCTACGATGCTCAGGTTCATGGCAAGATAAAGGGCCGTGATACAGAATATAGAGATAAATATGCTACGGGGAATATTCCGGCCGGGGTTCTTGATCTCACCCCCTAAGTGACAAACATTATAATATCCCAGGTAGCTGTAAATGGTCTTTACGGAAGCCTGGCCGATCAGCGCAGCAAAAGACAGGCTGAAGAGCGATTGATCGCCGGAAGGCAGGAAGGAGTATGATACCGTACGATGGGTAAATCCGCTGATGATGATCCAGAGGATAGTGATAATCACCCCCGACCATAAGAACACCGATATCTTACCGATAGTACGGGTTTTGCGGTAGAGCAACGCCGTGATCGCAATGACCAGGGTACCAGAAACGATCTTCTCCCCCCAGAAACCCAGTGGAACCAGGTAATCAAAATACTGGGCAAATCCGATGGCGCCCGAGGCCACCACCATCGAAGACATCAGACAGGTCTGCCAGACAAAAAGAAAGGATAGTAGCGGCCCCCATTTTTTTCCATAAGCCTCCTTCAAAAAATTATAACTCCCGCCGGCCAGGGGATACGCAGCACCCAGCTCACTCCAGATCATCCCGTCGATCAGCGCCGTAAGAGCGCCAAATATCCAGGCCCATAAAAAGAGATTGCTGCCGACAGTCCTGATCACAATGGACATCATGACAAAGGGGCCGATCCCCACCATATCGATCATGTTGATAGAAGTAGCCTGCAATAAACCGATTTCGCGCTTCAGATGTGGGGAAGACGGGGAAGACATTACGCGAATATCAGGCAAAATAGGGATTCTGCAAATTCAGGCATATCCAGGTTCGACCACCTGTCCCGCCCATCTCACCGTAACTTATTATCTTTACCCCTCCATGAAGTACTACATCATAGCCGGGGAAGCCTCCGGCGACCTCCACGGAAGCAATCTGATCAAAGAACTAAAAAAGCAGGATGCCACAACGGAAGTCCGCTGCTGGGGCGGAGACCTGATGCAACAGGCAGGAGCCACAGTGGTCAAACACTATAAAGACCTTGCCTTCATGGGCTTTGTGGAAGTCCTCAGCAATCTCAGGACCATTTTCAAAAATCTCGCCTTCTGCAAGGAAGATATCCTATCAAATCAACCGGATGCACTGATCCTGATCGACTACCCGGGCTTTAACCTGAGGATCGCCAAATGGGCCCATGCCCAGGGCTTGAAAGTCATTTATTATATCTCCCCGCAGGTCTGGGCCTGGAAAGAGAACCGCGTAAAACAGATCAAGGACAACGTCGATAAAATGCTCGTCATCCTTCCCTTTGAGAAGGAATTCTACCAAAAATGGCAGTATCCGGTAGAATATGTGGGCCATCCGCTGGTGGAAGTGATTGAGAGCTGCAAGCTGCAAGCTGCAAGCGACAAGTCCCGGGGACTGGCATCCGAAACTCCACTCTCCCAAAAGCCCATTCCGGTTGCAGCCCGCCCGGCTCTACCCCCGTCCCCCCTCTCCGACAACTCCCGGCCCATCATCGCCCTCTTACCCGGCAGCCGTAAACAGGAAATATTAAAGAAGCTGCCGATCATGCTGGAGGTAAGCCGGTTCTTCCCGGATCATCTCTTCGTAGTAGCCAAAGCCCCCGGGCTGGACGATGGTTTCTATACGAGCCTGCTGGAAAACTATCCCAACGTCTCTTCCGTTCGTAATGACACCTATTCTTTATTATTAAAAGCAAAAGCGGCTTGTGTCACTTCAGGCACCGCCACGCTGGAAACCGCCTTATTCGGCGTCCCGGAAGTAGTCTGTTACAAAGGCAGCTCCATCTCTTATCAAATAGCCAAAAGGCTCATCAAAGTAAAATATATCTCGCTCGTCAACCTGATCATGGACAAACTGGTGGTGAAAGAACTGATCCAGGACGATCTCAACCCGGGCAACCTACGAAAAGAGCTCGATGAATTGCTCAATGACCCCGGGCGCCAGCAACAGCTCCGGACAGATTATCAAAATCTGAAGACCCTTTTGAGCGAGGGCGGCCATGCCTCTGCCAATGCGGCTAAAAGCATCCTGCAGTTCATGCGGAATTGACCCTTAATGTCTCCTGAAAAACAGCGCCCGGACAATCATAATGATCACGGCCGTAAGGAACATCAAAATGGAGATCCGGTTGATCCCGTGCATATAGCGCAACCAACCCGAACGATCCGCATTGGGATCTCTCTTCTTAATGTATAGATATTCCGCTATTTGCCGCCATACTCCCATAAAATATCCTGGTTTTACCCCGGGAGGACCGGGTACCCAAATTTATGCAATAAAGTTTTTTTTGCGCTAAAATCTTATATATTTGCACTCCCAAACGGGGAATTAGCTCAGTTGGCTAGAGCGCTTGCATGGCATGCAAGAGGTCACCGGTTCGACAC
>Ga0307511_10007488_pt1 | contig 10970 bp, 4 predicted proteins | sample 13_EM_MG_FD_200266 | JGI IMG/M metagenome (GOLD analysis project Ga0307511, IMG submission 200266) | Populus trichocarpa ectomycorrhiza microbial communities from riparian zone in the Pacific Northwest, United States - 13_EM | ecosystem: Host-associated > Plants > Roots > Unclassified | place... | reverse complement strand
TTTCATACATAATGGAATTGTAGATAGTTTAATAGAACAATAAAAAAATATTTTATATAAATATTATTTATTTCATAATGTAATAGTAGTAATAGTTAAATCTATAATATTTAAATTAAAAACCATCAATAATATATATAACCTCAATTTGAAAAACATTCTTAATCAAACATATTAAACTACTTTTTGTTCAATCACAGTTTTAACCAAATATATATAAATATCAAATCAACCTCAATCAAAAATATTTTTTATAAAATTTGTTTTTTCAAACCATGACCACAAAAATTACCACAATACCAAACATTAATCCAGCTGAACTCCTGTGAGCTTGATATACTGTGCCTGTTGTCACTTGCTAGTACAATGGGGCATGGGCGTAGTTATTCACAGAAAATGATCATCGGCGTGGGCATCTTTAACAACTCAATTTTAGCAGCATGGTTTGAAGAGTTTTGAGTTGTGGGACGAGTGGAAGCAGATTGAGCCTTCCCGAGATACAAGTTTAGAAGAGGTATGTCCCGTATCAGACTCGCCTTGTAAATTTTAATTAGTTGATTGAGCGAAGTATAATGCATGTCATGGCCAGGAAGCAATTGACGAGCCTGTTAAGTCTTATTTTTCTGATGAAGGAAGATTATTTCTTTTGTAAGACCAACATGAAGCAAGAGTAGCTTATGATTTAAGTTTGATGAATGAAAAAACTCTTCCCCCCTTTCTGCTTGATCTTCTTGTTGACAACTTTTTTGTGTCTTCTGTGTTCCAGTCTAGTCTATTCTTTGTTTGAGTGATTATTATTGTTTCTGGTCGCATTTTCTGGAAGTTAATTGGATGATGTTGCTATATTTACATGGGTTTACAAGTGTCTTCTGCCAATCAAAACCAAGTAAACTCCAGTTGTACTGGTTGTTGAATGGTAAATGTCTTGTAGGCAGTGAACAAGCCAAACCGGGACATGCTCAGAAACATGCCTAACGAAGTCCGGATCTCCAAAAAGAAGCCTATTTTTTTTTGCTACAGATTGTTCGGAAGAGCATTGAAGAATCCAAGTACCTCAAACATTTGGTCAAATCAGTCCCATAACTTTACTTTTGGCCAAATTGAACCCTCTACTTCCAAAAATACAGCAAGAAAGAAAACGGGAATTGAAACCGTCATGAATCTAGCATACAGCCTTGCCACAGGTTCACCTGGACTTTACCATCCAAGCTTAACATTAATGTGGCCGGCAAGGCAGGGAGAGGGGAGTTAGAATTTGGGTTTCTGTGGCAGGGTTAGTTGCAGTTAAAAAAATGAGAGAACGAAGCATACAACGCATATAAAGGCGATCAGTTTCCAGCATGAACTGGTTCTGAATGGTGAGGATTGATCCCAGTATTTGGCTGGTGCATCACTAATGATCTTTCATGCTGGATGTTAGAACGTTAGGCCTTTCCTGAACTATTTAAAAATATAAAAAAAATTAAACTTTTATAAAATATAATTTGCATCGCTTTCCACCCGATGTATAAAGCTAGAACCCCAGGGCTGAAGAAAAATTGAAGGTCCACGCCATAAGTTAGGCCTCCCCTGAACGATCACGAAACTTTCTGGTATGAGCAGCACATTTGCTTTCGATGACACGATCTGCTCAATGGTTAAAATGAGAAAAAAAATTTAGTTTCCATGTTTGACCATCTTCAATGCTGTCCTGCCATGGAGAATTTTAGCTACAAGGCTATGATGCCGCCAAGGTTGACGACACGACTTGGTGCAGCTTTTTTCTGAAGATAAAGACTTGCTGTGACATGATAGTGACATCCAAATTTTGTAAATTCCACTTACTCCTAGTGGGTGGCTACCTACAAGAACATGCCTAAATGGAACTCCACGTCTTTCCATTAACACGTTTAAATATTCATCTAATCTCAACGGAAATTGACTGCCGACTTAGTTAGAGTGTATTATTTGATATTGGAATAGTTTTTGTGATTATAATTTTAAAAAAATAAGTTTAATAAAAAATATTTTTAATTATTGCTAGTATGATTTATATGTATTTTGTTAAAATTACTGTTAAGATTGACGCCGAATAAAAAACAATTTAAAGATATTTGATTAAAATTGATTTTGAAAATATTATTGATACGGAACTAATTAAAAAAAACATGAAATAATTTCATAGTTTCAAATTAAAAAAAAGCATGTGATTATTAATATATAAAAAATTATAGCAAAGCAACATTAATCATCATTAAGGTTATAATTTTATTATCTCATTAAATTAGCTGCAATCTCATTATAAACACAATCCATTTACGATGGCCTATGATATTCATGACTTTTTTTAACGTGACACAACTTTAATTAAAATATTATTAGGAAAAAGGTATTGATGACAATCAAATTCTGCAAATGTATGATTTTTCTAGGATTTTCTTGTAATGTAATTATATAGTAACATTGATGCCGTTACAATTTGAACTTGTATTTTGTATACATAAACAGACATGCTTTGCAAAGATTTTCTAATAGCCATAATGTTGCTGAATATTCTATCAAATTTACTACAAAAAGATGGTTTAATACTAGTATACTTGAACTTTTTGACTCTTTCGACCATTAAAAGCAACAATTAAAAGTTAAGAATATAAAATTCCTAAACTAACCTAAAGTTTTAAGGTCCACCACTCGTTAATTGCATTAATAGTCTCACTTTCATTATTACATCTAACATCAGTTTTAGCAACTAATTTCTTTTTCTCAAATCCTCAAATATTTTTTATAACATCCTATTTATTCTTCAATTATGATTTGATGAAAGAATGACATATTTCAATTCTTCAATACTTTCTTTTAATGTATTCATCACACATTTCCATCTATTTTTATCTAAGTATATGTTTGGTCTGATACAATTATCAACTGCTATGATACATGCCATACAAATATGAAACATTTCTTTTGTCCAGAATGTTTGATCTTGTCTATAACAACTTTTCATTGCTTCGTTTACTAGCCTTGTTCAACATACACAAGCACAAACATTAGTCTTATATTCATATATTATATTTAAACAAAATTTAGCTCTCTCTTAACAAGAATTATCACAAAATATATTTTTTTTGTCCAAAAATTCATATACTAAGATGTAAGGAAAACATAAATAAATGTGTTAGGAGTTAATAATTGGAGTGCTAGTTGACAATATTATATATTGTAGGAATGATCAATGTAGTATACACCTTGACACAACATTTATTCTTATTTATATAAATGTGCTGGGGTTAAAAATTAGAGCCCAAAGATTGTATACTAATTAGCTAGCTAGCTAGGAAAAGCAAGATAGAAAATCAATGAAAATGGCTCAAAATATAGAAATAAAAGCTAGAGCCTTCATTAGTGATGCTTGTCTATAAAAAATTGCATACACAAAAAAAAAACAATTCGATATGCCAGGATATTTTAACTCAAGCTAAAGTTGAACTCATTAAATCCTTAAACCCTAAATAATTGATGGGAACTAATATACATTTAACAAAATTGAAATTCCAAACACCAATATCAATTAATAAGCCTTATAATATAATTATACAACAGTATTGTGCTAGATATCAACTTCAAGGCCGCTCAGATCCAAAAAAATAATTCAACACTAATGCTTACTCATATATAAAAGAATAACTCATAAGTTTTTACTATGAGTTAAAGATTATTTTTTTAAGAAAAAAAATAGACTACAAGTTAATCAACACCTTCTCCAATTTAGAAATGCAATTTTTGAGATATTCTTCATTTTCTTTTACCAAAAAGAACTAATTGGAGCTACTTTCTGTTTATGCCATAAACACACCTTATAATTTCAAGATAAAACACAAAATCTCATAAGTGTAAATGTTAAAAAACCAAAATATATAACAGATCTTTGCATTCAATTTGAAAAGATAAGAAAAGAAGATGATGATTTTGAGGATGTAGGAGAAGATGAAGATGATTTCAGTAATCAAACAAGAAGAAAACATCATAAATAAACAAAATTCATATGTCAAATAACCTAATCTATGATTTTAAAGATATAGGTGAAGAAAATGATTATTTTAGTAATCAAAATAAGAAGAAAACATCATAAATAAACAAAACTCATATGACAAATAACCTAATCTATTGTACTTATCAAGCTCTATAAATTGATTTTAGTTCAAAATAATGAGTTTGTTTTTCACATTATCACTGGAGTTTGAAGAAAAAGACATAGCTAGCTTTTAATAAAGAAAACATATAGGAGGAGAATAAGGTATTTTGGGCTAATGATTTGCAATGGTTATAACTCTCTTTTGTGCTAGGAAAGTGAAAAAAACAATTAAAATCAAACCTCAAAAAAAAGCATCTCCAGGATGCTTCAACATTACTAAGTTTATACCTTAGTTATTGGTGGGGATCACATTTCTAAACACAGTTTTTAAACATTTTTATCTTATGGTTAAGAGAAAACACAACAATACCGCACTTCTAAATGGAAACTTAATATATTATAGAATTGTGGGACCTTCTATTTTTAAATTGTTTTCACTTGAGAAAATATCAAATTGATATTTAGATGTTCTTCAATGATTTAATATATTAAAATAAAAAAATAAAAAAATATTATTTTAATATATTTTTAATTAAAAATTATTTATAAAATATTACCAAACCCATAATTTAATCACAGAACATGATTAACCTCAAATTTTTTTCTACATTGCAGATGATGAAAGCAAATCCCAAGGCGAATATTCTCGGTTTGTTGTGCCACAAGTGATATGCCAACATAAAGTTAATTTATGTTGCCACGTCAATTCCTGTTTAATTTATCTATACGGTTATAGTATCTTGAAAATATTTCTTTTGATACAGATAATTTTTTTTTTCAATTAGTTATTCCATGTCCAAATTGATATATTTACGAAAAGTTTTCAAAAATTCTAATTAAATTCAAACCTGACGTAATAATATAAAAATTATTAACTTAATTAAATTGGACACTTGTTATATGAATAGAAGCACAAGATGAATCTAAATATTAGTAAATAATTTCTCACAAATTTTATAAGTTAAACATAAATTATCTATTTTTCTCGTATAATTATTGATAATGTTCAAATCCCATCAAAATTACTAACTATAATATCCAAAAATTATTAAAAAAAATACTATCATTCTAAATCTTATGAAAAATAAAATTATTTTTATTGAAATTATTAAACACGATTTGATTGAATGACTCAACTTATTTATCTAAAATTTAATTTAAACTTGATTTTATCAATTATTAATTGGCATGACAAAACTCAAACTCAAAAATATCATGAAGATATATATATTTTTTAAAATAATAATATTTTATTTTTATTCCAAACAACAACATTTAACTTGAAAGTGGATGTTTGAGAGTGTGATTGCGGTTGTTTTTTAAAATATTTTTTACTTGAAAATTTATTAAAATAATAATATTTTATTTTTAAAAAATTATTTTTGACATCAGCGTATTAAAATAATCTAAAATCATTAAAAATATTATTTTAAAAAATAAAAAAATAAAAATAAAAATATTAAATTGTTTTTTTTAAATTCAAAAATAAACAGAACAGAACAGAGAGCCGGGATCCGTTAATGGTTTTTACCGGGATACACAAGCCAAAAAAGCAAGTCCATCTTCCAACCAATCACAACCTTATTTAAAGACGAAAATACCCCTTCTCTGACACATTTCCTTTTTTTTTCTTCCTCGTAGTTCCTTCCGAACTGTAACAAAAACAGAACACAAGATCTTTAAAGAATCATCAAGAACTCACTCCTCTCACTGAGTTAACTCGCTTTTTCATCCCCAAACTCGTCTTAGCTCATTTAACCACTCCTCTCTCTGATTCGAACCCAAATACTCCCATTTGGATCCAGATTGGATCTTCGATTTTGATTTCCCCTCATGAATTACAATCTTCTAATAATTTTAGGGTTTGGGTTTTTTCTCTTCAATAACTTCCTCTTCTTCGTTTCTAATGCGGATCCGGGTCAATCTTGCCCGAAGACCAGCCCGTTTGTGGGGTTCAAGTCTGAATTCTCCATGGTTCAACACCAAGTACGTGGGTTTCTAACCATAACCGATGACTGCTCTTTTACGGTTTCTCAGTTTGATATGCTATCAGGATCCGATGTTCACTTTTGGGGCTCCATCGCGCCCGACTTTGATAATCTCACAAATGGGTTTATAATTTCTGATTATAAACTCAATGAGACTTATAAAAATGCAAGCTTTAGTGTGAAATTGAGTCGAAATGCTACTTGGGATCGGATCCAAGTCCTATCCATATGGGACTTGTTGACGGAATCCGATTTTGGGCATGTAATTCTCTCAAATGGATCTGATTTGGCCCCGGCACCGTCTGGTAATGATAGTGGTGGTGAGGAAGGCAAATCTGGGCCTTTTAGAGTTCCGACGATGTTTGATAATTGTAAGGTATTGTCTAATGATTATAGGATTAGGTGGAGTTTGGACGAGGATTTTATTGATATAGGATTAGAGGCAGCAATTTCTATTCAAAATTATATGGCATTTGGTTGGGCGAATCCGAATGCAAATTCGGAGGTTATGATCGGTGGTGATGTGGCGGTGGCAGGGTTTACGGAGGAAGGAATGCCTTTTGTTGATGACTTTTATATCACTAGGTATAGCGAGTGTACTATAGATAAGGATGGTTCAGCTCATGGGGTTTGCCCTGATACGATATATGAAGGATCGGACCCAGTTGGATTGGTGAACAATACGAAGTTGAGTTATGGGCATAGAAGGGATGGGGTGTCGTTTATCAGGTACAGGAGGCCATTGGTTTCGGTTGATACCAAGTATGATTTGCCGGTGAATTATACAGAGAACATGACAGTGATTTGGGCTTTGGGGTTGATGAGGCCTCCTGATACTATTCGGCCTTACTATTTGCCGCAGAATCATGGAGGGCGAATGTCAGTGACTTACGGGCATTTGGTGCTCAATGTATCTGATCAGGTGAATGAGTGTTTAGGGCCCTTGGATGCTGCAGACAAGGAGGATCAGGATTTGATTATTGCAGATGCAAACAAGCCTCTTGTTGTTACTACTGGTCCTGCAGTTCATTACCCCAATCCACCTAATCCTTCAAAAGTTTTGTACATTAATAAGAAGGCGGCTCCTGTTTTGAAAGTTGAAAGAGGGGTGCCAGTGAAGTTTTCGGTGCAAGCTGGACATGATGTTGCATTGTACATTACTTCAGATTTGATTGGTGGTAATGCAACACTGAGGAACAAGACTGAGACGATATATGCGGGAGGGTCTGAAGCTGAAGGTGTTCTGGCTAGTCCAATGGAATTGATCTGGGAACCAGATAGGAATACTCCAGATCAGGTGTACTATCATTCTCTGTTTCAGAAGAAGATGGGTTGGAGAGTTCAGGTGGTTGATGGGGGTTTATCTGATATGTATAACAACAGTGTCCTTTTGGATGATCAGCAAGTCACATTCTTTTGGACGTTGTCAAAAGACTCTATATCTATTGCTGCCCGCGGTGAGAAAAAGAGTGGTTATATTGCGATAGGATTTGGTACTGGAATGGTTAATAGCTATGCTTATGTGGGTTGGATTGACGATATCGGTAAAGGGCATGTAAATTCATTTTGGATTGATGGAAGGGATGCCTCAAGTGTACATCCAACAAATGAGAATTTGACGGATATAAGGTGCAAATCAGAAAATGGGATCATTACCTTTGAGTTTACACGACCATTGAAACCTTGTAGTCACAATGATCGGGTAGAGTGTAAAAATATCATCGATCCTACAACTCCTCTCAAGGTCATATGGGCACTGGGTACTAAATGGTCAGATGAACACCTAAATGAGAAGAATATGCATTTTGAAACTAGCCATAGGCCTATACAGGTGTTGCTTATGCGTGGTTCTGCAGAAGCAGAGCAAGATTTACGGCCGGTGTTAGCTGTACATGGGTTCATGATGTTCCTTGCTTGGGGTATTTTGCTTCCTGGTGGAATTATGGCCGCTAGATACTTGAAGCATGTGAAAGGGGATAGCTGGTACCAGACACATGTTTACTTGCAGTATTCAGGTTTAGCCATTCTCCTACTTGGCCTTCTATTTGCAGTAGCTGAGCTTCGGGGCCTCTATGTCAGTTCAGCTCATGTTAAATTTGGGCTTGCTGCTATATTTCTGGCCTGTGTACAGCCAGTTAATGCCTCCATGAGGCCTAAAAAACCTGCTAATGGAGAGGAGGTTTCCTCAAAAAGGTGTCTCTGGGAGTATCTTCACTTCATTGTTGGCAGATCTGCCATCATTGTAGGAATTGCGGCACTTTTCAGTGGCCTGAAGCATTTGGGAGATAGATATGGAGATGAAAATGTTCATGGATATCTCTGGGCATTAATTCTTTGGTTCGCGATTGGTACAATGATTGTCACTTATCTGGAATATCAAGAAAAACAGCGAAGGAGTGGCAGAATACTTGGAAGAAGTAATTGGGTGTTGGGTAACCTCGAAGAAGAGGATTCTATTGACCTCCTGAGTCCAGCCAGGGTTTCAGCACAAAAAGATGCACAGCATTCTGGACGAATGGAAGTTCAGTTAGAACCTATGAACAGGTGATATTATCAATGATTAATTTTGGTACAAGCTCGTCAATTCGCCATCAGTTTTTAAAATTTTCTGCTCACGTCGGAATAGCAGGCTTGTTTTTTTGCCCGAATTATTTTTTCGACGCGAGGGGGCTTGACATGCTAATCATTGACCCATTGTATTCCTTCCAGCCATTTTCCCAGAAGAGCAATTACAGTAGAAAACTCTGCTTTGTATACTTGATACATCTTTAAATACAATAGAAGATCTATTTTTTTTTCCTCGTATCTTTTCTGTTTAATGAAGAGAGAATTTGTCCATCATGTGTTACACATTAGGTGCTGTATACTATCTGTTTAGTTTTGTGGAATCATATCTGTTTAGCCAGTTTTTTTTGGTGCTATGAATTGCATAGTGCCGAGCAAAGACACATGCTTTCATTTGATTTCCTTGGGAAGTTTCTCATCACTCTTTGTTCTTGTGCGATTTAATCACCGCTTGAGATTTATGCACTCCAACCCAGATATGTATCAATTTAGTTTATATGTTTTGTATGGTCTTGGTTTCCAGAATGGACAGAATGCTAATTGAAAAAAAAAAAAAAAAAAAATGGGATAAAAGGTTGATCAATGTTTGTAGACTGCTGGAGTGTGAGACTTTCTATCCTCTCTGTAAACTTTGGCAAAAAAAGATTGTTGTCATGGTGTTGATTTCTTTCAATTGCCTCCTTATAATCGAAACTTGACTGTTTGTAGCTTTGGATTTTTGTAAATCGCTTCAGTTAGTGTTCAATAATCATTTAGTTTCTCACAAATTGTTCTGCTGAAGTTCTTTTTGTTTTGATTTTTTGTGCATTGGTCTGGATATTTAGCTATTTGATGTGTTTGCTACCTTGAAGCAGACACAATTACTCAAATCAACTTAGATAACTTTGTGTATCTCTCTGTCTCTCCCTCCTTTTATTTAATATTTTCCAATAATTAGACCCTCTAATTCTAGTTTTTCCTTGAAATTAAGATCACCGTGAAAGCCTTCAGCATTGAATTGATATTTTGTCTTTAACGAATTCTATTTCCCTTGATTCCATCCTATCTTACCCTGGAGTATCCAGTGTTTTTTTGCCTTTGATATTGTCTTTGCCCGTGTCTTTGTACAAGGATGAAAGGATTGTCAACAAATATAATGATCGTAGGACCTGGAAATTAATAGATTTGAGTGCTCCCTCCCTCCCTTCTTCTTCCTCTTCGAAATTATTTCACCCTTGTCGTGAAAAAGGCTGCAGAGGTGCCCTGGTATGCAATATATTGTTCCTCTATTCGGTTCACTGAACTCCTGGATTTTACAATACAACCAGGTTGAACTCCACTCTGTATGATGTGCCTTGAATGCCCCTTAGACTATATGAAACATGCCTGTTTAACTTCCTAGAAGAATAGGCGTGCTCTTCCACACGGACATTTACGGGCATCTTTGAAGTCAACGGAGTTTATTCATCTTTCCAGCAGCATGGTTTGAAGAGCTAGTGTGGTGGGACAAGAGGAAGCAGGATGAGCCTTTCTGGAACATGCAAGTTTAGAAGAGGTATGCACTATATCTGACTCACCTTATGAAATTTAATTGCGTGATTGAGGCAAGTTGAATGCGCGTCATGAACAGGATAACTTGCTTTTCTGATGAAGGGAGACTACTGCTTTCACAAGACTACCATTCAGCAGGAGTGGCTTATGTTTTAGTAGATGAATGAAATTAACCTTTCACTGTATATTAAAGCCATGAATAACTTTTAAGTTCATACAAAAATATAAATGCCCTCATGATAATCATTGTATTTTATGCATATTTGTGAAGTAAAAAGTAGTGGACATGTTTGATAAGCTCGTGGTTCAAGGATTTGTGAGATGATTAACTTAGACGAGAGAACTCTACCGTCCTTAGCTTTTCATAGTTTTCCTCGTTGATTTTGCTCATTGGTTGGCTAGTCAGAGTGAACTGGTCATCGCCCGCCTAAGGTACTAACATGTTTACTTCTTTTTTTTTAACCTAAGAATTAATTCTCTGCATAACGAGGGTTTTCTTTGTGCCAGAATACATGAGAAGCTATGGAATGAAATTTGAAGCACAGAGATTAAAAGTTGAGGAAACCTGCAAAAGCCACCATTATCAACGGAGCCAAATTTCCAGGGATCAGATTCTTTCCCGTCCAGGATCAAAGCTATTTCAATTTTGTAGGATATTAAAACGAAGGGATCACTTCCTGGAGTGCATGCAAGGGTGGAAGCCTTGCAAAGCAAAATGTTTTTGTAAACAAAGTAGAAAACCTACTTGTTCTCCTATCAAGAATGCGATTTAGGAG
>Ga0307511_10007487_pt1 | contig 10971 bp, 5 predicted proteins | sample 13_EM_MG_FD_200266 | JGI IMG/M metagenome (GOLD analysis project Ga0307511, IMG submission 200266) | Populus trichocarpa ectomycorrhiza microbial communities from riparian zone in the Pacific Northwest, United States - 13_EM | ecosystem: Host-associated > Plants > Roots > Unclassified | place... | reverse complement strand
TGGTTTGACCCTCAAAAACTTGATATTCATTAGAACTTCTTGAAATCATTCTCATATTCCTAGACTTCTCAACAGACTTATCTAACAATTTCCTAACACATGGTGTGACCTTTGTTTTCCATCTTACAGCCTGAGCAAGTCTATCATGAAACCTAGACACAAATTTCAACATAATCTTCTCTAGTAACATAAAAATTAGCAAATTCTTATATTTCAACATATAAAAAACTTTCATGATGAACAAATATATCTGGCATTTTGTATCTTATATGATGTACAATACAATATTACATACATGTTAAACAATGTTTATACAAGGGATGATACTCTTAAAAGACCAATAATTAGGGTATTGTCTTTTAACAATTTTATCGACCTACTAACACCTTCTGCAAGGAAAATCTAATTATCACCTCTTAATTTTGTTAATATCATAGTTATCTGAGTTTTTACTACAAGTTAAATGATAACAATCAGTGTACAACTATATTACATCTTGTTACAAAGCAAACCATATCAATAAAATGTTGCTTACAGTAAATTGATATGTTAATAATTCATTTAAGCAACAATTGCCAAATTTCTATCTCATTTCATGTTGGATAGGTTTCTAGTACAGGATTCAAGGCTTAAACACTACTATATAATTCACTATTTTTTTATGCAAGATTTCTAAAACTCCATTACTGTCCTTTTCGAGGAAGAAGCTAATTTAAGCAGACTAAATCCTAGCAAAAGGTTATGAACAAAAATTGGAATGGTACTCCTTAATAAATATGATCATAAAAACCTCTTACACCTATAATGCTAAGAATAAAATATCATTGATTATTTTTCAACAAATAGTAGAACAGATATGTATTTATATAACCTAATGTTCTAAAAGATTCTCAACTATAGATTAGTTAACTATGCATTGCATACTAATTTTGTATAGGCCATAAAATCAATCATTTTTTTTTTATTAACGTGAGTGTCTAAGCCAGCTTGCGCACACCTTGACTAATCCCATGGGCCCTGAAGTTAATGACCATGTAAGTTTTCAGTGGCCTTAAAGACTCGTGATCATTGAGGAGCTAACCCAAGATCTAACCAGTTAAGTTATCCCTCAAGATTAAATCAATCACTTTCTTATTCATTACAATAAAGGTTATGTGAATAGCAACACATTAACTTCAATTTGAGGTTTTTTAGGGTTTTCAAAAAACATGCCTAATTAGGTTAAACAATTCAATGGAAGGGCTCAATTGAAGAAATTAAACATGTTATAAGAAAAAATTAAAAAAATTAAAGTTTTGTGAATAGTAACTCATAACGGGTAAAATTATGGTTTTCAAAGAAACATGATTAATTATGTTAACCAATGGTTAAAACATATACAAGATTCTGAATATTATGGATTAAACAACCATATTGAATTTTCTAAACTTTTTCTAGGTTCAAGATTAACTTTTTAACAATTAATTATTTTATAATGTTTGGTTAAATCAAGTAGAATAACATATATTGTAATGAATTAATAGTAATTAACAACAAAAAAACACATTAGCAAACATTTTAATATCTTGAGTAAAAAAAAAATTATAACATACCTATATTTTACTATGTTTCGGATGAGAAAAGAAAAGGATTACAATAACGCAAGACAAGATAAATTATATATGAATCAACAACGCATGTCTCGATAAGAGAGAGATCGAATAAAATAAACTTGATTTTTATTTTGATTTGGAATTAATCAAAGAAATAATGTTGTTTGGAGAGAGAAATTATAAGAAGAGAGTATCCGATTTGTTATTTGTTTGATTTTCTTTTTTATTATATATGAAAGTAATTTAATTTACTTATTTCATCTAATTTTAAAAAAATTTGGTTCACCAATAATGTAAAATATAATTTCTAAAAAAATTAAGACAAGAAAAAAAAAAAGTAAACTAGAGGATTTGTTTTTTAATCAATCCTCGTAATCGGTAATTGAGGATCGGGCTGTCCCTACGACGGAAACAAGTCTTTGGGCAAAACAATCAAGTAGTTAATTTGGGCCGGGCCGGACAATATCCTCTATAGTTTAAAATACAGCAGCCCAAAACCCAACTACAATTTATTTTACGAAATTACCATTAGTTCTTCCTCTTCTTTCTTCTTCTTCTTTCCTCTCTCTTCTGTCACTCTCTCCCTCTCTCCAATGAAACCCCTCGCTCCCCTCATCCTTTCCCTCCTCTTTCTCACCTCCCAAACAGTCCTTTCCTTCAAACGAGAAGAATTCCGCAACTGCCACCAAACTCCCTTCTGCAAACGCGCTCGTTCTCGCTCCCCCGGCGCGTGCACTCTAACCCCTCACAGCATCTCCATCTCCAACGGCGACTTAACCGCTAAACTACTCTCTAAAACTGATGAACAAATCCGACCCTTGATTCTCTCCCTCTCCGTCTACCAAGATGGAATCCTACGTCTCAAAATCGACGAAGATTACAACCACCCGGACCCACCTGTTCCTAAACGACGGTTTCAGGTCCCTGATGTCGTCCTTCCAGAGTTCGAATCTAACAAGCTCTGGCTCCAACGACTCTCAACGGAAACTGTGGACGGCGAATCCTCTCCATCAACGGTTGTTTACTTATCTGATGGGTACGACGCCGTTCTCCGTCACGATCCGTTTGAGATCTACATTCGTGATAAGAAGTCGGGTAATCAGAAATTAATTTCGCTAAACTCTCATCAGTTATTTGATTTCGAGCAATTGAGAGTGAAACAAGAAAAGCAAGATAGCGATAATAATGAGGATAGTGGTAGTGATGATAATTGGGAGGAGAGATTTAGGTCTCATACTGATACGAGACCTTATGGGCCACAATCGATTAGCTTTGATGTTTCATTTTATAATGCTGAATTTGTTTCGGGGATTCCGGAACACGCAACGAGTTTGGCGTTGAAGCCGACTAGAGGGCCGGGAGTTGAGAAAGATTCGGAGCCATATAGGCTGTTTAATTTGGATGTGTTTGAGTATTTGAACGAGTCTCCGTTTGGATTGTATGGGTCGATTCCTTTGATGATTTCGCATGGTAAAGAAGGGAGGAGTGCGGGGTTCTTTTGGTTGAATGCTGCGGAAATGCAGATTGACGTGTTAGGAGATGGGTGGGATGCGGAGTCTGGGATCGAGTTGGTTAAGCAGAAGAGTATTGATACGTTTTGGATGAGTGAGGCGGGGATTGTGGATGCGTTTTTCTTTGTTGGTCCGGGACCAAAAGATGTTGTGAAACAGTATACGAGTGTAACAGGGAGACCTTCGATGCCACAGTTGTTTTCCATTGCCTATCATCAATGTAGGTGGAATTATAGGGATGAAGAGGATGTGGAGAATGTGGATGCAAAATTTGATGAGCATGATATTCCATATGATGTTTTGTGGCTTGATATTGAGCATACAGATGGTAAAAGGTATTTTACATGGGATCCGGTGTTGTTTCCAAACCCAGAGGAGATGCAAAAGAAGTTGGCAGCCAAAGGGAGGCATATGGTGACTATTGTGGATCCTCATATTAAGAGGGATGATTCCTTTAGGTTGCACAAGGAGGCTACTGAGAAAGGATATTATGTAAAGGATGCAAGTGGAAAGGATTTTGATGGGTGGTGCTGGCCTGGGTCATCTTCTTATTTGGATATGGTTAATCCAGAGATTAGGTCGTGGTGGGGTGATAAGTTCTCGTATGAAAATTATGTTGGTTCAACTCCTTCATTATATATTTGGAATGATATGAATGAGCCTTCTGTGTTCAATGGTCCAGAGGTATGCTTCTTGGTTACTGAATAATATTTCTTTCTTTCCTTTTTATTCTTTCATTTATTATATTTTATAATTTCCTTATATAAGTTGGTAGATGATAGCATGCCACAAGTTTTATGTTCTTACTATTTTTTGCCAGAAAGACTTAGAATTTAAATGTTAATGATGATCGAGCCTTGTGCTCACTAGGAGAATGCAGGCGTGGTTTGTGGATAGATTTCAGCTTCCACTTGATTTACTAATATGAGATAAAGACATGTTGAGAATTGAAATCTAGTGTAAAAATCAAAGTAAGCCATTAGCCATTGCGATTTGTAGATAGGTTTATTAACAATACTGGATGATGTCTTTTGCATATTCTGTCTTCATATAATATGGTCTGATAGATTAAATCAATTTTGGTTTGATTATAAGTTTAAATCTTGGAGTGAATGTACTTACCCTAAGATGTAGCATACTTGTATAGAAAACCAGGAATTTATTTGATGGCTTAGCTTCTTGTAAGAGGCATTTTACTGCTGCTTGTCTATGAACTTGAGAACCTAAAGGATGGAAAAAATAATTTCATCGCAGCTACATTTCCCATTCTGTCTATTATGATTGGCGAGAGGATAAGATTTTGGGCAGAGGTTGTCAAAGAAGTTTAGAATTTCTTGGATTTACACCCCCCCGCCCCTTTTTTCTTCAGAGAGTATTCTGAAGTAGGGCTTACAATAAATTCTACCATTTATAATGTTTACAGAGACAAAAGGGTTTAATGAACTCAATATCTGTTGTAACCAGGTCTCAATGCCAAGAGATGCTTTACACCATGAAGGCATTGAACACCGGGAGTTGCATAATGCCTATGGCTACTACTTCCACATGGCAACATCTAATGGTCTTCTAAAACGTGGGGGTGGGAATGACAGACCTTTTGTTTTGTCAAGAGCCTTCTTCCCAGGGAGTCAAAGATACGGATCTGTTTGGACAGGAGATAACACAGCAGATTGGGATCACCTGAGGGTTTCAGTTCCAATGATCTTGACACTTGGTCTCTCTGGAATTTCATTCTCTGGTAAATGCAATTCTTTTTTTTCCTAATCATTTGTATTGTTTTGTCAGATGATTGTATTTAATCATTTTGTTATTTCTTCAAAACCCGTCTTCTAGGTGCAGATGTTGGTGGGTTCTTTGGCAACCCAGAGCCTGAGTTATTAGTTCGCTGGTATCAACTTGGTGCCTTCTATCCTTTCTTCAGGGCCCATGCCCATCAGGACACCAAAAGACGAGAACCTTGGTTATTTGGGTATAACTTTTCTATTTATTCCATTCAACTATGTTTGGCCCTTTTTGTATATATATGTGGGCATGAAGGCATTGAGCAGGAAGGGCACTCATGATTGATAGTGGTGTTTTACATTGTTCTTGTGTATTTTTCTTACTCTTCTTCCCTTGTTCAATCTAGGCATATCCATTATTCCAGTCTATATAGAGATTAAACTTTATTCTGACCTTGTGGTTGTGGTTGTAGTATAAATGACAGCATGATAGCTTTTGCTTGGTTATCCCATACCTATGGGATTTAAGTATATGTTTTAGCATCTTTTTTACTTCTTATTGTTATCTTGGTGAGATGGCTAGATTAGGTATTCTTTATGACATTGTTGGTCTTAAATGTGTTAAAATTGCCCTAGAATCTATTAATATATAGCCAATTTGAGGACAATTTGTGATACTGGTCCCTGACTTTTGATAATGCTCTTTGATGAGTGGACACTTAACTTCCCTATCCTGGCCAGCTTTTGTCTGTAAAACAAGTGTAGCTGGCTGCTTTCACATCTGCCAACTGAAAATGCTCACTTGGCTATACTAACAGGATAGTAATTTTCTTTTATATTTTTTGCCTTGATCTTGTGAGCATGAGATCATGTCAATGAGATAGTTCACTTGCATTATATGGGAGGGTTCGATTCATAAAGGGAGCTGTAGCGTAGTGTTTCTGAATAGAGTTGTCTTGGAGCATAAATTCAAGTGATACTGTTGATGATCTTGAACTCCTATGTATGACATGCAAAAGTTTCCAGACAGAAGGACCGGACTTTATACAGATACTGAGTGAAGAAAAGAAGTTTGATGATATTTTGAAATCTGGTCTTTGTAAATCTGCAAAAAATTGTGGTCGCATGTGCTACAAGTCCGGGATAAATTGAAACTTAATGAATTTTTATTCTTCTTGCAATAACCTATATCCTCCCAGTGTTGTCTTTTTATTCTATTCTTCCACTGTTCATTTTAAATTATGTTCATTATCTGATAAGTTTGGTGAATGGATGCTCTTTAAATGATTGCAGAGAGAAAAACACACGGCTAATAAGAGAGGCCATACGTGTTCGGTACATGTTGCTCCCTTATTTCTACACATTATTTAGAGAGGCAAACACTACTGGCCTTCCTGTCATGCGCCCCTTGTGGATGGAATTTCCTTCTGATGAAATTACTTTCAGCAATGATGAGGCTTTCATGGTTGGAAGCAGTCTCCTGGTGCAAGGAATCTACACTGAGGTGCTACTGCAACCAAATTTTTTTTACATATTTTGCAACGGATTTCGTTGTTTGCCCTTTATTTAATATAGTTTCTCCTCTTCATTTGTTTAACAAATTTAAATTTGTGGTTTCATCCATCCAGCGAGCAAAATACACATCTGTTTACCTGCCTGGGAAAGAATTATGGTATGACATTAGAACTGGAGCTGCATACAAGGGAGGCAAAACCCACAAGCTGGAGGCCAAAGAGGAAAGTGTTCCTGCTTTTCAAAGGGCTGGAACTATTATACCCAGGAAAGACCGGCTTCGTCGAAGCTCCACGCAGATGGTGAATGATCCTTATACACTGGTATGTAGCTAACAGCCTGATGCTCATTCGGACATGGCAGTCTCAACTGCTCTTTACTTTTTAGATTTTGGAATCAGTATATTTTGTTCTTGAGTTTCTTTTGACTTGCCCCTGCAATGTAACTTTTGGTCCTACTGAGGTGGTTGGTATACACAACCTGAATTTGCTTGCCATTCTTGCGGCTGCGTCTTCTTATGGTATATATAGTCGAGTATGTGCATGCATGTCAAGGCAGATTTTTTTACTTTTTTTAAGTCAACAAAATAACGTAATTCCAATACATTTTTTTTTTTTTAAAAAAAAAAAACTCATCTAGGTTTGATGCCCCTCTGATTTTGTTACAATTTTTTGTATAATTGCCTTTGATAACTCACTCTTAAATGCTGTTGAAATCATGAGTGATTGGTCATAACTCTGGTGGTACAGGTGATAGCTCTAAACAGTTCTCAAGCAGCTGAAGGCGAGCTCTACATCGATGATGGAAAAAGCTATGAATTTTTGCAAGGGGCTTACATCCATCGCCGTTTTGTCTTTGCTAATGGAAAGCTTACATCCATAAATCTGGCCCCCTCCAGCAGTAGCAAATCCCAATTTTCATCAAAGAGCATCCTCGAAAGGATTATACTGCTAGGTTACTCTCCTGGACCAAAGAATGCTCTCATTGAACCGGCAAATCAGGAGGTCGAAGTTGAACTCGGGCCCCTTATGCTTGAAGGGGGGCGTGGATCTTCTGTAGTAACCATCCGCAAACCAGCTGTCCAAGTTTCCGATGACTGGACAATAAAAATTTTGTAAGAACAATCCAAGTTCCACAAAACTTTCCCTGGAGGATAGAAAAATTCCCCCAGTTGTTAGAATATTGTAGTGAACTCCTAGATTGGACTAATATTCATAAATTCAGTTGTCATGAGAAATATATAAGCATGCTAATTTGTTCGTCCTGTGGAATTTTTACTTTATCATATGAAACACACTACTCTAGCCTCTACACTATGACTGCACACTTGACCTTTTGTTCATTCTCTGTAAGCTATTTCCTCACCACCTACCTACTCAGATGCGAGCCTTTCCTCGGGTGGTTGCGGGATCAACATTTTATTACCATCAAAATAAAAAATTATGTGCAATAAATTATAAAAAATTTGCTGGTTCCAACTAAAAATGAAGTTGAAAAGCTTAGATAAAAATGCATTTATTTGATTTCATGTTGCGGTGAAAAAAAAAGGTTCCCCATCTAGTGGATGCTCATGTCGAAGGAAACGACGATAAAATTGTTTTATTAGCACTTGAGATACTATAAGATAAAATACCATAGGATATCAACAATGATTTACAATGTTTGAAAGATTCTGGGAAAACAAACATGAGTCGTCCGCTTATTAAAAAAAAAAAACATTTTGGGGTGGATGCCAGGTTATTCATCCCCTAGAAAAGAAAAATAAAATAAGATAGCTCAAGCGAGTGGATATGAGCTTTGTTTCGAGGGTCTAGACACACTGAGCACCAACAACAACAGGCCTGCATTGATGGGCTTCCCCCCCTCTTTAGAAACACAAATAGGCTTGGTGCCAGCACTTTGCTATGGGGCATTACTGGTTTTTTTTTTTTTGGTATAAAAAATTATATCTACAGCTTGAATCATAGATCTGACTTTGTTATATAAATTAATTTTATTTTAATTAGATAAAAAAATAAAAAACAACAATAGACAAGTCATATTTAAAAAGAAAAGTGATAAGGATAACCTTAGAAAAGCAAAATCTCAACAAGGAACAAATAATGAAACTTAATTCACATTCCATTATATATATATAAGAGTAAAATAATACAAGAAATGAATATATATAAAAAAAAACAGCCCTGGTCAATTTGAGTTAATATGATAAACTTGTAATCCTGGTAATCAGGGCTAAGCCAACCCGAGATATTTCGTCAAGCCTACGACCTAGATCATGAGATTAAAATAATACGATAGAAAAGAATAAAGAGAATTATAAAGCCTACTTTTCCTAAAAAATACATGAATTCATGTTAACTTTTCAAATTAGTCACCCGAGTCATTAGACCTAAAATACCCTATTTAAAAAAACCATGAAGCCCAGTTCCTGAAAAATAATTTCAATTATACAAAAGAATTATAAAAATAATGATTAAAAAATAAGGATCAAAATTGAAATACAAAATAAACTTTATATTAGATTGAAGGGTGAGATTGTAAAGAAAAATCAATTTAGCAAAAGAAGAAAAAATAATCAAAAGAACAAAGATCAAAATTGACATAAAAAATAAAAATATATTTTTATCTTTTATGATTAACCATGATTAGGGTAAAGATTTACTTCATAACCTTTATAAGTTAATGAAAAAGAAATTTCATCAAGCAATTTCATTAACCTTTTTCTCCATAAAAAAAAAGACGGGGGATGGTGATGCTATCAATTATAACACTTTTAGATTTGCCAATCAAATTTATGATAGAAGTTGAATACATAATATTTCTATCGGTAAGTTCATCAACAAATTATAACACGTCATGTTACCGACATAACTACTAACATAATATTTCGTGATTTTTTAATTATTTTTATTGTCTCAACAATTCCATCGGTAATTAGCGATGGAAAAATATTCCATCAATAATTACATAAGGAATTTTCAATAGATAGTTTCCGTCGCTACTATAATAAAAACTTACCAACATAAAATATTTTGTTGATAATTCCGTTACTATTTGATAATTTTCTAGTGATGGAATAAGACCTCATTTTGTACTATTTAGACCTAAATGGGTTAAATAAGTGGGTTTTAAAGAAGGAAGAAATATTTTCCACTCGAGTTGTAGACCTAGATGGGTTAAATAAGTAGGTTTTATTTTAATGATGAGTAAAATAAACAACGATAATAAATGGATCAAATTAAAAAATTTAAAAAAGTAATCATGATAACTTGGGGGAAAAACCGCTTTTTAAAAAAAAATAGAAAAAACAATGTAACTCAATTCTCAACCAAATAAATATAAAAGAATGAAATTGGATAAAAAAATGACCCAAAAAATTCAGCCCGAGTCAACCCAGTTAGCATGACAAACCTGTAACTTAGGTGATATATAAGAGACAAGTCAATCTCGGTTAACCTGTGATCCAAGTCTTGAGATTGCGATAACCCGATAGGAAAAAAATAGAGAAAACCACAAAGGTCAATAGAAAAAAATCAAATGATGAAATAAAAAAAAGAAAACAAGTAAAAAACAAAAAAAAATGATATCAACCCCCGTTAACTTTTCAAATCTATTACCCAGATCATTAGACTGGGAGCACTATAACAGGAAAAACCACGAAGTCCATTCCCCCAACCAATCAAATATTAAAGGATGAAATTGAAGAAAAAATAAATTAAACAAAAGGATCCAAAACCAAAAATAACAATTAAAAGAATGAAGATAAAAATCAAAAATAAAAATAAATTAGAGAAAAAATATAAACTTCTGATTAATGGGTGAAATTAAAAAGAAAAATTAATTTAATAATAGGATAAAAAAACAATCAAAAGAATGAGACCCAAATTGAAAAAAATAATGTATCACAAATTAGAATTGAATGATGAAATTAAAAACAAATAAAAATTTATAAAATAGCCAAGAAATAAAATAGAAACAGCAATAAAAAAAGAATCGAAGTTGAAATATCAATAACTAAAAGGACTACCCTAAGATTTTGAATGGCCAATGTAAATTTTGAGAGAATGAGAGAGAAAAAATGGAGGATAGCCCAATTGGTGATAAACCATCTAGTCATGCATAACCACACCAGAAAAAAAACACTGTGACGATTACAATTACAAGGCGAAAAAGGGGGTTTTAGCCCTTGAGAGGCATCGTATGCACCATCAAAAGATCTCGGTCGCGTTGCACATGCCAACCACTTTCTCATTTGCAAATATTCTATATTTATTAAAAGACCATAATGAAAAGATGAAAAAGTCCCTAAACACAAGTCTTAAAAACCTATGGTAATTAAGTCATTTTATTGTGTTTTAAAAAATAAAATGACTAAAAACCCCTAGGTGTCAATTTCAATTTTTTTGCTTTTAAAGCTAATAATTGAGTCATTCCATTGTATTAAAAAAAATAAAAAATATAATTATATCGCCGATCAATCTGGTAATGATCAATGAACCTTATAAAAAGACTAAAATACCCCTAACACCAAACATCAAGACCAATGATTTTTCTTAGAATGACAAAATAATAATTACAGTAATATTATAGTTAAGAGTTAATAAATATGTATAGATGTACAATGAAAATACCTTC
>Ga0307511_10007486_pt1 | contig 10971 bp, 7 predicted proteins | sample 13_EM_MG_FD_200266 | JGI IMG/M metagenome (GOLD analysis project Ga0307511, IMG submission 200266) | Populus trichocarpa ectomycorrhiza microbial communities from riparian zone in the Pacific Northwest, United States - 13_EM | ecosystem: Host-associated > Plants > Roots > Unclassified | place... | reverse complement strand
AGGAGATTTTAACATTTATCACGTACTATTTCAAACCTCATCTGAGAACGAGAATCAATCGCATTCCACGGTATGATGATGGCGGTGAAGTGCCTTCTAGTGGGAACTTGTCAATATTCTCCAATCCTGGATGACCCACACCTAAAAATGTCGTAAGAGGAAGATATTTGTCGGTAATAAATTTAAAACAAGCACACAATTATGTTCTATTTAACTGTGATGAGCTGAGACCTTTTATTCAGTAAGTATATATATGTGTACTACTAATTAAACTTTGTTAATAATATACTATTTATATATTGTGATATCATACACTCATTATCACTTGCAAGCAACATCGACAATATTTGTTGTCCTATAACTCATAGTTGACTGAATCTCAGATATTTCAATTACAAGATGAATAATTTTCCACGTGGTTCAGAACACATGTAAGTACTATCACAAACTCATTATCACTTGCAAAATTATTGTATGCATGTCATTATGAGATTCTCGTTTACTGTTCATTGATGTACATTACATACAAGGTTTATCAAATGGGAAGGAGTGATGTTAAGTCATTGTCTTCACTAAGCCTGGGCCCTGAAAGAAAAGTGAAGTGCTACAACGGGTATTTTATCAATGGATATGTGTTTCATACTAAACAATACGGGCATGGAAGAAAGACATACAACAACGGTGTTTGTGTTAAGGGATCGACTAGTAGTGAGTTAGAAGTTGACTACTATGGTAGATTAGAAGAGGTTGTCAAACTGCAATATCATAGCGAGTAGAATATAGTGTTTTTATTCTAATGCTATTGATATGACACGACTGACAGACGAATCAGAGTTGATCTGCACTATGGTTTGGTCGAAATCAACTCAAAAGCTAGACTCCGCAACGTAAACGATGTCTTTGTTTTCGCAAAGCAATGTCAACAAGTTTATTACACATACACCCCTTTCTTTAGAAAGGATCGATCAAGAGTTGATTGGTTATCCGTTTTAAAAAGGAAACCCAGGGGTCGTGTCGAGGTTGTTCAGGATGAGAACAAAGACACAAGTGTGCGAGATGAAGTCTTTCAAGTTAGTGAGTTGGTTGAACCATATCGAGTTTCTCCTTCGATTGACTTGAAAGAAAATTTAAATTTCATGTTTTCGATAATAGTCTTGTTGATGTTGATGCAGAGGAGTTGAATGTTGTTTTGAGCTCTAGCAGACAAGCAAAGGTCGATGAAGATGATGATATCCATATTGAAGATTGCGATGAAGGTGATGACTATTCAATTGACGACGAAGAAGAAGAAAATTCTAACTAACAATCAGAATGAAGCCATGTGTAAAACATTTTTTTCATGTAATATATATTATGGATGATATATTTTGTAACACGAAATATTTATTTTATAAGTTTGTATTGTTTAAGCATTGTTGTTATTGTTTTGTGTGATGGACAATTTATCATTTAAGTTTTTGCAGGAAAGTAAATAGGTAATACAAACATCATCTTTCTTACACACTATACGGACGGATTCCAGTCCATCGGCATTTCATAGTAGCGGTACTGGAAATGCCACAACCATCATCGACAATTTTACGGACGAATTCCAGTCTGTCGGTATGTTGTCGACATGTCAAAATTATCAACAAAATTACCGACGAACAGTGCGAATTCCCAAGGGCGGGGCATTAAATGCATCTCTAACCGTGTGTTGTTGTCGACGGAATTACCGACGAACTGCGAAAAATATGAAGGGTAATTAAAAAATAATGGTGCGAAATTCAAAAGTCACCGATATAATAATTTAAAATAATATTTTTTAATGTCCGTCGGTGCATCCATCGGTACAACTGCGCTATAAATCCCAGCAACCGCCCCTTCAGTTCATTTTTTCATCTGCTCCGTTATTCCCCTTTCATTTTTTATTTTTTTCCTCTCATTTTCTTCAAGACTTTTGTTTGTTTTGCTTGTAATCTCTACTTGGATCTTTATAAAATTAAAAGGTATGTGTTTCCTCTACTTCATTTTACTTTAAGGATTTTTTTTTCTTTGTTTTAGCTATTGTTAGTTTTGTTATGTTTTTTGTTTTGGTGTATTTTTATAATGTAGATAAAGTTTTGAAATAAACACATTATTAAGGTAAGTATATTTCATTCCTAAAGTCTATAGTTTTTTTTTAAAAAAATTTATTGGCAATATTTTATTGTTTGTATTGCCATAATAATTGAATAATTTGTTGAATTGTAATTGTTAGTGTTGAATTTACCTTGCAATTAGTAATTGAATATGTTGGAATAAATTTAATTATTCTCTCAATTTTACTCTATTATTGCATGATTTGTGTTAGTCTATAGTTTTTTTTTTGAATTTTTTGAATATATTTTATTGTTTGTATTACCATAATAATTGAATAATTTGTAGAATTTTAATTGTTATTGTTGAATTTACCTTGTAATTAGTATGGATGTTATTTGTATAGATGTTATGTTATATACAAGATTAGTATAGATGGGGTCAATTGGTTGTGGCTATTGTCAATATTTACAGGTTTGAAAAGTTTGGGTAGTCTCTAGTATAGGGGAGGTGCTATCAATTTTTTTTTTAACATTCGAATTTAATTATATAATTATTAGTATAAAATTGTGTAGATGCATAGAACGAAATCCATAGCTCGTCGCTCACGTATGGTCGCAGCTAGTTCTTCTAGCAGCGAGGATGAGATATCCTTAGGTGCCTGTTAAGAAAAGGCACATGCGCCGTCAACCGATGCTGCCTCTTCCAGCGCGGTTTCACAGCGCAGAGGCGGCGTGCCTTCGCAGCGGAATCAATTCACCCACAAGTATGAGGCATTGTGGAAGGACGACCTTTCAATGTAAGTTTGTTAAATTTTTAGTTTTTTTTTAAATTATAACATATTTATGAACAACTAATCAATATTTCATTAATTTAATTTATTTTCAGGTTCACAAACATTGAGGCCGCCCGAGTAATATCATCGGCATTTAAATCATCGATGAAGATTCTATTATTTCAATGGAGTCAGGTATCCAGACATCCTGAATGGATACCTCAAATCAATGCATGGTTTGATAGATTTGAGATTGGTGTTAATTTCTAATTTTCAACTTATTTCTAATAAATTATTAATATAATTGTGAATAAATTATTATTTTTTAAAAAATTAATTATTTATACACCGGACAAATTTGACTGGGACAGTGGGCATGACACTATTGTGAGGAGGGTGTGGGAAATTCACGCGGCAACTAGGTAACATCGAAAACAATACAAGATTTTTTTAGAAAAATATTTATGTTTCAAAATCTAATTTCTCACTATGAAAGTAGGTTGCATGATTTTTTATATGAAGCACAAAAAAAGGCAAAAAAAACGCGAGTTATAAGGGTCTCCAAGGCTGGAACGACATGGCGATTTGGAGGGATTTCAAACCGATATACATCCTGGCAGATATATGGCTACAATATCTTGAGCACGTGATGTCTGAGCGGTTCACACAACGCTCACAGTCTGGTGCTGGCAACCAGAACCGGCCAATTCATGGCTCGGTGACAACACACACCAGCAGCTCCGTTCTGTTTGCTGCATATGCGAAACGGATAATAAGATTAATTTAAATGAAATATATCATTAAATAATTTGTTAATTATTTTTTTTCATTACAGGCTACATCTCTTGGATGTGAGACGAGCCCAATTGAGCTGTTTGTTGAGACGCACGTGCGGAGTAAAGACCGTCAAAAGGAGGCGCAAACAGTTCGTTGACGACCGTGCTCAACACTTTGTGGTATGTTTGTTCAAACATTTTATTTTGTAAGTTATTATTTTTATTGAATTGAATATGATGATTTCTTTTTTCATTTTCAAGAGACCTATAATAGCCGGTTGAGGGAGATATATAGGGACGATCTTTCGACCCATCTGGATTTCGATCCGGATTTGTGGATAGTGGTTGGATCGTCCGGTGGACCGGATAAAAATCAAGTGTACGAGCTCTCCACCACTACAGTCGAGAACTTGCGGGCAGCCCGTAGTGTATCAACCGTTGGGAGCTCCCAATCAGTATCGAGCACCCAATCTAAGGAGTTCGTGGCCTTGCAACAACACACGGCTCAGCTCACCGAAAAATATGAGAACCTCTCGGTGAATTATGAACAGCTTCACCAATTGGTCATGAACATGACATCACAGAGTGGTGATACATGTGTGCCTCCTTTTTGGCCTTATAACAACCAGCCTCCTCCTCCAGCTTCGTCATTATGTTAATTTAATATTTGTTTTTGAAACACATTCAATTTGTAATGAATATTATTTAACATTATTTCTTTTGTTTTTGATGTTTAGTAAAAATTTTATTTGCATAATTGTTTTTTTTTCTATTAATTTATATAATTTTATATTATTTATTCTAAATAAGTTTTTTTAAAAATATTTAAAAATAATCACCGAGGGATTTACAGACGGACTATATCCGTCGGCATGTCACAGTAGCTTTCACAATCCCCAATGAATTTCCAGACGGATAAATTCTGTCAGCATTTCACCACTCACCGACAAATTTACAGAGGGATATAGTCCGTTGGCATTTAACCAGGAGCTGAAAAATATTTACTGGATATGCCACTATCACCGACGGAATACATCCGTCGATATATTTCAAGCGGAAATATTTTTTTTGGTGCGTAATTTCCGTCTGCAAAACCATCAGAAATTGTTTTTTTTTACCAACCGATTTAGTGATGGAATTAGGTATTACCGACGAAAGGAAAGCCGATGGACGTTTCCCGTTGGTGATTTTGTCGGTAAAAAAATTACCGACAAACTCTGAATCACAGATCGACAGAATATTTTCGTCGGTAAAACTGTGAAATCTTGTAGTTATCACTACCGGACTTGTCTGGTCCACCAGGTGAATCAGGTTCATCGTTGACGAGGACATCGATGAACCTGATTATAGTTTAGTTCTTTTTTTTTTTACCTTGCCTATGCTCTTTTAAAAATTATAGTTTACATTATAGATCAAAATAATTTCTCAAATAAAATAAAAAGATCAAATTATCCTTGTATATTACATATCAAAAACACCCAAGAACATATAAAAATTTATCTCTTTTCAAACACAATATATCTCTCTCTCTCTCTTCCAACATAATCTATCTTATCATGGGTTTGCAAAACATCACCAATTTTGGAGATCCATTTCCACATGGCCCATTGCACTCTCATAGTTAAAACTGAAATGCTTGTAACAAGCACTTCCTCTCCTAGTGAAGCCCTGTTCTAAAAAATTAATCCCACCCATCGCCTTTTGCTTTCTCTCTTCAGGTCTAAGACTCATTTAATTATGTTATTAATTTGTAGTTTATTTTATGTGGGTATGGAGGTTCTTTGATAAAGATTTTTGTTTTCAAGATTTTGGAGGGCGGGTTTAAATTATTTGTGTTGTAATTTTATCTATATTGAGTCACGATTCTACTTCCTAATGGAATTATTATAATTATTTTTACACATAAGGTTGTAATTCTTGGGTTTTGTTGGTAAGGGCTTTGTTTTGTCATCTTAAATTCTTAATTAATTGTTTCTTCTTTGAATTTAGTATCTATGAGAATTGATTTGGAGTCTTGAAGAATTGGTGTTTTTTATTTCCTTTTTAAGATTGTAAACTAAGGGAATGAATTTTTCCCTTTTATCACTTGTTCGAGACTTGTAAATTTTGATAGATTGAATGTCTGAAGAAAATATTTTTCCCTTCTTAATGAGAAGAGCCAAAAACTCTACTATCTCTTACAACAAATATTGAAATGAGAGTGTTCAAGTGTGGAAGTGGTTTATCTTGAGGGTGATAACACAAGTTCAATTGTTACTTGCTTTGCATAGTAGATGGTGTTAGATGGCTGGTGTAGTTGTGCATGTGTTATTATAAAAGGATGTAAGGTAACTTCTGTATTGTGATAAGAGAGATGATAGATGTAAGGTGATTGTGGTGGCTAGAAGAAAACAAGAGAAGAGATGGAGCTAGGGTAAGATTTTCAGTAGCTAGTTTTTTTAAAAAAAAACAAATTGTGGCAATTTATTAATTTTAACGTTCCAAAAGCTTTTTAGTCATTAAATGAAATATAATGACAATCTTGTAAACAATTTAATGTTTTTTGTTGATTTGTTTTGGCGTGCAGTGAAGTTTTAGGAACTCATGAACTTCAAAATGTAAATCATAATTTTTTAAAGAATGGAGGCAAAGGAAAAGGATGACTAAACTACAAAAGGGTCAGGTTAATTTTTCCAAATTGTTTTGACCAATTAATATTTTCAACAATCATTTGGCTATTAAAAAATTACAAGACTGATGCAAATCTAAATCTTTCATTATCCCCTCCAAACATCAAAACATTATGCTAACAACTTTTATAAACTCATTTTCAATCTCAAAACATATCTAATTAAACAGGCCAAAAAACCTTCAAAACCCAACCAAATAAAAAAAAACTTTATATTATTGAATTCTTGATCTTCTTTCTTCTGCTATGTTAAGGCTTTTTATCACCATAAAAAAAATCCCTTTGTCAATCGAACACGTAAAAACCAAGTTTAACAATTTTAAGGTTGGAAAATACCTTAATTGGAGTATTTTCCTCTCTATTTCTTTTCTTTTACACCTGCTCAAGAATTAAAAACATAATTAGAATGAAATATTGTTACTTAAATGCAAATATTATTAAAATTCAAAACTTAATTGTAAATATAAACTAGAGCTACATAGAAAACTTAAAGAATATCAATGCACAGTGAATGCACCAAAACCGTTTCAATCATGGACCACGTCTCCCAGCTGCTATCCCTCGCCCCCATGATGCACGAATGTTTGGCATTCTATGGCTTTATAAAAGCCGAAGAAAGGCCATGAATGAGTGGGGAGGGGAGAGGATAAAAAAAATAGTAGAGAGAGAAGGGGATGAATGAGCGAATACAAGAAGGAAATGAACGGAAGAACAGAAAAACCAGGGGAGGAGAGGACAAGAAAAAACCATTAGAGAGAGAAGGGGACGAACGAGCAAATACAGGAAGGACGAACCAGAGAAAAAAAAAAACCAGAGGCAGAGTGAAACAGAGGAAAGGGATTGTAGAATCTCCGTCAAAACTCCAGCAACTGGGAGCAAGCTCAAGCCAACATAGAACAACACAGGAACAAAAAAACACAGACGACACAGACACTGAAAAGAAAGGAAGAAAACCAGAGAACATGACGAGCAACACGAGAATACCAAGCAGACACTGAGGGAGACAGGGAGAACAAGAGAAGCAAAAAGAAACCCAGCAAAGAAAAGCAAGACCAGAGGAGAAGCACACAAAGAACAGAGGCAGAGGGGAAGAAAGTAGCTTTGGCCAGTCCTCCATATATATTCCAATGAAAAAAAATCATTTGAAAAGCTAATTATATTAAAGTAAAAGAAACAAGTATTTTATTTTCTCTTAATAAGTTTGATGTTATTTTTTTTCCATATAGCCACGTTTAATTGGTTTATTTTTTTGTTGACCCCACTTTGTTGATTTTGACTTTTTTGAGAGATATATAAAAATAATGTTTGTGAAAGAGAAAATACATTTTAACATTTTGTTTAGTACTTCCTTTGGAGTGTGTAAAATAAGCATGAAAGAGTCAAAATAATATTTTTTTAATATTTAACTCTTCATTTAGCACACTTGTTGGAGATGCTCTAATTCACTTGTTACTGTTGTTGTGAATTATAATTAGTACATCATTGTACCACACGCATCACGTGTGCTTGCTGCCCAGCCGGGTCACTAGCTTGGGCTAGTGACCCGGCGGGGCCGTACGAGCTGACTGGACCCAACTAAAAAAAAAGGAAAAACAAGAAAAAAGTTAGGGTTGGGTTGGGCCTAGGTCTCAGGCCCATCTAGCCCATTCCCCTTTATTATTATTATTTTTTAAAAAATATAAAAATATATATGTTTTGTTTTAAATTCATTTTATTAATTTATTCATTGTGCCAGAGTCAAGAATATCATATATTTTTTTTGCTACGTAATATTTATTGACTTTAAAGTTGGAAGTATCTGAAGTAGAATATTCACTGGCGCTAGAGATAAAAATATTATAAATAAACCATAAAAAATAAAATAAAATAAAATAAAATAAATTCTTAGTAATTTAAGACAATTTATTTTAAATAAGATATTTTAAAAAAATAATATTAATTTTTTTATATTTCTAGTTTCATACCATAAAATTTTTATTAACTAAATTAGGATTTATTGGAAAACGCGATACCATAAAAATTTGTTCTTTCTGCGAAATGAATTTTTAAAATTCACCGCGATAGCAGATGAAACAAATAAATAGAAAAGTGTCTTCAAAAGACTTAAACCCTAAAACTCACTCTCACAATCGCAAACCCCCTTCTCCCTTTCCACCCTTTTCTCTCGATCTCCTCTATAGCCCCATTCATAGCCCACCCCCTTCTGTCTCTCTAGTTGTCTCGCATTTGTCTTCTCTGGCAAGTCTCTATTTTTCAAGCACGATTCTTCAAGTTTTTGTTGACTTCTGTTGCTGTTTCTGTTGCTTGTTGGGTTTTGAAAAATGATGGCTATGAATAGAGGAATATGAGGAGGAGGAGGAATATGGGAACAATGAAGGCGAAGTGTGAAATGACTTTATTTTTTTTATTCTTTTTGTTTCCTAAGAAAATTGACTTTTCCTTTCTGGTTCCAGGTTATAGAGGGGATGATTGTATATAGAGAAGGCAGGTGTAGGTCCAGTTGTGAATGTTCTCAAGCGTGGAGAAAGAGTGTTCTATTTTCCTCAGGGTCATAAAAAACAAGTAAAGATTGGATTTTGAACATTTTTCTGTTTAGTGAGTGATGAAGTAAATGGGTGTTGTTTAATGGGAATTTTTAGTCTTGGATTGGTTTTTGTTTGTAGGTTTGTGCTATTTCTAGTTAAAGATTTAAAATTTTGCTATTTTTAGGGTTGATGGCATCAACAAATTAGGAATTGAATAAGAGTGTTCCTTTGTTTCATCTATTGCCGAGGATTTTCTATCGTGTTATTCATACTCCGTTGGTTTGAAATAGTTTTTGATTTGGTCTGGTTTTGAAATTTAAAAAATAAAATTTATAATTTGGTTATTTTAATGTTTTTTTTCCAACACCAAACTGAATAAAAAATAATCATGTATTATTAATCGAGGTATATACTTGATTTAACCTTCTTTTAGTAATATTTGCTCTATGAAAATATAAATAAAACTACGTTGCCTTTCCAAAAACGATTTTACGTAAAGAAAAAGGCAGATTTTTTTTTTGGGGAATGTATAAGATATATAGTTCACTTTTGAAAGAAAAAGAAAAGAAAAAACAGAAAATCTCTAATTATAGTACTGCCTTGCGTTTTTGTACTAATTATACTGTATGTCATATTGTATTACAGGCGAGAGGTGTGGAAAATTGGGTATTTATCTGTCCATTGCAATGAAAATTTTATAAAATTTGGCTTTTTTTTTCCTCTTAAAAGTAGAAGGAAAAACCTCCTTATTTTCAATCGAAACACTCCTCGTCCACTGCCGCATTAAGTAAACCCACCTATGTTGATCAAGCGCGGCGTCAGTGGACATTTCCACTTTTCTCAATGACCCAAGTGTAAAAAAGGAAGACATCTTCCAATTTCTCATAGAAGGTACCTTTCGGGGTCGGGAGACATCTGCCGCCTTGGTAATTCATTTATTTGAGATCTGATATGGGTTTGTTTATGATCAAATTTAGTTTTTTTCTTTCTTTCAAAACCATATTGGTTTTGGTTTATGTATCATTTAAAAAAAAGTCTAAAATGACAATTATTTTTTACCATATGGGTCTAGTTATTTTTGTTCATCAACTTCTGGCAACAAATCTAAGAAACCATTGTAGTATTCAAATTGAAATACGGTCCATTAGTTGAGCATCTTGAAAGAAAAAAGAGAAAACTCACTGAATACTGACATAGAAAGAGAAAAAACAAGAAAAGGCAAAAGGAAAAAAAGAAAAGAAAATAAAATGGTAGCATATGTCCTCTCATCACCATGATCAGTCAGCGACAAACTCAATCTTGACATTGGCAACGGTAACAAAATCACCACCAGTCCGAGGCACGAAAGTCACCACAAGGGTTTCATCTCCTTCAGCTTCCGGATCTTCCATCAATCCTGTAATCCCCAATACCATAGTTGTCTTTGATTTTTTTGCATGCTTGTGAGGCACATTGACGAAACTTCCTGCAAACTCGGACTTGTCTGGTCCACCAGGTGAATCAGGTTCATCGTTGACGAGGACATCAAACTTAATTAATTGATTTTCTTCAAACTCAATCCCTTCAATAACTAAAACTTCATCTTCATCTTCTTTCTCCGTCGCGCTTCTTGATTTCTTTGGCCTGGAAACCTCCACACTTACGACTTTATCCAAGACAACAGGGAATGCACTAATTGGTGTTAATACAACGGTTTTTTTAGCTGCACGACGTGATTTTTCCTGCCTTGTTAATTTTGGTGCTGGTCTAGTTTTCAGCCAAGGAATAGGAACATCTTGAAAGCCATATCTTAGCTTCTTGGTGTCAAGAGTATCTTTAACCTTTACACGAACCAGCTCTTTATTCTCATCCCAGAAAAGAAACTCTGAATTAAGCCAATCAGGATCCTCGATATCCTTTCGCTTGCCTCCTGGTATTTTCTTCCACATGTCCCACATTCGGTCGACGTTCGAGTGATGACAATAAAATATGGGATCTCTCCCTGCTGAGTAGAAATTGCCCATATTTTCCCCGTTAGTTTGATTGGGGTCGCCGGTCCAGTAGTGAATCTGAGTGTGTGGGGTGGTCTCAATTGTACCCATTCCAGGACTTGGATCATCACCAGCACGATATGGTTTTCCAAAAAAGAGAGTAGGCTTCGTGGCACCGGACACCATTTGCCTGTACATT
>Ga0307511_10007484_pt1 | contig 10972 bp, 10 predicted proteins | sample 13_EM_MG_FD_200266 | JGI IMG/M metagenome (GOLD analysis project Ga0307511, IMG submission 200266) | Populus trichocarpa ectomycorrhiza microbial communities from riparian zone in the Pacific Northwest, United States - 13_EM | ecosystem: Host-associated > Plants > Roots > Unclassified | place... | reverse complement strand
ACCTTTTCACCTTGACATAATAAACTTAGCTAAACATTGTGAATAAGAGAAACATAAATAAACTAGATAAGAACATAGTTATGATGAAAAGCATAAACAAGAGATTAATGAAAGCAAAACTTAAACAATACAAAAATACAAACAAAGAAAGAAAGCAAGAATATGATAATCTGAAAACCAAGATGTCTAAATGTATGGAAATGCCTCCTTTTATAGGCTAAAATTCGGAACTATTGATTCATCTAATTATTGAGTGGGTGGCCACCTCTTGACTTGGTGACAACTATTATCTTCTTGTTTGAACAAAACATCATTACTAACATAAGAATTTGAATAGATCGTCTTCATGAAAGTTTTGGACATTTGTCATAGCTTTCCAACAAAACAAGAATGAGCTCATTTGGACTTCTAGAACTCGAGATATGGGCTCAACACTGAACAATGTCTAGGTTGCAGGACAGATTCCGACTTCTCTTTTGTTGCTACAATTTGAACTTGAAAACGGTCGTTTTGAATCTTGGAATCTTCATGAAAGTTTTAGGTTGTCTTAGCTTTCCATCCATATAAACCAGACCTAAATCCATCTTCTACAGTTCCAGTTATGATCCAATAACCAAATGATGTTCCAATTTGAATTGAACTAGCATCTCTTCTTTAAGTTTAGCCCTCTCTTTGTCTTCTCAATTTCAATAATTAAACACATCAATCAATCCCTTAAATGTGAGATATATTTGCATTTAAAATGAGCATTTATCATAAATTAAAGATATCTTATATTATCAAACTTGATATTATAAAACATGCTCAAGTTAGGGAATTTAATGATACTTTAAGTGCAATATGATGATATAAAACCTTGATAAAAATACACTTTTAAGTACTAATCATCACACTCCTTTTAGACCAATTTCGGCTTTCCGGGATCAGATCTCAATTTTGATTGTGAGTTGCGTGACCACGCGATCATGAGGTTCACATAAAAACCCTAATGGACCCCTTATGTAGACTTATATGATGCCCACTTACCATTTTAACCCAAGGTAGGACAACATGTTAGGAGACTTCGGGTAAAATTTTAGCCCAATCCAACGGTCGAATTGAGACTTATTACTGTTACCGTGAAACTGGACAGTTCTGCATTTTATGTCAGAATCTGAATCTGATTGTTTTTTCGTTGCCCAGATCATATCAGAGAATATCACACAACTCACACACAAAGTTGCGGCCGACGATGTTTATTAATCTGCAAAATTCATAGCCGCCACACGTTTGGTTATGGCTTTATTTATAATGACTCTAGACTGAAATAAACCCTCCTTTTGTGGACTTATATTAGGCCCACTTACAATTGACCCAAATAAGTAATAATAACCTAAAGACTAAGAAGAAAATAATAAATATAATAAACATAATATCCAAATAGACTAGGAAATCTGATCTGAATGTGGAAAAAATTCTGAAGTCTTCTTGTCTTGTTGTGCTCGGTTTTCTTATTTTGCATGGACAATCAATGAAGAAAATCTCCCTATTTTATACCTGTCAATTTAGTTTCCTTCCCATACTAGGAGAATCCTTAATTAATCCTTTCTAGCTTAGGAAATCAGATCTGGCAACCCTTTGATCCACACGAATTGGGCTCTTCTTGGACTTGGATTAGATGAATTAGAGGTTGTCCTTCATGATCCCTTGGCGTCCCAAGCTCCTCTAGGTCCATCTTGCTCCATATGTTCTGAACAAGCTCATTCAATGCCTCTTTAAGCTTATTTGCCCTAACTCTTATAATTGGCCTATTTTATACCTCCAATGAGTAATTGGCATGATTAAACTTGGTGTTGGGCTGATCCGCATCACCATGACACTTGAAACATTTAACATCACGAGTACGTTTAGAGGTTGAGTTTAAGATTTACCTTTGACACTAGTAGAGACATCAACTTTAGCCTTTGAGTTTCAGATTTACCTCGGATGGACAATACCGATGTCTCATTATATACAACTTCCAAGATGATGAAGAATTGGAATTACATGCTGGCCGAACATGTCCCTTCCTAAGTTATCTCTCAACCTTTGTAGCAATGTGAATCATGTCCTCTAGCTCCACATAATGTTGTAACTCAATAACATTGGCAATGTCTCGATTCAAACCATTAAAAAATCTAGTCATGGCGACTTCTCTATCATCAATAACATTGGCCCGAATCATTGTCATCCCCATCTCTTTGTGATATTCATCTACTGATTTATAACCTTGATTCAAACCTTCTAGCTTCAGATATAAGTCTCTGTAATAGTGGTTTGGCACAAATCGTTTTCTCATTAAGACCTTCATCTCCCCCCAAGTTTGAACGAGTTGTTCCCTTTTCTCCTCATACTGATTACAATCTAATCCCACCAAATCAATGCATACTCCTTAAAACTCAATGACCACTAATTTCACTTTCCTTTGTTCAGAATAGTTATGGCAATTAAAAATCTAATCTACCTTTTTCTCCCACTCCAAATAAGCTTCGAGATCGTTTTTACCTTCGAAGTTAGGAATTTTAGGTTTAATGGAGTTCAAGTCCCCGTCCACATCTTCATAATTCCCTATGCCATGTGAATTCACATTCCTCCTAGCCCTATTTGGTCCAGACCTGATTCCTTGGCTATGTAAAATCATAGTTATCTTCATTCGCATCTGCGTTTTCATCAACAACTCTTCAAAATCAGTTCTAACATTTTGTACGACCCTATGGACCGTATTTCCTCGGCGATCAACCCCACTATTCTATTGCCTTATCGAATTCACCTCGTCTTTCAGATCTTTGTACGTCCTAGACAAGAGCTAGAGTTACTGGCCTATGGCTCATAATTGGAAAGTGCCATCAGTGTTTTGTGTCGCTGATTCATTGTTTTCAGACATTCTTTAATTCTACAAAATTTAGTTAGTACAACAAAATATATCCTCACGCCTCTCATGTTTCACACAAAAATTAAGGTTTTGCACTCTAATAAGCTCACTACGTCTTTTACCTCACAACTTGCTTTCTTATGGTTCTTTAGGAACTGAAATCAACAAATCAAAATCAGTAGCCTTCGTAGCGCAATCCAATTATAATTTTCAGACTAAAGAGTCAATAAATATACTGAAAACAAAGCAAAATGAAACTACAATTATGATTTCGTGAGTAGCAATACAAATTTGTACGAATTATGGATAAAACGAAGACATGAAATAAAACAGAAGCAAATGTTCACTCCTAAATAACCCAGTTATAATAGAAACAAAAAGATTTGGTAAAAAACAAATAGTAAGGATTACGTTTTGGAACCCAAACCAAACGATATCAGAATGACCTCAGATTCAATATTTAGTGTTCTGATACCAAATAAACAACAAATCTCATTTTATAGTTCGTTCTCATATCTAGGTACCCAAACCCCTCATATGATCAGTTTGTGGCAGAATTGAACCTCGGATTAAAACCTCAAGCAAACAATGTCATAATACGCCCAAATTTAATATATGGTGTGATCTCACCCAAGTAGACAGTATATGATGTGTCAATATTCTGAGGTGGTTTGCTTATGGTTCACTAAGAATTGTGTTTCTGTGGCAGAATTAAATCATCCTTCAAATTTCATCTAATTTCTCTCTCTCTCTCTCTCTCTTTATTTTTTTATATGTTGTTGATATGATTAGAGACAATAATAAGATGTAATATAACCCTTCTTTTTTCTTAGATGTCGCAGACATAAGAAACAAAACGATGAACAACGCAGACACTGAAAAACTTAAAAGAACAGTAAAAAAATGAAAATAACATAATGATATGACCTTGTTTCAAAGCCTAGCTCTAATACCAACTGATGTCAACCTCGTGATCGTGTGGTTATGCAACCCACAATCAAGATTGAGATATGATCCTGGAAAGTCGAAATAGGTCTGATTGAAGTGTGACACAATGAAAACCTGCCCAAGGCACCAAGGCTATTGGAATGAAGTAGAATGACGCCACACAAGCCTTTGATAAGTCAGATTCATTTTATTCAAAAACTGAAGAATGCAAGAATCATTCTCTCATATTAAAACTGGAAAATTCAGAGGTAATATTCATTAATGGCTGCCGAAATTTAGGTTACATGAGTTTAAATAGTTCTTGAAAAATTAACCCTGATGGATCTACCCTAGTGGACTGATTTGGCCTACTAAAAAAAGTGACCTAAAAACCTTAAACTAAAAAAAACCCATAACCTGATCCAAACAAGCCTTGGATCCTAACCGAAAACAAAGTATTATTTAAGCCCAAACAAGCCTTGGGTTGTAGCTAACAAAATAAAATAAAGCCTGTAATATTAAATCCATGTTTTGCTATGAGAAGAAGAGAAGGAAATAAAATGTTACAGAACTGATTCAAGGCTTATTTATAGCCTTCCATGTTTCCAAGTTGTAGTAGGATTCTTTGTTTCCTTTGTTATCCTCACGTCATGACCCAAATAAGGTTGGATTGGGCCCCTCTCGCACATGGCTAAGATGTATTAGGACCTCCTTTTGATACTCTAATGGACCCTTCAAATCTGACTTGGTCGAAACCTTCAAAACCAATGCATTCAATGTCTTTGTCTTGGATCGAGTCATTGGACCATTTGGAACATATAATGGGTACTTGCTGGTGTTTCAGGGCTGGTCCACATCAAAAGTATTTTTTTCCCATGGAATAATTAATCCATGAGGCAAAACTACTTTGCAAATGAAATTATAAAGTTCTTTTAATTATAGGAATCCTATTGCATGGAAGCATTGTTCCTAAAATGTTCCTAGTCGATGCTCTCTTAAATACTGGAAACATATTTTTGCCACAGAGACAATACATATTATGTTCCTTTTTTTTTTTATATAAAAAGAAATGGTTGTTCTCATGAGCTGAGATATAAAGGATACCTAGATCTAATATGTAGGTGCTTGTCATAATACATGTACACTAAACTGACCTCCATGAGAATTTAATATGAAGAGATCAACTATGTCTATGAAAAGGCTTATGTAACAGTTGTGTAAGTGATCCTTAGACCTAATATCACTAAGTTATTTTATTACCTTATAGTGTTGACTGAGAAATCATTGGCCAAGGTGGAATAAGATTTGAAAATAGTTTCAAATCTTATTCAAATGATCAATGACTATTATGTAAAGAACAAACATGATTTTACATAACAAACATACTTCATGCTTTAATGTTAAATTGAAAATATATTGATGAAAGAAAATTAAATACACTGAAAAACTGGTCACTGAAAGGTTCAGTCAAACCACTAATCATTTTTTTAACATTTAGGGAATCATGACATATTGTTAGACGATGCATCTGATTTTCAAATATAAATTAATCACTTTTTGAATTGATAATAAATTAAATTATTTAATTTAATTAATTTAATTTTATTAGAATTATAATTTATATTCGGGCTAACATATTATGAACCTAATAGGTCACACACATTAAGAACCATTAATCAGAAATTAAACTGGGATAATTAATTAAGTCTGACTTGATTGAAAATAATTTTAGAAATTAAGCACTATAATGTATTTAATTAATGGATGATAATTCTAGTCTTAAAATAATCAAGTAGGGTTGATTGATTAAATTTCTAAAATTATTCTTAAATAATATCCATATATTATTGAAGGGGCAAATTGAAATTTTGCCAATTTATAGGATTTTTTATATTTTCCTATAAATAGTAAGCTATGCCTCTTATTATTTGTAGTTGTTGTCTATTAGACATAAAAACGACATAATTCACAGAATAAATGATGAAGATCAGCCCAACACCAAGTATAATCATGCCAACGACCCATTGGAGGTGCCAATTGGGCGAATTACAAGAGTTAGGGCGAAGAAACTTAAAGAAGCATTGAATGGGCTTGTTCAGAACATATGGAGCAAAATGGACCTCGAGGGGCTTGGGACATCTAAGGAGCATGTCGCCTTTAATTCATCTAATTGAGGTCCAAGAAGAGCCCAATTCGTGTGGAACAAGGGGCTGATGTGTCCGACCCAATACCAGCCTTGTTAGGCTTGTGTTTTTTCTAATGCTACAATGATAGAAAGTCAGCAATTTATTCTCCTAATTAAGTTAGGAAGTTGGCCAAATCTTATTCCTGAAAGGGGAGGATTATTTAATGTTTTTCCTAACTTATGAAGGACAGTAATTAAATCAGCAACAAAGGAGGAAATAAGGCCATGTCTTTGGGTTATTATTACTTATTTGGGTCAATTGTAAGTGGGCTTCATATAAGTCTACCTAAGAGGGGTCCATTAGGGTTTCTTTAAGTCTAGAGTCAGTATAAATAAAGACATAGCCAAACATGTAAGGTTACGTAATTTTCAGATCAATAAACTTCTTTGCCGCACTTGTTGTGTGTTGGTGGGATAATCTCCCTTCCTTGGTTCTCTAAAGAACTGAAAACGACTTATCGAAGAACAACTGGCTTCATGGCGTCATCCTAATACTTCTCGTTCGCGAATCAATATTCGTTGGGTAGGGGTTTTCCATTTCCAATAGTGCTGGTGCCTAGGTACAAATTATCTTTGTGTCACACTCCTATCAAACCTGATTTACTTGGCTTTCAGGGAATTTAAGTCTTTGCGTGTGGGTTGCGTGACCATGTGATCATGAGTTTCGCATCATTTGGTATCAGAGCTTGGCTCCATTAATCAGGTTATATCCCTTCTGAAATTTTCGTTTCTTGTTGATTCCACAAAAATTCCCTAATCTCCAATTTCTTCTTCTCCTTCAATTTGCGGCAAATAAAAAAAATGTTATTTCATTATGTTATTGTTCAAAATATATCAGTAGCATCAAAAACAAAAAAAATAAAAAATAAAAAAGCAAAAAAAAATCGTTCAAAAAGACGTTTATTGGTTTCTGCCGTAGAAAACTAAACAAGGGAAAATTGCACCAAATCATCTCGGAATTAGCTCAAATTTGATACTCTGATTACTGGGGTCCTAATCGCACGATATATTAATTTTGGGTTCAATTTCATATCGTTTTCTTTGGTTTTCAATTTCGGGTCTAATCATGTCTAATTCATAATGTTTTTGCGTCAGTATATCAAACCTTATTAATTTCTCAAAATTTATATTCTATCTATTTGGGTTGATATTGCACCATATCTGAAATTTTATCTCAATTGGACATCATTTATTTTAGGTTCCAGATTCGGACTTGTCGTAAACGAGTCTATTTTGCGTCAACTTTTGAAATTCACTTTCTTTATGTTGTTTTCATTTCTTGCAGTATATTTTCATCATATCTAACATATTTGGGTGTTGTTTCATCGTTTTTGCATATTTCGTTTTCATTTCTTTCAGTTTCATTTGGATTTCGGATAGATTCGATTGCTACTCGCGAGACTATCATCACAGTTTCATTTTTGCTTGTTTTCTGGTTTTTTAATTGCTTCTTGAGTCATATATACATATTTGGATTGTGTTGCTAAGATTGGTTCTATTTGGTGTTGGTTTCAGCTCTACAAGAACCGTAAGACGGTGAGACGAGAGGTGTGAGTGTGTGAGGATATTAAGAGTGTTTGAGCGAAACACGGGCCGAAAGGCCAAGGTGGGCTGATTATGAGGATTTTGAGGAGGCCGTTGATGATATTGGTGATGGTGGTTTTTAGCATCTTAGAAACCGAAGGGATTTTGGGAATAGAGCTAGGGGCCAATTTGGCCAAAGGGAAAATTTCCATAGTGTTGGGGGACATGCTAATTTAGATAGTGATTTGGATTCTATCAAACTAAAAATACCTTCTTTTCAAGGTAAAAACGATCCCGAGGTATATTTGGAGTGGGAGAAAAAGGTGGATTGTTTTTTTGATTGCCATAACTATTCGGAGGCGAAGAAAGTGAAATTGGTAGTCATCAAATTCACGGTTTATGCACTGATTTGGTGGGATCAGAATGTGATTAGTAGAAGGAGGAGTGGAGAGAGGCCGGTAGCGTTGTAGGAGGAGATGAAAGTGTTGGTGAGAAGACGATTTGTGCCTAACCACTATTATAGAGATTTTTATCTGAAATTGCAGGGTTTGAATCAGAGTTCTAGGTCCGTGGATCAGTATTTCAAGGCTACTATGGCTACTATGATTCGGGCCAATGTGATTGAGGATAGGGAAGCTACTATGGCTAGATTTCTAAATGGGCTGAATAGAGACATTGCTAATGTTGTAGAATTACAACATTGTGTGGAATTGAAGGACATGGTCCATATGGCAACAAAGGTGGAGAGGCAATTAAAGAGAAGGGGCAGTACACGTTTTCAGACCAATTCGACTTCATCTTCCTCAACAAAGAGGCCGAATCTGAAGAGAGAGTGGGCTGTCCAACCAAAGCCTTATGCAAAGGCCGAACCACCTAAGGCTAAAAAGGATACTCATACGGATAGGAAAGGTAAATCTGAATCTCAACCTACTCGTGATAGAGATATTAAATGTTTTGAGTGTTTAGGGAAGGGGCACATTGCATCTCAGTGTCCAAACCGAAGAGTTATGCTTACAAGAGAGACAATGGAGAGGTTGAATCTAAAAGTGAGGAGATGCCACCTTTAGTGGATGTGGATTATAATGATGAGGAGATTGCATATCCTATTAAGGGGGAGGCCTTGGTTATAAGGCGTGCGTTGAACATGCAAATCAAAGAAGATGATGTGGATCAACAACAGGAAAACATATTTCACACTCGATGTCACATCCAAAACAAGGTATGTAGCATGATAATTAATGGAGGTAGTTGTGCTAATATAGCTAGTGATACTCTTGTGAAGAAATTAAAACTGAGTTGTATTAAGCATTTGAGGCCTTATAGATTGCAATGGTTGAATGAATGTGGTGAAGTGAAGGTTACTAAGCAAGTATTGATTGCACTTGCTATTGGGAAGTATTCCGATGAGGTTATGTGTGATGTAGTCCCAATACATGCTAGTCACTTTCTTTTGGGGTGTCCATGGCAGTTTGATCAGAAGGCGATTCATGATAGGTTTAGAAATAGGTTCACTATTGTAAAGGATGGTAAAACCATTACTCTTGTACCTCTTTCTCCAAAACAAGTGTATGATGATCAAATGAAATTAAAAAAGGAATCTGAGGATGGGAAGAGTGAAAATTCACGAAGGACAATGGTGAGAGAAGATCATCAGATTTGGCTAAACCTAAATCATTAATTAAACCGGTTGAGAGTGGAGGTAAAACCCGAGTGAAGAAAGTAAGCTTGTGTGATGATAATAGTGTGGAAAAATTAAAGAAACAACCAAATTTTTATGCAAAAGGAGCTCAAATCAGATCTGCGTTTTTCACTAATAAGCCGATGATCTTACTTTTGTATAAGGAAGCTTATTCTAACACTAACGATCTTGATTATGCTGTTTCTTTGATGCAAGAGTTTGATGATGTATTCCATGAAGACATCCCCTAGTGGATTACCACCATTAAGGGGAATTGAACATCAAATTGATCATGTGCCCGGAGTTTCAATTCCTAACTGTCCAGCCTATAGAAGCAACCTTGAGGAGGCGAAGGAGCTTCAAAGGCAAGTAGATGAGTTGATGATAAAAGGGTACATTCGTGAGAGTATGAGTCCCTGTGCTGTGCCAGTGCTACTTATGCTTAAAAAGGATGGAACTTGAAGGATGTGTGTCAACTGTTGTGCCGTCAACAACATAACGGTAAAGTATCGACATCCTATTTCTAAGCTTGATGACATTTTTTTTTTCCACTCATCTAAGCTTGATGACATGCTAGATGAGTTACATGGATCATGTATTTTATCTAAAATTGACGGTAAAGTACCATCAAATTAGGATGAAAGAGGGTGATGAGTGGAAAATTGCATTTAAGACTAAGCATGATTTGTATGAATGGTTAGTCATGCCGTTTGCATTTAAGACTTACAAATGTGCCTAGCACGTTTATGCGTTTAATGAATCATGTATTGCGTGCATTTATAGGTAAGTTTGTTGTTGTGTATTTTGATGACATTTTATCTATAGTAAGAACTTAAATGAGCATCTTGATCATTTGTGTAATGTACTCAGTGTATGGCGTAGTGAGCAATTCTATGCTAATCTTAAGAAGTGTACCTTTTGCATGGAGAAAATTGTGTTTCTTGGCTATATCGTAACTGCACAGGGTATCGAGATGGACGAGGAGAAAGTTAAGGTCATCCAGGATTGGCTTACACTAAAATCGATAAGTGAGGTAAGGAGTTTCCATGGACTTGCTAGTTTTTATAGAAGGTTTGTGAAGGATTTTAGTACTATTGCTGCACCTTTAAGTGAAATTGTGAAAAAGTCTGTTGGATTCAAATGGAATGATGAACAGGATAAGGCTTTTAATTTGTTGAAAGATAAACTTTGTTCGACGCCCGTTTTAGCTTTGCCAGAATTTAGAAGAGCTTTTGAAGTTGAATGTGATGCATCAGGTATTGGTATAGGAGCTGTGTTAATGCAGGATAGGAGGCCCATTGCAGATTTCAACGAAAAACTTAATGGGGTAGCCTTGAATTACCCTCTACATATGACAAGGAGCTCTATGCCTTGGTAAAAAACTTTAGAGACGTGGCAGCATTACCTGTGGCCCAAGGAGTTTGTGATACATTCTGATCATGAATATTTGAAGCACTTGAAAGGATAAGGTAAGTTGAGTAGGAGACATGCCAAATGGGTTGAATTTATTGAAACATTTCCGTATGTGATCAAGTATAAGCAAGGAAAAGAAAACATTGTGGCTGATGCACTTTCACACAAGTATGTTCTTTTATCTACTTTGGATGCTAGATTTCTAGGATTTGAACACATAAAAGAATTGTACAAGGATGATAGTGATTTTGCTAATGTTTACAATGCTTGCGAAACTTCTGCTTTTAGGAAGTTCTATAGACTTGATGGATATTTGTTTTAACAGAGTCGTTTGTGTATTACATTAAGTTATATT
>Ga0307511_10007482_pt1 | contig 10977 bp, 11 predicted proteins | sample 13_EM_MG_FD_200266 | JGI IMG/M metagenome (GOLD analysis project Ga0307511, IMG submission 200266) | Populus trichocarpa ectomycorrhiza microbial communities from riparian zone in the Pacific Northwest, United States - 13_EM | ecosystem: Host-associated > Plants > Roots > Unclassified | place... | reverse complement strand
CGGCGGACTACGCCGGCGGCTACGTCTTCCTGGCCTCGCGGCGCGACAGCCGGCCGGCCACCGGCGGCGTGCTGAAGCTGGACGCCGGCATCGCCGTGCGCGGCATCGGCCGGACCTCGGCCGGCGGCCGCCTCGCGGAGAAGTACAAGTGAGCGCGCCGCTCCCCGGCGACCTGCCGCGCCATGACGTGCGCATGGACGGCGTCTACTTCGTGCGCGCGGCCGCCGACGCGGGCTGCATCAAGGCGCTAGCCCCGGGCAGCTTCTCCTATTGCTTCATGGTCAGACGCGGGCGCCTGCGCCTGGAGACCGACTTCCCGGTGACCCGTGTGTTCGAGATGGGCCCCGGCGACGCGATGGCGATCAGCGGCCTGGCGCCCCACGCCTTCCGGGCCGCCGGCGCCGACGCCCGGCCGCCGACGGCGTTCGACCTGCGTCCGATGACCGCCGCCGACCCCGGCCGCGAGATCGACGTCGTCCTGGGCGTGGCGCCCAGCGAGGCGCTGGCGCTGGGCTCGCTGATCATGGGCCCCGCCTTCGTCGGGCGCGCCGAGCATCCTGACCTGTCGCGCCGCCTGTGGCGGGCCGTCGACATGCTGGAGGACGAATACGCCGACGAGGCCCAGATCGACCGCAACCTGGTCATCCGCCGCCTGGCCGAGACCATGGCGATCAACTACAGCCGCCGCGCCTTCGCCGATCGCCGCTCGCCGGCGCAGGCGCCGCTGGAGCCGCCCCACCCGCAGCTGATCGCCTCGATCAACGCCTTCCTGCGCGCCCCCGAACAGGCCTGGACCCTGGCCGACCTGGCCAAGGCCGCCGGGATGTCGCGCACCCGCTTCGCCGAGGAGTTCAAGCTGGTCACCGGCCAGACCCCGGCGCGGATCATCTCGCGGCTGCGCCTCACCGCCGTCGCCCGGCGGATCGCCAGCGCCAGCCTCAGCGTGGAGGCGGCCGCGGAAGAGGCGGGCTACAGTTCCTCGGCCGCGTTCGTCCGCGCCTTCCAGCGCGAGTTCGGCGAGACCCCTGCCCGCTGGCGGCGCGCCCGCGCGTCCCGGCACGACCGACGGACACGCCCGTCAGCGCCGCGCCCATCGCGGGCCCCCGTGCAACGAAAGGAAGCGCCATGAGCGTCGGATCGAGCGTTGGATCCCTGGGCTACCTGGGCGTGAAGGTGAAGGACCCGGACGCCTTCGCCGCCTACGCGACCGGCGTACTGGGCCTGATGCCGGGAGAGGCCGCGGGGCGCTATCGCCTCGACGAGCTGGCCTGGCGCATCGCGGTCGAGGCCGGCGACGCCGATGACGTGGCCTACCTCGGCTTCGAGGTCGCGGGCGCCGCCGAGCTGGAAGCGGTCCGCGCCCGCCTCGCCGAAGGCGGCGTCGCGGTCGGCAACGGCGACCCGGACCTGCTGGCCCAGCGCGGCGTGCTGGGCCTGCTCACCTGCAAGGACCCCGACGGCCTCCCGGTCGAGGTGTTCTACGGCCCGACCCTGCGCACGGAGATTCCGTTCGCCTCGCCCGCCGGCGTCACCGGCTTCGTGACCGGCGAGCAGGGGCTGGGCCACGTGGTGCTGTCGACCAAGGACATGGTCGCCGCGCGGCGCTTCTACCAGGACCTGCTGGGCTTCCGGCTCTCCGACGTCATCCGCATGCAGCCTACGCCCCAGTTCGGCTTCGACATGGAGTTCTTCCACTGCAATCCGCGCCACCACACCCTGGCGCTGATGCCCGTCCCACTGCCGAAGCGGCTGCACCACTTCATGGTCCAGGTGGATACGATTGACGCCGTGGGCTTCGCCCTGGAACGGGCCACCGCGGCGGGGACCACGATCACCGCGGGCCTGGGCCGGCACACCAACGACCAGATGGTCTCGTTCTACTCGCGCACGCCGGCCGGCTTCGAAGTGGAGTTCGGCCAGGGCGCCATCGAGGTGGACGACGCCACCTGGCGCGTCAGCCGGCACGACAAGCCCTCGAGCTGGGGCCACAAGCGCCCGGCCCACTGACCATCGGACCAAGACGTGCGGCGGATCGATAACCTTTCGGCATGAGCGCCCGCACGGCGTCCTGAGTATCCCAGAGCTCGACCGGCAGTTCGGTCGCGTCGCATCGGCGACGGCACTGGGAGGACGCCCCTTGAAAACCAAAACCCTGAACCTGAAGGCCCTCGCCGCCGCGCTTGCGATCGTGCTGCCGGTTTCGCTGCCCGCGTATTCCGCCCTGGCCGCGCAGGCCCCGGTCTACACCCCGCCGCTCAGCAAGCTTGCGCTCGAGGGCTACGACCCCGTGAGCTACTTCGCGGGCCAGCCGACCAAGGGCGACGCCAAGTTCTCGACGACCCACAAGGGCGTCCAGTACCGCTTCTCCTCCGCTCAGAACCTCGCCCGGTTCCAGGCCAACCCGGACGCGTTCCTGCCCCAGTACGGCGGCTACTGCGCCTGGGCCGTCGCGGGGAATTACACGGCCAAAGGCGACCCGCTCGCCTGGAAGATCGTGGGCAGCAAGCTCTACCTGAACTACGACCTCAATGTTCAGAAGCGCTGGGCGGCCGACATCCCCGGAAACATCGCCAAGGGCGATCACAACTGGCCGCAGGTGCTCAAATGACCCTCAAGTCCCGCCTCCTCGGCGTGGTCCCGCACGGGATCGCGCTCTTCATGTCGGCCGTCTTCCTGGACAGCCTGCGCTTCAAGTTCACCGACCATCCGAAGACCCAGGTGATCTTCGGCAAGCTGAACGCCTGGGCCAGCGACGTCGGCTTCCCCGGCCTGTTCGCCCACACCGGGCTTTTCAGCCAGTACGTCATCGGCTCGATCGAGCTGCTGGCGGCGACACTGCTGCTGGCCGGCATCCTGCCGCGCTTCCGTCACCTGCAGGCGGCCGGCGCCCTGGCCGGCTTCCTGGTGATGGCCGGCGCCGTCAGCTTCCACCTGTTCACGCCGCTTGGCGTCGATCCCAACAACGACGGCGGCGGCCTGTTCGCCGCGGCGTGCGTGAACCTCAGCGCCTCGGTGCTGATGCTGACGGTGTTCCGCCGGCGCGACTTCATCCTGTTCCTGTCGCGGGTGGCGGCGATCTTCGCCCCCGCCAAGCCGGCCCTGGCACGGTCATGAGCGACACGCTGTGGACCTCCGACGTCTCCGTTCGCGGCCGCGCGCTGCAGGTCAAGAAGACCGGGGCGGTGATCCCGCTGGACCGCGCGCTCGTCTCCGAGGCGGCCAACTGGCTGGGGCTCTACGCGGCGATCCGCGCCAAGATGGCCCTGAACCGCCTCGGGCCGCCCGGGCCGAAGATCTGGTTCGCGCCGGACCGTCCGCGCCCCTGGTACCTGATCTGGGCGGCGGCGGCCTGGACCGGCGTCGGCATCGCCCGCACGCCGGAGGAAGCCTGCGCCAGCTTCTACTTCGACGACGCCACCCAGGGACGACCGCCGGCCCGCTGGCATTCGCGCGCCTTCAACTACGCCTGCACGGACATCTCCAAGAGCCGCGTGGCCCAGGTGTTCGAAGAGGTCTTCGGCTATCCCCTGTCGGTGGATCCGGAGCGGGGCTTCGGCCCGGCGGTCGAGAAGGGCGAGGCCAACGGCGCGCACGACGGGCGCCTGGTCTCGCTGCCGACGCCGGCCCGGCCCGGACGCACCTACCAGCGCCTGATCGACAACGTCGAGGACGGCCTGGCGGTAGACCTGCGCACCCCGGTGGTGGGCGGCAAGCCCATCCTCGTGTTCATCAAGCGCCGGCCGGTCGCCGACCGCTTCGCCAACCACAACAGCCGCGTCAGCCTGGTGCGCCCGCAGGACGTGTTCAGCGACGCTGAGATCGACAAGCTGGGCGAGTTCTCCCGGGCCATGAGCCTTGACTGGGGCGGCCTGGACGTCCTGCGCGACCGCGCGTCGGGCCGCCTCTACGTCGTCGACGTCAACAAGACCGACATGGGGCCGCCGATCGCGCTGCCGTTCGCCGACAAGATCGCCGCGCTGGCCCGCCTGGGCCGCGCCCTTCGCCAGCTCGTCACGGAGTAGGTCCGATGATCCCCTATGTGCGTGAGTTCGCGTTCGAGTACGGCCAGGCCGCCCAGGCCAGCCCTTTGATCCGCCGCGTGGTCGCCCAGAACCCCGGCCCATTCACCTTCACCGGCACCGGCGCGCACATCGTGGGCCGGGGCGAGGTGGCGGTGATCGATCCCGGGCCGGACGACGCCCGCCAGATCGACGCCATCCTGAACGCCACGTTGGGCGAGAGGATCACCCACATCTTCGTCACCCATAGCCACCTGGACCATTCGCCGGCCGCCCGGCCCCTCGCCGAGGCGACCGGCGCGGTGATCCACGCCGGCGGCCAGCGCTGCCGCCCCAGCCAGGGCGACGACCGCCTGGAGGCCGGCGACGACCTCTGCTTCCGGCCCGACGTGGCCCTCCAGGACGGCCAGCTGTTCCGCGGCCCCGGCTGGACGATCGAGGCGGCGGCCACGCCGGGCCACACCTCCAACCACTACGCCTTCGCGCTCCTGGAGGAGAACGCGCTGTTCCCCGGCGACTGCGTGATGGGCTGGTCGACCAGCGTGGTCAGCCCGCCGGACGGCGACATGGGCGCCTACATGCGCAGCCTGCTGAAGGTGCGCGCCCGCCGCTTCGACGCCCTGTTCCCGGCGCACGGCCCGCCGATCCATCAGGTCGACGCGTTCCTGGCCGCCTACATCGAACACCGCCGCGACCGCGAGACGGGGATCGTCATGGCGCTGGCCGAGGCCGGCGCGTGCACGGTGCGCCAGCTGGTCGCCCGGCTCTACGCCGACGTCGACCGTCGCCTGCATCCGGCCGCCGCCCATTCGGTGCTGGCCCACCTGCTCGACCTCTACCGCCGCGGCGTCGTGGATCTCGCCGGCCCGCTCGACATGACGGGCGTCTGGCGGCCGCTGCTGATGCGCCAGGCTGCCTAGGTCCATGCGCTCCGGGCATTTCACCCACGAGCGCCCGCCCCTCACTCTCGAACACCAGACATAGGACCTCGCCGCCATGAACATGACCGCCGCCCGGACCACCGCCGCCCTCGCCCGCCCGCTGGAGGGCAAGGTGGCGATCGTCACCGGCTCGACCAGCGGCATCGGCCTCGGCATCGCCGAGAGCCTCGCCGAACAGGGCGCGGCCCTGGTCCTGAACGGCTTCGGCGACCCCGCCGCGATCGAGCAGACGCGGGAAACCCTGGCCACCCTGCACGGCGTCGAGGTGCACTACTCCGCAGCCGACCTCTCCATGCCGGAGAAGATCTGCGAGATGGTCGCCTTCGCCCGCGACGTGGTCGGTCCCATCGATATCCTGGTGAACAACGCCGGCATCCAGCACGTGGCCCCGGTCGGCGACTTCCCCACCGCCAAGTGGGACGCGATCCTGGCGGTGAACCTCTCGTCGGCGTTCCACGCGATCAAGGCGGTGCTGCCGCAGATGGCCGAGCGCGGCTATGGCCGGATCGTCAATATCGCCTCGGCCCACGGGCTGGTGGCCTCGCCCTACAAGTCGGCCTACGTCGCCGCCAAGCACGGGGTCATCGGCCTGACCAAGACCGTCGCCCTGGAGGCCGCCCGCTCCGGCGTCACCTGCAACGCCATCTGCCCCGGCTACGTCTGGACCCCGCTGGTCGAGAAGCAGATCGGCGACCAGGCCCGCGCCCACAACATGACCGCCGAGAAGGTCATCACCGACGTGCTGCTGGTCTCGCAACCGAACCGCAAGTTCGCCACCGTCGAGGAGATCGGCGCGCTCACCGCCTTCCTCTGCGGCGAGAACGGCGCGTCGATCACCGGCGCGGCCCTGACCGTCGATGGCGGGTGGACCGCGCAATGACCGCCCCCAAACATGTGGTCGTCGTCGGGGCCGGCTTCGGCGGGCTCTCCGCGGCCTCCGGCCTGGCCAAGGCCGGGTGCGAAGTCACCCTCGTCGACCGCCGCAACCACCACCTGTTCCAGCCCCTGCTCTACCAGGTGGCCACCGCCGGCCTGGCGCCGACCCAGATCGCCAGCCCGGTGCGGCTGATCCTGGGCCGCAAGCCCAACGTCCACATCGAGCTGGACGAGGTCAGCGGCGTCGACCTGGCCAACCGCTGCATCCAGCTGGGCGAGCGCAGGATCGCCTACGACCAGTTGGTCCTGGCGACCGGGGCCACGCATGCGTACTTCGGACGAGACGAATGGGCGACACATGCGCCGGGCCTGAAGTCGCTCGAGGACGCCCTGTCCCTGCGCAGCCGCGTGCTGCTGGCGCTAGAATCCGCCGAGCTCGACATGGATCCCGCCGCCCGCGAGCGCCTGCTCACCTTCGTGGTGGTGGGCGGCGGGCCGACGGGCGTGGAACTGGCCGGCGCCATCGCCGAGCTCACGCGCCGCGCGCTGGCCTGCGACTTCCGCCGCATCCGGGGCCAGCGGGCCCGGATCATCCTGATCGATAGCGGCCAGCGGGTGCTGCACACCTTCTGCCCCGGCCTCTCCGACTACGCCAAGCGCGCGCTGGAGAAGCTCGGCGTCGAGGTGCGGCTGGAGCAGCGCGTGCTGCACTGCGACGCCGGCGGCGTGGAAGTCGGTGGGTCGCGGATCGACGCGCAGACGGTCGTCTGGGCCGCCGGCGTGCAGGCCTCGCCCGCCGGCCAGTGGCTGGGCGCGGAGACCGACCGCGCCGGCCGCGTCTTCGTCGAGGCCGACCTGTCGCTGCCCGGTCATCCCGAGGTGTTCGTGATCGGCGACTCCGCCCACATCCGCCAGATGACCGAGCGCCCGGTGCCGGGCGTCGCGCCCGCCGCCAAGCAGGCCGGCGCCTATGTCGCCAAGGTCATCGCCGCCCGCTTCGCCGGGCGCCCGGCGCCGCCCGCCTTCCGCTACGCCGACTTCGGCAGCCTGGCGACCATCGGGCGCAAGGCCGCCGTCGCCGACCTGGGCGCCATCAAGCTCTCCGGCTTCCCGGCCTGGTTCTTCTGGTGCGCCGCACACGTCTACTTCCTCATCGGGTTCCGCAACCGCCTCCAGGTCGTGCTCGACTGGTTGTGGTCCTATCTGACGTTCGAACGCGGCGCGCGCCTAGTCTTCGAGGCCGTGACGCGTGGGCGCGGCGCCCCAATGCGTGTAGCTTCACCGCCGGTCGAGGTGCGTATCGCCTCGTAGCGGCTCCTGATTGACGATCCGGGGGATCCCGTCATGGAAATGCAGCAGGTCCGCTACTTCCTCGCGCTGGCGAAGACGCTCAACTTCACGCGCGCCGCCGAGGCGTCGAACGTCAGCCAGCCGGCGCTGACCCGCGCCATCCAGCAGCTAGAGCACGAGCTGGGCGGCCCGCTGTTCCACCGCGAACGGGCCAACACCCACCTCTCCGAGCTGGGCCGCATGATGCTGCCTTACCTCGAGCAGATCTTCGTGCAGACCGAGGCCGCCAAGGCCCAGGCCAAGGCTGTCAAGAAGCTCGACAACGTCACCCTCAAGATCGGCGTCATGTGCACCATCGGGCCGGCGATGATCGCCGACCTGATCGTCAAGTTCCGGATGGCCTATCCGAACGTGGACCTGGAGGTCACCGACGAAGGCTCCTCCGAGCTGCTGGAGATGCTGTCCAAGGGCGACCTGAACCTGGCCCTGTTCGGCCTGCCGGAAGGCCCCGACGTGCGCTTCCACGGCCTGCCCCTGTTCCAGGAGCGGTTCGTGCTGGCGGTGCCGCCGGACCATCCGCTGGCGCAGAAGAACGTGGTCAGCTGCCGCGACACCCACGACCATCCCTACGTCAATCGCGCCAACTGCGAGGTGTTCGACCACGCGCGCAAGCAGCTGCGCGAGCACGGCGTGCGCTGGAAGCAGGTGTTCTCCTCGGAGCGCGACGACTGGGTGCAGGGGATGATCAAGGCCGGGCTCGGCATCGGCTTCTTCCCGGAGCTGTCGGTCACCGACCCCGGCCTGGTGACGCGCCGCCTGATCGACCCGGAATTCATCCGCACCATCATGCTGGTCAGCGTCCGCGGCCGCCCCCACTCCCCGGCGGTCGGCGCCTTCGTCCAGCAGGCCCGCGCCTTCAAGTGGCCCCAGAGCACCATCGCGCCCATCCCCTGCCCCGACGACTGCGGCCCGGAACTCGAGCCGGTCGCGTAGGCGCGAAGCGCCTTCACGTCGCCAGCTGGGTCGCTATGCGCGCCGGCGCTCCCGCCGTCGCCGGGCGCAGCGTCGCGACCAGGCCTGCGGCGGCCATCAGCGAGCCGCCGACCACGCCCACCGCCGGCGGCCAGCCGAAGTGGTCGTAGACCTGGCCGATGATCGCCGCGCCGGCGAGGCCGCCCAGGTAATAGCTAGCGAGGTAGATCCCGCTGGCGGCGGCCCGGTCGGTGTTCGCCGCGCGGCCGACGAAGCCGGTGGCCACCGCCTGGGCGAAGAAGGTGCCGACGCCCACCAGCACCAGGCCGGCGATCACCGGCACGATCGTGCCGGCCAGCAGCAACGGCAGGCCGGCAAGCGCCAGGCCCAGGGCGGCGAAGAAGGTCGGACGCGGGCCGAAGCGGCTCGCCACGCGGCCCGCCAGCGGCGTGGTCACCATGGCGGGCAGGAACACGAAATAGACCAGCCCCAGCGCCATCGCCTTCAGCGAAAGCGGCGGCGCGGCGAGGACGAAGTTCACGTAGGTGAAAGTCCCGAGGAACGCGAACAGCACCAGGAAGCCGATCCCGAAGGTGGCGACCAGGCAGGTGTTGCGGAAGTGCGCGGAGATCCGCTCCAGGGCGACCTTGCGCATGGCCTCGGCCTGGACGGCCATCCCCGGCTTCAGGGCCAGGAAGACCAGGGCCGCGCCGGCCAGGTTCAAGCCGGCGAAGACATAGAAGTTGATCGCGACCCCCACCGTCGACACCACGGCCGAGGCGACCAGGCGGCCGACCAGGTTGGAGGCGACGTTTCCGGTGATGTAGGCGGCCAGCGCGCCGGCCGTCGCCGCGCCGGTGTTCTGCTCGGACAGGTAGGCCATGGTGAGCGTGAAGGCGGCCGACATGAACAGGCCCTGGATGATCCGCAGCGCCGTGAACGTCGCCAGGTCCGGCGCATGGGCCAGCAGGGTCGTCGGGATCGCCAGCAGCGCCAGGCTGACCCAGATCCCGCCCCGGCGCGGCAGCCGGTGGCTGAGCAGCGCGACCACCAGCCCGGAGATCGCCATGCCGATGGTCGAGGCGTTGACCGCCACGCCCATCGACGACGGCGGCACGCGGTACATCTTCGCGAGCGTCGGCAGGATGGCCTGGGCGGCGAACAGGTCGACCAGGGTCAGGAAGCCGATCAGTCCGATCAGGACGCGGCGCAGGAAGCTTTGGTCCGCGGGGGCGGTCATGGAAGTCTCCAGGGGCTGAAATGCGAAAAGGCGTGCGGCTTCCGGACATCCGGTCGCCGCACGCCTCATCCGTGGAGGCCTTGGGTTGGGGACTGGCCTCGACAGTCCGCGGCGCGCCGGGCGGGGGATGGCGGCGCCGCGAAGCGGGTTAGTGGTCGGCCGTCGCCGGCATCGCGTCGTTCTTGATGTCGGCCGCGATCAGGATGGCCGGGACGTCACCGGTGTTCTTCCAGTAGTGCGAGACGCCCTTCACCTCTTCGACGACGTCGCCGGAGTGGTGGACGATCGGGACCGCGCAGCTGGAGCGGTACTCGGTGATGCTGCCGCGCACGGTCATGATCAGGGCCGGGCGGTCGGTGTGGCTGTGCCAGGGCACGATCCCGCCCGGCGCCACCACCAGCCGGCGCAGGCGCAGGCGGCGGTTGTCCAGGCCCTGGATCTGGTCGCCCAGCTTGACGAAGGCGAGTTCGGTGTCGGTGACGTCCTTCGGCTCGTTGACGCCCATAGTGCGGGCGTCGGTCTTGATCTGGTCGGCGGGGCAGACGCCGGCGGCCGCCGGGCTGGCGGCGGTCAGGGCGCCGGCGACGATCGCTGTCGCCGCGAGGATCAGGGTTTTCATGGGATGTTCTTTCTTCGGGGTTGTTCGATGCCCCGAAGCTAGGCGTCGCGGCAGCCGGGCTGAATTCGCTTAAAGTTATCGACCTCATGCGCTGGCGTTCGCGGCAGCACGAATACTGTTGAATCCTTCGCCCGCGCGCGACGGTCCGCGCCTATGCACGGGACGCATGGTCGAAACACCCAATCGACATTTCCGCCGACCGATCGCAACTGAGACAAGGGCGCATGAAAACCGCCGCCCCCCGCCACGCCCACTCCCTCGACAAGGCCGTCCTCGGCCAGGTCGTCCTGGTGTTCCAGGGCGGCGGCGCGCTGGGCGCGTACCAGGCCGGCGTCTACCAGGCGCTGCAAGAGGCGGGCGTCGAGCCGGACTGGGTGATCGGCACCTCGATCGGCGCCATCAACGCCAGCCTGATCGCCGGCAACGCCCCGGCCGATCGGCTGGACCGCCTGCGCGAGTTCTGGACGCGGGTGAGCCACTCGCCGACGACCCAGTTCTGGTCGTCGCTGCCGGGCTTCGGCGCTCAGGCGTCCAACGCCCTGACCGTCGTGGGCGGCCTGGAGGCCTTCTTCAAACCCAATCCCTGGGCCTTCCTCGGCTCACAGGTTCCGCTGGGGCCGGACCTCGCCGGCTACTATTCGACCGATCCGCTCGACAAGACCCTGAGCGAGCTCCTCGATCCGCAGCTCCTGAACGCAGGGCGCCCCCGGCTCACCGTCGGCGCCGCCAACGTCCAGACCGGCCAAATGAAGTACTTCGACAGCCGGGACGACGTTCTGACGGTGCGCCACATCATGGCTTCGGGCGCCCTGCCCCCGGCCTTCCCGGCCGTACGCATTGACGGCGAGCTTTACTGGGACGGCGGCATCCTCTCCAACACCCCGGTGGAGGCGGTGTTCGACGACCGGCCGCGCCGCTCCGGCGTGGTCTTCGCCGTCCACGTCTGGTCCCCGAACGGGCCCGAGCCGACCAGCATCGGCGCCGTGCTCGCCCGCCAGAAGGACCTGCAGTACTCCAGCC
>Ga0307511_10007481_pt1 | contig 10977 bp, 10 predicted proteins | sample 13_EM_MG_FD_200266 | JGI IMG/M metagenome (GOLD analysis project Ga0307511, IMG submission 200266) | Populus trichocarpa ectomycorrhiza microbial communities from riparian zone in the Pacific Northwest, United States - 13_EM | ecosystem: Host-associated > Plants > Roots > Unclassified | place... | reverse complement strand
CAGTTCATAAATCCTCTGTTCGGGCTTCCTCATCCCCACGGCACTGCTGCTGATAAACACATCAAACAGTTCCCTTAACTGTGCTTTGAAGCCGTCCTTATTGTACTCATGCCCCTCAGGGAACTGATAATCGTTTGTCAACGCTCCCACTACAAGCCTCCTCCTAGTATCACCACCACCTTTTCCCTGAAGTTTAATCTGCCTAAGCTTCCGAACAGCAGGGGCGATGTATGGATCGAAACTGCTACTGACGCGCATCATTTCCCAGAAGAGGAATCTACCGTCTATAGACGGCATAGGGGGTGGTGTTGTAGCCGGGCTTTTGATGCGATAATATCTATCCCATACTTCCTTCTTCGACAAGTCTGCAGTAAACTTCTCATAGAACTGGTCATCGAGCGGGATTTCTCCACGCTCTATTTGGGACCAGGCACCGCTAGGCGATGAGCGTACGATAGCGTGATTGATGTATCCGGGGGGGATGTTGTTCACTCTCTCGTAGGCGGCTATGGCTAGCATGGGCGAGAGGACCTACATCGTGGTGATTTTGTTAGGATCCTATGATTGATATATACAGCATGAGAGTTGGGACCCCATGAATGCGGTGACATACAACCACCCCTCCAACGTCAAAAAGGACAGCTTTTATCGGGGAATTATTAGAGACCATTTTAAGCAGTAAAAGGACCAATCGAAAATTCTAATGTTCTAAAACTGATAGCTATAGGAGGTTACCGGTACCCGGTACTACTTGAGGTCATGGGCCGAGGTCTCGGCAACCGACCAATTAGTCTGGTTGGCCAGTGGGCTTCAAAGCCAGCCTGGCCATGGGGAAGTAAGACCTCATATTCCTCATCATCGAGACCGTCCAACATCCACCTTTCAAGAACCTTCTCTATACTAGAGTGCAATAATTTTCTTTTAGCTTTCATCCCCTCACTATCTAGAAATCGCAGGTCCTTCACTTGACATTTTTCCAATTGCAACCCCTTCCATAGTAACTGCGTGGGCCTAGGTTGCGCTGAAGCTTGTGGAGCTCGTTCTTTGTATTCCTTCAGTTGAATCGCAAGGTGCTCCACAGTTAGCAGCACCGTATTGGAGCCAGAAAGGAATGTCTGGACAATGGCATGTGCATGTGCACCAGGCCATACTTGATTTTCCTCAGTCCATTTTGTTTTTAGTGCAATAATCCTGAAGAGATCTTCCCACCCGCCATAAGCCATTGTCAACGATTCCAAAACAAGCTCTTTGAGTATGCCTGGTGTCAAGGAGAAGAACAGGCCAGCAAGATTGAGCAAGCCCATTGACGAGTGCCCACTTAGTTCCAACTTTCTGAGGCACGGGAAAAGGTTCCCCGTCACTGGGTTTATACACCTTCTGTGGTAGTCATGCCGCTTCATGTAGTTACATAACGAGTACCCCCAGGGAAATCCGATCTCACTAGCACTGAGACAGCACTCTTCTTCTATGTTATGGCCATCGGCGATGGCTAATTCTTCGAGATTATTACCCGCATTCATGAGAGCCTCTGCAAGGACAAAGGGGCAATGTTGCTGGCCGAAGGCGAGGGATCCCAATTTATTTATCCTGAAATTCGAAACTCGAGACAATGCATCCTCAAATTGAAGAATTATTTCATCGCCACGATCCCGGGTGCTCCAACCAAGACTTGGGAGCTTTAACGCGCTATAGTCGAATCTCTCAATTTCCCAGCACCTGAGGCTGGGAAGAGCCGAAGGTGGAAGGAAAGCTAGGGTTTTGGATATGCTGTGAATGGCTCGGACAATTGCGGCTTCGTGTCCCAGGGTATATGGCGTTTCCTCCGGGATAGGCGAAATGTCGGGAGAAATTTCAAAGTCGACGATTCGTATCGTCTGCAGCTTCTTAAAAAGAGGCAGAGATGAAAATATGGACGCGGTGTCATAAAACGTTCCTAGGATATCCTGCTGAAGGAGGTAGAACTGGTGTTGCTCGTATATACGGCGAGTGAGTGTTTCGAGCTGCATAGTGCTGGAGTCCATGCTCGCAGAGATTGTTGGCTCAGGGCCATCGCCCTGGTAGGACTGGAGTCCGTGCAACGACAGTAAGTCATCCACATCGTGATGATTTGCTAACAAATATCAGACTATGGGCAATCTATGTGATGCAGGGCATCTGGACTTACGCAGCTCGCGAAATTCCACAAGCCTGTATTCATATTCCACGACTAGTTCCGCTAGATGGGAAGTGCGTGCTATTGAGCAAAGGCGGTCAAAGGATTCGCGGGTGAAATTGTTTGTTCGAACAGTACAAAAGGCGTGAGGAGTGAGAACAGCACAAAAGTGACGACAGACCAGCCGGTTTGCAATCAGCTCTTCTCTGGTGAAAGCTGCCCATCCAACTATCTCTTGGAGGATCTCGGTTGGCAGCTTGTCCATGGTTCCTTGGTAAGGGTGGATTTATAGAGCCTCTGTGAGTTGAACTTGATAGGTGCCAGTGTGTGTATGTACCCTCAGAATGAGGATGCCCTCCCCAGCGCTGAGTCGTGAGCTCGGTATAGTAAGCCATCTCGCCCAATGCCCAATGCCGATCAGGGCATTCGTACCTGATGCTTGCCAGGATGTATTCGTCTGTGGATGCAGTAGATCTTTTATTACCCAGGCCTGCATAGCGCTGACTAGTGGCCTATTTCTCACAGTCGGTATGGGGTAGTTTGGTTGGGTGGAGGATGAAGAGCTTAAATGTTCGAGCCCCCGAGGTGTTTGAAGAGGAGGAAAAGAATACTACTGCCATCCATTGGCATTCGTCTTCATAGTTGTTTTGCGCGGGGTAGTACAGGGTCCAAGCAACGTTAATCCGGAACCACATTTGATACATTTACACCGACATCGTAATGGATTTCCCAGCATCTCAACCATAATACTCCGTGCTATAAGTCATCACCTAGATACACAACATCATTCAATCTAAGTAGCCATGCCTCGTGACCCACTGATAGGCCTCGTCGGCAAGCCATCTAGCGGCAAAAGCACCATGCTCAACAGCCTGACTGACGCTTCCTCCAAAGTTGGTGAGCCTGCTTCCATCTATCGGCTTCTCTCCGCTCTACACGGGCATCACTAGGTACTAGTGCTAATGTGATGTTATCAGGAAATTACCCGTGAGACTCTCTGTCTACCTTTCTCATAGTTTGGCTATAACCTAGATCCCCCGCAGATTCACTACTATCGACCCCCAGCGTGCCATAGGGTACCTGCAAGTTGTACGTCAAATCTACCATCTTCGATGATGCTCTTGACTCTGATATAGTACAGGACTGTGCATGTGCACGGTTCAACAAACAAGCCCAATGCAAGCCCAACTACGGCTCCTGCCAAAATGGAAAACGCTCAGTGCCTATAGAACTGTTGGACGTAGCTGGGCTAGTCCCCGGTGCACATGAAGGACGGGGATTAGGGAACAAGTTCTTGGATGATCTTAGACATGCGGATGCGTTGGTGCATGTTGTTGATGCTTCAGGGACCACGGACGGTACGCACTATACATGAGCTGCCAGTCCGATACACACGCTGATCCACATTCATGCAGCGGAGGGCAAGGAAACCCGGGGCTACGATCCATCGCAAGACATTGTCTGGCTACGCGGGGAGATCGCTCGCTGGGTGCAAGGGAATCTCATGAGTCGATGGTAAGTAGAATCATCCTTGTCTATCGAGTTCCCCAGAAGCATCGATAGCACCCCATCTCCATCAAGCTGAACCAACAAGAACTTAAAAGGGGGTCTATAAAACGTCGACATGTAGCATTAAGTTCGTACCCTCATATTCTCCACTACCATTAAGCAGCGCTGACAACCCTACGCCAACAGAGGCCACGGCAGTCGATACCCTACAAACACAATTCTCCGGCTACGGATCTACAAGCAACATCGTTGCCCGGTGTCTCGATAAACTCTCTCTCAAAGAGCCTCTCGAGCACTGGTCCGACGAGACAGTCGAACTCGTGGTCAATGCTTTTGTCGACGAGAAGTTCCCTACAATATGTGCATTGAACAAGATTGACCACCCTGATGCGGATAAGGTTGGTGTGCAAATTTACTTCTTCCTTGGTGATATTTGGGATTGACCTAACGGTATTCTGTGTATAGAATATTGCAAAGATCGCCAAAAAAGTCCCCCCAGAATCAATCGTTCTCACATCCGCTATTGCAGAGGTTTTCCTTCGGAAACTGGCAAAACAGAAGTTTATTCAGTACCATGAGGGATCGGAGTTTGTTGATACGAGGGAGGATTTAGTTGCTGATGGGGATCCGGAGGGAGGGGGGTTGAAGGAGATGGATGATAAATTGAAGACGTGAGGCCCTGAAAATCTACAATACCAAATTATGCATTCACTAAGCTAATACTGGAGGTTAATGGGATACAGCCGAATAGAAAACCTCCGTGACATGGTCCTCTTCCGCTTCGGCTCCACCGGCGTAGTTCAAGTCCTCACCCGAGCAGCAGAATTACTAGGATTAGTACCAGTGTTTCCAATTAGGAATATTCATTCTTTGATCAGTACGAGTAAGGAACCGATGTTTAGGGATTGTGTTTTAGTTCCCAGGTACGCTTTTTTCCCCAGTCTTACTATCCAGATGTCCCAGTTCTGATGGTTGCACTGATAGGGGTACGACGGTCGTGGGTGCGTGTAGGAAGGTCATGGGGGATGTGCCGATTGCGTATATTGAGGGTGTAGGAGGGGTCAGGGTCGGGGAGGATGAGATTGTCACTGTTGGGAAACACGACGTGAGTAATTCTTGCCCTTCTTTTTTGTGGGGAGGGGGGGGGGGATGAGGGCTGATTTCATTTGGGGTAGATATTGTCGTTTAAGGTGGGTAGAGTATAGAGGATTCGTGAAATACCAGGTCTTTTTGTGATGTGGCGTGGGATGGGAGTGGGATGGAGTGTACCTAAAGATCTATTGACCAAAATATACTTCAGACCGTCACATGTACAGTCCTTTGGTCGAGAGAACAAAAAGAGAAAGCGCTCAAGTGTAAAGGTGGAAGTGTTTAGTATTACAGGAGGTATAACCTTTTTGCTGTGAGGTACCTGCATACCCCTACAGAGCTAAAAACCAATTCGATAATCACCAGGGCCAGGGACGCCCTTCTGTAAATAACCATACCAAACAGTCGCCTGCTGCCTAACCCCCGACCAACCTGGCTAAAGCCATGTATCTCCCAAGCGATTTGTGACTAGCAAAGTATGTAGATGTAAATTCTAATACGATGATGTTTAAATTGGGCTTCAGTTCAGGGTGACCTTTTCTGAGATATGATATCCATACTGGTAGTGTAGTGTATTTTCTCGACCGGAACCTCACTAGTCATGTTAAGATAGCTAGTTCAAAGAGATATAAAGTAATGGCAACCGAAAGGGATAGTATTGTAGATCATGGAATATTTATTTGCTTGTGGTCAATCTTAAGTATAAATACGATGGGTTTCCCTTGTTGACCATTCTGCACTAGGTAACCTATGACTCTGAGCCCAGAACTGAGAAACCAGCCAAGTACAAGTGTGCATGTTAACGAACTTTTTTTTTTATTTTTAATTTTTTTTTCTTTCTTCCCCCTCCCCCAAAATATAACTTGTTGTTAAATCATAACAAATACATATTGAAAAAAAATCCCAAATTATTTATATACCGAGAAGTTGAACCAACGATCTATGATATAACTGTACTGTATATATATATATATATACATTATGTCAATCAAGTGATTCAAGTGATTAATTAGTCGAAACTCTTGGAATTGTGGTTGATGGATGGGGGCGTTAGATAGATAATAGCCCAGAAAACATATACAAAGGACAATAAACAAATACACAAACTCCTCGATAATAAGTATACGATTGATCTAAGCTACCGGACGTATATGGATACATCCCAGTCCATAAAGGCTAATGCAACATAATACTACTGTAGAATCTATAGTAATTTTGACGAAGGATAAATCGTTTAAGGATGCATAGGTTCAGGGTAAACTCCAAGCTGAGCAGTAACCTCATGCAGGAATGTATGCTCACACTATAGATTACCTCTATTTGAGAATGGGTAATTCAACGAAAGTGGATATGAGATTTTATTATTCAACCTGAAATATAGGCACGACGCAAAAACAAGAAAAGAAAGCCGACCCAAAGACCACAGAAAAAGAAAACAAAAACATCAACCAAAAAATCCCCAAACCCTCAAACCCTCAAACTATGCCCCCACCCCTCACCACCCAGTCCCTGAATTAAACTTACACCTAAACAAATACCTAATCTTGACCTGCGCCACATTATACACAATGTACTCATTATACTGCAAATACAGCCCCCGTTCATCCACATCCCCCGTATCCACCTTCACATCCGGCATCCTGACGCCCTTCAACTCCTCACTCACGCATCCCGCATCCATCCACTCCAGCGGCGCCGTCCTACCCTTCCCCTTCGTCGCTAGGGCCCCCGCCTTCTTCGAGTTCTCCGCAGCGTGATAATCGCTGTTAACAAGCTCATACATCGGGTCACCCAGCTGCGCTTCACACAGCATTAGTAGCCCCGTATTATTACTCTGCCCGGCGCAGCAGTAATTCGCAGACTTGGTGACCATATCCGCGAGGTAGATACCCTTGCCGAACATATACCCGTTGACGGGGGCCTCTGGGGGCGCGATACGGAGACCTTGGGAGAGGATACCCGCGAAGTTCGTAACGCGGGAGCCATGCCAGAGGAGGTATCGGTTGTCGTTCGCAAGCTTATCGTAGCCCGCGTCAGTGTATCTCTGAGATTCCCCCGCGCGCTCGATGCGGAAGATATCCTCGACGGCGAGTTTGAGGTAATGTGTCTTTCCGTGGGTTTTTTGGAGGTAGGCAGCGAGGTTGAGGTATTCCTGGGAAGATTTGTCGAGGGGAGTGGCTTCATTGAGATTGAGGGATTCGTATTGCTTGTCAATGGGGTTGATGCGGTTGCCGGCTTTGTCGAGGACGGCCTTGGAGGTGTCTTTGAGGACTTCGGTGGCGATTTTCATGTCCCCGAGGGACTCGATGAGTTCGATCTCGCGCTTGAGCATCTGCGGACTGTTAATCACAGGGGGGACGCTCCTGCCGAAAGCGTGAGGGATAACAGAGTAGTATCTGTTTGTAAGGTTGATATAGACTTGGTTGACTGCCATTCCGTACTGGGTTTGCGCGAGGGACGCATCGTTGAGAAGTTCCCCAATGGCTTTGAGTGCGAGAAAGCCTTGGTTGATTGTTGTTTTTGAGAGTTTGCCGAGGGGGAGCTTGGCAGAGTCGTAGGACATTGCGAGCATTTGCTGCTGCATGAAGGAGCTGTTGAAGATGAGGGCCATGAGCGATTGGATGCTCGCGGCGAGTTTAGAGTCGGGGATTGGTTTATCTTCATCCTCCTTCTTCGCTTTTCTTTTCCCTTTTGCGCCCACAACCTCCTCGTCCGAGTCTCCATCGTCACTAGCAGCATAGTTCTTCAAGACATATGTGTATTTTCCGTTTTTGGGGGTACTGAACCTCGTTTCCCATGTGAGCCCCGTTTTATCCTTAAACTTCTTCTCAAACGCCGCCATCGCCACTGGGAGCGAGCTCCCCTTGCCCGCAACCATAGCCATCTGCCCCTCCTCGCCTACCCTCCCCCACCTCGTCCACGCGGCAAAGCCCCCACTCGGCTTCCTCTCCAACAACTGGGCGTAGTAAAATTTGTTCGAGTTCTTGCGGATATCAGTTTGGTTGAGACTACCATCGTAGATGACGCCCTGGGGGTCGACGTAGACGGACCAGCCGGTGGGGTCGGGGAAGTACGTGTCGACGGGAGCGGTGCCTTTGACCATTTGGACGGTCTTCATCTTTGGGGCGGGTTCTTCCTCAGAGGACTCGTCGTCGGCAGGGTCGGGAGAGGGCTCCTTGAGGGACTTTTTGCCTTTTGCGCCGCGGGCGGGGGGTTTTTTGGCTGGTGCGGCTGCAGCGGGAGCTGGGGGAGCGGGTGCGGGTGCAGCAGCAGCAGCGCCCTTCTTCCCCCTGACTTTCTTTGCGGGTTTCTCCTCTTCATCCTTACCTGCATCCTTCATCTCCGTATCCTTATCCTTCTTCACATCCTTCTTCTTGCTGTCCTCCCCCTCCTCCTCCTGGTCCTCATTCTCCTCCTTCACAGTCTCCTGCTTCGCCACCGCCGCTCTCCCTCTCTTCTTCCCCGCCACCTGTGCCGTCGGCTGCGACGACGGAGCCGGACTCGCTGCGACTCTCGCCCTCCCAGACCTCCTCAGCCCGCCATTCGTTGCTTGGGAGTCGGCCATTTCTACATCTCCATCACCATCTTTATCCTTATTATCGACTTTCTTCTCATCCTCGTCGTCTTTGGTGAGGAGGTATTCTTTCTCGTCGACTTTTTTCCCGGCCTTGATACTCTCATCGAGCCATTCGATGGAGACGATGGAGATCTTGTTTGCCTTGTCGAGCGCGGCTTTGACTTTGGGACCCTTCTTGGAGAGGTCGGTGGGGGTGGTGATAAGGTGCGTAGTTGAACCGGGGGTGACGGAGGCGGAGAAGGCGCCACCGTTGGTGATGATGAGTTGCTGGATTTGCGCTGGTGATGAATGAAATTAGCCGAGCTGCAATTAACAGTGCAAGATGGGGAAATGTAGTATGCAAGTACCTTGTTTCCGGCCTTTGAACGTGCCCGCTATGGCGACGTCGCAGTTTGCAAAGGGGGGCATTACAGCTGTAGTTGTAGTTGTGATGAGGGTGAGTCCTATTCAATTTGAAAATACCACTTGTTAGCTATGTATATACTTTGTATCGGATGTCCGAACGAGGCAAGTACTCGATGAGGAATAGTGTATAGCGTGTGTGTACATTGCGGCCAGTGAGAGATACAATAGGAGATACGAGAGGAGATACGAGAGAAGGAAAAGAGAACTCATACCTGCGAATGCTGAGAATACCCAAAGCAATTAATGCTTTCAAGGCGGTTGATTATCGTAGAGGGTCGAAGCCTTCAAGTACAGACAGATACAGTACACCGTACGTGAGTCCAAAGGCTTAAAAGGCTTTAAAAAGGAAATCAATTGCACTGGCAAATGGAAATGTAAGGTTGTAAAAGTGCTCAATTGCAATTGTCAATCGGCTGGCCTTCAAGTTGTTTCTCGAACGAAATGCTGTGCTGCTGTCACTTTCACTGATGGGAAAACATCCAGAGGAAAGAGAAGGGCGCGTCGAGCAGTAAATAAACCCCTCGCCAGAGAAGACGTGTTGCCGGACAAACCAAACGCGAAGTCATGTGAAATGACAATGCAACAAACCAAATAAAGCTCGAACCAAAGTTATCAGAATTTTGTCAAAAATGCACAAGGGAGTCATACCCCCTGCCTGCCTGCACAGCCTTCTTCCCGCCGCGCACGGCATCTCCGGAATCTCGCAAAAATCGTATGGCGGTAGTCTGCTTGCAGGATGGCAGCATCTGGAATGACTCATGGCGAACGACTAATATATGCAGCCGATCTCTTGAATGCAGCAGCGTCCACGGCTGTTGGCGTGGATGGTGCCAGCTTGTTCTGGAGCAGCGCTGGGAAAAGGAGAGTGGAGAGTGGAGAGTGGAGAGCGGAGAGTGGAGATACCCTCTGTACCTACTCTGGTTTCTACCCCCGTTAGGTTGCAGTCAAATTATGACTCTTCGGCGCAAGAGAAGCGAGTCAGAGTTCATGAAGGAAATAATTAAACCTAGTTGAAAGGGGGGCAGTTACTTGTCAATTGATCTTTTGTATTTGCCAACCAGATTTTCCCCTGTATCTTAAGAGACTGGCAGGCCATGCGGTCTCACAGACCAGACCCACAGTGCTCCTCCTGCGACTGGCTCAATCTACTCACATAGTCACATATGGACAAAAGGGCTAGCTATCATGTTGTATGCAATGTATGCTAGTGCGAAACTAATTGTTATATACTGTACCTCTCTGTTGTGCGATTGCGGCTTCTATACTCTTCCAACCGCTCAACAGACCAAATAATATCAATTGTCGTCGAGACACTCATTGCTCCAATGTTTGGCGTTGACTCTAGACCTGTTCAGGACTCGCAATCAGATTTAGATTCATACATACCGGTAACCACTATCCCTTGTCACCATGTACATATATAATTGAAACAATAAACATACTACATACATATATTTCCCAAGCTCTCTGGATGCTTCACACTAGTCTGGCGGTTTCACACCACCGTACGTCATATCAATGTACATAGCTGCATATTCTGTGTGAGGTTGCGTAAATACTCTCGCCAGGGTGCTGGAACCATTACCATGGGCCGCTTTCCTATGAGAAATCTTCTTCCTCATCTTCCCCCCCATCCCCCTGCCCCTCCTGTGCCTTTGCCAAATATCCCTGTACCACCTCCATCTTGACAAGCCGTTCCTTCTCTTCTTCAAACCAGGTAATAGACTTGGCCAGTAACCTCCTTTCCCTCTCCCTCAACTCCCTTGCTAACGTAACAATCCCCTCCCGAGCTTCCTCCTGATGTTCCACGGTTCCTGTCTGGCCTTCAATGCTACTACGCTTTGCTGATTCCGCGATAGTAGTGAATACCTCCTCGCTTTCATCCAACTGTTGTAGTTTATCCGCAACAACCTGCTGTAGTGTGACGATAGCTCGGAGGTGATATACCTCCCATAAATCAGATTTCTCCAAACATGTCTTCAGCGTGTCCATATCATCGATCAGCACCCCTTCCTCGCCATCCGCCTCAGTATCATCACGCCAGTAGAGAACGAGTTCTTGCGACCCGTTGGTCTGCTGGAGGACTTTAAACTCGAGGCCGTCTTCGGCATTGGTGATCAGCAGCCATATTTCGGTGCTGAGCCAGGCGATTGAAGGTGGTGAGGGGAGGTCGATGAGTTTGACTGTGGGTGGAGAGTGGAGCATGTGTTCTTTTGCAGCGGTGAGTGAGTCCAGGGGGGAGAAG
>Ga0307511_10007479_pt1 | contig 10977 bp, 5 predicted proteins | sample 13_EM_MG_FD_200266 | JGI IMG/M metagenome (GOLD analysis project Ga0307511, IMG submission 200266) | Populus trichocarpa ectomycorrhiza microbial communities from riparian zone in the Pacific Northwest, United States - 13_EM | ecosystem: Host-associated > Plants > Roots > Unclassified | place... | reverse complement strand
AATTGTTGTGCGTAAAAAACTAAGTTATTTGTATTATAGGTATTTATAAAACTTACTCAGAAACTAATTTTAAAAATAATTTAAATTTTTAAGTTATCAAATTAATTCATAGATTATCATATTAATTCAAGCCAATCATTTCGGTTAAAATAATAGATATTATCAGATTTAACTGATTCAAATAAATTATTAAAAATTTAAATATATTATCATGATTTTATTTTATTAAATCAATATTTTTTTATTCAATTTGAAATATGAGTTTTTGGATTTAACGGGTAAAGTTTAATATCTACTATTCATATCGAGCTCGCTCACAAACAATCCTTGATCTCTAGCCCATCTGGCCTGCTAGAAGCCACAACTTCATAGCCCACAACACACTATGGTGTGGGCCCGTAAACTAAAAGATAGTTTCTTTTTCGGCCTGCTTGCAAAAAGAAAGAAAGAAAGAAAGAAAGTAGCTTCAGCAGCCAGCACTTATGAACAAGAAAGAACCTGCGAAGCTGATTGAATTCGTGATTTTTACAAAGAAATTGTCGAACGAACGGTGAAAGAAGATAAGAAAACACGACAGCGAATAGAGAAATGGGCCTTTTGTTTAGTAGAATGTTCTCTTCTTTATTTGGTAATCAAGAAGCTCGAATCCTAGTCCTCGGTCTCGACAATGCTGGCAAAACCACCATTCTTTGTAACATCCCCCTCTCTTTTTTTCTGCTATTTTTTGTGGGTTTTTTCTACCTCTACTTATTTTTTATGTTTTGATGTTTTTCCCTTTTATGTTCTGATTTAGATCGGCTTCAAATGGGAGAGGTAGTCTCCACGATCCCAAGTGAGCTTCTTCTTCTTCTTCTTTTATTTTTTTGAGTTGGGAATTAATTTTTCTGCTATGATTTTCCCTATTATTTTGTTACAGCTAATCTGATGGAAATTTGAATTTTTTTTTTAAATGTGGTGTAGCAATTGGGTTCAATGTGGAAACTGTACAGTATAACAACATTAAGTTCCAAGTGTGGGATTTAGGTAAGTAATTGATTTTATTCTAAGAAGTAACATAGTTTTAGAATTGGTTTTACTATGTAATGAAGAGATACTGACAGCTAATGTGTGGTAGAGTGATTGAGTTGAGGGGTCAAGTTAAGTGGGTTTGATTGTGATTAACTTGTTTAGCAATTTTTGTTTCACACCAGATGTTTACGGTTTTTCTTAAAGGGTTTTAGTGTGTGGATCTTGAACTGTAAGGGTGTGTGAAATGGCTGTTCGGTTCTAATTTTGTTGCCTTTGGGTTAATGAAATCAAGGAGGTTTTCTATAGTAATTTTCTAGTATATTTGTTATGCTGTTTAAGTTTATGAAATCAATGTAAATTAAATTGCTTTGTGGTTTGGTGATACAGGTGGACAAACAAGTATCAGGTATCTTTTCTCCCTTCTTCTTTGAAGAAAATTTAGTATACAATGTGTAGAAATTGTTTGCCACCTTTGCTGTTGATCGGTGTTCTTAGTAGGAATGTAGGTGCATTTAGTTTTCATATTGCATAAAGAATATATGAGTCGTTAAGGAGCACAATTACAGAAAAGCTATCAATTAAATTTCAATGATCTTAAAATCCTTCATGAACTTATCCTTAGTTCTCTCTCGAGTTGTTTGTGTGTGTCTATTCTGATTCCTTGGTAGTAGATATTTGGCATGCAGTAGTCTGTTATTCCCTCATCCCTTCCCTGTGAATGAATTTATTTGTTTATTTCAGGCCATATTGGAGGTGTTATTTCCCAAATACTCAAGCTGTAATTTATGTGGTAGATTCAAGTGACACGGAAAGAATTGGAATAGCCAAAGAAGAATTTCATTCAATTTTGGAGGTACTTACAGAGTATCTGTTTTATTATTAGTTTGTAGAGTTCAAGGATGCTGTTACAACTTTGTCTTGCTTTTTTTTTACTTTGACAGATTTAAATGCTAGCTTAGTTGGTAATGTTTGCTCACATTCTCCCAGATATAGTTATTGGTCTAGGTTGCCCACTTCAATTTCAATGTAGATGTTGACTTTTCTTTTGATTGCTTGGGGAATGGAAAAAGATAACAAGCAAAAGGCAGCAGATTTAGTCTCTTGATTTGTTACTTGTAATTATTCCATAAATTTGGTGATTATTAATGTGATATACTGAAGATAACAATTATTAGTACGAGGCTGTGGAGTTAAGTAGGTTACTTTTCTAATAATATGCAACATATCTGGACAACAAATATGGGTTCCAGTTTCATATGGTCCGCCATGTGAAAAGGGGAGTGCAATTTATGGGATAGTGAGTTGTTGGGATTATTGGTTGCTATCAATCAGGTTTAATAATTTCTTCACAAAAATTAAAAGCTAGAGAGTGAGAAGAAAAGAAAAGAAATGAAATATCCGTTTGTTTGTCAGCTCTTTTATATTCTGAACAGGTTTGTTTCTCATGTAAATAGGGACGTGTTTATCATGCTTACATCTATTGGAAAACAGAGCAATTTTCATTAGCTCTGATGGCATCTAAGAATTCTAATTTATGAAATTGGACCATTGTGCAGGAGGAAGAGTTGAAAGGTGCAGTTGTCCTCATTTTTGCAAACAAGCAGGTGAAGACTATTTTCTTTATCATCCACAATTTGGATAAATTTTGGTAGTTCCTATATTTATATGGGGGTAGATAATTGATTGGTTTGATCATCCCAAAGTAGGCTTCTTTATCCTCTCAGATTTGTTTCTACAATACAAGCCAAAAGTTTTCAATATAACTTCTCCATTCTATGGGGAAAAAAATCTGTCACCAACCACTGGAGTTTCTTATAACATGTTACAACCACTGCTTTATATTAACAGGATCTCCCTGGTGCACTTGATGATGCTGCTGTGACTGAGGCATTGGAGTTGCACAAAATAAAAAGTCGCCAATGGGCCATCTTCAAAGCTTGCGCCACAAAGGGTGAAGGTCTCTTTGAGGGTTTGGACTGGTAAGCATTCTTATCATAAATTACCGGACGTGCATGTATCCTTAAATCCAAAGGATTACATGCTGGTTTATCATATATGGTATCACCTAGATGTAGTGTGGTTAATATTTGATGTCGCGAAGATAAAGTGGCAAACTGATGGGGCATGCTGGCAGCATCCCCCAAAGGCCTTTAGAAGGCGATCTAAGAATGATTCCAATGCTCACGCATTTATTTGGCATGTGGCTAATGATGGAAAACTTAGTTGGGGACTTGAGTAATTCGTGAGGGTATTTTAGTAATTTTCAGATATGCTGGAAATTATAGTATTTTATTTCTGTTTAGTATTTTATTAGTGCTAAAATTATTAGGTTTTCCTATTCTGTATAGGAATAGTTATGTTGGAGATTTAGGAATCCTTGTCCTTATTGGATTTGGACAACCAAAACTCTATAAATAAGAATGTAGTCTTTCAATATTTTAGGATGCAATAATATCAGATAATTTCCGGCCATTTTGCTTTGATTGTGTGACTTGATCTCCTCTTAGGGGGGACTCTTAAGAACCCTAGATGTGACTCCTGGAATCTATCCACATCCTTCTTCGTATTCCATCACAAATCAATATTAATAATGTTCTAACAGTCTCAAAAAAGTCAGATTCAGAACAGCCCCTAGGCTGTCCTGCATCACAATCTATTTTATTTTGGATCCTGAAAAGAAAACCCCATTTTGCCAAGACCATGTTTCTTTCTCATCCTACTCAAGTCTAATTGATAATGCATATTTTGATTGATTGTGTAGTGATTGGTTTGGAAATGAAACAAAAGATTGGTTTGGTTCATAGAGTTTTCATACATGGTAGATAGCAATTTGTTTTGTCATATGTTCTTTGTGAATCACATGTTCTGTTAAGCATGTGAATCTCATTAGGTAGGAGCATATTTTATCTTTAGTGAAGGTTAGGACCTTAACCAATTTATCCTTCCCGGGACTTGCATGCGTGGGACCAACATCGCATATTGTCCTTCACCCTTCACATCTCGAAACCTTTCAGATTTTTGTTTCATAAAAAATGTTAGTCTGGATTCAAAATCTTATATCTCTTCAGGCCTAATGGGGTCGCAAGCACACTTTTACATGCTTTCACACAATATCCATAACTTGGTTACCGCGCTCTATAGTGCCAATGTATATGCGATTGCTTTCTCTATGGTACTGGAGTTTGGTGCCTTGTAATTACTTGACATAAATGCCTAAGCGGAAATCAACTTTTGCAGGTTGAGCAACACTCTCAAGTCAGGAGGTGGCTAACTTTGTTCAAGGAAGTCCCAGAACGAGCGTAATCTCATGTACAAAATGCTGGAGCAGTAAATATCATTATCCCTTATTCAAACTCCGCACCGATCGGACTTCTCAATTTCTTACTTTCATTTGGAGCTTAAAGTACTGGCATACATAATGATTTTGGGGAAAGTGATGCAAATATACATAATTTTCTTGTAATACTGCTTTAACACAATACACTATGGGCTGCTACCTTTATTTTTGTGTTGTTCCTTCAATTCAGTCTCTGTTAAGTTCGGAGGGCCTTTCTTCTTTACTGTGAGTCTTCATTAGCATTACACAGGCTTTGGCTGCCTTTGAAGAGAATGCTCCAAACAATTGAGCCAGGCCTCTTTCCCGAGGAGCTCGTGAGCTGTGAATCGAGTTGTAAACCGGGGCTAACCAATTCGACCAACACAAATTGCACGCTAGGGGGCATTGGCTCCAAAACTTTGATCAATTTGCCTAGATGCTTATTTGTCGTTCTTTACACCATTTGAGGCCGGAACGAGTATGCAAATCAAAGCTATTAAACCGAGCTATCCTGAGTTGATCTGGTTTAACTGGTTAAATTAAGTGATACTGTTATAATTTTTTAAAATAAACAATAAAAATGATGTTCTGCAATAATTTGAATTTTTACTAGTTTAGACAGATAATGAATTAATCTACTGGTTTGGGTTGCTTTTTTTTTTTTTTTCACTTTGGGCTTAGGTGAGGGTAGGTTGGCCAAGTCTTAAATCCAACAAGTTGTAGTTTGATATTGCGGTGTGGCCGTACTTTTCAGATTAATATTTCGCTGGGCTTTAGGATACCGAGATAGCAAGTTGCGCACACATTAAGTGATTTGGAGGAAAATAAAAGTGAAAAAAAGATATTCGAGATTCAGTCCGAGATCTGTTTACATCCATCCCATCGAAGTCCAAGTAGCAGAATGGTAACGTGAGGAAAGAGGATTCACTTGAACCTCGACAACCCAACATGGAGTATTTTTTGCACTTTCTTATTAACAACATTCATTGCTAGAAGCAATTGCTGTTCTCACTTCTCATCGGTTATTTGGAGATCACAAGGAGGGCATGCCATTTACTTTCCTTCGAATTCCCTTTCAAGATTGTTTGGGAGTGAGTTTATAACTGTTTTTTTTTGTTTTTTAAAAAATATTTTTAATTTTAAAAAATTTTAAATTAATATTTTTAATATTTTCTGATGATTGTTAATATATCAATGATAAAATAAAAGGAATTATTTTAATATATTTTTCGCACAATCAATCCCAAACGTTAATTTCTGAATACTAGTCAATTGCAAATTTGCAACCTTTCCTCGGAGTCTCGGACCATTTATTTTATCTCCCTTGAATCTCAACTCTCCAACATGCTCGCAGGTCTCAATCTCATGATTCTCATCCAACGGCCACACGGTTTCATTTATTTACAATAGTCTCCGAATACATGCTAACACTCCCCCCTCTCCTTTCTGCCCATAACTCGAGGATAGGATAGGGCATGCCAGCTAACCCCGAAGTCCCTCTCTGCAGATCCCTCTCGAACATCATCAACTTGCCCTTCCCCTCTGGGCCCCCCCACGCTCACATTATTCAAACCCTCCCTCCTCCCATAATAATTTCACTATTCCTCTCATGCTCGCCAACAAAACGCCGAAAACGCTTCCTTTCTCCCGTGGGCTCTACCTCTACACATAATTGACCCCTTCAGTGCGGTAATTTTTATTTTTAATAATTCTTTAAAAATATATTTATTTTAAATTATATTTTTTTAATGTTTTTTAATGTTTTTTAAAAATATATTTTAATGCATTCTTAAATAAAAAATATCATATATTGAACATGCACTTACAATATAATTATTATAAAATAATATATGAAAATTTATTTTCATATGGACAAACTAATTCCAAAGCAGTACTTAACAGTATTTAGAAATAAATCATGAGAATTGACTTTTAGAAGATAAAGGAGTTAACTTCTCATGAAGGTTGTGATTTTTTTTTCTTCGATCAATAATTATGTTAATTTAAAAATTATTTTAATTTACTTCTCATGAAAGTTTTTTAGTTTAATTTAAAATTTAAATAAATATTTATCCTCTACAAATTAAAAAATAATTTATTTAAGTCATTATATTCTCAATAATTATGATAAATTATTAATGAAAATGATTAGTTTCAATCTATTTAATTTACAACAGGATTCGTTAACTTATTAAGGTTAATTAATATTTATAATAATTATCAATGAAATAATTAGTTGCAGTCAAATTAAGTTTCAATAGGATTTATTAATTTAGTAGGTTAATTAATAATTATCAATAAAAATAACTAGTTGTAGTTAATTTAATTTTTAATAGGATTTCTTAGGAGGTTAGGAGGTTAATTAATAATTATGAAAAAATGAGTTATTTTTATAAATAAAAATTTTGAGAATTTTTCTTTTACAAACAACTATGATTAAAAAAACAAGTAAGTATTGGGAATAAAAAACTGATGAAGTAATTTTCTTATATATATTTTAATAGCCACGGATGAAAAGAAACGGATAAAAAGTAAAAAAAAAAAACCCAATCGAAATCCTTTATATTTGGCTAAGCTCGATCCACATGTCGATCTCCTATTTGTCAATCCTTAGATCTCCAGGATCCCACTAGATAGACGACAGTAAACCATTACCACAGCACCACCGATCCAACAAAACTAGGCTTCCTACTTTTTCGACGAAGGCACAACACTACAGAAGAGAAGCTTCAAAGTCTCCGTACTCGCCCTCCTCATCTTCTTCCTCAATGGCTTCAAAGCTCTGTGACTCATGCAAGTCAGCAACAGCAACGTTGTTTTGTCGAGCTGACTCAGCTTTTCTATGCATCAGCTGCGACTCCAAAATCCACGCGGCAAACAAGCTTGCCTCTCGCCACGCGCGTGTCTCGGTCTGCGAAGTCTGTGAGCAAGCCCCAGCCCATTTCACCTGCAAGGCAGACGCGGCTGCTCTCTGTGTTACCTGTGACCGTGACATCCACTCAGCAAACCCTCTAGCTAGTCGGCACGAGCGTGTCCCTATCACTCCGTTTTTCGACTCATCCTCCACTGTGCACGGCGGTGGGGAAGCCGTGAACTTGTTGGAGGATCGGTACTTTGATGAAGTGGATGGTGGTCGTGGTGATGTTAGCAGGGAGGAGGCAGAGGCGGAGTCGTGGCTGTTGCCTAACCCGGGTGGGGGGACTACTAAGGGGGTGGATAGTATGGATCTGAATACCGGTCAGTATGTGTTTGGTTCGGAAATGGATCCGTATTTGGATTTGGATCCGTATGTGGATCCAAAAGTGGAAGTGCAAGAGCAGAACAGTTCAGGGACTACTGATGGGGTGGTGCCTGTGCAAAGTAACAAACTAGGATTTCAATCTCCTGCTTTGGTCAATGATCATTGCTGCTATGAGTTGGATTTCTCTACTGGATCCAAGTCTTTTGGTGGTGGCTATGGCTATAACTCCTTGAGCCAGAGTGTAAGTTTTCTTAATTGAATGTTTTGTTTCTTATAGAAAGTATAAAGTAATGAATCTCCAGTCCTCAATTTGTAAGCTTTCACTGCAGGTTTCTTCTTCATCTCTTGATGTTGGAGTGGTACCAGATGGAAGTGGAAGTACCTTGACAGACATATCTAACCCATACTGTAGTAGATCAGTGTGCAACGGAATGGAGTCAGCAAACCAGACAGTGCAACTATCGGCAGTTGACCGTGAAGCAAGGGTGTTGAGGTACAGAGAGAAGAGGAAGAACAGAAAATTCGAGAAGACAATTCGATACGCATCAAGAAAAGCCTATGCCGAAACAAGGCCACGAATCAAAGGAAGGTTCGCTAAACGTACAGATACTGAAGTCGAGGTTGATCGAAGCAGTCTTTATGGATTCGGTGTCGTTCCATCGTTCTAAATTCACTTGTCTTTCCCTAATTCGAATTCGTCGACCTCACTCCTCTTGCTTAGCAAGAAGACTGGCGAGTTCCGATGAGCTTCAAGCTCATTGGTGATCACTCCCTCCTTGTTGTAACAATAATTCTAAGTCTTTTTTGTATCTCCTTTTGTATAGGAGATTGATGTTGTAATCTTTGTTGCCCACCAGTGGTGTTGTATATAAGTAGAATGGATTTCTATCTTGTAATGATGGTACTGAGCGCTAGAGACCCTTGAATTTGTGCAGCTCTTAAGTGGTAATGAGTTTTGTTTTTGATAAGAATGAGCTTCCTGTTTCCTGGCAATTCCATTGCTGAGGAAGAACTGAAAGATGGGTTGTCGGCTGGCTCTTTCATGGAAGGTGGTCAGATCAAAATCAGTGCTGCCATTGGCGGATTAAACTTTTGTTTTGATGTGATTAAAAAAGTAATTTAAGCATGTGGAAGAACATTTTTTTCTTTATATTTTAGGAGGCAAAATCAGAATCCTTGATCATAATCAGTGATGCCATTGGCGGATTAAACTTTTGTTTTGATGTGATTAAAAAAGTAATTTAAGCATGTGGAAGAACAGTTTTTTCTTTATATTTTAAGAGGCAAAATCAGAATCACTGATCTTATGGGTGGATGCAAGTTATTTTCTTGATAAAATAATCAGATCATGGGGATGAAGAAAATCATCTCTTGATTTCACAGATTTGCGAATCAGGATTCGATGTTTTTGGACAGTCTTTGTGATTAAATTAGTGTCTGAATTTGCAGATTCTTTGTAGTTGATATAGACACTGTATCAATCTATTTGGTGGCTTGTGTTGATTGCTCGCCGAAATTTCAAAGAATGCCCTGAAATAAATGATTGCATTATGGCTCGAGCTTTATCTATCACAGTTATTAAACTCCATGGGAGGTGGATCCACAACTCATGCTTACGATTAACTCAGATTAACTTAAAACAATAGTCAAAATAAAATCATTTAAATTAAAAAAAAATTAATGAAATTCTGAATGGATTATATTGGTCAACTTTTTCTTATTTATTATAAAATTTAATAGTTAGTCTATTCATTTGGCATGACAAGTTGCATTTTGCCACCTACCAGCAACAACTCAATTATTATTTTCCATACTTTATCAGCAGGTTAGGTCCAGGCATGAGATTTAATTTATAGCGATAGTTTTTGTAATTACAGTTTTAAAAAATAAATTATAAATTATATTTTTTTCAATCAAGATTTTAATTATTTTCCATACTCTCTTAATCAGCAGGTTAGGTCTAGGCATGAGATTTAATTTATTGCTCTAGTTTTTGCAAATACAGTGGAGTTTTTTTTATTAAATTTAGTGCAAAATTATGATGTGCGTTGATTAAATAAACACTTTAAAAAATATAAATATAATTAAATCGAAACGCACACAGAATACATTAAAAAAAAAAAAAAGAAGAAGCTAAGACTCTCCATGCAACAATTAAGCTTCCAACTATAACCAAATTTTGACCAATATGATTCTAACTCATGAGAAGAGTCACGGATTCAAATCTTCTTTTAGTAAGAATTTTGAGTTTTGAAATTAGAAGATTTATGGAAGAGGAGACCGGAGTAATCCCTCGAACCCTAACCTTGAAATGGTGTTCGATTCAGTTTCTATCGAGCTAATACGATTCCAAGGATAGAACAAAAACCTATAACTAGCGAAGCACTTGCACACACAAAAACTAGAACACAAAGAAGAGATGTAATAATTTTGCTCAACATTTTCCTTAATAAGATTTGGAGTTGTCGTTCAAATGGCTTCTTTGAAGGTCTGGCCGGAGCTCTGCAAGCTCTTCTTTGTGCCATATAAGCCCATTAAACAGGACTTCAAAATCTGTGCTCGTAGCGACTAACCCTAATACCATATGACAACTTTCCTCCTAAATGGTCACGGGTGGGTAGATAGGGACCATGCCTTTGTAAATAACGAAGATCATGAAAAAACATCATAGTACAATTCAATAAAGATGTTGAAAAGCAGATTCTTTTCGTTTCAAGTTCTAGGTTTGTGTTCGGATAGGCATTTTGAGCATGTTTGGTATATTTTGGCATCTTTATTTTTTTAAAATATTTTTTTATTATTTATATGAACAGCGAAACATCTTAATATGTTTTTTAAATTATCTTATACCAATTCCGTGTTGTAGTTGGAGTGGTTAGCGCACGTGAGACAAATGTGAGGTGATCACAAATCAAATCAATGTGAGCCCTTGGTTTGTATCCAACTAGGAGCATGCATGTTTGCTAAATTGTGACCGATGACATGTTGTCTCGTTCACCCCCCTTAATACAAAAATACAAATTGAAGCATGGTCTTGGGCGCCTGGTCTCCTAATAATGGGCTGGGTATTAGGTCTATCCCTTTGCTTTCTTTTCCTTTTTTCCTTTTTTTTTTTGGTTTTTTATTTTATTTTTAAATAGAAACAATGATTTCGGTTAAAAATATTGTGTTGAGTAAGATGAACAAGAGATACATTAAAAAAAATATCTTAATGAAAAACAAATCAAAACGATTGTATTTTAAATTTTAACAAAAATACCAAAAAATTTCTTGAGACCTGAATATTTTTTTATGTTTAAAAAATTTAAATACAGCGTGGAAGCACAAACTAGTGGTATGCTAAAAACTAGATAAAATAGAATTTATTACTAATTTGTAATGTATAAAATATGGTTAAAGAATAGTTTAATAA
>Ga0307511_10007477_pt1 | contig 10979 bp, 14 predicted proteins | sample 13_EM_MG_FD_200266 | JGI IMG/M metagenome (GOLD analysis project Ga0307511, IMG submission 200266) | Populus trichocarpa ectomycorrhiza microbial communities from riparian zone in the Pacific Northwest, United States - 13_EM | ecosystem: Host-associated > Plants > Roots > Unclassified | place... | reverse complement strand
GCTAAAGACCGAGAATTCCAGGCGCAATGAGATGGGATGGGGGGGGTGGGTGGGTAACTCAAGGTTTGTGCTAAGCTCCGGTTAGTGGGTGCATTCATCATTCATAATTCTCTCCCAAGCATTTCACACGGGATTCGAGGACCTCTACAATAATGTATAAATTTATGGGCGTTTCACGCCAACAGGGTAGAAATGAGGAGATCTGATTTAATTTATTGTGTTCTGTGGGGAGCGGTGCAGGCAGTCATCACAGGCTGGCAACTTTCATACGAGATCAGACTTTCATGTGAATCCAACAGTCTGTGTACCCAAGAGTTCGCGTGGGATTTTCTCATTCTCCATCGTCTAATCTGCACGCCATTGCCATTACGCTACTATCGGGCGGGCGTCATAGAGGCACTACGTATGTGGGCAAGCAGGGCTCGGACCCCTCCCTTCGCAGACGCGATGAGAATCCAAATGGAGGCCAATTGGGTCATCCAACGGCTTTCGTCCGTGTGAATCATTCCGATCCCATCCATCTCCACACCCAGAGATTGCTGTGAGGGCAGGGAACGAGCCCGCTAAAGGTAGACGGTTCCTATGCTCAAGCTGAGGCTCAAACGACGCAGCAGGCTGGCTCTCCCAACAGATCAATTGATGGGTGGCGCTAGCGTTTGATCGTCTCATGATGTGAAGGGTAAGGTAAAACCTATGCAGAGTAAGGGTTCCGAAGCTCGCATCAAACGTACCGGTAGGCGAAGAGCATCAAAGGAATTTTTTTCTCTACGCACAAACGGGAGAGAAAAAAAACGCAAGCGAACGAAAGCAGTTACTGGCGTAGATGCCGGAAAACAAACAGCCTGTGAACTCTAGATTCCGTTCTTTCTCAGGACAACAAACACCCTCAAGACCACACGTGCCAGTTGCTTTGTCCACATCCCTTCTCATAAACTTTTCATCCAAGGAATATTTCTTCCAAAGTTCCATGCGTGGGCTGCACTTGGCACAAGACATGTTTAGGCAGTTTGCGGCTTAGCAATTTCAGCCCTTCGGTATTCAACGTCCGGCTGCCTTTGAACTAGTCTGGTTCCGTTTGACCCCCTGGCATTGTGTCTCTCAGACTTTCGTTGTAGTGTTCATTTTTCACCCGCTTTCCGAGTTCAAATTCTTCATTCCCGGGTTGACACTATGCGGCACCGTGAGCGCGTTCGTTTGACCAGACTTTAGCGGAACCAGATCAACTTTAGCGCATTGCTTTCAGCTGTTCTCTAGCATTAAGTATCAAGCCAGACTACAAGTAGTCTGGTAGTACTACCCTCCTACCGGTATCTTACGCTAAAGTTATGCCTCTACCGGATTCATGGATATCTGCATGCTTTCGGCCTGACACCAAATGTAAGTGTTATGAGATTAATCGACAGGTATATATGTAAGAAAAATTCTACGACATTCAAAGAACAAAGAAATGCACGTGAAAGAATATCCTCCGAGACGTATCTGCATGTATCTCACTTGAGGCGCAGGCCAGATCGAAATATGAAGTTCTGCATTCCCTTGGCCCCCACCTTGGTAGGGACAATCTCGCTGCAGGGGGCCTCTCTGTCTTTAGGTTGGGGTTCACGCGCAAGGCTCAAGTTGTAATCGTGGTGCCTTAGGGATTCCGCGTCTGGGATTGCGTTACTGATATGGATATATAGTCTGGTAACCAGACTAATGGATATAGGGAAAACAAACCAGACTAGGGAAAGCATATATGGTGGATGTTCCTACATATATGTTGATTAGCAGGAGATTCGGATCCACCTATTTCCACTTACCGAGCTTGATATATCCAGTCAATCGGTATGGCGGGCAAAGCCAAAACGATGTGCCCTGTCATAAGTCACGTTTTGCGTGCCTTGATCTTCGACTGTACGGAGAGCCCTGGAGGGGAGATAACCCCAAATTCGCAAAAAAAGTGGGAAGCTCCAGCCACCAGATCTTCAAGTCTTGGTAGTATTGTATCTGCTGTAGTTGTCTGGTACCTAGGGCCTAAGGTAGTCTGGTTACTGTTAATACCACCCACATAATCAAGCCAGAACAAACCCCAATGCTTGGATCTGTGGCGGGTGTTTTGCATTAACTTGCGATTTAATTTACGTACAGACTGTTCTATAAGAATGCAGGTGCCAACGCTGATCTAATCCCTCGGCGCCAAGGGCTGGTCACGAGACTACGATGACCCCAATTGCTTCGGAATATGGATTACCAAAGGACTATAAACAGCACTAACCAGACCACATAAACGGTCGCAAGGTCAATCCCATAGCCAGGTTACAATCCCATACTCCTTCAGACTACCATACTCGGTATTTACTACTAAGTATATATACTTGGGTCATAGCAGGCAAGGCGTACGAAGTATTACATTGAAAGCTTGATATTCCGTGGCATCTTATCGTTATATCAAGGGCACTCATCTCATAGTTCTAGTGCTCTGGGAACTAATCTCGGAAACCTTTATCTGCTCTGAGATGAATGCCATGGAGGTGGGGCCCAGCCCAGGAGGTTTCTTGCCTCCATCGATACCTTCCCCGCCAGTTTCGATAGTCTCAAGCCTCCATATCATTGGCAAACAGCGGCCCCTCCCGGTTCCTCGCCCAACTCCCCTTAAACCCGGGTCAAAACATGAGACAGCTTTGGTTAGGTTCCTGGACGATGGATTGCTCGATATCTCTCGGAAATATACCAAGAAATATACCCCAGGCGGTTATTATGATATTCAACCGATGGTCCAAGACCTAGAGAGGCTCGTTGATCTAATATGGATTTCTGCAACTCGTGAGTTTACTATTCCCTAAGTTCTCTGGGTGGTAGGTACACTAGTGCATCAAATCCTAACATGGAGGCGTAGCTTCGCTTCAAATACAATATCTGCTACAGATCGCAAATAATCTCAATGATTATCTAGCTTCGTTTCAGCTCAATCTGAAGGTCACCTTCAGATTCCTTGACGTACTGGATCGTTGCTTTTATGCACTAATAACGGGAAACACCGCAAATCCTGATTCTACACCAATATCCGCGCCCATGGCTTCTCCGCATTTTAGCACGACGGCAAAGGTCCGACTAAACTCTATAATACAAAGAACCAGGCTCCATATTATTAAGATAGTTGAAGGAGGGCCCAGCAGCATTCAAGGAGAGGAGATGACTGATATGCCAACGCAAGCTGAGCCATCGATAGGGTCCGTAACGGATAGGACGTCAAGGGATACAACTCCTGCTACTGATATCACTGATATGGCTATGGGCAATGATAACTATGAGGGTGAGGATGGGGGTGAGGATGAGGATGAGGATGAGGGTGAGGGTGATGGTGATGATGATATTGAATGGGAGATGGCTGCTGCAAGGGTTTATGAACTGAGCTTAACTGAGGTTGGGGAACAGTTGCTTCGGTCAGGGTGAAGGTTGTGAAGAGCCAGGGTTGAGGCATTGTCTTTACATCGTTTTGCATCTTGTTGGAGTTATTGAAGAAAGTGGGATTCGTGATTGTCAGCTCCTGAGATTCCTGTGCGCATCCCTTATCTTGCATTCTATTATTATTATGTGGGGAGTACGGTGTCATCAATTGTACATTTGTACGCTGGATGAGGGTCGCGCCTGCGGGACTGATTACTATACTTGCACCTGAAGCAACTAATGGAGGTATCCTATTTGGGTCACAGAATACTCTATAGCCACTTGGAGAAGCAGCTGGTGTAGTCTGCCTAGGGCTGGTTGTATCATTGAACCCGGGCCATGTGGCTGGTGGGCTACCATGTTCCCCATGATTCATATATAGAGCAATAAAAGTATTGCCCTTCCTCCGATCCCCTCTTCAACAAGACTATGAATAGTCCGTCAACATCTTTGCAGCCCTTGCTGAAGACCTGTGATTTGGCATCAGGGGTATCCCCTCTTCTTGCTTTCACTTGATCTGAAGAACAGCTTTCCGCTCTTTTTATGCCTGATGCTTTTTGTCATATACCCTAATCTCCTCTTACAGCGGCTGATTTATTACTATTGAGCTTAATTAAGCTCACCATATCTTACAAACCATGGCGGAAGCACTTGTTATGCTGCCTTTTCAATCACTCGGGCTGGATTCAGATTCGTGTTCAACTCGTGGGTCGTTTCTAGCCGATCGACCACCGCTCAGTCCATTATCAGGTGACGAGATATTCAATATATCTGCTTTGAGCGACTTGAGAGATATGGATCCATGCGAGCACTCAGGCACTATCATATCAAAAGCTCTTTCCCGACAATCTTCTCTCGCCTCTGCCCGCAGCTCGGCTTCAACCTCTAGAATGTTTCTATCACTCTCGGCCTCTACACGAGGATTTTTTAGACACAATGGCAGTATAGCAGCATTACCTTACTCGAATATGAGCTTTGATTCCCCATCTTTGGACAACGAAAGACTGGCTCAGTCCCCGGGAACCTTGGCCCCTCCATCATCTCTGAGAACCAATTGTCTTCTCTCCAATAAATGGTCCCCGCTCAAGGAAGGTAACTTGCAAAATGAAAAAATGTCGACCTCAAACAGTCAGGATAGTCAGTTTCCTGACAGCCCAGCTGCCTTGTTTTCGCAGGAAAGACCAGATACGATCACCACGACGTCAGTTAGCGAAGGAGTAATCTCTCAGATGGCTTATCTCAGTTCAACCAAGAGTTCCCAGTTGTCATTCACAACTGGATCTCTTAAATTCTCCAGACAAAGCATCATCACAGTCAAGCCTCAGAGCATCGATGTGCTCGATGAGGCAACAATGAGCCGTATGAGGAAACGAAGAGACCTCCTTGAGGAGCTTCTGAAATCTGAGGAGGTATATATATCTGAGTTAAAGACCCTGTTGAATGTAATCCACCCTGCTCTTCATCAGTATTCTATAAGCTGATGATAAAGGTATACTTCGGAACTATCAACGACGATGTATATCCATTTACAGAAAGGAAAGCTTCCTTCATTCGCACAATTGGTGGTATTCTGGACCTCCATGAGCGGTTGTATCAAGCTATGCAAAACGCCATCCCGTGCTCGTTCGATACAAAACAGGCGTTATGGAATACCGAAGAACAACTTAATAGGCTCTCTTCACCTTTTAACTCATCGAATCCTGCCGCTGCCGCACTAGTTGCAAATGCCTTTGATGAAATGGTGAGAAACCTCACGGAATTCAGAGTATTTGAACAATCATTAGAAGACAATTGCTGATACTTATCAGATGAAGGATTTATTAGTTTATGAAGACTTCATATCCAAGTATGATGCAATTCTGAAAGATGGTTATGTTTTCAGATCAAATCCACACCGGCGCTCTTGGGAAAGGGATTGCGAAATGCTGTCGAATTCCTTCCTCTCGAAAGCTGGTAATCTAGAACTGACGAAACGAGCTCTGACTTTTGAGGATTTGCTCATGAAGGTTTGAGATAGACAAGTCCGATACACTTCATCCTCCACTAACAATAACTTGATAGCCAATACAAAGGATTTGCAAATACCCATTATTCTTCACGGAGCTTCTTCGTGTTACTCCCTTGGTAGATTGTCCGAAGTCAAATGCAATTCTCGACCGAGTCAATTTCCGGGTAAGAAATGCAATTTATCAGCTAGATATGGCAAAAGAAAACTCACCAAAGGTGAGAGAACGGCTCGAGCGAAATTGGCTCCTACAAAAAAGACTCGGTTTTAAAGATAAGGCAAGTGAATCGGGCTTAAATGGCGAGGCTCATGTGTATTATTTCATCTAACATCATATTGAATAGCTCGGACCGCAACCAATACAATTAGGTCAAGTAGTGTTATGCGGCCCTTTGTACGCCTCCTGGAGAGACTCAAAAGCAGTGCAAGGGGATTATTATGCTTGTCTGCTTTACAAGTCCTATCTGCTACTGGCAGCCGTGTCTAAGTCAGACTCGTCACTGAATGTAGTTCTAGCCATTTCACTTGTCACAGCTCGGATTGAAGAAGCAGTTCAGGGAATTGGTATGTAATAGAACCCAATTAAGCGACATAGCTGACTGGCAGTTATAGGTATTCAGTGCCACAATGCTCCATTTAGCTGGATCGTGACATTCGAACACGATTTCAAAATGTATGAGATTGTTCTCTGTGCTTGGAACTCTCGAGAAGAAGAAGTGTGGCGGAAAAATGTCGAGGAGAGGATATCTATAGAGAATAGGGACTGGATGTGTGATGGAAGCCCCACCCAGAGAACCCTGTTCGTACGACCCATTGGTTGTAACATAGAACCTTTCGGGAGTTCTAGTGGGTATCAAGGTTCTCTGAAGCGTCACTGGTCATTTCATGGGTCGGTATCACCGTCACCGAAGATTGAGCCTTTGATAGTCAGTATACAGAACACATGGGCACCTTCTGAGCCGGCGTTGCAACCTCGGACTAGACCTTCAGCAGGGCTCAGCCGAAGCTCTTCAGTGGTGAACATGAATGATATCCTCACATTGGCTCCGAAACGCTCAACTCGATCACGTCTTGAGAATGCATTAACAGACGTTTGGTCTAAAGACCAGTTACCTCCTGGGGCATCAAGCTGGCTGTTAGGGTCACGAAAGTTTTCCATGGGAAGTATCCCCTCAATGTCGAGTATCACGTCTTCCTTTGGACGGAAACCCAGCCAGCCAGTCCCTGATGGTCAAATTCCGACAAGAAGCCCTGCAAGTGGACATTCTTTGGCAGAGTCACCAAGTCCAGTGAAACCCGAGAAACGGAGAAGTGGCTCCCTGGAGCGTCCAAAGGTACGAAGGAATGTCAATGAACCATCTACCCCCACCAAGGACAACGTCGCGAAAGAACCGAAAACACCTATATCACCCATTTGGTCAAGTTGGGGTTCCTCTAAGGGGAAGGAGACGTCAAGCACGATTAATTCGCCTACGCTTTTGGGTGACAAGGGCACATGGAAGAAGAAGAGATGGAGTAATCCAGGAAACGTGATGAGATTTTTTGAGTGTGATACGCCTACGAGCACTGCAATCACGATGGAAAAAAGAGTTGACCCTTGATGTTTTCTTTTAGATAGTTGGTTCAGATCTGAATACGGTCATGCGTGATATCTATACTATGCGTTTGCCTTTTTCCTTGGACATGTTTATTATTGTTTTCTTGTCGGGTTACCTATTCGTTGTAGACTATCTATCGTCAATTCAGCCGAGGTGGGAAGGTTTGTGCTAATCAGGAAAACTGTTTCGATGGTCGATAGCATGAATCCCAGTAATGGCCTAATATTGTGACATCAACTGTAGCTGCAAGTTAGGGACAAGAGACATACTGGTATGCCAGATCCGGATGGACAAGAGCTCGAAGCTAGAAAACCGGGCGCCGGTGCCAAGCATACAATAGCCGTATTGACACCGAAATGGGAAGTAGGTCATCAAGCAACATCTAGGCGTGACGTCACGAAAGCAGTAGGAGTGGTATATCAACCCGAATTAGCCCTCCCTTTGTGCTCATCATTATCATCATTATCATCAACCCTCACCACATCTACCAAAGCATCTATCACACGAATTTACAAGTCCTTCGAACGTATTATTACTAGAACATTCAACATGACACGAGGTGACAAGCCAGCAACCCGAGTCCACTACAAGGGCGACCACAACGATTTTGTAATTTTTGCAGAGTCGCCAGAGATTGTGTGTCGGTGGAAGAGGGATAGAAGTATTCCATTGATGGAGGTAGTTGATAGCTTTCATGTTTTTACTACGTATGCCCCCTTCTCCCCCCCCTCCCCCCAATATCCTCCCAACATCACCACCCAGGTCGAAGACAAGGGGCTGACTATTCGGGGTGTATCCACGGATAATAGTCGGCATCAAGGTGCCCAAGGCCACCTTGAAGAAGCCTCCCGCCTAGCCCTAGACAACGAGTTTGGCACACACCAGGACGAAGATGTTGTCAAGAAGATTCTGGAATGTGGAGAGGTCAAGGAGACGAAAGAGAGGGAGAGGACGGGAAATACTGTATGTTTTTTTTTTCTTTTCAAGCTAACCTCCCGCGTCGTGGTATGAAGAGCTGATTCATTTTCATTCGGTAGAATTTTTCCATAGGAACATTAGGTGGGCATTAGGATATCAAATTTTGCAGTATGGGACTACCCAGCGGGGTATGGCGTTTGTTTTTGTTCTTGAATGAAGGAAGGAGTGGAGTGGAGTGGAGTGGATCGGATCGAATTTGCTGGCAGTTCAGAGATATAGGTTGAAATTTTGTAGGAAGAAAGTTCATGTACGCCAGATGGTGTTGCGTGTTGCGCATCATGACCATTCTGTCAATAACTGCCATTAATAAAATTTTATGAAACAAACATCACATGAAGCCAAAGAACCCAAACCATCCATGTCTGACATACCTGATCAAAACCCTCCAACAAATCATCCGCTCAGCTAATTCGATGCACACCCATCTCCTCTATATCCCTAAAAAATCCGTATTTCTGAACTATCTATGACAAACCAAGTGAAGGCTGTCCAAAACACAGCAAGAAGAAGTAATATCCCCTCCTACATTATCCCAACCCTTTACCTATCCGAGCGAGATAAACATTACGCTGAAGCTATGAGATGAGCCATGAAAAATGCAACGAGAAACAAATTCCGGGAGAAACCGAGAAAGCACCTGGCACGCACACAAACTCCAGCATCCCATCCGATAGAGAATATAGCAAATAGGAAGATGCGAGAAGTAAAAGGAAGTAGATGGAAGTAAAAATAGACATGAGAAATTAGATATAAGTAAAATGGATATAGATGGCGAAAAAAGATGAGTAAATTTGTCTAGACAGGGGTAGACGTGAGAGGGTAAGCTGCAGACGTAAGAAACACAGGCCGAAGGAAGTTAGAAATGGCTAGTAAGGGTTGCAGGTTGATGTTACTCTTTGATCAGCCTCGAATTCCCATTCCCCGCATTTCAGCTTCACCGTAACCCTACAGAACAAGAATCCCACAATCAGTACCTCATCGCCCATAGATCCCACCGAGCCAAGTACGAGTGCAAACTTACAAATAGCCTTCCTAAGTCTTTAGTGGATAATCTCCCAATACCCCTACTGGCCGTTTCATCTAACGCATTGCCAATGACGGCCATTTTTTCTTCCTGAAGATCCAAAATCTCGTTCTCTACAGTCCCCTGGGTGCAGAGCTTGTGGACCATCACAGGTCTTTGTTGACCAATGCGATGAGCGCGGTCGATCGCTTGAGACTCGATAAATGGATTGTAACAAGGGTCTGGGTAAGATAGTTGACTGTTAGTCTAAATCATGCACGTGAGAAGGGCGGGAGCTATACCAAAGAGGATTATCTGCGATGCAGCAACAAGGTTGAGCCCAGAGTTACCAGCTTTCATTGAAATTAGCATAATGTTAATATCTGGGTCATCAGTGAACTCCAGAATCGCATCGTTTCGCTCAGTACTTGTCATACTACCATCATAGCGTCGATACTTCCACCCCTTACGGAATATGGGGACCTCGAGAAGGTCAAGCATGGAAGTCCACTGGCTGAAGATGATGGTCTTCTCGGTGTGGTCTTTCTGGATGGTACTGTCCAGTATCTCAAGGCACTTTTCAATTTTCGACGAGGTCATCCAGTTACTTTCGAGATAATCAATGTCTTCACGCATCACCGGTCAGAATTTCGTATCCTGTAAGTGAGGGTTAAATACGTGGAGCTTCACTCACAATCCTTTTTACTAGCCGCATTTGTCCTGGCATCCCTCCTGAGCTTTGCTAGGGCCTCTGTAGTTAGTTTCCCAGTTGCCTTTTCTGGGGTATCCTCCTCTTCCTTGGTATGGACCTTCTTGAAGGTCGTCCAGTCGATCATCTTCTTCAGGTCCAACACACCACGGCAACCAGGGCATCTAGCACCATCATTCTCTTCACCCCGGAGACGTAGGTTCTGCTGGGCGGCGGTTGCATGAACTTGAATGATACAATCCGTGCAGAAGGCGTGGCCACAAGGGAGGACAATGCTTGGGTTGTTGCTAGTATCCATACATACTGTGTCTTTGTTAGTTTATGCGTGTGGCAAAGATATATTGCCAACTCACTTGGACACTCTTCAATTCCAGTATCCTTCAGCCTGGATACTACAGCCCTAGACAGCCCCTTCGCAAGTTCAACCATTTGCCCCGCTTCCACCTCCCCTGCATTGTGTTCAATATCATTGATTAGGTGCGGGTGACACGCAGCCTGTCTTAGTCTCAATAATAATACCAAGATATTCGAGTAGTTCTTTCCAATGGCGTTAGCTCGAAGATACTTGTTAAATTGTATCATGGTCTTGTTGCGTAACGCGCTGTAGAATTCATGCTCCTCTTCAGAAAATATACAATGCTGAGTTTCGATGGTTTTGGGTGGTAGTGTGAGAATTGGCTTCCCGTCAATTTGAGATGACTTTGTTCGTCGGAGAAGCATTGCTTTAAGAAGAGCCTGGAACTTTGGCATCGCTTCTTTAATCTGCCAGTTAGATTTGGACCTGAACGGAATCCCAAAATCTCTATTGAAGGTCGTGTAGTCATCATAAGGCTTGATACGAAGAAACCGGATAAGTGAGTATATTCTATGAATGGCATTAGCACAATGAAGTTAGCTGCAGGAAAGGGGAGTCTCACTCCTCGCATCTGTTCTGCATTGGTGTACCGGAAAGACAAAATCTATAGTGCGCAATAAGCTGAGAACATCCCCTTGCACTCAGAGTGTCCTTATTCTTGATGCACTGAGCTTCATCAATCAAAATTCGGTACCACTTGGAATGTCTTCCCGTGAAGATAAAACCGCTCTCTAGCGCCTCAAATTCGTCTGGCTTGTCTTTCAACCTTTCCAATTCTGCAACCCTTTTCCTATATTCGGCAGCTAGTGTACCGAATGTAGTCAGCACAACATCATAGCGGGTCAGATCTTTAAAGGTCCTATGTTTCTTTCCATTCCCATGATGAATATACACAGATAGCTGGA
>Ga0307511_10007476_pt1 | contig 10979 bp, 6 predicted proteins | sample 13_EM_MG_FD_200266 | JGI IMG/M metagenome (GOLD analysis project Ga0307511, IMG submission 200266) | Populus trichocarpa ectomycorrhiza microbial communities from riparian zone in the Pacific Northwest, United States - 13_EM | ecosystem: Host-associated > Plants > Roots > Unclassified | place... | reverse complement strand
TGTTGTAGCTGCGAGGGCAATTACTCCGACAGCTGCTACTACGACTACTGCTGCTAATACTACTACTACCTCGGCAGTGGGTGCGGCGGGAGAGGCAGGTAATGCGGTACAGGAAGCGAGTGAGTTGGTGGTTTTCACTTGTAGGCATGTCTATCATAGGATTTGTTTAGAGAAACTTCAGGGTAATGGGGATGGTAATGGAAGGAATCTGCTAAGAGGGGGAGGGGGTGGAGTGGGTTCAGCAGTGAGTGGGGGATTTAGATGTTTCGCCTGTGAGAACCCAGAGGGGTCGTAGGACCTATTTGATTCAGTCTTTTTTTTGTGTAATTTTGTAAACCTCGCTATTTAACATCGGATTATAACAATCATTCCGCTTTAGTACCCCAATAGGCGTTTCCTACCACCATGGCCATCTCTCCTTATAGTAAAGAGAGCACCGTCAAATATTTTTAGTCTGCATTGTTGGTAATTAAATGCGCTATTTGAATGACGGCAATCACTCAGTCGTTTAAGGAATGGCTGAAGTCATGTCGTCATTAGACTACAAGCTTCGGCTCGCAGACCATTGGCTACGCCGATCAAACTTATGGCCCTTGACGGGAACCAAACATTCGTGTAACACCATATGTATAGCACTGCGGCAAGTGGGTTTCCTTTCCTTCTTTTGTTCGCTGCTGGTCTCGTCACCCATTGTCCTAGGGTTTTAGTATCCGTTGGAAAGTTTGATGATTATCGGCCCCTGTAGAAGAGATATTTGTAATAACATATCACAGATCGGGAATTCCTCTCTGTTACCCTGAACTGATCATAAGGCCAGATAAAACTGAAGACCTAATCTCGTGCCCAGACCTTGAGACCCATGCGTTTCTGGGCGGGGTGTATCTCCATGTGTTGTTACTTGCGTTGCAGTCACAGATTGTCCGTGACTAGAATGCGTACTAGGAGGAGCTCTGTGAGCACTGGGCGCAGTTCAAAGCAATTCAATCGCTGCTTGGATTTGGTTCCATCAAGGAGCTTCCTGGTACTTGCACGGGTCTCTGCTATTTCATCGCCTGGGAGACCCAAAGGGATCAAGGCCCTCCCCTCTGACCCTTCCGGTACGGCACAATAGACTGGGTACCCCCACTTGCTTGCCCTACATCTCACATCTCTATACATATCAGTCATCAGCTTTAGTGAGGAGTCTAGAGCTTTGCTGTAAAGCCAATGTGTCGCTCGGCGGCTAGGTTGACTTGCATATTCCCGATGATGGAAAGCCCCGAACGACCAAGGGGCCAACCAGAAATCTGAGAAATTGGAAAAAAATCCCGAGTCTCGCCTCACGCAATCTTAACCGAGGGCGCCATACCTCACCTGTTCAGGGGGAGTCATGGTGAATCGATGGTCTTAGCGTATCAGCTGTCGGGCACTGTGTTTGGGTGGCGTCAGTGGGGCCACCTATACTTGTTCAGCGGCGGCGGATCGCCTAGCCGGTGGATCACTGGATGGAGGTCCTTCTGTAGCTACGCCCTCCCGCTTGCCCTTGTACCCCAACAGCGCCAGTCCCCTGAGAGGGGGATTCCCCACCCGTGCATTACGGTCGTCAATGGTTGTATGGGACAAAAGGGTTATAACTGCAATATGCAAGAACTTCCCATAATGTGTTTGCGTGCAGATCGGTGGTCATGCATGTTGTGCTGGTATCTAGACTGTGGAGCGTGAGAGCACTACGGGGGAGCAAGGGCAGGTAATTCTGGTGTGCTGGACAAGGTTGAGAAGATCTCTGAGGCAGCAAAACTCGACATAGGCTAGCATAAGTATTACCCTGATTTCCGGTAGTCTAGCTCTACAGTAAGTACATCTCAGCTGATGGACCGGCCGTTATATGTAAATGTCTCGGACACGAGAGCTTTGAGTAGACACTGTCCGATCCGCCAGTAGATGTTGAGCTGAGGCCATTGGGCAAGTGAGACTCGCCAGGGTCCGGAGCAGGCCAATTACCCAAAGGGTGAACATGATGCTAGTCTGGTTGGGGATACAATAATGCACCTTTAGAACTTGTATTGGGTGGTACAAGCACAGCGCACAGCGCCGACCCTGCCTGGGCACTCCCTTCAGAAACATCTATAAAGTCAGATCCTCCCGCTGCTGTACCACAGCCCCTCAAGCCCTCTCGGCACCAGAAGGCATCCTCGAGTTCCGAGTCCCCAGTTTACATACTACTGAACGATAACTTCAATATACCAAACTATCAAGATGTATGGCCCCAAGGATGTTGTAGCACTCATGGGTGGACTCCTTCTCTTGTCTCAAAGTGAGTTCTCATGCAGGGTTCCCTTATGGCACTAAATACATATTGTGGCTACAAACCTTAACATTTCTGGAGCTGCAGTTCCCCAGGCATATGGAACTTTCACCTGCACCCAGAATTCCGCCTATGGGTTCCCCCTCAAAAAAGACTGCGCCGCTGCCTTGGACAAAGTTGATCCAGTCACTCCTCAAGCCTGCACCAAACAATTCCAGACCGAATATGACTTTATTACGGTTGGAACCTGCACGATTCATACGTATAGCACCAGAGGAATGGCACACTGCTTGGAACACAGCCTGATTATTAGGGGAGGAAAAGATATTTTGGCACGCTGTGCCTTCACACAAGACTACGACTCTGAAGAGTACATTGAGGGACAGTATGAATGGACTGTTCATGGAAAAAGCGAGGGCGTTAAGTTCGTTAAAGCCTAAGCGGTAGCTATGGTGCGAAGTTATATTAAGTAGATTTCTTTTGCTTGGATAAAATATGGAAACAATATCATGTTTGTGCCAAGTCCATTGCCTCATGATACTCTGAAACCTCGTAGAGGCTGAAACCCAACTATGTAGGGCCACATACCTCACCCATCACTGTTACTTAGACCTAGGTAGTTCATAGCCACAGCTACCACTTTGCTTTTATTTCTCTACACCGCTCGCTCGCCACGACAGCTCGCTCATGTAGTTCAAAACATTATCGAGTCTAATACCCTAGAGAAGTCCTATCTCTGGATCTACTTTCCATGGCCAATACTGAGCAAGGGGCGATGCAGTCTAACTCGTCTTATTGGATACACTCCGGGCAAGAATGTTCATTAAATAAGTAGAGGCACGTATTTTCCAACTTCGGGCCTTGTCCAATCACCGGGGATTTCCAGCAAGAGGGGACCAAACACAATCTGCCCTGCAACACGTACAGGAGGCAACAACCCGTCGTAATAATTGGGGTCGAGCTGATTTGAGTTTTTAACACTACGGTAACTCAATGCTGAGTGGTAGCTGGTCTATTCACGTGGGTCTATTTTGCCCTTGGTAGTCTTGCCTCATGTCGCACAAAATCCAACACATAGAATGTTAGAGGATGCTTCCCCCTCAAAGAAGCAATTCATATACTCCACCGCTTGTCAAGGGGAAATTAGATGGATTAATGGAGAACATAAGGAAGGGACAGAGCTTGGAGGTGGAGGCAAGAGAATCAGGAAGTCTCAAGCCCTTGCAGCCAACATTATAGAATTACAATGTCCAACAAGATATCGAGGGGTTTCGATATACTTACGTCATAATCAACCAATGGAGGCCCGTTCCACGCCCCTTCCGGCCCTCCCCTTACATATATGGATCTTCCACCTCCATGCCCCTTCCGGCCCTCCCCTTAACAAACCGAAAAAAGCAAAACAAAAACACGAACAGCAAACTTCATGGTAGGGAATCAGCGCAAGTCAATTTTTGAGAAGAACGTCTCCACCAAATCAACTGTGTAGAATCCCTTCTCGTCCTTTTCCTTCTTGGCCCACCTGGCCCTGTCATCCATATCTTCCCATGTACTCCACCTTCGTCCTACATCTTCTCCATGCGTACAGACTAAGGCTACGTGCTTGCCTATCTCCGCATATTTTCCACACTTCCGGCATTCAGGGTTATCTATTTTTCCGATCTTGTGGCGCCAGGCTTGTAGGTTGCCTTTCCCAGTGTGACATTGGACATAAGTAACTCTTGCCTTCCTGTTCCATCTCACTACTCTTCCCATCCCCGCTCCCTTCACTCTTCTTTCTTCTTCTCTCATCTTCCTCCATGCCTGCTTCAGCCCGCCTTCCATGATCTGGGGATCTTCCGGATATAATTGTGTAGCTATTTTTGCCAGTCGGTCTGCTTCCTCGTTACCGAATAGTTCGTTATGAGCCTTGACCCATCCGAACGAAACTGCATTTGGTCCTAGCCTGGCTTGCCATTCTTTGATATCCATCAACACCAATTTAAGGTCGTTGGTCCTTGCTTTTCCTGTGCGTCCTGCCTTCTTCACTGCTGCGATCGCTGCTTGTGAGTCTGATAGGATTAATACATTGGAGTTGCTTGGTATATCCTCTAGTGCCCCCCTCACTCCGCATACCTCGCCATCCCATACTGTCGCTAGTTCCCCCAGTGTTGCTCCACCTTGGTTTTTACCTTTGATATGCCACCCCACTCCCACCATGCCATCCTCGTTCATACTTCCATCGGTGTATATCCCTGTAGCCTTGTAATGTTCCTTGGCTTGGTTGATGGCTTCCATCCATACCTCTGCCTTTGAATCTGCTTGGGCCTGGAGTTTAATCTCGGATACTTCCGTTTTTTCCACCTTCCCCCCGTAACTTATCTTTTCATGACCCTCCTCTTTCAGTACTCCTGCCTTGCTTTGAATCGCTGTCAAGACGGAGGTGAATCCATCTGGACCGACAGTGTATTTTTGCCCGAAGTCGTCCCATTCTCTTCCAGCTTCCGTGTTCCTTCCACTCCCGTCCTCGAACATCAAATCTCCAAGTGCTGTGGTGTCCCGCATAATCTTTCTCATGAGTCTAGCTTGTGCTACATCCAGCGCCATTCTCGGAGATTCCACCCCCGCAATCTGACTGACCAGCTCTTTTTTTGACCTGTGGGTCACGTTGACACACTTTTTCAAGGCTTGGTATTGCAGATGCTCAAACTCTTTTTCACAATCCCTCTGTCCTCTCCAGCCAAGTTCCGACCTCCACAGGGCTATTGCTCGAATCATCCCAGTATAGATCTGCCTCCAGCTGGTGGCACTGATCCCCCACTGGGAGTTTCCTAACCCGTTGAATTGTACGAGCATGGCTCGTGCTTTCTTGATTCGGGCTTTCCAATGTTCCTTGAAGGTCAAACTTTCATCCATGATTATGCCTAACCACTTTACCCACTTCACCTCTTTATTTTTTTTCCTCCTCTTATTTCGTAGGACTAGCTTTTCGTGCTTCAAGTCTTCTAGGGGAAGATAATTCTCCGCGGCTATCCTGTTTACAATCTTGTCTGCCTCATCTAGTATCCCTTCCATATTTATACCTCGTGCCTTGATTTTTTCCCAAATCGAGACCTCTAGGTGTAAGTCGTCCACGTACGATAGGAGTTCTAGGTCGAAGGATGGCTATTTGGCTTTCAAAGCTTTCTCCATTTTTGTGATTATCGGCGCCATCTAGATGAGGAAAATCACTGGTGAGAGGGGTGATCCTTGTAGTGCTCCGATATTCGTTTTTCCTTTCCCCTGTATCTTCGCATCCCATTCTAATTCCAATTCTCTTGCCCGGAAGAATTCTTTAACCCATGGTATCCACTTCTTGCCTTCCTCCGATTTTTCCAGTTCTTTTATCACATCTTCTTCTCTGACGTTTTGAAATCCTCCTTTAATGTCCCAGAAGTTCCATCTGACTACCCCCTCCGCCGCCATGCATCTCTGAGCTCTCATAACCACTCTCAAAGCTGCTTCCGTGGCCGACCTGTCTTTGACCGATCCGAATTGGTGTCGGTGTAGTAGACCTGACTCTTGGAGCCTGTCTGCTACCACCTTTTCTCCTAATTTGCCGATGCAGTTGATTAGGTTGATGGGTCGCCAGCCTTTCGTTTTGCTGTGGTCCTTCCCTGGTTTCGGGATTATGACTACCTTGGAGTATTGCCATTCTTTCGGTATTCTCCCTTTTATCAGGTTCTCCGCCACTTCTCGAATGAGCTCCGAGCCTAGCTTGAGGTCGAGTACGCGTTTGATGAGTTTGTACCCAATTCCGTCCGGTCCTGGTGCTGACCTATTAGACGTCCCAGCTAAGGCTTTCCTTACCAACTCCTCCATATTTTCTTGGTAGATACCTGTCAGCCCCGAGTATCTTTCCTTTTCCTCCTCCATCTCGTCAACATTTCTGCTGTCATTTCTCCACCCGAAGTGGTCTCTAATCAGGCCGTTTTTCTTTTCACTGTCCGTTTTGAAGGGTACTCCCGCCGTATCTGTTAGGTCTCCCATTGTGGCTTTGAGATGCCATGGGTCCTTAGCCCACTTGACGATTTCCCACGGATCCTTTTCCCCGTTTTCTTCGCAAAAAGCTTGCCAGCATTCCTTCTTTTTTACCCTCACTAACGTTCTCATCTTATCCTTCTCCATCTTCCATCTCTTGAATCTTGCTTCTTGGTCCAGGCTCTGGTTTGACCCTTTTCCTCGCCTAGCATCCCTCGTGATCTTTAGCTGGTCCGATAATTCCTCGTCCCACCACCTTTTGGATTTTTCGGTGATCCTCATGGTACTGGAACAGGCTTGTCGGAGCAGTTTCAGTTTTTCATATGAAGTGTTTCCCTCCAGTTGGTCATACCAATGGAAGTCCCCTTTTTCCTCGTCTTCCTCTGCCATGTGTAATTCGCCCCCCAAGATATCCCAATTGATCTTTTCCCGTAAAACCTCCTCCAACTTCCCGTTCCAGTCAATTTCCGCCATGATAGCCCAATGATCTGAAAGGAATTTGTCCGACTTGACCTTCTGCCAGTTCTTGGGTCCTCTGCTGATGAAGAGGTCTATCCGGCTTTGTTGTTTTCGTCCATTAACTATTCTCTCCCAGGTTGGTCCATCATACTCCCCCCCGAGCTCGAAACCTTTTTCTACCATCCATTCTTCCATTTCTTTTCCTCGTGTGTCGTCCTCATTGAGGGGGTCCCATGCTTGGTTGTGTGTGTTCCAGTCTCCCACTAGGCAATCAGCTTCGTTTAGACTTTCAAGCCACTCCCTCCATTTCCCTCCCGACAACTTTCCGTCCGCATAGATTCCTCCTAGCTTGTGGCCCCACACTTCCACCAAAGCTAGTCTCTTGTCTTCCCTAATAACTTTCACCACCCCATCCATCTTCTTCCTCCAATAAACCATAGTCCTTTTTCCCTTTTCCACCTTCAATCCTAATGTATATGAGGGATGGGATTGTGTCCCAGTCCCTTTCTTATCTACCCATGCCTCTCCGACAAAAACAATATCAATCCTCCTCTTCTTGCACCATTCCAGAAACGTGTGTGTGCCTTCGCACTGTCCTGCTACGTTCTGGTAAGCCACGCGGAGGCCCTTAGAACCGGCTTGGACCAGCGACTGGTATGTCGTCAGACCAGTCGCTCTTGAGCGGGGGTGGGAGCTTGGTCAGTTCATCATACCCTGTTCCCACGTCGTCACTGGTCATTTCAGAGATTTTTGGGTTGGGTCCCATTCTCTGAATGACATCTACCTTCACTTCTCCCTTCCTGTTTCCCTTCTTCATTTTCCTCACCGTTTCGAATCCTTCATCATCAAGTTCAGCAACCGTTCCCGAGGTCTTCTTTACCGGGTTTCCGGGGGTCTTGTTATCCTCTCCAGGCCTCTTGTTAACCCCTTGAATTTTCCCAGCTGCCTCCCGGGTTTTTGGGTTGCAGTCTCTTTGAATGTGTCCAAACTTTCCGCAAGTGTAGCATTGGACCATGCTCCACGGCTTGGGCTGTCCCCTAGGTCTTTGTGTTTGGGTTCCGAGCCCTCCTCCTGATCTCTTAGCTGCCGTTTGAGACTGCTTGTAGATAGCCTGGTCGTATCTACCTGTCCTTCCAGCTGGTGCAGTGGGTGCCGTTGTCTTGGGGGTCCCAGTCTTGGTTTTGGGTGTGTCGGGTTTGGATGGTATTGGGGGGGCTTTTCCTTTTGGTCCGGTTGGTACCTTTTCAAAACCTATCTTCTTCTCCGCCTCTTCCATGTCCTTATCCCAGAAGTTGACCTTTCTTGTAACCCCTTTCCACTTGATGCCACTGTTAATAATTCTCAAGGCCTCCTCCTTGTTCTCGACTTCAAATACAAAGCCTGTCGGTCTGTAACTTCCAAACTTTCTTAGGAGTCTATCTCCGAACTTGACTTTTATATTTTCTGCCTTGCCGTTCTGCTCAAGTTCCTTCCTGTCCTTGATCGAGTCCGAGGGTGCTGAGGGGGCGACCAAGGGGATCGTGCCTCCTCTGCCGATCCAGGCTTTCTGGTAGTCATTCCTGTCTGCAAAGAACCCAACGAGGCAAGCGTTAACTTTTTTGAAAACCTCGATTTCCGTTATGTCTTCCCTTACCTTGCTGATCTTCCATTCCGATTCCATGCCAGCCTTCCTATCGTAGCCGGTCACCTTTGCTACTCATGGGGTGCGGTTCTCTGTGATTCCAGCCTCTCGGAGGAGTTTGTTGATTTCCGTCATGGCTCCCATCAGGGTCGTCTTTGACTGGCCGTCCATCTTTTCGGTATGAATCATCTGGAGTTCTACCGTCTTGTGGACCATCCCTGAAATTACCGTCTTCTCTATTCCTACCTGTGCCTCCTTTCCGATTTCTCTTTCGGCCTTGATCTTGTCTGCTAGGTCCTTGGCCGCCTTCATGTCTGACCCTAGCTTCATCAATTCTTTCGGGGAGAGAGCGTTCCGGTCCTTCTTTGCCAGCATCTCAATTTGGATTTCGCAATCCTTGATGACTGCATTTTCCTTTTCCATCTTTACCCTTTCCTGTTTTGCCAACTCCGACGCCTTTTCTTGTTCCTCTCTATCCCTCTGTTCCTCTTCCGCCAATTTCTTTGTCTCTGCCGTGATCTTCCTTTTTTCGACAGTTTTTCTCTTGTCCTCCGATACCTCCATTGCCCTTTGGGCCTTGATTCTGTCTGCTCTTTTTACCTCCTCGACCTTGCTGATTCCGTTTGACGTTAGTAAGAGGGCAAGCTAGTCCTTGATCGAGCCAATATCGTTCTTGATATTGCCGATTTCTTTGTCTCGATCCTTGCACGCTTGCGTCCATGCTAGCTCTGCCCTGGCAACGTCCAACTTTTCAGTTACCGTTCCCTTTGTCTCTGCCTCCTGTTTTAACGGGATCCAGCCGTTTGCCTTTTCCTTGTTCCTGTCTTTAGTCATGCCATACTTGATTGAGTCACCCATAGCTCGTATTGTGAGTTTGGCCATTGACTTTTCCGCTCTGGATCTCCACCACAAGTCCGACTTCTCGGTGTTGTTGATGGAGTCTATGCCTTCTTGGATGGCTAAGATGGCTATAGCTAGCTGGTAGCTCGTCCTCGGGTTGTTGACTTCCTTCCAGGAAATCTTATTAGCCTTCTTTTTTTCCTCCATCATCACAGCATCCTCGGCTGGTGGATGTTTCTTCATTTTCTCATTGAAGATCTTCTCCGCCTCTTGGATGGCTTCCTTTACTGCTTGTTCCACGAATGCTTTGTCCACCTTGGGGATGGTGTGTTTGCTAGTGTTCAAGTCTGTGTTTGCCTTCTTAGGAATTTCTGGCCCTGGTGGAGCCGTTATGGAGATGTCCTCCGCGTCCTCGTATTTCAGCCCTGTGGAGATGAAATAGTTCTCGGGGATTGCCTCGCAGGTTGAATTTGGAGCTGGTGTCCACTTTACCGTGAGGGGTCCTGGATTTTGTGACAGTGCTGGGGCATCCTCATCGTCCGACATGTCCAAGAAATCCGATTCCAACTCTTGAGAATTCGGGACCGTGGTTTTCTCGTACTCAATTGTTCCCTGAATACATTCTTTCTCCCATTCCTCAGGTCCGTCCACCTGCCAGTGTAGGGGAGCTGTCATATAGAGATTGCTTACGATCTCTGCCGTCAGCCTGGGTACCGCTGGTTTGTAGAGGTCCATATCGAACTTTCGGTTCAGGTTTTCTAACGAGGTACCTGCCGGTGCTGGTTTCTTCTCGTTTCTCTTTGTCTTCCTCCTGATTGCCACATTATCTGAGACTTCGTCCTCCGAGTCCTCCGGGATTTCGTCTATTTTTTTCATTATTTCAGCTGAAGTCATGGGAACCGCCGGAGTGATCATTGCGTGATGTTTAAGTGTGTTGAGAATAGCTGTTTTTCCTCCGACAACTATTCTTTCCAGGACATTATCTGCCGAGTCTTGCTGTTCGTATTGGCAAGACGCCTCATCGAAGTCCTCGTAGAGAGTGGCATCTTGGATTACATAGTTTCTTTCCAAGATTTCAATGGCCCTCTCTGCCGTCATCTCATCAGTAACACGGATGACTTCCTCCTCTGCCTTACCGAGTCTCTCCATACTCATAATTTTTTCATCCCAGCTGCCATCCTCCTCTGTCACTTCTTTGTACCTGGTGATGGTTCTTTGAGCTGCGGTAGTTAACCTCTTTAGCCCCTTTAAATCCGTGAACCTTGGGATTAAGTTCCAGTTAGAGATGTCCTCAACCACGAACTGCTTGACCTTCTTGACTTCTCCTTCACCATCATACTCGAATAGTGCCTTACTTCCTCCAGCTCCCCAATTGGTAAGGGGACTGAAAATTACTCCTTTCAGAGGTCTGACCATGGCTGATATCAACAAGACTCGAGTTTATAATTTGTAAGTTATAAATGAGTTAGAGTTGATATCCACGTTGGTTTTGTTTGTTTGTTGTTTGCAGGGATCAGGTTGTTTTGGCAACGGTTGCTAGGCAACTGTTGTTGTGACAAGCGTTCAGCCACGGTGGAAACTCATAGAATCTCTGAGAATTGGTGTGGGTGGAGCTGGCCAATGTAAATTGGGGCTGTTGCCACGTAGGCACTCAAAGCAAAATCGCCCGGATTTTGGGTCGAAAGTTCAGAAAACTTTACCCTTGGGGGGATTTTGTAGTTTCAATCAATAAAGAATAAAAAGTAGATAGAAGTGCTATTGAGCTCGCGCTCTATC
>Ga0307511_10007475_pt1 | contig 10980 bp, 7 predicted proteins | sample 13_EM_MG_FD_200266 | JGI IMG/M metagenome (GOLD analysis project Ga0307511, IMG submission 200266) | Populus trichocarpa ectomycorrhiza microbial communities from riparian zone in the Pacific Northwest, United States - 13_EM | ecosystem: Host-associated > Plants > Roots > Unclassified | place... | reverse complement strand
AAATAAAATAAATAACATTAAAAAATATTAGAAAATTCAAGTGTTATAAAAAATTAAAAAACTAAACATAAAAATCATAAAATATAAGAAATTCTAAAAACCATTCAGTATATATAAATATAAAATTTATAACATGATGCTAATTATTATTATTTTTTTTTCTTTCTCTGTCTCCTTCACCAAAAAACAGATTCTATCATCCCACTCCCTTGGACTACAATTTTATTTCAAGCCTTCACAATTTCTATCTCCTGTAACCAAACATCCCATTCCCTTTCCCTCTATCTGCAACCTCGAAAATAATAGGAAAATAAAAACCTAATTACTGTATTGAATTTGATCCACGCCTGCCTCCATCTTCTATTCAACGCCTCGAATATTTGCCTCTTTCATTTGCTATTTGGTCCTTTTCAATCCTGCATTTTTTTCTTTATTTGATTCGCCGATACTTCAATCATTATAATTATTATCAGGATTCTGATCTTCATAATTTCTAGCGCTTCCTTTGATTTAATTTAATTTATTAATTTGATTTATTCATCAATGCCCAACCTAACTGAAATTGATTTGTGGTCTCTTCACCCAATTTTTTTGTGGAAATTACAGCAGTTTGCAGTTTTTTTTTAACTTCAAAGGGTTATATTACCTGGGTTTGTTAATAGGGAAGTTTCCATTTTTGGAACAGATTCGCCTGAAAATCAGAATTTCCTAGTCTTTTTTTAATCTCCTTCTATTTTTGTATTTTGTACCTGTTGTTGTTGTTGTTGGTGGTGGTGGTGGTTTCAAATGTTTAAAATTTGTTATTTCCGGAAGAAAGTTGGTCTGTTGGTTAGCTAGTTGTGGAATAAAGGGGTAATAGAGGAAGGAAAACGCTTGCTCTTGTTTTAGGATTGCATGGGAGAGCATGAAGGGTGGGCACAGCCACCAAGCGGGCTAATACCAAATGGCCTATTGCCCGAAGAAGCGGCCTCTGTGATCAGAGTGCTTGATCTGGACCGATGGTCAAAGGCCGAAGAGAGAACTGCTGAGCTTATTGACTGCATTCAGCCTAACCAGCCCTCTGAAGAGCTTCGCAATGCTGTTGCAGATTACGTGCAGCGGCTTATTTTAAAGTGCTTTCCTTGCCAGGTGCACTGTCTATTTGTCTTGATGTGATGAAATCGATGTGTTGTTTATACTTATGGGGTATGTCTTGATGGGTTTTTAGATTTAGATCGTATAGTTATTGTTGTAGATTGTGTTGGTCCAGTACAAAGACATGGAGTAATGCCCTATCCTCAAGTCAGGTTTGTTGATTTGGACTTTGGAGAGGTGATTCTGTGCGTCAAATTCATAAGTTAAGGTGTTGATCAAAATTGTGTCCATGAAGACAATTGAAAGATGAGATTGTATGTGTTGATCAGCAACGTTATGCATGTAATAACATTTTGTGGATAAGAAGTTGAAGACAGTAAAGGACCATATTTTTTTTTAATGACAAACTTAGGGGAATGAGCGTGTCTTAATTAGAAATAAATATGTATAGACCTAAGGTTGAGTCCAAAGACGCTGACAACTATGAATGATGCAGACTGGCTTTCTGTTAGTTCCTGAGTATTTTCTTAGTGAGAGTGATTTGGATTCAAAATCTTATTTTTTTCGTTGCTGCAAAAAGTGTGCACCTTCAAGTTTTTCATATAATTATTTACACATGATTATTATGATCTACAGGTGTTCACCTTTGGGTCTGTACCACTTAAGACTTATTTACCTGATGGGGATATTGACTTAACAGCCTTCAGTAAGAATCCGAATTTGAAAGACACATGGGCTCATCAGGTTCGTGATATGCTGGAGAATGAGGAGAAGAATGAAAATGCTGAATTCCGAGTTAATGAGGTTCAGTACATTCAAGCAGAGGCAGGTCCCTTTTAAATTCTTTAAATTCTTATTTTTGTACTTTCTGTTTATTCATCTTTTGTTCTATCTGTTTCTTCAATTTATTTTAAACTTGCTTATTCAGCTGAGGGTGTGTTTATTTGTGTTTAGCTTGAATATATCTAGTTAGTGATGTTGACTTCAGAATTGTTGAAGCAGTGTTAGTCCATCTACAACTTTACATCCACCACAGAGGACCTGTAATCTTTGTGGAATATTTCAAGGTTATGTGGTTTGTTTGACAAGTGGTTTGTTTGCTAGACATATGCATTCTGTCTTGCCTTTAATTCTGAGGCAATGGTGGAAACTGGGGCAAGCTTTTCAACACATTTTTAAATTTTGTTGAGTGTGGATTTATTTATTTTCATATTCAAATTTCTACATATTTCTTTTATCATTTTTGTATTTGTTTATTGAAGAAGATGGTTTTCCTGCTGGAATCTTTGTCTAATAGGTGTACCATAAAAATCTCAATAAAAGATTCCTTAATAAGCGATTATTGACGATAGATTTAACTTTCTTTTTTTGTTTGAATACATATATACAGGTGAAGATAATAAAGTGTCTAGTGGAAAACATTGTGGTAGATATTTCATTTAACCAACTTGGTGGACTCTGCACCCTTTGTTTCCTTGAAGAGGTTAGTGCTTTATCCTGGAAATTGTCTACTTCTTTTGTCCAAATATTATGATCCTTTTTCCGGACACTTCTGCTTTCCCAAATTATTAGTCCGTTATTAGAAAATCACTAATCCTGCCGTGCCCTATTCATTAAGCAACCTCAAGTTTGTGAAAAGTAAACCAAAAAAGAGTCAGAAAGTGAAAGGTGATGGCATAACATACTGTACAACCATGTTATCTGCATTCCTTAAAGAACCTAAAAGTAAAACATGGAATTTAATTATGGGATGGGGGTGATTGCATTTTTCTCTTGGTAACTGCAAACCAGGATACTATTTTCTAATTTTGTCCCTGATTAATAGTTTTACTTCTGTAGGTTGATAATTTGATAAATCAAAACCATCTATTCAAGCGTAGCATCATACTGATAAAGGCCTGGTGTTACTATGAGAGCCGTATACTGGGTGCTCACCATGGATTGATCTCCACTTATGCTTTGGAGACCTTGGTTCTATATATATTTCATGTTTTCAACAATTCCTTTGCGGGTCCTCTTGAGGTGGCTTTTGGTACTTGGTCTCACTGTCTTGCTGCATTCCTCTCTTTTGTTTATCTAATTCTTTCCATGTACAGGTCCTTTATCGTTTTCTTGAGTTCTTCAGTAAGTTTGATTGGAATAATTTCTGTGTTAGCCTCTGGGGTCCTGTACCTATTAGTTCACTTCCAGATGTAACAGGTATGCATAACTGCCTGAAGGCTCCTTTTCCTTCTTCTGAATAAGTGACCCTTTGTTTCGTAAATATTTGTCAATCTACTGGAATGAACTGTTTTAGTGAAAATGTTATGCAGCGGAACCTCCTCGAAAGGATGGTGGAGAGTTACTACTTAGCAAATTATTTCTTGAGGCTTGTAGTGCAGTATATGCTGTTTTACCTGCTGGACAAGATAATCAAGGGCAACCCTTTTTGTCCAAACACTTCAATGTTATTGATCCTTTGCGTATAAACAACAACCTGGGACGCAGTGTCAGTAAAGGTATACAAATAGAACTCTGCTATGCTGTTTGCCATCAAGTTAAATGTCATTTGAATACCTCTCCTTTTTTTGTTTTGAGTTGTGGATATGTTTTAATAACTCTCCTTTCCCTATTGAATTGTGGATATGTTTTACTGTGCATCTGCATTAAAATGCACTTTTTTTTTTTTCATTCTTCTTAATGACAAGTTTTAGATAGCACTAAGAATCAGGACTCATCATCTTGTCTTTGATCTGCTGGCCTTACAATATCCTTTGAAGCATTATCCAACTGTAATGCTTCCTTATTGATTGATCTATACGGTACAAACTAACATTGCCTATTGCATTATTTTCTCTTTATACATATTTCTGCTGACAGTGGCTTGCAAATTGACATGTAATCGTGTAACTATGAGCCATGCGAGAGGTTTGTGAAATTGTTTTGCAATTTTCTCGTGAAAGTACTTATACTATGGTTTAAAGTGATGATTGTAAATAAAGCTAAAAGGTGTGGGAAAAACATTGTTTCCCCCACACCCATTAGCACCATGGATTACAATAGTAATCCACAGTGTTGATTTTATTTTATTTTTGTATTTTGACCCTTTTTTTTCCTTTGGTTATTGATTTTTTTTTTAATTTAGTCCTTATATGATATGTTTATGGGGGTTTAGAGTTGATAATTTATTTTAATTTGCCTTTGATATAATTATTCTAGTATAAAAAAAAATCTCAGCATCGGGTTGGTATCAGAAAAATATCTTAGCATTGCGATATAATCTATTTTTTAAAAAGTTTAGTTAAATAAAAAATGATTTTAAAAAAAACTAGGTTAATAAACTTTATGGAGTTAATGATCCGGTTTGCGAATTTGGCGAAGTAACCCTGGTTGCCCCGGTTTGCAGGTTTAGCAGGGTATTTTTTTTTTTTCTAATTGAACTTGATTATGTGATGTCTATTTTTTTTAATCATATAGTTAAAAAAATATTTTAGAAAAAAAACATGTTATTAAATTTTAGAAAGTCCATGGGCTTGTTGACGGGTATGGCTTTTTTTTATTTATTATTTCATCCTTTAATATTGGACTAATTAAGAATTAAGTTTCATAATTTATTTTATTTTGCTTTCTATGAGGTTATCATAGTATTAAAAAAAAAGTCGTAGTATTGGTTTGATGCTCGATTTTGCGATCTTCTATTTTTGTTATCATATAATTAAATAAACAATAGTTTAGAAAAAAAAAACAAGTTATTAATCCAAATGGAGTCCACTACCCTGTTTGCGGATTTGACGTGTTGACCCGGGTTATCCAATTCATGGGTTTAGTGGGTTTACCCATCAAACCTGATATGTTTTTTTTTAGTTTCTGGTCCTTTAATTTTTCTAATTGTTTTTTTATTTCACTCTTATTCAATATTGGATTGGTTGAGAATTGAAATTCATGGTTTATTTTTTTCTACTTTCTATAGGGTTATCACGATCTCAAATAAATGGTTTTTTTAGGGTTGATGCTCGATTTTGAAAGCATTTAATGTTATCATAGAATTAAACAAAAATAATATACAAAAACAACAAAGTTATTAAACCTATTAAAGTCCATAACTCAGGTCGTAGGGTGACCAAGGTCGATCCAATCTGACATTATCTCAATATAAAAACAAATTGTTGTCTTAAAGTTTTTTTAAAAACTATGTCATGTTTTTAACGGTCATCCAAGTTGTCTTTGGACCCATTAAATTGAATAATTCACTTTGGATCAGCTCTCACGCGGTTTCATTCGAAATTCGAGCTAGGCAAAGAGCAGGTTGGTAGGTTTTAAGATCGAATTGTTTGATTGGATTTAATGATACTGCCAAAAAAATCTCTATACTCTTAATATTTCTTTTAAGTTTAGAAGAATAAATTGACCCGCAGCAGAGCACGGACAAATATGCTAGTTTGAAGCAAAACTGAATAGAAAAAGGATTGATATAGAAAGGTACCAAAATTAAATTTATTTCTTTTTATATGTTCCTTGCGAAAAAAGTAACATCTGTAGCTATGTTACTTTCTGCCTCTCTCCTTTTGTGTTTCAAATATATCCTAGTTCTTGTTCTTTAAAAAATGGGGCAAAGGGTTCTTTGCGTTCAATTGTATAAATATGTTTTTAGTCTTGATATGTATTTGTGTTTCTTTATTTGCTTTACCTATATACATATGTATATATATTGTGGAAAATGTAATGCAGGCTAAGTGGTCTGGTTGGTGGGAATGGTTGCAAATTGTAAGAGGTTTAGAGAATGTATACTGAACAAAGGAAAAAGATAACATAAGTGTGTATCCTTAAACTTTATGTGCGCACATGGGCATTTATGTCCTCGGACACAATAGTATTTGATTGAAATGTAGACATGTAGATCAATGTTTTATACTTCTTACTGATCTGTTAGCATTTAGTAACTTTTATCATGTAATATGACTCATTTTCCAGGTAACTTCTTTAGGATACGCGGTGCATTTGCATTTGGAGCTAAAAGGCTAGCTAGGTTACTTGATGGCCCCACAGAAGACCTTTGTTTTGAAGTAAATCAGTTCTTTCTGAACACCTGGGAGAGACATGGTGGTGGCCATCGTCCTGATGCACCAAGGAATCGTTTGTCGCGGTTGAGATTGTCAAATCATGATCACTTGCATGTACCTGAGAATCTCGGGAACAATTCAAGCAGCAAACCTTCTGGTTGTGAAGCTCAAGTCGATGGGGCTCAAGGCATGCACAGTGTTCCCTCCCAGCATGATAATTATTCCTTAGAAAGCACATGCAAAGGTAGTCAAGTTCCAAAAGTTTCTCGTACTCAAAGCCAAAAGACTTATGCTAACACAAACAGCACAAGGACTACCTCTGATCAGAGTAGAGGGGAATCTACTTCCAATCAGAACATGCATATTGATAAAAGTCAGAGAAGTGCAAAACCTGACAACTTTATCACTGACTTTCAGGGAAGGTATCTTTTTGCGAGGACACGCTCTAGTCCCGAGCTTGCAGAGACATATGGTGAAATTTCTTCTCAAGGAAGGCGTAACGAAGTCCAGGAAAGCAGAAAAGGCCAAGCCTCATCTGCTAGGCTGGATCGTAGCAGGTGGAAAAACCTGGAATCTGATAATTTGTCAAATCATGCCATTTCCCGTGAAAGCCTTGATCCTGCTGCTGCTTCAAATAGGTACCGCAATGATTCGGGCTTGGGTGCCATGGGTGAAGAATTTGTTTCTGTCCTAGGGACACAGGGGTTGCAGCAGGAAGAGCAAGATCTTGTGAATGTGATGGCTTCATCTACTGGCCTGGGTTTCAATGGACAGGTTCATATTCCAATGAATATGGCACCCGGCCATGTATCTCTTCCAATTCCACCTTCTGTTCTAGCTTCATTGGGATATGGTCAGAGAAATATGGGTGGAATGGTGCTCACAAATATTCCCTTCATAGATTCTCCTTGGGGTTCAAATATGCAATTTCCTGAAGGTTTGGTTTCTTCACCGTTAACCCATTATTTTCCTGGCATTGAATTGGCTTCAAACCAAGAAGAATCAATTGAACCTGGTAGTGAGAATTTTGCTCCCATGGAAATGAATGTCAGGGAGACTGATCATGATTTCTGGCATGAGCAGGAAAGGGGCTCCACTAGTGGGTTTGATCTTGATAATGGAAGCTTTGAGATGCATCAATTAGATGATCTGCAGCCTAGTTCATCCAGTTATAATTCTGTTTCATCATCTCGAAGAGGTGGTTCTGGTAACTCTTTGAGAGTTCACCAGAAGTTCACCAGAGAAACCCGAGGATCAGCTAGGGAAGAACTTACAGATGCTTTAACATATCAAGAAAACAGAGGTACTGAAGAATACTTGGACAATAGAAGTGCAAGTTCAAGGTCCTTTCCTACTGTGAGAAGTAAAACCTCATCCGAGAGTTCGTGGGAGGGATCATCAGCGAAGGTGTCAAAGCCTGTGAAGGAAAGGAAAATGGCTTCTTCTGCTTTGCAGTCTTCTGTTTATGGAAAAGGTAAGAGTGCCTCTGAACACTCTTCCAATCAGACAGATGATGACAACAAAGATTGGAATACGCTATCAACAATGGGCCCTGAGCCTGAAAGAAGTGTGGGATCCCAGTCTGAATCTTCTGATTCTTTGCATGTTTCAAGGCATCAAGTACCTGGATATGAATCAGCACAGCCTAGTGAATCTGAGTCATTGATACCCATAGCTCCAGTGCTCCTAGGTCCTGGTTCACGGCAAAGATCTACCGATGATTCAGGGGCTGTTCCTTTAACATTTTATCCTACAGGGCCACCAGTTCCATTTGTTACAATGCTTCCACTGTACAGCTTCCCAGCTGAGACAGGAACTTCTGGTGCATCAACCGACCAATTTCGCAGCGAGGAGGGCCATGATAACAGTGACTCTGGTCAAAACCTTGAAACATCTGAGGGGCTTGATCAATCTGAGGTTGTAAGGACTTCCAGTTCTTTGCGAATGGCTGCTTCTGTTGAGCCATTGGAGCACAAATCTGACATTCTTAATAGTGATTTTGCTAGCCACTTGCAAAACTTGCAGTTTGGACGATTGTGCCAAAATACACGAAATCCTGCACCTGTGGTTTATCCTTCGCCTGTTATGGTGCCGCCTGTATACTTGCAGGGCTGTTTTCCACGGGATGGTCCTGGGAGACCTTTTTCAAACAACATGAATCTTTTTACTCAGCTTATGAGCTATGGGCCTCGTATTGTTCCAGGTGCTCCTCTACAGTCTGCATCTAATAGACCTGTTGGTGTATACCAGCATTATGTGGATGAGATGCCAAGATATCGTGGTGGTACTGGGACCTACTTGCCAAATCCAGTAAGATAGATTACTCAACCAGCTATATCTTGTGTTTTCCATGCTTTTCTTTCTTTCTATGTTCCTTTTTTTAATCAATAGTGTATTTGTCTTTGGAGAGAGGCAGAGATGCAACTGTCACTCAATTGACAATATTGTTTATCTAGTATGGTTGCATGAATGTCTTGCACTTCTCTTGCCCTATTTTCTAGAACCCTAGGCTCTTCATAGTTCTCCAGTTTGATAGTCTTTCCTAAGGTCCTCTCACTTGATCAACATATAGTTTTGTTTGCTTGGTGCATTTTAGTGGATTATCAATGTAACTGGGTACTGGTTGCATTTTTCCCAGAAATGATTTACTTTTATTCACTTGGATGTGGAAATTTGGTTTTTGATGGTTTACGTAATTTGATTGCATTGTCGTATTCATTGGAATTATGCAAGTATGTTTTACACTTTAAATCTATAAATTTTCATGTTTGAGTTTGATTTACTGCAGAAGGTCTCTGTCCGAGACAGGCACGCTACAAATATGAGAAAGGGAAATTACAACTACAATAGAAGTGACCACCACAGTGATAGGGAAGGGAACTGGAATAGCAATTCTAGAGCACGAGCTGCTGGGCGGCGCGGCAACAGTCGCAGCCAAGCTGAGAAGTCAAATTCAAGGCCAGACCAATTGGCAGCAGGTGAAAGCCGAGTTGAGAGAACATTGAGTTTGCATAGACATGATACATTCTCTTTGTACCAGTCTCAGAATGGCCCAATCCACACAAACTCCACTCAAAGTGGTTCCGCCAATGTGGCATATGGCATGTATCCATTACCATCCTTGAATCCCGGTGGATTGTCATCAAATGGACCTACCATTTCATCTGTTGTCATGCTGTATCCATATGATCATAATACTGGCTATGGTTCTGCAGAACATCTTGGGTTTGGGTCTCCTGGGCCGGTAGGTTTCTCGGGTGTAAACAAGACCTTGCATTTAAATGAGAGGAGTCAATCAGGTGGGGGGTTTGGGGACCAAAGGTTTCATGGCAGCTTTGCTCAATGGCCATCACCAGATCAGCCTTCTTCGCCCCATGTCCAGAGGTAGTTACATTGTTTTTCTTGAAACAAGTAATAGATATGCAGGATTTCTGAATAGTTGCGTACCCTAAAGGCATATTGGTATAAGGTTGCAGTGCATTATAGTTATAGTACAAGAGGTGGTTGTGTGATATGGATAGCAATCTAGTTCATATTATTAATTATTTTATGTGACGTGAGTAGCTAATTTTAGGATTTGATTTTTACGCAGCTAGTTATATTCATTAATTGTTAATTATTTATCTGTGATAGTTCTGTGATGCTATTGATTTATAATGTTAATAGGGGAATTTGACTTTATTTGCCAAATCAGTGGCCTGGCGGAATCAGGAATTATCAACTGAAGGATGAGGATTTCCCCCCTTGCATTTCCGAACCAGGGAGAGAATGATGGTGGGAGAAACTATAACGAGAGAACCTTCAACTGCAAAGTTTTTCGATTCTCACCTCATTGGTAAATGGTATTTCAGTTCGATCAATCTCATAATTTTCTCAAGGTCACACTTCTTCATGTCTTGTGCTTGTGTGTACACTAGAAATCATTTTCTAACCTGTCCTGCTTACAAGAATTAACAGATTGGCAGATAACAGGGATGCAGGCTCAGTGATTAGTTTTTTAAAAAAAATATATATTTTAGGGTTCAACACTTTGTAACTCCACTGATGTAGAAGCTCACAGGTTTAGAATCTAGAACTTTCATCGTGTTCTAAAGTTGTTTCGCATGATTTTCTTCCCCACAATGTATTAGGGAATTTGATTCATAAGCTTAGTGTACCAGCTAAATTTTACTAGTTTCCAAAAGTTGACAATGTAGCAATACCACCTCCGAAGATAGGTAAAAATGATTTCCATTGTTTCATTGCTAAAAATTCCTGATGCTATTAGGTTTCTTGGTGCTTGTTCGAGAAAGCTTTCCATTCATTCTATGGTTGAAACTATTGGGTTTCCACTGATCTATTGAGGGTTTTTTTCTTTTCAGGATCTAAGTGAATACTAGCCTTGGTTCCCGTGCTTTACTATGGGTCCGAGCTAGTAAGCCTTGGTTCCTGTGCTTTGCTATGGGCACACTGGAAAAAAACCAATGATTAACAACAAAAAAATACTGAAGCAAAAAGATTCCAATACTCCTGATTCCAATGCATTAAATTTCTTGGATCTAATGTTACATTTGTAATTTAATTGTATATAAAAAAAACCAAAAATACCAATATACCCCTGCTTTATACAATTGTTTTTTATTTCTAAGAGTATTTTTGTTATTTAAATGTTTATAAAAATACTGTATAGACAAAAATACCTTTACACAAATCAATAATGACACGTGGCCGGTCTGTGTGGAAATACCAAAATATTTCTAAATCAAAGGGAATCATTTTTTTTATACCTTGCATACCAAAATGTTGATTTTATACCTTTAAAACATTTCATTTTTCTTGTCAATTTTTGATGCGTATATAGCTCGTTATTATTTTTCTCTCCTGAACT
>Ga0307511_10007474_pt1 | contig 10980 bp, 9 predicted proteins | sample 13_EM_MG_FD_200266 | JGI IMG/M metagenome (GOLD analysis project Ga0307511, IMG submission 200266) | Populus trichocarpa ectomycorrhiza microbial communities from riparian zone in the Pacific Northwest, United States - 13_EM | ecosystem: Host-associated > Plants > Roots > Unclassified | place... | reverse complement strand
TAGGTCGGGACGTACCAGCCGATGTGCCCGGTCACCCCGAGGCCGCCCGCGCGCGTGATCGTCTTCTTGTCGTCGACGTAGCGCTTCTCCTGGTCGGGGTGGCCCCAGTCCTCCAGGATCGCGTCGACCCGGCCCTGGCTGAGCGCGTCCCATGCGGGGACCTCGTCGACCTGGACGGTGTCGACGCGGTAGCCGAGCTTGTGCTCCAACAGGTACTGCGCGACGGCCACGTTGGCCTGCGCGCCCACCCAGGACTGGACGGAGAGGGTCACGGTCCTGGCGCCCTGCGCGTTGGCGAAGGGCGAGGCCTGCTTGGTCATGTCGGCGGCGCCGCAGCCGGTGAGCAGCACCAGCGACGCCACGGCAGCTGTCGTACGGACTCGCATGTCAGGCTCCCTTCTTGGTGCGGCGTTCGGTCGGCTGGGTCACGCGGTCGAGCATGAGGCCGAGGCAGACGATCGCGGCGCCGGCGACCAGGCCGGTCGCCAAGTCGCCCTGGGCCAGGCCGAACACGGCGTCGTAGCCGAGCGCGCCACCGCCGACCAGGCCGCCGATGATGACGACGGCGAGGACGAGGACCACACCCTGGTTGACGGCGAGGAGCAACGCCGGGCGGGCGAGGGGGAGTTGGATCTGCCGCAGCTGCTGGGCGCTGGTCGCGCCGAGCGAGCGGGCCGACTCCAGGGCGGCCGGGTCGACCTGGCGCAGGCCCTGGGTGGTGATGCGGACGACGGCGGGGAGGGCGTAGACGACCGCTGCTGCCACGGCGGGGGCTCGACCCACACCGAACAGGGCGACGACCGGGATCAGGTACACGAACTGCGGCATCGTCTGGCAGACGTCGAGGACGGGACGCAGGGCGCGTTCGAAGCGGTCGCTGCGGGCGGCGGCGATGCCGGTCGCGAAGCCGAGGACGAGGGTGACGGCCACGGCGGCCAGCACCTGCGACAGCGTGTCGAGGGACGGCTCCCACACACCGAGGACACCGATCGCGGCCATGGCGAGGACGGCGGTCAGCGCGGTGCGCCAGGTGCCGATCACCCAGGCGAGGGCGGCGACGATCAGCAGCACCGACCACCAGGGCAGCCACTGCAGGCCGTCGCGTACGGGGTCCAGGACCCAGGTGGTGAAGTGGCCGGCCCAGTCGGCGGTGCCGCCGAGGTAGGGGACGCCGGAGTAGAGGTGGGCGGTCATCCAGTCGACGACGCGGTTCACGGGTGCGGCGATGTCCAGGGTCCAGCCGGAGGGCCAGTCGAGGGCGCCCGCGAGGCGGACGGCGACCGCTACGGCCACGGCGGCGCCGAGCGCGTACAGCCACGGGCGGAGCCCCGACCCCGGCTCCCCCACCGGCTCGTCGGTCTGTTCGCCCGCCGCCGCCGTGACCCGGTCGAGCACGACGGCCAGCAGCACGATCGGGATGCCGGCGGCCAGGGCCGCGCCCACGTCGACGGAGGCGAGGGCCTGGTAGACGCGGTCGCCCAGGCCTCCGGCGCCGATGACGGAGGCGATGACGGCCATGGAGAGGGCCATCATGATCGTCTGGTTGAGGCCGAGGAGGAGCTGCCTGCGGGCCAGCGGGAGCCGCGCGGTCAACAGGCGTTGGCGTCCGGTGGCGCCCAGGGACTCGACGGCCTCCAGGACCTCCGGATCCGCATTGCGCAGGCCGAGCGCGGTGAGGCGGGCCATCGGCGGGGCGGCGTAGACGACGGTGGCGAGGACGGCGGCGGGGACACCGATGCCGAAGACCAGGACGACGGGGAGGAGGTAGGCGAAGGCCGGGAGCACCTGCATGGTGTCCAGGACCGGGCGCAGCGCGCGGTCCGTCCGCTCGGAGAGGCCGCCGGCCAGGCCGAGGAGCGCGCCCACGACGACCGAGGTGAGTACCGCGACCACCATGAGCGCGAGCGTCTGCATGGTCGGCACCCACATACCGAGCAGCCCGCAGACGAGGAAGGCGACGCCGGTCCCGAGCGCGAGCCGGACGCCCGCGACCCGCCAGGCGACGAGTGCGCCGAACGCGGTGACACCCGCCCAGCCCGCGGCGAGCAGCACCAGGTAGACGGCGCGTACGGACAGGACGACGGCGTTGCTGATGTAGCCGAAGAAGTAGAGGAACAGCGGGGAGCTGTCGCGGTTGTCGATGATCCAGTCGTTGGCCCGGCCCAGCGGTCCGGACAGGTCGACGGTGAGGGCGCCGGGCCAACTGCCGCTGGACCAGTGGGCGTTGGCGAGCGGCACGAGGACCGCCGCGGCGAGCGCGAGCAGCAGCAGCTTGTGCGCGGCCCGGTGCCGGAGGACGCCGGGGAGTGCGAGGCGAGGGACGGGTGCGGTGACCGTGGCCATCAGACCGCCTCCTTGCCGATGTCGGCGAGCTCCGCCCCTGCCACGACGTCCAGCAGCCGCTTCTGGTCGACCACGCCCAGACAGCGGCCGTCCTCCACGACACAGGCGGGCCGGCCACTGCGGGAGACGACCTTGATCGCCTCGGCGACGACCGCGTCGGCCGCGAGCGCACCGGGGTGCTCCGCTCCCCCGCAGTCCCCGGCCCGCATCGCCGTACGGACCGTCATGACGTCCGCGCGAGGTACGTCCCGTACGAACTCGCGGACGTAGTCGTCGGCCGGGGAGCCCACGATCTCCTCGGGGGTGCCGAGTTGGACGATCCGGCCGTCGCGCATGAGGGCGATGCGGTCGCCGAGTTTCAGCGCCTCGTTCAGGTCGTGGGTGATGAAGACCATCGTGCGGCCCTCCTCGTGGTGCAGCCGGACGACCTCCTCCTGCATGTCGCGCCGGATCAGCGGGTCGAGCGCGCTGAACGGCTCGTCGAAGAGGAGGACTTGGGGGTCTACCGCCAACGCCCGGGCCAGGCCCACGCGTTGGCGCTGACCGCCGGAGAGCTGACCCGGGCGCCGCTGCTCCATGCCCTCCAGGCCGACCTTGGTGACGACCTCGGCGGCCCGACGGCGGCGCTCGGCCTTGCCGATGCCCTGGATCTCCAGGCCGTAGGCGACGTTGTCGAGGACCGTGCGGTGCGGGAGGAGGCCGAAGTGCTGGAAGACCATCGCGGCGCGGTGGCGGCGGAGTTCGCGCAGCCGGGACCTGTCCATGGCGCGGACGTCCTCGCCGTCGATGGCGATCGAGCCGGCGGTCGGTTCGATGAGGCGGGTGAGGCAGCGGACCAGCGTGGACTTGCCGGAGCCTGACAGGCCCATCACCACGAAGACCTCGCCCTTGCGGACGTCGAAGGAGACGTCGCGGACGGCGGCGGTGCAGCCGGTGCGGGTGCGCAGCTCGGCGGCGTCGAGGGCGGCGAGTTCCGGATCGGCCGGGATCTGCTCGGACTTGGGGCCGAAGACCTTCCAGAGGCCGTCCACGGAGAACACGGGGCTGTTCGCGGCAGTGGAGGTACTCATCACGCACCGCCCCCGATCAGGTCGACGGCCCGTTCGCCGACCATGAGCACCCCGATCATCGGGTTCACGGCGGGCATGGTCGGGAAGACGGAGGCGTCGGCGATACGGATGCCGTCCAGGCCCCGGATGCGCAACTCGGGGTCCACCACGGCCAGTTCATCGGTCTCGGCGCCCATGCGGCAGGTGCCCGCCGGGTGGTAGACGGTGTGGGCGACCTTGCGGGCGTACTCGCTCAGTTCGGCGTCGCCGAGGATCTCCGGGCCGGGGGCCACTTCCCGCTTGAGCCAGCCCGCGAGAGGCTCGGTGCGGGCGATCTCGCGGGCGATGCGGATGCCGTCGACGAGGGTGCGGGCGTCGTAGTCGTCCTCGTCGGTGAAGTAGCGGAAGTCCAGGGCGGGTTTGACGGCGGGGTCGGCGCTCTCCAGGTACAGGCGGCCGCGGCTCTTCGGCTTGGGGATGTTCGGGGTCATGGAGACGCCGAACTCGGGGCGTTCGTAGCCGAGCCGCTCGGGGTTGTCGGTGAAGGGCACCTGGTAGAAGTGGAACATCAGGTCCGGGCCCGGGTGCCCGGGGTCGCGGCGTACGAACAGGCCCGCGTCGGAGTCCATCGCGGAGTTCTCCGGGATCGGCCCGTCGGTCTCCCAGACGATCACCGACTCGGGGTGGTCGAGGAGGTTCTCACCGACGCCGGGCAGGTCGAGCGCGACCGGGATGCCGAGTGCTTCGAGGTCCTTGCGCGGGCCGATGCCCGAGTGCATGAGCAGGCGCGGGGAGTCGACGGCCCCGGCGCAGAGGACGACCTCGCGGCGGGCCCGTACGAGGAGCTCCTCACCGTCCTTGGTGCGGACGTGCACACCCTCGGCGCGGATGCCGTCCAGCTCCAGCCGGTGGGCCCAGGTCTCAAGGAAAAGGGTCAGGTTGGGGCGTTCGTCCATCACCGGGTGCAGATACGCCACGGACGCGCTGGACCGCTTGTTGTTCTCGGGGTGGTAGGCGAGGTCGAAGAAGCCGACGCCGTCCGTGAAGGGGGCCCTGTTGAAGCCCTCTATACGCGGGACGTCCAGCGCCTGCTGCGCCGCGTCGACGAAGTCGCGGGCGATGGCGTTCCGGTCCTTCTCGTCGACGGGGACGATGTTGTTGAGGAGGCGGGCGTAGTACGCCTCCATCGATATCGCGCCCCAGCCCTTCGCGCCGGCCACCTCCCACTCGTCCCAGTCGGACGGCAGCGGCTTGAAGGCGATGAGGGTGTTGTGCGAGGAGCAGCCGCCGAGGACTCGGGCGCGGCTGTGCCGGATGTGGGAGTTGCCGCGCGGCTGCTCGGTGGTGGGGTAGTCGTAGTCCAGCTCGCCGCCGAGGAGGCCCATCCAGCGGCGCAGGGTCAGTACGTCCTCGCGGCCGACGTCGCTGGGGCCGCCCTCGATGACGGCGACGGTGACGTCGGGGTTCTCGGTGAGGCGGGAGGCGATGACGGAGCCTGCGGTGCCGCCGCCGATGACGACGTAGTCGTACGAGTACGAGCTCTCGTGCTCGGGCATGGGGGTACTCACTCCAGTGGGGGCTGGGGGGGTGAAGGGGACGTGGGGGCGCGGTTCAGCCCGCGAACCAGCGCACCGGCCCCGGTGCCAGGTTCTGGTAGACGTGCTTGGCCTCGCGGTACTCGGCGAGTCCGGTGGGGCCGAGCTCCCGGCCCACGCCGCTCTTTCCGAAGCCGCCCCACTCCGCCTGCGGGAGGTAGGGGTGGAAGTCGTTGATCCAGACGGTGCCGTGCCGCAGCCGTCCGGCGACGCGTCGCGCGCGGCCCGCGTCGGCGGTCCAGACGGCGCCCGCGAGGCCGTACTCGGTGTCGTTGGCGAGCGCGACGGCCTCGTCCTCGGTGCGGAAGGTCTCGACGGTGAGGACCGGTCCGAAGACCTCCTCGCGTACGACGGTCATCTCGCGGTGGCACTGGTCGAGGACGGTCGGCTCGTAGAAGTAACCGGTGGCGGGGCGGGTCGCGGAGGGCTCGGGGCGCCTGCCGCCGGAGCGGAGCACCGCGCCCTCGGCGAGGGCCCTGGCGACGTACGACTCGGTCTTGGCGCGCTGCTGTTCGGAGACGAGCGGGCCGCACTCGACGCCGTCCTCGGTGCCGCGGCCGAGTCTGATCTTCGCGGCGCGGCGGGCGAGTTCGGCGACGAAGCGTTCGCGGACGGTCTCCTCGACGATGAGCCGGGAGCCGGCCGAGCAGACCTGGCCGCTGTGGATGAAGGCGGCGTTGAGGGCCTGGTCGACGGCGGTGTCGAAGCCCTCCTCGGTGGCGCAGGCGTCGGCGAAGACGACGTTGGGGTTCTTGCCGCCGAGTTCGAGGGCGACCTTCTTGACGGTCACGGCGGCGGCCTGTGCGACCTTCGTGCCGCTGACGAGGCCGCCGGTGAAGGAGACGAGGTCGACGTCGGGATGCTCGGCGAGCCGGGCGCCGACCGTGTGGCCGGGGCCCGTGACGAGGTTGGCCACACCGCTCGGCAGTCCGGCCTCGACGAGCAGGTCGACGAGGGCGATCGTCGTCAGCGGGGTGATCTCGCTGGGTTTGACGACGAAGGTGTTGCCGGCCGCGAGGGCGGGCGCGATCTTCCAACTCGCCTGGAGGAGAGGATAGTTCCAGGGGGTGATCAGCGCGCAGACGCCGACGGCCTCGTACACGACGACGCTGTGGACGTCGGGCGTGCCCGCGTCGACGACCCGGCCGGGGGCCTCGGCGGCGACGAGGTCGGCGAAGTAGCGGAAGGCGTCGGCGACACAGTCGATGTCGACCCGGCCCTCTTCCACGGTCTTGCCCGCGTCCCGGCTCTCCAGCAGGCCGAGCTGTTCGCGGTCGCGCACCAGCAGATCGGCGACGCGGCGGAGCAGGGCGGCGCGCTCGGCGACGGGGGTGCGCGGCCAGGCGCCCTCGCCCCCGTCGAAGGCGGCGCGGGCGGCGGCGACGGCTATGTCGGTGTCCTTCTCGTCGCCCTCCGCGACCACGGCGAACGGCAGCGCGTCCGCGGGGTCGATGATCTCGCGGGTGGCGCCGGAGACCGCTTCCAGCCACTCGCCGCCCGCGTGAATGGTCTTCCCCGCCTGCTGTTCCGTCTTGTCGGCCATGATCGGTATTGCCTTCCGTTCCTGTTCAGCGCCCGAGCGTCACCTAACTGTCACTCTCGGGGACTGCGAGCGCCTGCCCGGACCGTCCGTATGCATGCGCAATCCATGGCCGAAAGTGGGCCGAGTCACTGAACAGGGGCACAAAAGCCGCAGCACCATGGACTCCGGCGACTCCTTTGACTAAAGTCAAAGAAATATGGAGCCAGTAACGGAATCCGCGCCCGTACGGCCGGAGGACATCGCCGCCGTCCGCCGTTTCAACCGCTACTTCACCCGCCGTATCGGCGCCCTCGACGACCACTACCTCGGCCAGGACCGCCCGCTCGGCGAGGCACGGTTGCTCTTCGAGATCGGCGACGGCGTCTCCCTGCGGGAGCTGCGCGGCCGACTCGCCCTGGACGCGGGCTACTTGAGCCGGATGGCGAAGTCCCTCGAGGCTCAGGGCCTGGTCCGGCTGACCGTGCCCCCGCACGACACCCGACTGCGCCTGATCGAGCCGACCCCGGCCGGCCGCGTCGAGGTCAAGGAACAGAACCGCCGCGCCGACGCGCTCACCGCCGGCCTCCTCGACACCCTCACCGCACCCCAACGCACCGAGCTGACCCGGGCGTTGGCGACCACCCAACGCCTCCTCCGGCTGGCCGCCATCACGGTCGCCCTGGTCGACGGCACCGCCGAGGACGCCCGCGCCTGCCTCGACGCCTACGCCGCCGACATCGACGCCCGCTTCCCCGAGGGCTTCGACAAGACCGATCTCGTACGGCCGGAGGAGGTCACCGGGGAGGCGGGCGCGTTCTTCGTCGCGTACGAGGAGGGGCGGCCGATCGGCTGCGGGGCGCTACGGACCCTGGAGCCCGGGGTCGGCGAGATCCGGCACGTCTGGGTCCACCCCGACGCCCGCCGCCTGGGCCTCGCCCGCCGCATCCTGACCGAACTCGAACTCGCCGCCGTGGCCCACGACTTCGCCGTCGTACGACTCGACACGCACGCGGTGCTCACCGAGGCGCAGGCGATGTACCGGGCCTGCGGGTACGCGGAGATCCCGGCCTATGTGGACCATGTCTACGCGGACCACTGGTTCGAGAAGCGGCTGGCGCCCGGACGGCCGCGTGAACAGGACGGGCGTGGCGCCCGCTGAGAAACCGTCGGCAACGAACCGCCGCCGTCAGTCCCTCGGCTCGGACTGTCGCTCCACGACAAGTTCGAACGTGGTCCCGGCGCTGACCAGGCGGTCGATCAGCGCGTCGCCCATGGCAGCGGCCGGCGTGACCGGACCGGCCGTCCGCGGCAGGTCGTCGAAGGCGAGGCTCATCGCGGCTTCGCCGAGGATCTTGGCCGTCTCGGTGTAGCCGGGGTCGCCGCCGGACACCCGGCAGACCACGTGCCGGTCGCCACCGGTGCCGTGGAAGGTGACGGTGAACGTGCTCCTGGCGCGGACCTCCGCCGTCGGCCCCGCACCCGGGTCCCGCAACTTGAGCAGTACCGACCGCAGCGGCTTGATCTGCGCACCGACCAGCAATGCGGCGACCAGGCCAGACGGGCCTCCCGACCTCGCCCACGGCATGGGCCCGCGCTGCGCACGGTGGCCCTGATCGTCCTCGCGGCGACGGCAGTTGTAGTACTCGGACACCGCGAGCGGACCACCACACGCACTATCGCGTCCGGCGGGAAACGCGTAATATCGCGTCGCGCCCGAACATCAACTCCCCTCACGCACCGTCCAGTTGAGGAGCCCCCGTGCCCACCGCCCTCCTGAACCCCGTCCTCGACCTGCTGACCCTCCGTGCCACCGTCACCGCGGCCGAACCCGTCACCGCCCGCATGCGCCGACTGCGCGTCGAGGGCGACACCCTCACCGGACTCGACGTCCGCCCCGGCCAGCAGGTACGCGTCCTGGTCGGCGGCCTGACCCTGCGCACGTACTCGGTGTGGCGCTACGACCCGTCCGGTGCCGTCGAGTTGTGCGTGCTGGACCACTCCGAGGGAGGGCCCGGGGCTCGTTGGGGGAAGAGCGTCGGCGTCGGTGAGCAGGTGCGGCTGCGGAAGCCCGAGGGCACCTTCACCCTCCGGCCCGACGCCGCCCATCATGTCTTCGTCGGCGAGGAGACGGCCTCCGTCGCCTTCGGCGCGATGTTGGCCGCGCTGCCCGAGGGGGCGCGGGTCTCCGGTGCCGTGGAGACGGAGTCGGACGCGGACCGGCTGCCGCTGGCCCACTCCGACCGCCTCAACTGGCTGACCAGGGGCGGGACTTCACTCCCGGACGCGGTGCAGGACCTCGCCCCCGAGCCGGGCGGGATCGCCTACGTCGCCGGGGAGGCCCGGACCGTGCAGGCCGTACGACAGGTGCTCGTAAGGGAGTTGGGCTGGGACCGGAGGTCGGTCCTCACCAAGCCGTTCTGGGCGCCGGGGAAGCGGGGGCTGGAGTAGTCAGCAGTTGGTCCCCTCCGGGCAGAAGGAATCCACCGCCGCAGTGAGCGGGCCCCTGACCAGGGCCGGATCGAGAGCCACGGGACCACTGGACCGGACCGCGTACAGCGAGCCGTCGGCCGCCTCGAAGCGGTGGTCGATCACCCGACGCATGCCCTTGTCCTGGTCGTCGTAGCGATAGGTGAGTTCGGCCCAAGTGGAGCCGGAGGAACGGTCGATGACCTGGTAACCGGGCTGGCGGGCGAAGCCGTAGCCGGGGTCGTTCTCCGCGAGGTCGAGGGACTCGGCCGGGGAGTTCTCCGAGACGCGGAAGATCTGGAGGCGGCGGGTGCCGTCCGGGGAGTCGTAGGTGACCACCGGGGCCTTCGCGCCCTGCCGTTGGGTACGGGTCCAGCCCTTGGGGACGGCGACCCTGTAGCCGGTGGGGTCCTGGGCGGTGCGGTACGACGATCCGGGCCCGGTCGCGCCGCCACTCGAGCCCGTACTCGAACCCGGGCTCGTCCCTGTACTCGTGCCAGCGCTCGCGCTCGTGCTCGTGTCCACGCGGTCATGGGTGACGCGCTCGTGCGTGACGTACCAGAAGCCGCCACCCGCGCCCGCGCCGAGCACCACCGCGGCCACGACCGCGAGGACCACCCGCCGGACCCGATGGCCGGGAGCGGGAGTGGAAGCCGGGGCCGGGACAGGGGCCGGCGGCGACACCCACGCCGGCGGGGTCAGCGAGGTCTGGGTCTCCGCCGTCGACCACACCGACCAGGGCGCCTGCCCTCTCTCCTCGCTCGGTCCGCGCTCCGCCCCGAAGCCGTTCCAGTCGCTCATCACGAACCCCCCGAATCACCCCACCGCATACCTCTTCGTACGCCTTCCGAAGTTAGCGGTGGAAACAGGGAACGGGCCCTGCTCCGGCCGTAACCGGAACAGGGCCCGTGCAAGCCCGTGACAGAGCCGTGGCGAACGGCCCCTGGGAGTGGCTCAGATGAGGCCGAGGGAGCGAACCGCCTCGCGCTCCTCCTCCAGCTCCTTCACCGACGCGTCGATGCGGGCGCGGGAGAACTCGTTGATGTCCAGGCCCTGGACGATCTCGTAGACGCCGTCCTTCGTGGTGACCGGGAAGGAGGAGATGAGGCCCTCCGGGACGCCGTAGGAGCCGTCCGAGGGGATGCCCATGGAGGTCCAGTCGCCGTCCGCCGTGCCGTTGACCCAGGTGTGGACGTGGTCGATGGCGGCGTTCGCGGCGGAGGCCGCGGAGGACGCGCCGCGGGCCTCGATGATCGCGGCGCCGCGCTTGGCGACGGTCGGGATGAAGTCCTCGGCCAGCCACTTCTCGTCGTTCACGGTCTCGGCGGCGTTCTTGCCGGCGACCGTGGCGTGGAAGATGTCGGGGTACTGGGTGGCGGAGTGGTTGCCCCAGATGGTCAGGCGCTTGATGTCGGCGACCGTGGTGCCGGTCTTCTTCGCGAGCTGGGTCAGCGCGCGGTTGTGGTCCAGACGGGTCATCGCGGTGAAGCGGTCGGCCGGTACGTCCGGGGCGGCGGCCTGTGCGATGAGCGCGTTGGTGTTGGCCGGGTTGCCGACGACGAGGACCTTGATGTCGTCCGCGGCGTTGTCGTTGATGGCCTTGCCCTGCGGCTTGAAGATGCCGCCGTTCGCGGAGAGCAGGTCGCCGCGCTCCATGCCCTTGGTGCGGGGGCGGGCGCCGACGAGGAGGGCGACGTTCGTGCCGGCGAAGGCGACGTTCGGGTCGTCCGTGATGTCGATGCCCTGAAGGAGCGGGAAGGCGCAGTCGTCGAGCTCCATCGCCGTGCCCTCGGCGGCCTTGAGCGCCGGGGTGATCTCCAGGAGACGCAGCTTGACCGGCACGTCCGCGCCGAGCAGCTGGCCGGAGGCGATGCGGAAGAGCAGGGCGTAACCGATCTGGCCGGCCGCGCCGGTGACGGTGACGTTCACGGGAGTGCGGGTCATGGCGTTCTCCGTTATGACAGCTGGCGGTGGGGCGGCACTGCCCCGGGGTGCGGGACGTACA
>Ga0307511_10007472_pt1 | contig 10981 bp, 13 predicted proteins | sample 13_EM_MG_FD_200266 | JGI IMG/M metagenome (GOLD analysis project Ga0307511, IMG submission 200266) | Populus trichocarpa ectomycorrhiza microbial communities from riparian zone in the Pacific Northwest, United States - 13_EM | ecosystem: Host-associated > Plants > Roots > Unclassified | place... | reverse complement strand
CCTGGATTGTATAATCAGGCTTATTTCAACTTATCCGTCCTTATTCGTCCTTAACCCCCAATAAGCTTGAAAATAAGGAACCTCCACCTTTACTGATGAGAGCAATCGTCCCCATCATCAAATCCGGTCCCGTCGCTATCATCATAGTCATCGTGGAAGAAGAGCGGTATCGACTGGTCATCGCTGTCTGGAAGTGCAAAGAGAATGGGTTTCGAAATTCCGAAAATTCGGGATGCAAGGAACTCACCCTCGTCAGGGCTTTCTCCTGATCATTCTGCCGTTCGCTCTGCAGCAAGCACATCCAGTCCGGATGCCAACATGGACGCGCATGCATGATCACACTTTGGTTTTTGCGATTGCATGCGCATATAAACCGATCCCCGTTTTCCTGATGTTCTGAGCTGTTCGACCAATCGGATAACCCTCTCCTCTCCCCTCATCATCTCCTGTCCGACCCCTCGTCCCCTTTCTGCCAAAAAAACCTAGAGATGGGGTCCGCAGTTCCATTCATCAGTAAAGGTGGAGGTTCCTTATTTTCAAGCTTATTGGGGGTTAAGGACGAATAAGGACGGATAAGTTGAAATAAGCCTGATTATACAATCCAGGTTCAGATCTTTAATAAGATAGAGGGGCAATCATGTTAACGAGAAAAATAAGTCAATATAATCCGGGGATAAAGAGCAAATAATCTTAACCTGCACATCCGAGCAAGGACAGTCAACCGTCACAATAGGTCATTCTGGGTGTTTCGGACTTAACAGTTTTTTGGTTTCGACCACCACCCTCTCGAAGGATTGCCACCTCCGCTGCCTTCCCGTGTTGCTCAGCAGCGAACAGGTGAGTACTACTAGTCTTTAGGACACATCGGAACACATACTGACACATTCATTCACATTCTACAGCACGCATGGAGACCCGGAGCTACACCCACATCGAGAGGGTTGTCCTCCTCCATTCCGGTCAAACGACAGCAATGACGAGTTCGACCTCGAGAACTCCCAAGGAAAGATGCAACGATTCCTCTCTCCGATGGTCGACGATGAAAAACCTAGAGACGACTTTGCTGTCATCGGCCCTCCCCCACCCTACTCTCCTCCATTCCGCCCCTTCTGCGGCATCACAATGCGTCCCTGGCCACGTCTCCCTCCCCAACTGTAATGACGCGACAATTCCTGAGGACACGCATAACTTCCTCAAACACAGCATCTTACGGGTTGTCGCCTCTTGATCGGTCTCGTCGGATCAGGACGAGGGTGTGGATATCATCTTCGGGTGGACTCTCCGCCAAAATCCCGCCAAAATCTGCCTGTGTCCGAACGTTTTCGGGCCAAACCCTGCCTCTGCCTGCCAAAATCACCCCGGCAAACCTCTCACACCTATATTCCGGGGTCCTGGCCAACACCGGTGAGTCCCATTTGATGTCTGTTACCCAATGATTCAGGCCGGACATATTTTGGCCGTTTTTGGAGGTCCTACTCCTATTCCGCCGCAGGTTACATTCTCGCTCACGTTGGACTCGTTTCATACTTTCTATGTTACTACTACTGCTCTGTGTTCTATATGTAATTATATCTTGATTACTCTCTATCTTATGTTTCACCTTATGTCCTCTTAATTCGTGCCATTAGGCACAGATAATAAGCTTGACAGCTGTCAGAATGAATCTGCAATAAGCATCGATAATCAGAATAATCAAAATAAGTGAACGACCTATTTACTGATGCTTCCTCAGTGGCGCAGTCCCATTTGATGGTGCACTACGCGGAAGGGAGGGGCCGCTTCCGCAGATCTCACCCCAGGAACGCGTCTGTTTGTGGCAGGTTGCATCGCGTGAAACTGCTCTTGTTCTGCTGGGGTGGCTCTTCCGATAGAGCCGATCTTCGTGATCTCCATGATTGTTGATGCCACATGGCTTGCAGCAGCATCGAGAAGGTTGACAGGGGACAGCCCAGTACCTCTTCATAGCAACGACAAGGTTTCTGAGGGTCGCTTCGGCTCGATCCCTCAGGGGCCATAGAGCATCAAGATCGACCTCATCCGACTGGGACCTCCGTTCAAATTGCCTTAGGTTGTCCGTGATAACGGTGACCGGGTTGGTGGCTGTTTTCATAGGAGCGAGTGCACGTGTTGGGGAGTTAGCCCTCCCCGCGGTCAATAGGGTATCGACCGCAGAGACATGCGGTGATCTGGATATCCAAGACCGCTCCATCCGGGAACATGAGGAGGTTGTCGTCTGTCTTTGGAGGCTAAAGGAACAGTTGGGATGTCGCTACGAAAATGGATGGCTTCAGCAAACCAACCCTTTCTATCGGGCCCAGCGAACGCGAACCTTTCAGACCCCTTAACTGTCTTCGTGACCTCGTACTTCCGTTTGTACTATCGATCACGTAGTGATCGTGTTTCCGACAAGGGGGGCACGAACTCTCGTAGCTCACACACCACTTGTCCTGGGTCATTGAAAATATTCACCAATATACTAGCGCATGTACACATGCAATACGTACACTTGGATTAATTTTTTATCCTATGTTCCAGGATCCCGGAGCCAAAAGACCCCAAAATCAGCCCATCTCAACACATAATCCGACCGGATTAATTTTATACTTGTCCGGAGCACTTAGTTCTTTGGATATAATTAGTATAGCATACATCGCATTGAATCGTTAATTCTCCGCCGGGTTTTCTGCAAATGGAGGCAAAGTATGCGTAGCAAGGGACGGGGCACTTCGAGCGTGACAATGAGCCACAAGAGCGTACGTTTTAGGAAGGAGGATTTGGACTCCGCCCGCAAACCCTGGTGGAGGGCATGGCTGAGTTTGAACGCGGCGCAGCGTCCGAAACAGTAATACTTAGAGTAGCACGCTGGCATTTAATTTTAAGGGCATTGTATGTGGGGAGATATTGAACGGCCTAGCAGGCATTGGACTCTTATGGAGCCGAAATAATTTATTTTGGAATGTGAAAGGTCAGAGACCAAGAGGTTGAAGAACCGGCAGTGCTCCAGTTCAGAAAGCACCACTCGGGGTAGCACGTTCGCAACTCAGTTTCCGGGCACAATATATAGAAAGGCCTTAGATGTAACACGTAAGAAAATATATTAACAGAGACGGAATATCTGATTTTACAATATGGAAGGTGATAAGTGGGGATCGGTTGTTCCCCCCTTGTGCAAACGTCAATGATGATCACACCAGGAGTAGCACGCTAGCATTTGATTTTGAGGGCGTTGGATGCAGGGAAATATTGAACGGCCCGGCAAGTGCTGGGCTCTGACAGAGCTGAAACAATTTATTTTGGAACATGAAAGGCTAGGGACCAAGAGACCGATGAACCGGCACCCCCGTTCAAAAAGTACCACTCGGGGTAGCGCATTCGCAACTCAGTTTCTGGATACAATATATTGGAAGGTCTTAAAAGTAACATATACAAAAATATACTAACAGAGACGGAATAGCTGATTTTACAATGTGGAAGGTGATAAGTGGGGATCGGTTGTTCCCCCTCGTGCAAGCGTCGAGATGAAACCAGGAGTAGCACGCGAGCATTTGGTATTGAGGGTATTGTGTGGGGGGAGATATCGTGCGGCCCAACGATTATTAAACGCCGGCAGAGCCGAAATAACTTATTTCACAGTGTAGAAGACAAGCGAGCAGAAACGCGTCAAGTTTTTGCATATCAAAAAGTGACACTTGAAGTAGCGTGCTCACGGTACACCTCCGTGGCACGAGATACAGAATTAAGTCGGGCGCACCAGCTATTATAATACATCTACGTGACCGAAACAATTAATTTTACGATATGTGAGGCTTTGTGCCACAAAAAATCGCGCGGCTGCCCCCCAAACCTGCAAACCGTTGCGATCGTGAGAAAACTGACAGGCGCTCATGCTCTGCGCGGTGGCCATCGCAACAGATGATCCTACCACGCTTCCTCTCTCTCTACTCTGGCTTTTCTCTTTTTCAACTCTACCGACAAACGGGGTCGTCATACTGTCGGAGGGCCGTGAATCGTAGCATGACCGGCCCTTCCAGCTTGATGGATGGTGATAACTGTCGCCCTCAAGAATTGGCTGCTGGGACCACGATGGGATGGATCTCATTGGTTAGGTGCGTAGACTAACTGTTCCTGTAGACTCGGCTAACATATTTTATGGGATGAACTGATAGTTTACCATGTCCTGGACAAACTCAGGTACAAGCACGTCTCGGATCCCGCCTCTGAACGCTGTCCGGCGCCCACGACTCGGACCCGTCAATCGCTCAACTAGGAATTCAACACGCGAAGGATGGTTGTTTGCATGATGTGTGTATAATATTTGCTGGTCCGTGCGTCATTCCTGCTCACGCGCGAGTGTGGGTTTTGTTAGGAGCCATGCCAGGTCCATTGGAAGACTTCTCGCTTCAAGCCCCGACGCTCAACTGCCCCCTCGTGGACTTCAACGATTCATGGAACCCACCCGAACCTGAATTGAAACATATGGTGTGTTCTGTTCCGTTCAACACCTCCCGAAGGATGTCAGGCTGATTCATTATGGCCAGACTTTCATGGCACGTCCCCCTTACGCGCTACCAAACATCACGCTCTGATCTTTTATCGGTGCCAGATCTGTAACTCGCGGTTATTATTGAGGGGCTGCCGGGGCAGTCCTGGTATATAACATCACAAGGTACGCGTGGTTTTGAAGACGATACAAATAGGTTAACGGTCCCGCCTAGCTGATCCTCGTTTCCGAACCCATCGCGATGACTTGCTGATGCACAAACACTGGGGAGCCCGAATCTAGTGGTCGCTTTGGTGGGAAACAAATTGGACCGGGAGGATGAGAGGGAGGTCGAGTGGGCTGAAGCCAGCAGATGGGATGCGGAAGACGGTGTGTCGCTTTCGAACTTTACCCCACCCCCGTTCCGTTGATCAGAAACCGATCGTGCTTGTGCAGACGTACAGTTCTTGGAAACCTCACCGCTATCAGGCGACAACGTCGAGGCCCCATTTCTACTCTGTGCTCAAAAGCATCACGGAGCAAAAGGTCAATCGGTCACCCAAGCTGCCTCCAAGTCTGTACTGCAAACTGGTACATGATCTAGGTTTACGAAGCAACAATCGCCCGCGATTGGTGTCGCGCTCCCCTCGCCGACACCTCCCTACCGTCCTGTACCTATTTCTCTATTCAATAGGGTTTCCCGACAAACAAATAAATCAAACTCTTATCTACTGCGTGCGGCCCTTACATCGCTCTAGCCAACCCCTTCCTGTGTTTATAGTAAGTTACAACGCCTTCACATTCTGGGCTCGCATGCCAATCGACTGGAACAGGATGCCGCCCGACCCCCTCACATTCCCCTCATATTCACACAATATGTTTAACACCAACTGTGGGCTTGGACCAACGATTCAATCGCCCGTGTGGGTTTTGAAATGGGCGCCGATCAGCGGCTATTTTCCTCATCTGCCGTCCAAGAGCGGGCGCGCAGCATTCTCGGATGCCGCGTTTTCTTCCAAGTGTTGCGGGCACGTCCTTGTATGCGTGGTCTGACTCGAGTTGTCAGGGCCCACACGATTTAAAAGCTGGCTCAACCCTGTCATCCTCGACCCGATCGTCTTTGGCCGCCACCGATGGAGAGCGCCTTATCCTCATGTGGGTACCATGAGCCACAGAGCTACGTGTCATTCGGGCTAACGGTTTAAACAGGGGATATGTCCAGTACGTTTCGTCGGCTTCGACTATGGGAGTATCCCGGCCTCGCGATCACGCCCTCACGACCACGACATCCGCTACCGATGATAACGTACGACAAGGGACTCACCAGCCTCCTAGACGATGTCACCCACGAGATATTCGGTTTTCTAGACACGGACGCGCTAAAATCCTGTTCTCTGGCCGGCAAAGTTATCTCCCTTTCAGCAAAACCATTCGTTCACCAGACATTATCTCTCACTAGCACTCCTCGGCCCGTGATTCCAAGAGGTAGAGGACCCAACTCTCCTAGTCGCCAGACCGAACTCAAGGGTTGGCGACGCTAGGCGAACGCAGCCTTCTCGAACACTCCCTCTCGATCTCCCTTCCCTGCAATCCGCTCTTCGCACACGATTTACAACCCCGCATTCAACACCTTCGTGCCCTCACGAACGTCAAGATCTTCAAGACTCGCTGGTTAGACACCCCTTCGTTTATTGCGAAGATGGGAAGTTACTCCGGGGGGTTTTTGGGTTCCTTGCAATCCCTGGAACTGGAATTTCCTCGGGGTGATCATAAACAAATACTTTTCATCTGTCAGTTTCCGAACCTCCGGGATCTGAAGATCAAGGGTCTCCAGGACTACACCAATTACATACGTCGCGGCGGTCCTCGCTTTGATATCGAGACTTCCCCACTCCTCAATGGTATACTCGACCTCCAGCTGAACACGGGGAGCGACAGGGGTGCGCAACTCGTCCTCGATAACCTCGTAATACTCCCTTCCGGTCTCAGATTCCGGACCATCAAGCTTTCGGGATGCACTGGCAACAATCCCCAGCTTTTGGTTGACGCTTGTGCGCCAACCCTTGAGTTTATGGACTTCACGGGGCACTGGTTCCCCGGTAGGTCGCTCCTTTGCAGACTAGAATGTCGACTCACACAACTTAATTGTCAGGCGGCACCGAATGGGCCAGACTCAGTTTCAAACACCACCCTGCGTTCCGAAAATTCAAAATCAGACTACCCCAATACACAAACGCCGAACTCGTTGCTGCATGGTTATTTGACACGCTCTCAACCATAACCTCGAGTGTGTTCACCGAGTTGACCATCAACATCGCACGCGTGTCGTTCTCGTTTCACACTGCGGGCGAGAGCCAAGTCCATGGGTGGAATTCAGTTGATAATGTGTTGGACCGGTTCAGTCTGTGTGAGGATGTGACCCTGGTGGTGAGGCCGCAACACTTGGTGATAGAGGATAAGTTCAAGGAGTTGATCGAAATCTATTTTCCGTTGATGTGGGAGAATTGGAGAGAGGTGTCCGGCGAATGCGAGCATTGGGTCAGGCTGGGCAAATCTTCTAGACCATCAGTTGGCGGTTGTAATGTAACAGTAGAAGCGTAGTACCTCGCGCCTTGTTGGCGTTGGCGAATAAACAAACAACTTCGGTTCATCAGGGGACTCTTCCGGAAAAGAAGAAGAAGAAAAAGGTCCTGGATTTTGTGCCTCTGGAGTTCTGCGTCCTCGGGTTTGAGTTATATATTCGTTATCTACGGAGGATCTGATCCCCTGGACCAGGATCGAAGGCGTTCCCGGTTTCTATTGCATTGCAAACAACCAGAAGTAAAATCCCCCCCCACGCCAAACAACGGGAAAGCGGTAGGTAATCGCAAAGGATTCGACACGGGATTTCGAAAATCTGGCCGATCGTACCGTCAGACCTACCAGCGCCGTGGGCAAGCGGCGGAGTACTACGGGATCCGGGCGATTTGACTGCGGACGGGTCCATCGCGAGCTCGTCAACACGTTATTGGGATCATACTCTCCAAAATCAAACTTACTGCTGAAGCATCGTCGCGACCCAGTATCATACTATGCTCGTCTCCTCAAGCAGACCCGTGACGGTAATGCACCGACGATCACCAGGAGATCTCCGCCGATGCCGACCGCCGTTCCGTTCGCGGACCCTGTCACGGCGCTTCCATAAGCCGCCAGGCTCCAGGTCGTCTCACCGTGGTACGGTGCTGCACCAGTGAACGAACAGAAAAAGGAAGTAAACTTCACCGTTTGACAGTGTATGTAATGTCAACGGGCTCACAGGTCGGGGGCATCGGTGCCGCCGTTGGGTTTCTCCAAGTTAGCGGTACCTCCCCGCAAAGCTACCGGATGACGTCGAAGAACAGTGAGGAAGAGAGCGGAGTTGAATTCTTTAGCTTGTCCTGGGCGGAGGCAAAAACCAAAAAGGAATTCCAGAAGGAACCCTCGGAACCATGTCCCTTTTTTGGTCCGAACGTCAAGTGTCATTATGGTAAACGCCCTGAGCGCAGCACGATAATCTACCTGATTGAGCTTGAGTTGTCGGTTGTTTGAGTGACGCTTACGGCCCATCCCCTTCGCATTCGTCGCCGATACACCCCGGGCGGCACAGGTAAAGAAGGTTGAATAGAAGAGCCCGACAAGGGGATTGCAAATACACTAACCCAATAGGCGTACTCAATTCTAAGTGAGACGAGCTGGCTCGTCTCACCGATCGTGTGAAGAGAGGTGAAGTTCCGGTGGGGGTTCCTTATTTGGTAGTTCCACCGAAAGGATGCGATGTACCGGGGGGGACGCCGATGCCGGGCAAGCCGGTGGCGCTTCAGCCTGCGTTCTCTTGTCGATGGTTGATGACGAGACCCGCGCTGCGATGCTCGCCGCAGCTATCACCCTTCAGCAGCACGCGTTATCGTCGTATTTACCCATAGGGGATGAATTTGGGGAACTAGCTACCCTAACTGAGGAAGAAATTGAAGAACACGACAGACAAACGGAGATGGATGCCTCCCAGCTCATGTACCTAGGGAGTATCGTCTCGATTATTGCGGCCACCCTGCCACCACACAGTTCTGCGAGCCGTGGCCCATACAATCAGTACCAGAAGTGCACCCAATTCTTCGCAGTATCAATGCAGTGGCCGGATAGACAGTTCCGGCACGAGTATCGGTCAGCAACTGTTCCTTTCTGCAGTGGTTCTCCATTCTGAACCTTCGCACACAGAATGAGCAGAGAGACCTTTGATAGGTTGGTCAACATACTGGAAAAGGACCCGATCTTCCTGAGCAGAGGCACCCGACCACAACGCGCTGTACGATATCAGCTGGCGGCATTCCTCCTGCGATATGCGGGAGAAGGAAGCGACGCGATTGGGGTCTCGAACAAACTGGGGATTGGAGAAGGAACGGTGTTCAAATACTGTCAACGTGTTACGAGGGCTCTACGGAAGATTGGACTCACCGTGCTTTCATGGGGAAACTCCAGCCGCCATCATGAAACTGCGAGTTTCATCGAGGAGCACTACGGCTTCAAGGGATGCATTGGGATTGTTGACGGGTCACTCATCCGGCTTTCTGAGGTCCCTGTGGAGCATGGGCAGAGCTACTGGTGTCGAAAAAAGTTTCCAGCTGTAAGAGACACATGTGATGAAATGATTGTATCCTGATCACGCAGAAACATTGTAGGTCAATATCCAGGGAATATGCGACCACGAAAAGCGGTTCATTGCTTACGACATGGGCTGGCCAGGATCGATGAATGACGCATTCGTCTGGCAGAATTCGTACGTCTGGAAGCAACGCGGGGCTCATTTCCGGCAGGGCGAATGGCTCCTAGCCGATCGAGGTACCAAAACTGGCACATTTCTGGATAGAGAAACAGCTGAACCGATGAATAGGCTACCCGTCATCACCGTACTTACTTCGCCCATACAGCGAACCTGAACTTGACGGCTATCGTGGCAGTGAGTTGCGGCGGCGCCATGCGTTCAACAGGAGGCTGTCGTCCATCCGGATATACATAGAACATGCATTTGGGCTGCTCAAGTCCAGGTTCCAGTCATTGAGGCAACTCGGACGACATGAAGACATCCAACAAACATACCGTGTCATTCAGGCCCTGATGGTTACCCACAACCTCTGCATTGACCTAGGAGATTGCCCGATGGAAATGGACGATGTTGATGGTGTGCCAGAAGAAGATGGATTGGGGAATAGATTGGGGTATGGTGGAATTGAAGTGGATGAGGACGAGTTTGCACAATTACTTGAGGGGGAGATGGGGGAGGAGCTTCGAGAACAAGGGCGTAGTAAGCGGGAGATGATTCTCGATGAACTGTTTCCCCTTGCTGACTATGTGTAAGAGTTGGGTTTCGGGAGGATGAGGAGTTGGGAATGATAGGGACGAAGAGATGAATGGGCACGGGTTATTGAATATAAACAAACATGGATTCGAAGCAACAAATGCAGAAAATCAGAAGGGGGTTGTGTGACGCAGCAAATCAATTAAGGTAGAGCGGGGGAGGGGAAGAAAAAATGGAGTGGCTGCAGTGGGCACTTCAGTCACCACGGAGAAGCTTTACAAAAGCTTGACTTGCTTCATTCCGGATCTCATCAGGTAGGTTGTCATTGGAGACAATTTGCTGGAGGGTTTGCGCTCGTTGAGCAAAGACCTCAGAGCGGTGCTGTTCGGCCACACGTTGTTCCCGCCGTTTCATGAGATCCAGCCGTTCTTGGTTCGACTCCATCATGAGCATGATCATTTGGGAAGAGTTTGAAACCAGGTTTTGTAACATCGCTGGGTCAATTGAACTCGAAGGTGCGCGTGAGGTCCGGGTCTTCTTGTAGGTTGGGAAAGGAACACCTGGAGTATACTGTGACCCGTTGCTGGTTTTGAGAGGCCTAAGTTGTTCCTGTGGCAGCGCGGGGGATTGTGACGGGTTGGATTGTGAGTACGGCGGGTCCGTGGTTGCGCGCGGCGAATGAGTTGTTGCCCTCGATGCACGGGATAATGGCGTTGATGATCTTGATGCGCGGGACAATGGCGTCAATGACCTTGACCTACAGGATAGTGCTGGCGTCGACAGTCTTGCTGAAGACTGGAAAGAACGTGAACCCCCCATCTCGTTGTTAAGATCTTCATCGTCAGAGTCCCCCTCCAATGAGTCCGAACCTGATATCGCTCCGGAATGATGCGCGACTTTGCGGCCGATGGAAGGGTTCTCATTTAACCTGCACGGGATGTCGATGAGGTCAGATAATCCGAGGGAAAACGACAAAACCCACCTTTCGCTAAACAACTGGTATAGCCATGGATTTTTGACTGTCCACTCAGCTACCATCTTTGGAGTTAAGTTGTCAAAATCAACATCTGAGGCACGAGTGGATATAGCGAGCTCCAAGCGGCTCCCAAGATCTGGGTCCCCACCCCCGCCTGTCCATTCTACCAGTGTGTTCACGGCCCTGTAGGCCTTCTTAAGGCGGTCATACTTCG
>Ga0307511_10007471_pt1 | contig 10982 bp, 3 predicted proteins | sample 13_EM_MG_FD_200266 | JGI IMG/M metagenome (GOLD analysis project Ga0307511, IMG submission 200266) | Populus trichocarpa ectomycorrhiza microbial communities from riparian zone in the Pacific Northwest, United States - 13_EM | ecosystem: Host-associated > Plants > Roots > Unclassified | place... | reverse complement strand
CAATCAAGCAGTTCCGTTACATGTTCTGTTTCAACAATTTTGTTCAAGAATTCAATGAACAAAAGAAGAAACTGGCTTTGACACTAGATCGTCTACAAAATGATGTCAAAGTTGCTGAAAGGAATGCTGAAGAAATTTACAAAGAAGTTAGTAAATGGCTGGAAGATGCAAAAAACGAAATTGAAGGTGTGAATTCTTTGGAAAATGAAATAGAAAAAAATGGCAAATGCTTTACTTGGTGTCCAAATCCGACGCGACAATTCAAGTTAAGCAAGGCACTGGCAAAGAAGACGGAGACTTTGAGAAAACTTGAAGAAAATAGCAGAAATTTTCCAAAAGTGTCCCACAAAGCACCTCTTCAAGAGATAAAATTTCTTCCATCAAAGGAATTCACACTCTCAGGATCGTCAAAAGAAGCTTTCAAACAGATTATGAAAGCTCTCAAAGATGACAAGGTCAATATGATCGGACTGTACGGCATGGGAGGGGTGGGTAAAACCACCCTGGTGAAAGAAGTAGTCTGGAGGGTCAAAGAGTTGCAGTTGTTTGATGAAGTTTTGATAGCTACGGTGTCCCAGAAACCAAATGTCAGAGGCATCCAGGATCAAATGGCAGATAGGTTAAGTCTGAAATTTGACGAGAACAGTGAAGGAGGGAGAGCAGGTCGGTTATGGCAGAGACTGCAGGGAAAGAAGATGCTTATAGTCCTGGATGATGTTTGGAAAGATATTGACTTCCAAGAGATAGGGATCCCATTTGGTGATGATCACAGGGGTTGTAAAATTCTTCTAACAACACGTAATCAAGAACTATGTTCTTATTTGGCGTGCCAGCAAAAAGTGTTGTTAAGTCCCTTAACTAAAATTGAAGCTTGGGCTTTATTCAAAAGCAACGCAGGTTTAAGTGATGAGGACTCTGACTTGAACACAGTGGCAATGGAGGTTGCGAGAAAATGCCAAGGATTGCCTTTAGCTCTTGCGGCAGTAGGAAGGGCTCTAAAAGGTAAATCTAAAAAAGAGTGGAAATTAGCATCTAAAAACCTCAAACAATCTCAATCTCGGCACATGGAAAACGTTGATGACCGAAGTAATCCATATGCATGTCTTAAATTGAGCTATGATTATTTGAAGCACGATGAAACCAAGTTATGTTTCTTGCTATGCTGTTTATTTGAAGAAGATGACGACATTTCAATCGAGGATTTGACGAGACATGCAGTTGGCTACCGGTTACATCAAGATGTGGAGTCCATTGAAGATACAAGGGAACAAGTTTATGCGGAGATGAAAGCCCTCAAAGATAGGTGTATGCTGTTGGGCACTGAAATTGAAGAATATGTGAAAATGCATGACTTGTTTCGTGAAGTTGCTATTGAGATAGCAACTAAAGAACATGGATTCATGGTAAGTGCTGGCAATGGGTGGAAGAGTGTTAATAACAGTGTTACAACAATTTCGTTAATGGGCAATAAACGAGCAGAACTTCCTGAAGAATTGGTGTGTCCACAGCTCAAAGTTCTTTTATTAGAACGGGATGATGATTTGAATGTTCCAGAGAGGTTTTTTGAAGGGATGAAAGCAATAGAAGTTTTGTCTCTAAAGGGAGGGTGTTTGTCATTGCAATCACTTCAATTCTCAACGAACCTTCAATCGTTGCTGTTGATGGAGTGTAAATGCAAGGACCTCATTTGGTTGAGAAAGCTGCAAAGACTTAAGATTCTTGGTTTCATGCGGTGCGGCTCCGTTAAAGAATTACCTGATGAAATTGGGGAGCTCAAGGAGTTAAGGTTGTTGGATTTGACAGGTTGTAAAAATCTAAGAAGGATTCCTGTGAATTTGATAGGAAGGTTGAAGAAGTTAGAAGAACTGCTGATCGGGGATATTGAGAGCTTCAAGGGATGGGATGTTGTTGGATGTGACAGCGCAGAAGGAATGAATGCAAGCCTAACAGAACTAAATTCGCTGTCTCATTTAGCTGTATTATCATTGAGGATACCGAAGGTTGAATGCATTCCCAGAGATTTTGTTTTTCCCAGCTTGCTCAAATATGATATAGTGTTAGGGGATCGGGATTATTATTCAGGAAGAGTATACCCAACCTCGAAAAGTTTATATTTGGGTGATATCAGCGCCGCATCCTTAAATGCAAAGACATTTGAGCAGTTGTTTCCTACTGTGTCTCAAATTGGTTTTTGCAACGTTGAGGGTTTAGAAAATATAGTATTAGAGAAGAAAGCTGAACAAGGGAACGCAGTAGATGAAGAATATGAGTTTACTGCATTTACTGTCAAGAATACAAACGTGAGCACTAATACTAATTTGTACAGGATACTCTTTATATATAGAGTAGTAATTAACTTCATCACTTATTTCTTTCTATGAATACAATATTCCTTATTTATATATATTGATTTGTTTCTGATATGAGGTAGCTGTAGTTTCCTTCTATGAAAGATCTGCCATGGCTGTAGTTTCCTTCTTTGAGAAGTAGCTGTTGGTTGAGGTAGCTGTTGATTCCTGTGATTTCCATGTATGGTTAATTACCATTCTGAATAGTAGCCGTTGGAGGTGTTAATTCAGAATGGTTGCTGACGAGAGTGAGGATCCTGTGGTGCTGCTGCTGCTGTCTCCTGCTGCTGCTGCAGAGGTGTGTTGTTGCTGTTAATAGTATTGTCGTCTGATCAGATGACCATCCATGGCCATGGGTCGCAAAAGGACTTCTTACAAAGATTAGAAGATGTACAAGTGGTAGACTGTGGGGATATTCGCACTCTGTTTCCAGCAAAATGGCGGCATGCTTTGAAAAATCTAATACGTGTGGAAATTTTAGCCTGCAAATCATTGGAAGAGGTATTTGAATTGAATGAAGGAATTAACGAGGAGAAGGAGCTGTCATTTTTGAAGGAGTTAGAGCTGTCAGATTTACCTGAGCTCAAATGTATATGGAAGGGGCCCACCAGACATGTCAGCCTCCACAGTCTTACTCTTCTGGTGTTGTCGGCTCTTAACAAACTGACATTTATCTTTACACCGTCCCTCGCTCAAAGTCTTATTCATCTGGAAACACTACGGATAGAAGATTGCGATGAATTGAAGCGTCTTATCAGAGAAAAGGATGGTGAAAGGGAAATAATTCCAGAGTCTCTTGGCTTCCCAAAATTAAAAACTCTCTCTATAAGTCGCTGTGATAAACTTGAATATGTCTTCCCTGTCTCCGTGTCTCCAAGTCTTCAGAACCTGGAAGAGATGTGGATTCATTTTGCTGACAATTTAAAGCAAGTATTTTACAGTGGAGAAGGAGATGACATCATCGTCAAGTCTAAAATTAAAGATGATATCATCGACTTCCCTCAGCTAAGAAAATTGACTCTTTTTTCCGGATCAAGTTGCAGCTTTTTTGGTCCAAAGGATTTTGCTGCCCAATTGCCTTCTTTGCAAGAGTTAACCATTGATGGCCTCGAAGAATGGGGTAATTTGATGGCACAGCTTCGAGTACGTTCTTTATATTTCTCCATTTTTTTTCTTTTCTAATTTAAATTGTCAACTTCAATACATTGTGATAATTTGTTCTATCTTCCTCCAAATTTCTAAAACTAAAGTAATTGATAAGTTCTTTAACCATCCACTGAATTTAATTGATGATTTAAATTGGCTTAGGAAGTTAGACATCAATTACTGTAATGTAATTTCTTATCTCTTCCTTCATATTTCTAAAACTAAAGTAGTGGATAAATGGTAGCAAATCCTTTAGCCATCCACTGAATTTAAAAGGAGTGAAATTGAGGCTTCGTATTTGGTTTATTTTTTCTAAACAATTAGAGTTAAAAAGTAAAAATTGAAACTTCTTTTTAAACACAATTTTTTCTCATTCAAAGAACTTCAAAAGCACCAAATTTGTATTGAATTCAAAAAACATATTTTTTTAATATTTTTTTCATTTTTTTTACAATTTGTTCACTTTTTTTATGAAAAAAATAATTTAAATGATACATAATCAAGCATTTTTATTAAAACATTTTACTAATATGTAAAATTCAAATTATTTTCTTTTATATTTTTATTTTTGGAAAATGTCATAATTGTTTTTTTATTATAAATCGAATATAAAAAATTAATTTTTTTGAGTTAAAGTATAATTTTTCATGATTGCTTTTAATTTAACTAATATAAAATAATAGTTTGTATTCAGATTATCATAAATATGAAAAAATATGATTTTATATTCCCATGACCCGTTGCCTTGTCTATCTATATCTTCTTGTTGATAAGTATTTCGGTATTGGGGATAATTGGTTCATCTATTTAACAAAATTATATAATAGTTTCAAAGTCCACAAAAATTACTAGGAATTATATCTAACAAATTGGTACCCTTATTTTCTTTTGATGCAGGTGTTAACAAGTTTGGAAACATTAGAGTTGTCGTCCCTGCTTGTGCCTGACTTGAGGTGTATATGGAAGGGTCTCCTACCGAGCAATTTGACTACTTTGAAGGTGAACGAGTGTAAGAGACTGACACATGTATTCACAGACAGCACGATTGCTAGTCTAGTTCAACTGAAAGTTCTAGAGATATCAGCTTGTGAGGAATTGGAGCAAATCGTTGCTAAGGATAATGATGATGAAAACGATCAGATATTTTCAGGAAGTGATCTCCAATCTGCATGTTTTCCTAATTTGTGTCGACTTGAGATCAGAGGATGCAACAAGTTGAAGAGTCTCTTCCCGGTAGCCATGGCTTCAGGTCTCAAAAAGCTCCAAGAACTTAAAGTAAGTGAATCCTCTCAATTATTGGCAGTATTTGGGCAGGATGATCATGCTTCACCTGCCAATATTGAGAAGGAGATGGTGCTCCTTGATTTGCGGCAGCTATTTCTAGAAAAATTACCAAGCATTGTCTACTTCAGTCATGGATGTTGTGATTTCATATTCCCTTGTTTGAGGAGGTTGGAGGTGCGTCAATGTCCAAAACTGACCACAAAATTTGATACTACATCAAATGGTTCAATGAGTGCTCAATCAGAGGTGCTGCATATTTGACATGATTTCTTGCCTCTCTTTTAAGTGTTTTTATTTCCTGTTTCCCTCAATAATAAGACTTACAAGTTAGAATGTGTATGCCATGCTTGAATTGGTTTTGCAGGTATCTCAAGTAGCTGAGGATGCCAGCACTTGTTGCTCCGTGCCAACCAGCACTGCTAGAAGGTGGACCCGAATAAATGGATGGGAAGAGGAAGAGGATGAAGGTGGTCATGATGATTGAGTCAGATGATAAGTTTGCCTTTGGACTTTGAAGAACATGCTAATAATTCATTCTTGCAGGTAAAATGGGTGGAAAGAGGAAAAAGAGGAAGAGGGGAGTTAGATGATTAGTTTGGCATTGGAATTTGAAAAAACATGCTAGTAATTCATTCTTGCAGGTAAAATAGCTGCAACTATTTATCTTATTTCTTCTTTAAATGGTTGAATTAATTAAATTAACAAATACAATATGCCATGATGATCTTTGCTCTTGATGTTTGCATTAGGTTGGTTGGTTACCTATGTGATGATCAACTCGACATTGGTGGGAAGTAATTCCAGCTGTTTCATTAGCTACAACAATTTGTCTTATTTCATGTGTTTGTTGTGTGAACTTCCAGAAATAAGGGTAATGTTATGTGTTTAGTAATTTATTGTGCGAACCTCCAAAAAAAGGGCTTTTGTTTGCCTGCTCATTTGTGTTTCTTTTCAAGTGTCCGAACCTTCAAAAACAAGGGCATAATATTTACTCATTTGTGTGCTTATTGTTTAATGTTTGGATTCTTATTCTCCTCATTTTGATGCTCTATTTCTATTACAGATTCTTTATGTGGTTAACTTATTATTGTGCGTATCGTACAATAATATGGTTTCTACATGAATACATGTGAATGAGTATATATATATAAAAAATCAATTTACAAATTTATTGACAGAATTTGCTATTCCAATATATAAGTAAAAGGATAAATCCTCTAGCTTTGAAAAGAATTAGTGTTTGCCTTTGAGATTGTAATTTTTTTTTTTCAGCGTATATTCAATTTAATATTTTTAATAATACAAATAAAAATAAACGGTAAATTTAATTTATAAATGTAACTATCTCAAAACAATGTTGAGAAGGAAGAAAGATTAGTAGAATAAAAATAAAATTAATAGACTTTTAAAAAGCAAAGAGTTTTTAATGTTAAAAATAATTTTTTTTATTTAATAGACCCAATTTTGTATTTTTTTTAAAAGATAACTCTATTTTAATTATGATTCTTTAGCAACACAGTTTTTCATTCACCATAACACACACATTGTTTTTTAAAAAATAGTTTAACATGTAATATTAATGAGGAGAGGTATTTGAATTGGGTGAGGCTGATGAAGGAACTAACGAGGAGAAGGAGCTGCCGCTGCTGTCATCTTTAACAGAGTTACGGCTGTACTGGTTACCTGAGCTCAAATATATATGGAAGGGGCCCACTAAACATGCTGAACTTGTGGTATCTTGACAAACTGATATTTATCTTCACACCGTCCCGTTCCTGGCTTAGAGTCTTATTCATCTACAAGTACGTCCTTTGTATTTCTCCCCTGATTTTTTACTTTTAAATTTAAATTGTCAAATTCAATACATTGTGATAATTTCTTATTTCTTCCCTCAGATTTCTAAAACTAAAGTAAATGGATAAATGGTAGCAAATCCTTCAACACATTCAAACAAAGTTAAAAACACAATATCAAATAAGTACACATATGTCAAGACATAATTTTTTTAAAAAAATATTACTGTGTAACAGAAAATAAAAGTACATTCTAAAGACATGTTGGACACCTAATTAATTAAAAATAATTAATTTTTAAATGTTTATTTTTTTAATTTCTTTAATTACATCATTTTTTAATATAAAGAGTTATCTTAACACAAAAATATCTTGTAAGTATACAAACTAATAAAGTTTTGATGAAGTGGCATTTATAAAATAAAATAAAGAGTGAAGAGATCAATTGGATAAAGCTCCAAATTAAGTTTGAATGTTGATTGCAAGGGGGGGTTATGGTGTGTTTGCTTAACATTATCAAAGCACAATATCCATTTGTCAACGGACAACAATACGAAATAATTGCTTAATTTTTTAGTGTTTGAATTATGCTAAAAAAAAATACATGATTGTTTAAGGTCCTGTTTATTTTTATGTTTTAAAAATATTTTTTTAAAAATTTAATTTTTATTTTATTTTTTTACTTGAAATTAATATTTTTTTGTTGTTTTCAGATCATTTTTATGTGTTGATGTTAAAAATAATTTTTTTAAAAAGTATTATTTTGATACATTTTCGAGTAAATAACACTTTAAAAAATAACCATAACCACACTTCCAAACACCCTCTAAATATACTTTACTTTACATATTATGCTTATTTGATTTGGAAAATCCGCCTACAAATTTTGAAAAAATATTTCAAATTTTCCTTCCCAGATTTTGTTTCCCTGCCAGGAGTGGGAGTGTGTATTTGGTTTGTACTCTTATTTCCTGTTACATGATAACATTTTTAAAAAAACCTTTTATGCATTGACAGCGGGAGATGGAGTCAATGGCAGAATCTCGGTTACTTCTCCACGTGTATATTTCATGTACTGTTTTTAAAAATATATTAAAAAATATTTTTTATTTTTTTAAAATTTATTTTAACATCAACACATTAAAATGATCCAAAACATAAAAAATAATTTAAAGCTCAAAAGAATTTAAGTTTTTTAAAAGCACAATCCAACCGCAATCCCAAACACCTCCTAATAACACACTTCCTAATAGCACACTTAGATTATTAGTCCACGCAATGCTACGTGTTATATTAGGTTTTTAATGAAAAAAATATTCAAGTATTGCCAATATGTATTCTTGCAGAAAAAATTTAAATTATGTGGGGTTGGTTTGATGTGACCCAGTTAACTTGACATGTTTAAAGACAACTCATAAGATTGTTAAAAATATATTGACTAAAAACTATTTCAAGACAACATCTTTTGTTAAATAAAATATTGAGACATAAACATATTAGATCGAACTCAAGTCAACCTAAATTAACATGTCAAATACGAGACATAGATAATGCAACCAAAATGATTATAGAAAGAAAATTGAAACAAATTATGAAATTCAATTTCCAATCAATTCAAATATTAAATAATAAAATTTTAAAAAATCAATTAAAAAACCAGAAAACAAACAACTTGAGTCAATTTAGGTTAATGTGCTAAGCTTGCAACCCAAATTATGTGACTTGGATAACCCTATAGAAAACAAATGGAAACAAATTATGAAGTTCAATCCCCAATAAACTCAACATTAAATGATAAAACTGGAAAAAAAGAAGAAAAAAACAAAATATGATCTAAGTCATGAGACTAGAATGAACAAACCTAATGTTAAATAGTAAAATAAAATAAAAATTAAAAAAAAAACAATAAAAAATAAGAAAAGCAAAAAAAACATTGTAATAATGCTACGTGAGCCTCTCAATTAGTTTTTGTTAATTCAACAATAAAATAAGGATTTTTTTTATTTTTTTATAATAAAATTGATGTTTTGTTCCAAAAAATCACTATAAAAAATGCTTGGAAAAATTATTTGGAAATCAATAATCAAAATGAAGTTTTAGAGTATTTTTTTTGCAAAAACATTTAAGAGCACTTATCACCTAATAACTTTATAATTATAACCTCTACTAAAAGCTCTTTTTTTCTCTCTCTCTCTCTCCAAAACTGCCCAAAAACCTAGGTTTTTTTAAAGCATTTGTTTGGCAACAATATCTATTTTTTCTTATTCATTGTATATTTACCAAAAATATATAGGGTATGGATAAAACACTATAGCACAGGAGAAGATTTATCATGAATTATAATAGTAAAATAACATTTTTATCCTTCCTCGAATCAGGTTATAAGATTAAGTTTAGGGGTAAAATAATCTATTATATGTGACCTATTTGCTGTTCTCATATTTAGTAGGGATAAAAACATAATTTCATCTTTTTTTTAATAGTTAAATACTTTTACTGTCCTTAAAATAAAATACTCAGATATTTAGTTGCTACGATGTTTTTAGATTTCATGACTTTTTGCAAAGTTTAATTACTACGTTATCCTTTATGTTAGAATTAATTAAGGCTTGCTTTGGGGGCATTCATGTATTTTCACTATTCTTAGCACAATGAAATCACAAAATTAATCTTTGTCTCATAAAAATTTAGGCTTGGTTTAGGGGCAATTTCATGTTTACACGTGGATTTTTTGTAGTTATAAACAAGTTAGTTGAGAGATAGATTGATCTTTTAAAGTGATTAAAAAAAAAAATTGTTAGACGCATATGATAGGTTGCTGCTCTTCGATGGCACGTGTGCTTTCATAAGACGGCTAGCAATTCCTTCCACAAGTTATAATTTTTATTGATATAATATAAAAATAATAATGCATTTGTATTTTATTTGGCATGATGAAATTATTTTCTTTAAAAAAATTAAAAAACAAAAAAACAACACTAGTTATAGCAAGAACTATTGTTATGCCAAAGCAACTATTAATGTTTTCACAGTGGAATAAACCATCAATACTAATCAAAATGTAATAGTAAAATCAAGCAATTTTAAGTGTATTTTATGATTAACATACATTGATTGATTATGTGTCAATACATTTAAATTTTAATCATTAATATTTTATCATATATTAGAAAATTAATGCATAAATTGGTTTTCAATTAAGTCCTTCTTTTAATAAGATTAGGGTACCAAGTGATATATTAGTATATTTCTTTATAAAATCAACACTAATTAAAATTTTAAATTTGATATGCATCAAGAAAATGAATATATTATTTATTTATAAAAAAGTTACACAACGTATTTTATTTTAGTTCTAGGATATGAATTTTCTAAATTCTATTTCAGTCAAATAAAAAAACAACGATAGAAGTTAAAAAAAATAAAATGTTATAAAAATAATTGAAAATTTAGATTAAGCATTTATAATGGATATAAGATGTATTACTATTCTTATTTAAACCCAATAAGAACAATATAAATAAAAATTATTATAACTACTATAATAACACGTAAACAAGATTATAATAACAGAATTAAATTATCAAACGATTCATCACATAGAAATAATAAAATAATCAGAATTATTTCACTTCCGTACAATGGGACATACAATTAATTTATCTATAGTTTAGATGCTTTTATTTGTTTTTAATTTTCTTTTGTCCTCAATATTTTATACCAAAAATAAAATACCATGATTTCTCAAATATATATCATGAGTTAGATTGTGTTGGGTAATATGATATATGATATTTTCTATCACACAGCATGTATGGTATTGTAATTTTTTTATTATAACATTTTAAATAAAAAATTTTAATGTTTTGATTTTTTTTATTTTTTGAACCGGGTTCAGCTTGATCTATATAATTGGGCCGGATCCAAAAAACCTCAGCGGGTTACTGGCCTAAAAAATCACACTTGCAATTTTATTTATTTAAACAGTAAACATCAATAATTACTGTCCAAAGTGAATTATATTTCAATTAAATAGTAAACCATAACAATGAAAACAAAACTGCATGCTGTAATCAAAATGCAAAGTGAGAGAAGCTTACCTGGTAACTGAGACCAACGGAAATGACGGTGCTAAAATTTTGGCTCACGATCAGTAGTAACTGGTTCTGAGGAAGACGAAGACTATGGCAGCACTGGTTTGATCTCTATTTTATATATATATATATATATATATATATATATAGCTTCCTTCTGTTGATGCTCTTTAGAGACAGTGAAAAAATGATGACGATGAATACGTGGTGTGCTATTTCTTCTGTATTTTCTTGTTTTCGACTGCGTTCTTCTCCCCTATCCTCTTTCTTTTTTTTCCTCTGTTCTGCTCTCGTCTTTCCTCCTCTGTTCTTCTCTC
>Ga0307511_10007470_pt1 | contig 10983 bp, 13 predicted proteins | sample 13_EM_MG_FD_200266 | JGI IMG/M metagenome (GOLD analysis project Ga0307511, IMG submission 200266) | Populus trichocarpa ectomycorrhiza microbial communities from riparian zone in the Pacific Northwest, United States - 13_EM | ecosystem: Host-associated > Plants > Roots > Unclassified | place... | reverse complement strand
ATCATTAGAAAATACAATTTTGAGTTAAATAAAAGGACTCGAGAATCAGAGAGGTTTGCACCGTGAGCAACTTTGCAGGGTCAAAGCTCTGCATGGGGGGACAAGAACCAAAAATCTTGTATGTCAACTGAAGGGCAGGTTGTGAAACAGGTAGTTCAGAATCAATCTCCTGAATCAAAGGATGAAGAGGCTCTGGCTTTCTAGGTCCATTAAATGTGGATGTGCGTGCAAACCCAGTTAACAACCTCTTAACCATGGGTTGGTGTAATTCTTCCATCATTTGGTAGGCAAAGTTTCTATCTGAGCATTGGCCACCGATCTATCAAAATGAGAAAAAATCAGTATACTAATAAATTTTCAAAGGTTAACAGTTCTTTAATGATAAATGGGAAAAAAAGAAGAAGAAGAAGACAATCTGAGAATGCGGATATACCGGTGGTGCTCTGGTCCGTGGGATGAACGTGTAAGTTGAGTGGAGAAGTTTGATGTTGGACAGAAGCCTGTCCTGATGAGAATTAACTAGAGCTTCAAATGGAGTATCAGCAGGGCCTGTTGCCATTTTCCTCCTTAGGATATCTGTCTCAGATCTTGATGGCATCAATAACATCCGTGTAACAGCTCTAACTTTATGTTTTTCAAGGTAATTGCTATGGTCATTTTCTATGTCTTTCATGAGCAAGTCCAAGATTCCATCCAAAAATCGCCGGCCCCATCTCATAATAAAAAACAACAGCCTCTCCATAAATGAACTAATTGCCAAAAATGCAACCTCCGCTGGGGATAAATCCATCAAATGAGAAAAACCAAACGTCCCACTCTTAATAAGCAAGCTATCTGAGCTATTGTCCAGTGCAAATACAGATCGATACACATTTTCTGATGAGAATATATTAAAATGCTTTTGAAATGACTCTCTGCCAAAACCACGCCCAATTGCTGAGCAAAGTACCTCAGAACTTTGGACAATCTCATTGTGGACTACTTTTGGAATCTGGGTGGGAGAAGAATGGTAGTGTCAACAAATATCATAGCTATTGCTTTGAAAAGGAAACTGTTGTTGTAACCATTGGACAGACTTTACTCTTTAACTTTAGCATTTGTTAAAATACCATTTTTTTTCTAAAACACAAACAAAACAACTCAAGAAAGTACCTTATACGTAATAGGATTTCGACCTCCTGAATAATGTATGTCCTCCAACTCCCCAAAAGGAGAGGGCAGGAAAGAATTAGGAATCTCTCCAAAATAGAAATATGTGATTCCCTCATTCCTTTCAAACAACTCTGGATGGTTACAAACCTACCATCATGCAATTAGAACATTCAATTTTTGGTACAAAAACAATAAAATAGCATATTATTCAAATATTCACATAACATAATTGCATAATGTATACATTACGGAATTGAATATGAGAAACCCCCAGCAAATTAGTAGCATACCTTTCTCAGCTGAATGACTATGTTCATGAGATTCATAATTTTCTTCTCATTAAGATGTCCACGATTGCTATCAAACAACTCAGCAAGAGATATCTTGTTCTTAATAGCTTGATAGAAAGCTTGTTGTCGAGAGCTCAACTTGCAGTGTACAGTAACTTCTGTTTTCCTAGTTAACTCAGAAACCACATCTTTCTTCACACGTCGCAGCATAAAAGGCTTCAGAATTGCATGCTGTCAAAGTAAAGAACAAAACATAAGTCAACTACCTTAGGGGGGGAAACAGCAGTACAAGTTCCAGAAAGGGTAAGAAAAGGTAGTAGGAAGATCTTTCTTATGACTAAAAAAAGTCCACTGCATTGCATTCAATCAACACAGAATTCCTCTAACCAGCAAGCATAAAAAGTTATGAAGTTACATATGGTAGTGAATGAAATCCATGGACACATTGGGAACACATGAAAACCAAACAAAAACAGAGAATTGCATTTACTTGCATCCGTACCTTCCTCTAAAACATCCAAAGCCTCACATAAGACCCACACTAGTTCACAAGAATTTGAAGGATCCATGAGGCAGTTCATTATTTTAGAACAGTTTGATGTTGTTCATTTTTTGCATGATCCACTAGCATGCTGCATCACATTCTTATTGTACAGAATTATGCAGGATGCACATCTAACAAACAATTTATTGATCGTGGAGGCAATGGAACCTACAAAAAGCAATAAATCATACTCACCAATCTGTTTAGCTGGTGCTCATTTAAAGTACCTCCATGTTCTGCATGATTCTCAATTCTGATAACAAAATAGAAGTTCGATTTTAAGTGTAGCATGTTCAAAAAGCAAGCATTGACTGCAGCATAGAAACATACCCTTTAGAAAACCACTCATTGAACTGTTCGTGGCTGTCAAATAATGTGGGCATGATGAAATGTAGGAGGGCCCACAATTCTGCCATGTTATTCTGAATTGGTGTACCAGTCAGCAGTAGGCGATTACGACAATTAAAACTGAGCAGTGTCTTCCATCTTATACTGTCAAAAGTATCCGGTCATCAGATGAGAGTAAGAGCATAACGTGTTTCTTCTCTCCTTTTTTATGCTTTGGAAAGACAGAAAATAAAAAATCATAGGAAGATTTCCCTTTGACATCAAGAGTTTGAACGGAAGAAAAAAGCAAACTCATTCAAACATGACATTGCTCTTGAAACAATGATTAATCAGAAAATTATACTAAATGAACTCTGGTTATAGAGTTGAGAACCTGTTGGCACTCTTAATAGCCTGGGCCTCATCTAGTACCATATATTGCCATTTCACACGCCGAAAATACTTCTCATCAGACACTAGCAATTGATAGCTGGTAATGAGAATGTGAAAACCAGCCTCCCTGACAAGAAAGAAAATGATCGGTTACTAATGTCACGATAAAGTGTGGCAAGTGCTTAATTTAGTGACATGAGAAATAGAACAAAAAATTATTTGGATGATGTATCTTAAAAGCTGGCTTAAGACACGGAATGGAGTGAACTACAAAAACACTCCAAGGCTTAGTTTGTAGGAAATTAGTTTAGAACCCAAAACTCTAATGCTTCCAAAGTGCTTGCAGATGCGATTTTATATGCATATTGGTTTTCTTTTATTTGTTTATAGTCAAAAGAAGTTGATATTCCAATGGCTTTAACCTATTAAAAATAATGCAGAGGAGAATGCTACTTTGATACTCCTGTCTTATACCAGAACTCAGCCCATAAGTTCAAAAAATTCCTAGTCATGTTAGAAAAAACAGAACCCTATATGTTCCTAGAAATCCACTGGAAAAAAAATCCAGAAAGAATAAGTATGATGTGGTCCATGCAAGCTGTACCTCTTTTATATACACGTAGAATATATCCAATTATGTGATCCTCTCCATTGAACTACCCATTAATCTATCTTATGAAAGCGATAGATAAGTGTTACAAGAAAATTACCTTCGATAAAGGCGTTTTGGATTAATGTTTTTCCGAAGTACCATCCGCTCTTGAAGCCCACCCCAATATGGAAGGGTTTTCAAGTCAGGGCAGAAACGACTGATTTCATCAGCCCAGTTATTCAAGACAGAAGCAGGAGCAACAATCAGAAAAGGACCCCAGATATTTTTTTCCTATGTGCAGCAATTAAGTTAGTATGAGACTAATAAGAAAAAAATTCTGAAATGTACCATGACAAGAATAATCACCTCAGCCAAATGAGCCAAGAATGCCATGGCTTGAATGGTCTTTCCAAGGCCCATCTCATCAGCCAGTATACCATTTAAGCCCTGAGACAACATGGACTTCCACGAGATGAGTAATGAATTCAATAGAAAAATATTATATGGTACTGATGTAGAGTTTCCGTTACCTGCTCATAACAATTAACCAGCCACTGAAGACCCTTCAACTGATATTCTTTAAGGCTGCCTTTAAACAACTCTGGTGTCTTAACTGTTGATGTAACAGGCATGGTGGAGCTGCAAGTAATGGTCATGATAAGCTCATTAAAATTATGCCAATGTTCAAAAAGAAGACACTGAAAACAAAAAAGAATCTTTCACAACTTGTTACTACTAAGAAGAAAGGGCAACCTAAAAAAAACTTACGGTGTCTGCAAATCAATGTTGCTAGATCCTGCAACTGAGGCATCAGTTATAGGTCCCTCAATATCAGCAACTTCACGCAGCTTTGAACACTCACTATCAAAAGCACTTGTTAACAGTTTCTGCTTGGAGACTGCATCTTGAGCAGCTTTGAGAGCCTCTTTTCTCAATTCAGCATCCTCAGGATCTTCTTCAGGATCAGGTCCAGCTTCAGCAGTGCTACAATCCATTACTTGATCATCTGTCTTTTCATCTGCAATTGGCAAAGCTTCTGACGGCTGTGAATTTGGTTTGTTTGACATGAAATGACTGAACAGTTCTGTTTGTTGTATGAGAAAATTGAGCCTTTGCTGCTGTCTTTTTGCTTCCCTGAGCTCTTGTTCACGCTTCAAAGCTTCTGCAGCTTCTCTTTCCTCCTTTTTCCTCACCTCTGCCTGCAAGGCAAGGCATTTTCAATGTTGCAAACAGTTAGAGAAGCAATTAATAAATAACCAAAGGAAACAAAAAGGCAGGGATGACTTTTGTAGAGCAGTTTTTCAGTTGTTAGCTTGAAAGTTATATCACAGAAAAATATTAATCACTCCGCTTAGAATCAGATATGCCAGTAAACTGTATCCCACTAGAGCTCCCAAAAGAAAAAAAGATTCCACCAGATTAATAACCAGGTTGTTTATTCACTTTCCACCGGCCCAAATCGCTAAAGATAGGAGGTTTTAGGTTAAAATGCTCAATCTGCATATATGTAAAATGGATTCCTCACAGGCTAAATTTGGAACAGCCTTGCTGTCAAAAATGTCAGATGAAGCTACCGATCTAAAGATTAGAATCCACGGCCCATGCTGGCAAGCTCAAGACTTTTACTGTCATACCAGCCAATGACCCAGGATAATAACTGTGTCAGTTTCAGCGCACACCTTTAAAACCTCCATGGACAGATTAACAGAAGCCACAGGGAAGAGATGAAAGAGTTTCCATGGGCGAATGTACTCTTATAACATGTTATATTTGGGACTCTTAATTGTGATATGGCATATACTGTAGAAGACCATTATATGAAAACATAAAGAAAGTTCAGCAAGAAAACAGAAAGATACCATCTCCTTATCCACTCGCTTCCAAAACAGTAGCATGTCTCTAGCTAACTTCCTAGTGCGAATTGCAGCACCCTTCATTATTTTGAGTGATCTGCTAACCTTCAATTTGACCTGGAAAATAAAAGCAACTGTTACTAAGATATACAGAAGTGTAGTACTATAAAGCTGAAATAAGGAGATCATCCATAGATGAAAAATACAAGAAAAAAAACTGCAAAAAGCACATGATATATACATGCCTCTCTTTGACAGTTTTCTGAGAACCTCTTTGCATCAATTAGTTGCTTCCGATGAAACGTAGTGAAAATCCTATGATGCTTAGGTATATCTCTTCTCACAATGTTTACCCAAACTTTACCAATCCTTTCCATTTCCTCCCTCTCAATAACAGAAGGGTCTTTAATTATTTTTGGCTTCTTAGGTAGACTCCGCTCAATAATCTGCATCTCGGGAAAAGAGATAATAAAAAAAAAATGTCATCAACCGCTCTGCATTGGAACTAAATGACACTTATTCTCATAGCTTACTCATAGTTCAAAATTGAGCACAAACCTCATATGTGTCTCCTTTCTCCAAAACTTTAACATAGTAAACCTGCATTACACCGCCCTCTGACAAAATAGAGCGTTTTATATTTCCAGCTGCCCCCTCTGGGATTGAGGAATTCAATGCCTCTTCGGATATCTTGAGACTGAATTTCTCAGCAGAGTTAGAAGCTGCCAATGCCTTCAACCTTCCCTGAAGTGACTCGTATTGTAACTGGGGCTCTCCCATTCCCGCTCGGCTTCTAAGTCCAAACCTTTTATCATTGGCTGTCATTGCTGCCAAGGAACCCAAATCTAAGGTGCCCTTCAAGTAAAATTCCTCCACCCGCATATCTGAGAAGCTTGGTAAGTTCAATGATGCCGCCAGCTTATCATAAGAGGGGGGTATCCTATAAGTGACACCATCCCCAATATCCAAATAAGGAGGTTCATAGTATATTCTGCAAAATATTTAAAAAAAATTACCTTTCCAAGCAATAAAAAATGAATATAGCCATCATGCAAGTATTCGAGAATTTATACATTCCAATGCTCATTATGCTAAGACATACTTGGGCGTGAACTCTGGCTCATGATAGTCTCCGCGTTTTGATGGTACAATGTCATTGACCCATTCAGATGTGGTTTCCATATCATATAAACCCCCTCGCTGCTCACTTCCCAGCTTCCTAGTTTTAGAACCACCCAAACTGCTCTTTGGAACGGGAATCCCCATCCGAGGAGGAGGTGCAGGACTTGACAAGGAATCCTTATACCTCCTTTTGTACTTCTGGATATGTTCTCCTAACATTGATCGATACTGTTCCTCAGTAATGCGTGCCCCCGAATATCCGTCTTCCTCCTCTCCCTCACTGTTGTTATACCGCCTCTTTCTCTTCCCTGAACTCAATTCCCTCTCCGATAGATTCCCATTAACAAATTTTGACATTGCTCCACCTGTACATAGCCAACCACATTGCACAAACACATAAATACACTTCTCTCCAGCTCAATTCACCTCCAAAAATCACAGTTTTTCAGAAACAATAGACTTATACAAACAATGAGTTTATGAAACTCAACAGTTATTAAGCGTATAGAAGCAAAAAATCCTAACTGGTTCCTAGTAATTCCAATCAAAATACAAAATAAAACATTCAAAACAGTAAATTAAGTTACCTTGGCTACCTCTGCTCTCATCCTGACTACTATTCCCATAATAATCAAATTCATCATCTGGTTGTGGAACTCTGAAGTTCACCAAAGACTAAAAACAAGCAACAAAAACCACAATCCAAAATCCACAAAATCAAACATTAACCAAAAACACAAAGAAAATGCGAATTCAGCACATTTCAATAAACCCATCTTCCCAAATCCCAAAACTAACTAGTTAATCCAATCTAAAAAAGAAAAAAAGAGTAAGTTATTCAAAAAACTAAAAAGAACCCAATTGAGAAAACCAAAAACCCATGTGAACAAACCTCAAGATTGAACAAATTGGAGTAAGAAAGCGAGTCCTTGGCTTGTCTCCTGTTGTCCATGAAAGCTTAGGCTTTTGAAGAACATACGACAGACTTATGTTCTGTCTCTCTGTTTTTTTAGAGAGAGAAAAGGAAAAGATAAAATACGAAACCCTAATAGGAATTTTGTTCTTAAGAGAAAGAAGAAGAAGTGAAGAGAGTAGAAAGGTTAAGGGGGTGCGTAGGATAGTCAGCGAAAGAGAAGGACCGTGGGTGACACAGACGGTGTAGGAAGCATCGTGAGGTGCTAACGTGCGCCGAGTGGGTGCCATTTTGTTAACGTTTTTCTTTTAATGTTTTTTTCCTTTCTTTTTGTTTAATTTTAATTTTCGAATTAATTTTCTTTAGGCCTTCGAAGTCGACGGAGATTGAAGAGATTTTATTCTCTGGGAACAGAAGGGATAGGAGACAGTGAGAGGTTGGGTTTTGATGCAGTTGACTGTAGATTAGAGGAGTCCTGATGTTTGCGGTACTTCTTACACGTGGCAACAAACACCCAGCAGGGATTAGAGAGCCCACGGAGTTTTTGTTTTCGCGTTTAAGATTTGAGAGCTTATTGCTGTTTGTTTCAATGTTTTAAAGCGTTTTAAAAAATATTTAAAAAAATTTTAATTTTTTATTTAATTTAAATTAATATATTTTTATTATTTTCAAATCATTTTAATATGTAAATGTTAAAAATAATTTTTAAAAAATAAAAAAATATTATTTAATGTATTTTGACACAAAAAGTTATTAAAAAAATAATCATAACTACACTTCTAGAGTATTTTTCCCTCTTCGTAGGAAATCTAGACTCGATTATAGATATTTTTTCTTGTTTTTCTTAAATAATTCAAGGATAATTGTTTTTAAAATATTTATATTTAACTATCAATGAGATTTATTATAATATTCAATATTTATATGTATTTAATATTAATTCTTCGCTGGTTATTAACTATCAAATATTGGTTGTAAGAAGATATTTTTTTTAATTAATGGCCAAGCCCGAAAGAAAAAAGCTTTCCTCTCCAAAACTCAATTAATATGAGATCGAGATGAGAAAGGTATAGCTCGTTCCATTGTCATCCTTAGTGGAGCCTTGCATGCTTCCAAGCATCCATTTATTAAATTACCCTACTGTTCTTGAAAAAAAATTGGAAAACTATATCAATAGTGAAATTTCTATTATTTTTTCTTGGTTTTTCCGACTTTTTTTTCCCCTTTCAAGTACATCCATCTATAGCCTAATTGGATTTAGAATTATAGTAAAAATATCAAATTAAACATTAAAAGATTAAAAAATAAAATGCAAGAGAAAATATATTACTAATCTATAATCTGGAACAATTTTTATTTTAATACAAAAATTTATTTTATTTATTTTTTAATCTATAAGTTAGAGAAAGAAAAGAGAAACTCGCTGGAAGACGTATAAAAAAGAAAAAATTATTAATTGTCATGATTTTAGCAACCAAAATAGTTAGGTTTTATATAAAAAGGTTCCATTTTACGATAAAAAATTGATGATGGTGTTTTTCCCTCTAAACATTGTGGGATAAGCAGATTGGGTTTGATTTTAATTGTTGATAAATCCCATGAATATTAGGTCATCCAACTCGGAGTACTTGGTATGACTTTTTTTTTTACATTAATTTTTTTTTAATTTTATTTCTAAATATTTGGTTAATTTTAAATTACCCTTCAAAATTTAAAAAGGAAAAGGAAAAAAAAATATAATAGAAAAAAAAAGCATTGACTATCATCGAATAAGCAGCGTCCCCAGTGAAAAAAAAAAAACTATCAGGGATACTTGAAAATAATTTCAGGCCTAACAAATCAGTGCATGAAAAATATGATTATATTAATTTAGTCTTGCATGCATGTAATTAACTATATGTTTAACGATTAACACTAATACTGCCATGGACGCATACAATTTGATTTCTTTGATTTTGCTTGCAATGGTAACTCTGATCAGAATGAGGGATTTCAGCTTCAACGTTCCAACTCCAAATCCCACCTCAAGTCCTTGCAATAACAGGGACATGAACCTGAAGGGTAATTTAACTAATTAGTTGTTGAGTTTATTATTTAATGATTATGAGTTTGAATTTTCTCAGAAAAATTTACATGGTTGTTAATTTTAGAGTCCGTGAAATTAATTAAAGAATGGATATTTATGTTAATAATAAAAAAAAAACAAACAAACGGGGACATGTTTCTTAGTGATTTCGGTTGATAAAAAGCTCATGGCTTCCCAAGGAGAATGGAGGACCAAAATATATAGTTTATCACCTCTAGTTTAAAAATCAAAATGAAAAGAATTAAAAAGGGCAAGAGAGCAAACCGATGGAGGTTATCTTGCACTGCTCTTTGTTCTCCTCTGTTACGGAGATCTCTTTTGAACTATTTCTTTGCTACTCATGTCTGCTTGAAACAACTAATCCAGGTGTAATTACTTATATTTTGGTCTCAACGTTTAATATTTGGTGCAATTATTATAGATTTTCAAAAAAAAAAAAACAGACAAGGAAGAAGAATGTTTTGCAACTCGAGCAGTCACTTAATATTACTATAGAGATTGACCATCTCTCTCGCGATGAACACTACAAAACAATCACTGAGATGAAACAGTTTGATCCCATTTCTCTAAAACATAGATAATCTCTTTGGAAACTTGTTGTTAATAATGAAGCTCTGATCTAGGATTGGATCTGGGCGTCGCAGAATCGTGTGACGAGGGTTCAATACCACAAACACACTTGTTATTCAAGCAGTTGCAGGTTGAACAATAAGATGCACAGGCACCTACACACTGAATCGGTTTTTGACACCAATCCACCTTTCTTGTTCGTGCCTCGGCATCCAAGATGAAACCTGTTAAAACCATCAAAATATAACAGCAACTTAAAAGAAAGAATAATATTGCCATCGCAAGATATCATGGGTTATTACCTGCTGATGCAACGATGAAGAAGATGATAAATAGACCAGGCTTGAATGAAACTGTTGCCATTAATATATGTGGTTTATATTGTGAATACCTTTTGTTTTCTCGTGGAAAATTTGAGATACTCTATCAATCCCTTGTATTCTCAACACCAATACATATTTATAGTGCAAATTTGAGTTGTTCTTCGGGACTGAACCTTTCTTTTTTCAGAAAACAATATATTATATATTAATTAAGAATATGGAAATACAGATATTGTGTATTGCTTTATATGGCAGGCAATTTTTTAAATTCCTTAAATGCATATCATGCAATAAAATAAATATGATATACAAAGATATTCATAATCATGAGAGAGTTAATTTTTTATTTTTCCAGATCCGGTTTTGCTTAGTGAAATCGTTAGCGGTCATAATATTTTAATGTTTATAATCAATTAATTACTTTTCCCATTTTTGAATAGAATTTATAGCGAGCAGTTTTAAGATTAACCTGTAAAGTAGCAATGATTTAGTATTTTCAATTAATATAATTTAATTATTTCTATATATTATTATTATTCTTTTAAGAATAAATTACTCTCACCACCTACAGTTTAGTCATTATAGCACATCACTATCCAATAAATTTGTCTGATATTGCACTCTACACCTTTAACTAACGAGATTAACAATTTTATTTCTAAAATTATGAAGAGACAAAAATGACACCGTATAAAATCACCAGGAATTTCTGTAAACCATTTGGAAAAGCTTTGCAGTAGCAATGGAGGTTTCAATAATTGAGAAATAATTAGGCGAACAGGTTCATCATTAGCCCATTTTCTATATATATATATAGA